>Ga0134121_10004496_pt1 | contig 11426 bp, 11 predicted proteins | sample KB301_FD_96463 | JGI IMG/M metagenome (GOLD analysis project Ga0134121, IMG submission 96463) | Terrestrial soil microbial communities without Nitrogen fertilizer from Kellogg Biological Station, Michigan, USA - KB3-0-1 | ecosystem: Environmental > Terrestrial > Soil > Unclassified ...
ACGGGTGGGCGCCTGCCTGGGGGGAGCTGGCTTTGTAGCTATCTGATTTCCTTGTTATCCGAGCGAAACAGCCGGTTGCCTCCGGAGCTACGAGCTTCCGTGATTCACGCGCGGCAGTGGCCATGGCGATCGTGCTAGATCAGTAGGGCCGCTACGACTTCGGCGCGGCTGGCAGGCCGAACAGTCGCTCGTGCGTGGCGTTGTCGACGTGGCAGCCCATGCAATTCGCGACGCGGCCGGCGCTCGTGACCGTGCCGTCGGGCGCGACGGTGCCGTAGATCGCATCGACCTGGCACGCGTCAGGGTCAGCGTAGGCGGTGGTTGCGAACAGCAGGGTCCAAGCGAGAACACGGTGCATGCCTGATCAAACCATACTGCAGGGCGCGCCCTGTCAGGATGGCGTAAGGCGTACGGGTCGCCGGGAGTGCTGTTTACCCTCGACGACGTGCCTGTGACGAGCAACCCGGTGGCCGCGCTGCTCGCGGGTGTCGCCCGTCGTGCTCCAGCGCCTCAAGAAGAAGAACGGCGACTGGCGAGGCAACAACAACCCCGCCCTGCAGTTCACCAGGATCTACGGCCAGCAGCAGCACGACAAGCTGAACGAGCAGCATCACTGCAACGTGTATGACCAGTCAGGTTATCCGGGGCTGGGCAAGCTCTAACCGGATTGCGTGGTCGTCGAGGGCAAGAACAAGTGCTGGATCTGCGAATTCAAACCCAAAGATGCCCAGTACCCAATCCCCTCCCGCGATGCGTAGATAAAGCACAATCGTATTATACAAAGAACATGCACGAAGGAAGGGCTGCAGACAGCAGATCACGAAAGAGCGAGCCCCGCGACCCGCGCGGCCCGGTTCATGGATCGAACGCGGCTTTCACATATTCTGCTATTCGTACGCCAAGCCAGACGCCCACCGTCGTTTCTGCTGGAAGGCGGTTGACGATACCTTCGTTGACCCCAAGAAGAACGGCATCGCGTTCATCAACGGAGCCAACTTGGGCGTGCACCTCAGTGGCGAGATACAATTACGCCCCCGACCTTGGTCCCAACCCAGTCATTACACAAAGCCCTCGCGTCGCGTGGTGTGCTGCTGAGACAGGGCAGTGGCCCGTTGAACAACTCACGCTGGTTCTTAGCGAATGGCTGGTGGCCGCCGCTGAACATGGCGAGCTTCTCTCGGGTGGCGCCTTCGCGCCAGCTGACCTTCGAAGAGCCAAGATGGAAGCATCGCTCATGTATGAAACGGGCGCTTCAGAGATTCTCAGTCCCTCGGAGTTCTTGTCTTGCGAGCGATTGCACCTCGACGGCGCATCTGCAGACCATATCCGCAGACTCTACCCGATCACGCTGCTCGGGCCTGTGTTTGCTCGCCAAGTCGATCCGGTGCAACTGCGTACCGCCGGTGCCGTGGATGTCACGCCGATTCGCGATTCACTCCAGGTTCAGGAGTATCCATCCAGCGCTCGCGATCAGCTTGGAGCTGTTGCTACGCGGGTGCCGATGCTCTCGACATCGTACCTTGATCGTGAGTCGCGGCTCGCCCAGTTCGTACCTGTCGTGCTCGTACCCGCAAGCTCGAAAGAAAAGATATAAAGATATGACGAAGATCAAGATCAGCCTCGAGGATCCGGAAATCCGGGCCGTCTGGAACGCTGCACTCAGAGCCAGGCACGAGGTCGCGAGCTGGCCCGCCTGGAAGCGGGCGAGGACGACCCACCGGTCGAAAGCGAGACACCGGTGTCGACGACGACGACGACACTGACGGACATTCCCAAGCCACGTTAGCCGGCCTCACGGTTACTCGCCCAGGATCCGGCAGCTATCCAGCGTCGATCAGCTTGTGGATCGCTTCCTTTGACAGACCGCGATCGGCGCCGAGTTCGAGATCGGTCAGCTCCCCGCGAACCGCTGCCATCGAACGCACCGCGGCAGGCTTTCCTACCGCTGGAGGCTACTTGGCCTTGAGGCCATATCGATCGAGCAGCCGGTGTACCACCTGCCGTGAGACGCCCATCGCGTCGGCCGCGTGGGAGATGTTGCCCCTTGTGTTCTCTGAGCTTCACCGTCACGTAGCTCCGCTCGAACGGCTCCATCCAGAGCTCGCGCGCCTCCTGCAACGGAAGCGAGAGGAGCGGGCCCAAGCGCTGGGCCTCTTCGAGTGGGCCACTTCCGGGCTCTGCTTCCTCCCCGGCCGGCGCGGCCGGCAGAGGCGCCTTCTCCCTCGGGCCGATCAGCTCGTCCATGCGCTCGGGGAACAGCACCAGGCGCGTCACCATGTTGCGTAGCTCGCGCACATTGCCCGGCCAGTCGTGTGCCGCGAGCAGTTCGAGCGTGTGGGGCGGGAGGTCCGAGAGCGCGCGGGGCGGCGCGTGCGCGGCGAGGAACCGCTCGACGAGCGAGGGGATGTCGTCCTTGCGTTCGCGCAGCGCGGGGACGTGCATCTCCACGACGGCGAGCCGGTAGTACAGATCCTCCCGGAACGAGCCCTCGGTGGCGCGGGCGCGGAGGTTTCTGTGCGTGGCAGCGAGGATGCGCGCGTCGAACGGCCGCCACTCGTTCGCGCCGATCCGCCGGGTCTGTCGCGCCTCGAGGGCGCGCAGTAGCTTGGGCTGGAGATCGAGCGGGAGCTCGCCGATCTCGTCGAGGAACAGCGTGCCGCCGTTCGCCTCCTCGAGCAGCCCAGCGCGCGGCTTGTCAGCGCCGGTGAACGCGCCCTTCACGTTCCCGAACAGCTCGGCCTCGACGAGGCTGGGCGAGACCGAGCCGCAATCGAACACGACGAACGGGCCGTTCTTCCTCGAGCTGCGGTCGTGGATGGCCCGGGCGAGCACCTCCTTGCCTGTCCCCGACTCGCCGAGCAGGAGGATCGTGTGGTCGCTCGCGGCAGCGCGCTCGAGCTTCGCGAACAGCGTCCGCATCGCGAAGCTCTGCCCGATCGCCCCGCCGAAGCTGCTCGCCGGCGACATCGGCACGAGGGTGGGCTCGCCCTTGGTGTGGACCACCAGCTCCGAGCCGCCCAGGGTCACGGTCATGGAGAGCGGGAGCAGGGCCTCCCGGATCACCAGCTTGCCGATGCGCGTGCCGTTCTTACTGCCGAGATCCCGGATCACGATGCCTTCGCCGGTCAGCTGAAGTTCGCAGTGCCGGCGCGAGACCTGCGGATCGGCGATCACGAGGTCGGCGTCAGAGCTTGTTCCGACGAGGAGCGAGCGCATCGCGAGCTCGGCCTCGACCGGGAGCCCCTGCGGAGGCGTGATCGTCACGACGACGGAGGGCAGGCGGAGCAAGCGATCCCGATCCACAGGGGTGAGCGTGCAGCGCTCGTCTCGCTCGTCGGTCATACGCGCCAACGATACACGGCACCTCCGGCGCTCGCTATCGAGCGCTTGCGCGAGCGAGGCGCTCCAGCGGCTCGAGCTGCGCGTACAGCGCGGCGCTCACCGGCGTCGCGACGTGCGCTTGCCGGCCGAGGCGGACGACGGCGCCGATCAGCTCGTGCAGCTCGGAGGGCCGGCCATCGACGATGTCGCGATGCATCGAAGCGGTCGCAGCCTCGTGTAGATTGTCGATGCGCTGCATCGTGGCAGCCACGCTATCCGGCGGCAGCGCCACGCCGCGCGCGGCGGCGAGGGCAACGATCTCGTCCATCGCAGCCTCGAGGCGAGCGCGCGAGTGCGGCGATTTGCGGAGGACTCCCACCGGGACCCGCTCGACAGCACCGACCGCCGCGTACGGTGCGATGAACAGAAACTTCTGCCACCGCTCACGCTCGATGGCTTCGGTGATCGGTACCTCGATGTCCGCGGTTTGCAGCACGGCGGCGCAGGCCTGGACACGCTCGAGCTGGCCGGGGCTCCGCGGGCCGATCATCAGCGACATCCGGTGCCCGATCCACCGGATCTCTCCGGGACGATCGGCCCAGCTGATCACGCGGCAGATCCCGCCGATGACGTGATCGTCGCCGAGCGCGCGCGCGAGCTGTTCGCTGGCTTCGACGCCGTTCTGCGTCGGGACCACGATGGTGCCCTCGCCGATCAGCGGGACGAGGCGCGGCCCCAGGTCGGCGAGTTGCCAGGTCTTCGCCGTGACGACGACGATGTCGGCCGCGCCGAGGACGGTTGCGTCGTCGGAGACTCGCGCGATCGCAACCGTGTGGTCCCCGCCGGGGCCGTGGATCTGGAGGCCGCGGTCGCGGATCGCGCTCAGCGCCGTGCCACGTGCCAGCAGGCGCACGTCATGGCCGGCACGCGCGAGCAGCGCAGCGAGTAGCCCGCCGACACCGCCCGCTCCGATCACGGCGATGCTGGGTGTGGCCGAGGTAGCTGTCATCCGCGCATCATAGCCGGCAGGTGATGTCGCGATGGCACACGGCCGGGAGCCGTGCGAAATTTGGGGTGGCCAGCAAGGTTTCCATCCGGGCGACCTACCACGACCCTCACCTCTGGCACTTCTTCTTCAACGGTCCGACCGCCGAAGCCCTCGTCCAGGGCCGCGAGCGGATCTACCTCGACCACTTCTGGAATGACTTCGCCGCCGACAAGAACCATTCGCTCTCCGAACTCGATCGCAAGCTCTACACAGCGGCCTATGCGCGGCCCGGGCGCATGCGCGCGGGCTGGGCGTACTTCGCGGCATTCCCGCAGACCGCGAAAGACTTCGCGCAACTCGCCAGGACCAAGCTGGCGATGCCGGTCCTGGTGATCGCTGGCGAGAAGGCAGGCGGCGATGGCCTTGGCAAGCAGCTGAAGCTGGTTGCCTCGGACGTAACGGCCGTCGTGCTGAAGGACACCGGCCACTGGGTGATCGACGAACGCGCGGCGGAGACCACTGCAGCGCTCGATCACTTCCTCCACTGATCTGAGCGCCAAGCACTGCTGAACTTCATGGCTTTTTGCGAAATCCGCGCAACGCGGGGAACTTTTCCAGGCACACTTGCGTGTACCAGACGTGCCTCTCGTGCTGGTCACGAACCAGGAGCTCGATCGCACCGAGCTCGATGACCTGACGCTCGCCCGCGCGCAGCGAGGGGAGGAATCCGCCTGGCGGGCGCTGGTGGAGCACTACCAGCGCCCGGTGTTCGCGCTCCTCGCGCGCATGCTGTCGCCGGTCGCTCGCCGCGACCTCGTCGAAGATCTGGCGCAGGAGACGTTCCTCCGGGCATTCCGGGCGCTCCCGACCTTCGACCGGGCCGCACCCGGCCGGCTGTCGAGCTGGCTGCTGACCATCGCCACCCGGCTGGCGCTCGACGAGCTGCGGCAGCGCCGCCCCTCGCCCGACACGCTGCACGCGGTGCACTTCCAGGCGGCCGAAACGAGCCGTCCGGACCACCGGCTCCTCAACAAGGTCTTGACGCGGGCCGTGGAGGCGCTGTCTCCCGACCATCGCGCCGTGATCCTCTTGCGCGATGTCCACGAGCTCGCCTACGAGGAGATCGCCACGGCGCTGGCGATCTCGGTGGGGACGGTCAAGTCTCGCCTGTCGCGCGCACGCGCCGAACTCCGAGCCGCGCTTGAGGAAGGCGCCGGGAGTCACGATGGCTGACGATCGCAACGCGAAGCAATCCGACATCGACGCTGGCGAGCCGTTGCCCGCCGAGGTCGCCGCCGTGCTCACGCGGTGGGCCACGAGCGATCCGCCGGCTGGCTTCGTGGACCGCGTGGTCACCGCCACGCGGCAAGGACACGCAGCGCCGCCACCGGAACGGCACCGGCGGCCCGTCGTCACAGCGGTAGTCGCGGTAGTCGCGGTGGCGGCCTCGGTGACTGCCTCGGTGGTCCTCCTCCGCAGCGGCGGTAAGTCGCCCGAAGAGGGCGCGCGTGTCGTCCAGGATCGAGAGACGATCATGCTCGGCCAGCGTGGGGTCGCGGTGGCCGAGGCGGGGACCGAGATCACCTGGACCATCTCGGCGGCCGGAGCGACCGAGGTGCACCAGACCCGCGGAGACGTGTTTTACCGGGTCGAAAAGGGCGGCCCGTTCGTGGTCGAGACGCCCTACGGCCGGGTCATGGTGCGCGGGACTTGCTTCCGCGTGGAGGTTCTGGACATGAGCGTATCGAGACAGGCATGGATCGGCGGAGCCGTCGGAGCCGCGCTGGCAGCGACGATCGTGATCGGCGTGTACGAGGGCCAGGTTCGCGTGGTGAACGCCCGCGGGCAAGCCGACGCCCGAGCCGGGGAACGGATCGCCCTCGGTGCCGGGGCCGCACCCACCAAGCTGGCGAGCCCGACGGCCGTCTCCGCGCTCGAGCCGCCACCACCGGGCTCGGCCAGCTTGCAGGAGTTGCTCCGGCGCGACCAGGTGCACCGCGGGGAGATCGCGCTCTTGCGCGCGCGGCTCTCGACGATGGAGAACACAGCCGCGTCGCCGGAAGCAGCCGCCGCAGCGCCCCACCGGGAGGGCAAGCGCAAGATCATCGACCTGTCCCAGGAGGAGCTCGTGGCGATGGCGAAGGACTGCGAGATCCGCTTCGACATCCCGGGGTACGGGATCGAGCCGCGCCTCATGAACGACAAGCTGGCCGCGGCCGGTAACCTGTCCGCCGACGACCGGGCGATCTACGACCAGACCGTACGCAAAGAGAACGACCGGTACATGGCGGCGCTTCGAGCGCTCTATCAGGAGCTCGCCGGCAGCGATCCCGGCGACATGGACTCCCACGCGCTCACCATGGAGATCCTCCAGAAGTCGCCCTCGAGCGACGTCGAGGCCGCGCGCAAGCGACTCGCCCAGGAGCGCGCCGGCATGATCGCGCCCCCCGCCGACGCTCGTAACCAGAGCGTCATCGAGCGGCTGTTCCGCCTGGAGATCACCGCCGGCACGACCCTGGAGCAGATGCTCGCCGCCGAGTTCGGCCCCGACAAGGCGCACCAGATTCGCACGACCGGCTGGGCCGGCGGCGACGACAACATCCTCAGCGGCTGCCCGGACTAGCAACCGTCTGTACCCATCCGCGCTCACGGTAGCGACAGCTTCGACGGTAGCGGTCTTTGGCCTGGCTGGTCACGATGCTGGCCGGCCATGCACCAGGTGATTCAAGACGTCATGCGCGGTGGCGAGCCAGGCGCGAAGTGACTCTGCGCCCGCTGGCAGTCCGAAGTGCGGCAATTCGCCGAGGTTGGCCTGCTCGACGACGTCGACGTAGTGATCGGTGGACTTGACGCCGATCTCCTGCCCGGCAAGGTGCTCCTTCGCACGGGGACGCGACATGTCGTCCGTGCCGGGGACCGCCCGCAGCGCCAGGATCCAACCTTCCATAGCAGGCTTCGCCACGCCGCCGATCACCTCGATGAGCCAGCCGCTCTCGTCGCGAATCCAGGCGAGGGCCTCATCAACGGCTTCTTCGCGCTCGGGATCGCTATCCACGTCGCGTGAAAATGCGACGGCCTCGGCGGCGTCTTCGTAGGCAGCCAGCACCAAGCCAAGCACGTTGAAGTAGTCCCCGTGTTTCGGGCCTGCGAGGCGTGCTCCGCCGGCCCGGAACTTCTGGATCGCATTCCACGGTAGCTTGCCGGTGCATTCCCACCCGCCCTCGCAGACGCGCACGAGCAACGCCTCGAGCACACCACGATGGCGCTTGCCGTGCCCGTCGTGGCGGCCCAGCTCGTTGTTCCCCTCACCTACGATCCAGACCTTCACTGCCATGGCTACCCCGTAACGGATTCCGGAATCGTCGAGTCGGCAACGAGATCACGCTCGAATTCTCCGTCCGCATAGTTGAGCCAGAGCTCGCCCAGCGCATAGACCTTCGAGCGCTGTTCGAAGTTCTTCGTGCTCGCCAGCGGCGTCGCAATGGTCCCGCGCTCGGGCGTGCGCGTGAGGATCGTGACTTCATCGGATTGCAGCTCGTTGATGACGAGCGGATGGTGCGTGGCCACGATGATCTGAGACGTCTTCGAGATATCGCGAAGCACCCGCATCACGTCTCCGATCCGCGATGGATGGAGGCCATTCTCGGGTTCTTCGATGAGGATGAGGGGCGCCGGCTGCAGGTACGGCAACGCGGCGAAGGCCAGCCAGTACAGCATGCCCTCGCTGAGCTGATCGGCACCAACGCTTCGTCCATCGAGCAGCTCGACCCCGAGTGCCTTCGTGGTCTGGCTAGGGTTGGTCAACTGGATCGAGCGCGTCGTTGGAAACAGCGTGGTGAACCGCTTGCTGATCTCCAGGAATATGTCGATTCGCCTCGACAGGAGTGCGTCGTACACAGCGGCAAGCCCCTGACCTCTCGTGTTGTATTCGAGCGGGCTGCCCTGGGCGATCAGATTGGTCGGCTGCCGCATCGCATCGGGGTCCAAGCGCAGGACTCTCACGGGAGCGATGAGTCCGCTCAACGGCGCACTCGGGCTAAGATTTTGACTCAGCACATCCTTCGGCTCTACAGATGACGAATGTTCGATCCATGCCCCTCGTAAATAGGTCTGCGCACGCTTTCCTAAAGATACAGTTACCTCACTTGCAGGATCTGCACGTCTGGTGGTGAACACTCCGAAGGCTTCAAGAAGCGTGCTCTTGCCGCTATCATTCGGACCGATCAGCGCATGGAGCGGAGTCAGCGGGAACATGACCTCCTTGATGCACCCGAAGTCTCTGACGCGAATGCTCTCTATGTATAGCTTAGGTGGAGGTATGTACTCCGGAGGACCAACCCACTTCGCTCCCGCAGCGATCAGCGTCCTGCACTCGTTTTCGGTGACGCTGGTCATCAGGTTGGGTCGCTGCCCGGAGCCATCGGTTACCTGCGAACGTCGTCCATCGACGACCTTGTACACTCGTGCAACACGATCTCCCCTGCGGATCGCCGCCTGTCGGGCACGTTCAAGCCGAGCCCCCGTAGCCTCGCCTCCAGAACCCTGAGGTGCCGGAACGTCGAGCTCCACCTCGGCGCTCCTGTCGCGGAGGTGTTCCATCAACAGGCGGAAGTCGCGGCTCATGTACGCCCCCACTGTACCCGAAGGTCGCAGCGCCGACGGCTTCCGGCAGTCGAGATCCTGGCCACCGCCGTTGCCCGCTCACGGCAGCGACAGTTTCGACGGTAACCAGTCCTCGATCTTGCGGGTGACCAGGCGCTCGGCCACGTCCTTGCCGAAGTCGATGAGCTTGGCGATCTCGGCGCGTGGATCGTCGGCGAGGTCGGCGATAGGCAGCGTCACCGGCAGCGCCACCGGCGTCGCGCCGAAGATCCCACCGGCCACGCGGAGCTGGCCGTCCTCGTAGGTCAGCCGGAGCGTGATGCCGGCCGGCAGCTCGATGGTCGCGCGTAGCGCGCGCACCGCGAACAGCCACGATAGCGGCGTCTTGAAGATCGTCTCGCCGGCCTCGGCATGCTCGATGGCGATCACCACGCGCCCGAGGCCCGGCAGGAAGGCGCTCGGCGACAGCTCGAACCGAGCGTCGTCGAGCACGACGTGGAGCGCGCGGAGCGGTGGCCGCTTCGGTCGCTTGAGCTTGAACAGCGCCGCCGTCGAGACCTCGAGGTGGGTGCCGCGCACGGCGAGCTCACGACAGTCGCGGTTGACGAGCGCGAGGCCGAGTGGCCGGAGTTCGCAGTGGAGGTTGGCGACGGCAAGCGACAGGTGGCCGATCAGGTCATCGCGCAAGACCTTGAGCTCCTGGAGATCGATCGCGCCACGTAGCAGGGCGAGATCGCCGCGACCGATGGTCGCCTCCGCCTGCAGCGACTCGGCGATCCGGTCGGCGATCCGGCTGCGGGTGGGGCCCTCGAGCGTAAAGTCGATCACGAGCAACCCTGCGAGCCACGCCGCAGCCACCGCAGCAGAAAACGTCGCGATTCGTCGACCCCTTGGCACGTCGCGGCCAGTGTCCCACGTCCCTGGCCCGTAGGCCGGTTCGCAATGTAACCCGGCGTAGCAGCGCTGCTAGTTTTTCGTTGGGGGAGCGCCATCGGGCCGCCCAGCGCCGTTACACGTCGAGCTCGCCGATGTCGGCCGCGTTCTCGGTGATCATCTTGAACCGCGCCGCGACGTCCTTGCCCATGAGATCCGAAATGACCTGATCGGTCAGAAGCTGCTCGCCGTCCTTGACCGTGACGCGCAGCGGCTGCCGCGTCTTGGGATCGAGCGTGGTCATCTTGAGGGTGTCGGGGTTCATCTCGCCGAGGCCCTTGAACCGGGTGATGTTCGGCTTGGAGTTCGACTTGGCGTTGGCCTTGAGCAGCTGGTCCTTGTGCTCGTCGTCGAGCGCCCAGAACGTCTGCTTGCCCAGGTCGATCCGGTAGAGCGGCGGCTGCGCGAGGTAGAGGTGGCCCGAGTCGATCAGCGGCTTCATGTGCCGGAAGAAGAACGTGAGGAGCAGGGTCGCGATGTGGTGACCGTCGGCGTCGGCGTCCATCAAGAGGAAGATCTTGCCGTAGCGCAGCTTGCCGAGATCGAGGGTGTCGCCCATGCCGCAGCCGAGCGCCGAGACGATATCTTGCAGTTCCTTGTTGGCGAGCAGCTTCTGGTTGTTGGCCTGCTCGGAGTTGAGCACCTTGCCGCGCAGCGGCAGGATCGCCTGGGTGCGGCGGTCGCGGCCCTGCTTTGCCGAGCCACCGGCCGACTCGCCCTCGACGATGAACAGCTCGCTGTCGTTGGGATCGGTGGAGCTGCAGTCGGCGAGCTTGCCCGGCAGGTTCAGCCGGTGCGAGACCGCGGTCTTGCGGGTGACCGCCTGGTGCGCCGCGCGCGACGCCTCGCGGGCCCGCGCCGCGATGATGGTGCGGGCGACCACGGCCTGCGCCCAGTTGGGGTTGCTGTTGAGATAGTTCTCGAGCGCCGGCCGCACGAGGCCCTCGACCTGACCTGCCACCTCGGGGTTATTGAGCCGGTTCTTGGTCTGGCTCTGGAACTGCGGATCGTGGACGTAAGTCGACAGCACCGCGACGACGCCCTCGCGGATGTCCTCGGCCGTGAGCGTCACGCCCTTGGGGTCGAGCTTGTGGGTCGCGATGTAGTTGCGGATCGCCTTGACGATGGCCGAGCGAAACCCGGTGTCGTGGGTGCCGCCGTCCGGAGTCGGCACCGAGTTGACGTAGGTCTTGATCAGATCGTCGGTCGACTCGGTCCACTGCAGCGCGAGCTCGAGGCCGAGCCGGGCATTGTCGTCGCGCTTCTCGACGTAGAACACCGCGCCGTTCGGCGGCACCGGGGTCTTGCCGCGCTCGCCGACGAGCTTGGGCAAGAACTCCGCGATGCCCTGCGGATGGACGAATGTGTGGACAGCCGGCGGCGTCTTGGTGTCGTCGGTGAACACGATCTCGAGGCCACCGTGGAGGTAGCTCTTGGCCTCGAGCCGCTCGGCGATCAAGGCCGGATCGAACGACAGCTTGCCGCCGAACACCTCGTCGTCGGGCCGGAACCGCACCGTCGTGCCGGTGCCGCGCGCGTTGCCGAGCTTCTTGAGCTTGCTCGTGGCGTCGCCGCGCTCGAA
>Ga0134121_10004498_pt1 | contig 11419 bp, 9 predicted proteins | sample KB301_FD_96463 | JGI IMG/M metagenome (GOLD analysis project Ga0134121, IMG submission 96463) | Terrestrial soil microbial communities without Nitrogen fertilizer from Kellogg Biological Station, Michigan, USA - KB3-0-1 | ecosystem: Environmental > Terrestrial > Soil > Unclassified ...
ACCCTGACCGCCGACGACGAGCGGCTCCTGCACCGGCTCGCCAGCGCGTGGCTGGAGCACCACGGCGAGGCCGATCCGATGGTGCTCGCCGGCCACTTCGAGCGCGGCGGCGATAGCGCCAGCGCCGCCCGCCACTACCTGCGCGCCACGCAGCAGGCGATGCACGTCCTCGACCCCAGAGCCGCCATGGCCCGCGCTGCCCTCGGCCTGGCCTGCGATCCGCCGCCCGAGCTCCGGATCGCCCTGCTCGGCTTCCGCTGCTCGGCAGCGGACTACACGCAGCAGGCGTCCCCAGACGAGGCCGAGGAGCTGTTGCGCCTGGCGCCGCCCGGCTCCATGCCCTGGGGACAGGCGATAGCCGCACATATCGGGGGGATGCTGCTCGCCGGCCGGCACGAGGAGGCCCTGGCGTCGATCAAGCAGCTCCACGACGTCACCCCGACCCCCGACGGTGTCGCAGCGACGTCGCTGGCCCTCCTCATCGGAGTGATGTCCATCGACAACCTGGGCCAGATCCGGCAGGGCACCGCGCTGGAGCAATCGTTCCTCCCGATCGTCCGCGCGCACGGGGATCAGGAGCCGCTTGCGCGGAGGTGCTGGCACACGACCGTCGCGAACCGAGCGTCTTACGCGCACGATGACCCGTGGACCGCCCTGCAGCACTGCGCGGCGCTCCAGGACCTGTTCGACGCGATCGGCGGCGAGCTCATGTTCGTGTCCGTGCAGCTCATGCGCGGGATGAACCAGTGGTACCTCGGCGCGCTCGCGCCCGCGGCGCAGGCCCTGGAAGCCATTCCGGTCGTGGACACGGCGCTGGGCACCGGGAGCTCGGTGCGACGTTACATGCTGTCCTGGCTGTACGCCGACCTCGGCGAGTTCGCTCCGGCACGCGCCCTGGCGATCCAGCTCGCCGAGTCTGGACGCGCGCACCGCAACCCGCTGGAGGAGGGGCGCGGCTGCTGGGCCCTCGCCGAAGTACTGCGCCGCGACGGCGACCTCGACGGCGCCGACCGCGAGCTCCAGACCGCGCTCGCCATGGCGGTGCCACTCGATCGTCCCGGCGTCCTCGCGACGCTGTCGGCGCTCCCCCTCGCCCAGGGCCGCGCCGAGGACGCGCTCGCCGCCGCCGAGGACGCCATGTCGCGCTACCAGGCCATGGGCGGGTGCGGCATGTTCCGCGGCGCGTTCGTACGCCTCACCCACGCCGAGGCACTCCACGCGACCGGCGCTCACGAGGCCGCCGCGCGCGCGATCGCAGACGCGCGAGCACGACTGCTGGCCATCGCCGCCAAGGTCGCCGATCCAGACTACAAGGCGAGCTTCCTGGAGCGAGTTCCTGAGAACGCCAGGACCCTGGCCCTGGCGGACGCCTGGCTGAACGAGCAGGAGTCCTAGGGAGAGAGCGCCCGGCCGCGAGTGTTCCGACGAGACCCGTTACGACCAGCCGACCCAGTAGTAGACGAGCGCGTGGAAGTTCCGGTCGCGATGCGCAGACTCGAGGGTGGGGGGCACCTTGCCGCGGTCTTTGCCGCCGCCCTTGACGCCGGGCCACGGATCGATCATCACGAGATCTTCATCTGCCGTGGTGTCGAGGCGATCGATCGTGACACCGACGGCGTGCGGGAGCACGTTGTCGGGGACATTCTCGCCGGCAGTCCCGGGGATCGGGTGGAGCTTGCGGTAGTTCGTCGGCAGCATCGCGCCGCGGTAGCCACGACCCGCGTGCACCCAGTCGAGGATGGCGGCGGTGGGCGTGGCGACCCGCCGGCACTGCAAGCGGTAGCCGAGATCGTGGAGCGACGACACGCGACCGGTGAACCAGTGCTGGACCTTCTCGATCGTGCCGCCCTCGGCCGAGGTGTTGAGCTCGTGGAAGATGTGCTCCTGGATGCCGGGAGCGTAGGCACCGGCGCGATACGCGATCCGGCGCAGCAGGTACGCGGTGGCCGCACCCGCACATGCCGAGGGCGTATGAAACACCTGGACAAGGAAGCGGACGTCTTCCGGTCGTTGCAGGACGACGTCTTCGCGGCTCACGGCAGTCACTTCCACGAGGTGGCGCCAGGGTACACGAGCTGTGCCCGTGCGTGGTGGCCCATGCTCACGCTTTCCGGTACGCGCCGCTTCACTGCCTTGATACGCGGCCGAGTGGGGCAGGCTTCCCCTGCCGAGGCGCTCCCGCGAGACGATCCCCGGAAGCAGCGATCCAGCTTGGCCAGCGGGGCTAGCAGGTTCAGCTACGGCTAGCAGGTTCAGCCGGGGTAGCGGGGCCAGACCTCGCCGATTGATTGACATTGTGTCAGGCTTCTTATGCTGACATTATGTCAGGTATGCCTCGCCGTCCCGACCTGGCACGCCGCGCCGAGCTGGCGCGGGCAGCGTTCGAGGTGCTGCGTACGCGCGGGATGCAGACGTCGATGCGCGAGCTCGCGGATGCGCTGGGGATCAAGCGACCGACGCTCTATTTCTACTTTCCCGATCTGGGTGCCGTGTTCGAGACGGTGCTCGATCAGCTGTACCAGACGCTGACCGAGACCGTGCTGGCGCGGGTTCGCGAGCACGAGCATCCCATCGATCGGCTGCGTGCCGTCATCGATGCCACGCTCGCATTCCACCGGGAGCGCCCGCAGCTGATCAGCGGGCTGTTCCAGCTGTGGGCGCTCGGGGGGCGTGATCTTTCGACGGTGCTCGAGCGCGAGCGGCGCGGCGTGCTGGCGGCGCGCGACGCGCTGATCGCCGATCTGCGAGCGGGGATCGCGCGCAAGGAGGTGGTGGCGTGCGAGCCGGAGCGCATCGTGGATGTGGTGCTCGCCTTCATCGAGGGGGCGGTGGTGCATCACGTCCTGGGGATCGCGCGGAGCGACGAGCCGACCGACGAGCTCGCCCTCCGCGTGCTCGAACCACTTCGCGCGCAACGCCGCAGAAAGCGAGCCAGGCCATGACCCCGACTGTCCCGGAATCGATCGACTCCGATTCGCCGCGCGGCAAGGCAGCGACCCTGTTCCTCGCGCGGCTCGCGGGCACGCAAGCGCACATGGGGACCCAGCACGGGAAGCTCGTCGCGCGCGATGCCGAGCGCTTGCTCGCGTTCTACCAGACGATGCCGGAGCGTACGCTGGCCGGTGATCTGGGCCGGATGAGCAAGCTCGCTGTTCGCGCGATCGCAATGGCATGGCAAGCGCGGCTCGCCCGCGAGCGACCCGCCGAGTTCGCGGCGCGCACGCGGGAGTTTGTCAACGCTGTTGCCCGCGAGACCGGCGCGCGCCGGCGGGGGGCTCACCTCGCGTTCGCGACGATGGATTCGCTGCAGAACGCCGTGTCGCTGGCGGCGCGGTTGCACCAGGGGCCGTTCGCGGGCGCGCTCTCCGCGCGCGGCGTTGCGGCGGCGGCGCCCGCCTGCTCGACGGCGATCGCGTGGGGACGGGCGACCGCGGACGGCGAATTGTTGTTTGCGCGCAACTTCGACTTCCCGGGTGTCGGGGTGTGGGATGCCGCGCCGGCATTCGTCGTGTGCGCGCCGGATCGCGGGCAGCGCTACGGGTTCTTCGCGACGCGCGGCGCCGATACGCCGGTGGTCACCGTGGTGAACGAGGCCGGCCTGGTGCTGGCGCCGCACACGCGCTGGCACCGCGACGTCGCGTTCGGCGGCGCGATGATCGTCGATCTCGTGCACGCGATCGCCGCGCGTGCGGAGACCCTCGCGGATGCGATCGCGATCGCGCGCGAGCGTCCGGCGTCGTCGAGCTGGGGCATCGCGGTTGGCAGCGCGCGAGAGCAGACGGCGTGCGTGATCGAGCTCGCCGGGCCGCACGTTGACGTCGTCCGGCCCGCGCCGGGCGCGGCGCACCTGGTGTGCACGAATCGCTATCGCAGCCAGGCGCTCCAGGCGGGCGAGCTCGCCGCGTCGCACGCCTGGGTGATCCATCCCGACCGCCGCGAGCGCCGGTTGCGTCACCTGATCGAGGCGCACGGCGCGCCGCTCACTGCGCGGGATCTCGCCGGGTTCCTCGGCGATCGTGTGGATCCGGCGGATCCGGGCGCGGCCCGCTCGGGCACTGTACGCCGTCACCTCGGCGCGATCCTCGCGCAGCCGCTCAACGTGCACTGCGTCGTGGTCGCGCCGGCGCAGCGCCGCGCGCAGGTCGGCGTCGATCGCGCACCGTGTTGCGAGGGTGCGTGGGTAGAGCTCGACTGGCAGTGGGACGGCCCGGTGGGCGGCTGGGAACTCGGCGCGCCGGCCGCGTCCGGGTTCGCCACCCGCGTGCTCGCCGATTTCGTCGCGCCGCACAGCACCGCGAGCCGCCATGTCCACGACGCCACGCGCGCCTATGAAGTCGATCACGACGTCGCGGCGGCACGCGCGGCGATCGAGCAGGCGGTCGCGGCCGAACCTTCGGATCCGTCGTTGCGACTCGCCGCGGCCTGGCTCGCCCTCGAGGCCGGCGCCGTCGACCGCGCGATCACGCATGTGCACGCGGGACTCGCCTACGAGACCGAGCCGTATCGCCGCGGTCAGCTGCTGCTGTGGGGCGCGCGGGCGGCGAACAAGCGCTACGCAGATCTCGCGCGGCGCTGGCGCGACGAGCTCGCGGCGCTGCACGGCGAAGGGCTCGATGAGCTGCATGCGCAGGCCCGGCGCACCCATCGCGGCGTCCCACACGCAAATTTGATGATGCTCGACGCCTATTGAGGCGATCAGAAAACAACGCCGTTGTGTCCCAGGCGGGGCCCGCTTACGATGCAATCACGCGCTGAGTGCGCGGGGAGACAGCCATGGATCTCATCAACCCACTCTTGCTCATCCTGGGCGGCATTCTCGCCGTGTCCGGCCTCGTCGTCGCGAAGAAGCCCAGTGCGAAGGAGCTGATCGACAAGCTGATGCCGTATCAGGCGATCATCGGTATCGCGCTGCTCGCGCTTGGCCTGTGGAACTTGCTCCGGTCGCTCGCTCACCTGGCTGACGCGCTCAAGGCATTTCCCGGGATCGTCGCGCTCACCGTGGTAATCACGTCGATCTTGCTTGGCTTCATGTTCGGAATGCCGCAGATCGCAAAGTGGATGCCGGCCCAGGGGCCTGCCGAGCAGAAGGGCATGGAGCTGGCGAAACAGCTCGCGCCGTTCCAGGTGATCATCGGCCTCGTCGGCATCGGCGCGGCGCTGATCTGGCTATTGTACCGCTTCAATATCCTGTCGCCCGTGGCCGCCGGTATCTAGCGCGCACCGTAGTTGTGCGCCGATGTTTCCTCGTTGCGATCGGTCGCCGGAGGCGGTTCGGGCGATAGTGCGCTGATGCGGGCGCGCGTCGCGTTGTCGAGCACGAGCTCGTTGGCGGCGAGGCTGGGGGCGAGCTGCAGGGCATTGCGGCCGCCGACGAGCACCGAGGTCACGCCCGGGTGCGAGGCGACCCACGCCACCGCCAGCGTCGTGGGCTGAATTCCGAGCTCGGCCGCGAGCGCGGTGAACTGCCCTGCGATCGCCAGGAACCGCGGGTCCGAGTAACGGATCGTGTACATCTTCGTGTCGAGCAGCCGGCCGCGCTCGGGCCGGCGATCCGGGCTGTACTTGCCCGTGAGCAGGCCGCCGCCGGTAGGGCTGTAGGGGATCACCGCGAGCCCGAGTGACTGCGCCATCGGCAGGATCTCGACCTCGACCTGGCGCTTCACGAGGTTGTACATCGGCTGGATCGCGACCAGCGGCGCCCAGCCGTGCAGGCGCTGGAGGCCGAGCGCGTGCGCGACCTGCCACGCCGCGAAGTTCGAGCACGCCGGGTACAAGATCTTGCCGCTGCGCACCAGATCCTCGACGGCGCGGAGCGTCTCGTCCAGGGCGGTGACGTCGTCGAAGCGATGCAGGTAGAACACGTCGATCCGGTCGGTGGCGAGCCGGCGCAGGCTGGCTTCGACCGCGCGCACGAGGTGGTAGCGCGACGTGCCGCGATCGTTGTCGCCCTTGCCCATCGGGAAGTACGCCTTGGTCGCGAGCACGATCTGGTCGCGCTCGTGCTGCATCAGGCGGCCGACGATCTGCTCGGAGCGGCCGTCGTTGTAGACGTCGGCGGTGTCGATCAGGTTCACGCCGGCGTCGCGCGCGGCCCGCCAGATCGCCGCAGCGGTGGCCTCGTCGGCGTCGCCGCCGAACGACATGGTTCCGAGCGCGACGCGCGAGACCTTGACGCCGGTTTTGCCGAGTAGCTTCACGCCTTCACTTCACCGGTAAAACGCGGCCTCGATGCGGTGCAGCACCTGCTCTTCGGTGGACGAGATCTTGCCGAACCCGAGGATGCCGCCGGCCGCCGAGGCGACCATCTTGGCAAACCCGACGATCTGGTTCTTGAGCAGCCGGTTCTGCTCGTCGTTGAGCTGCGCCGCGAGCGCCTTGATGTAGGCCTCCCACGCGGTGAACAGCTCGTCGCCGGGCCGGCGCTTGAGCCAGGTCTGCAGCAGCTCGTAGCCATCGGTGCCTTCCTCGAGGCCCTTGCCATGCGCACCCTGCAGGATCGCGGTGCGCTCGTTGTCCTGGACGGCTCCGTCGGCCCACGCGACCTGGATCAACGGGACCAGCGACAGCGCGGCGATCGTGTTGGCGCGCAGGCCGAGCTCGACCAGCTGATCGAGCACGGCGTCATCGCTCATGCCGGATGCCTTGCGCAGCTCGTCCTTCGTGCGCTGCACGTCGAGCTTGTGCTTCATCGCGGCGAGCTTCTCCTGGTTTTCTTTCTCGTAGAACTGGTTCTCGAGCGCTCGTCCGCGCTCTTCGAGGGTAACTTCGCTCACGATGGCCTCCTTCGGTGGGGACCCTCAAACCCTAACGCATATTTCAGCTCCCGTTAGACCGCCGCGGGCGATTTGACGGCCGCAGGGGGGAACCGGCGATCTCGATCAATTTTTGGTCCGCGTGGTTCGTGCAATAGCGCGGAACAAGGATCGAAACACCCTTGGAGGAGGGTAGCCAGGCGGGTAACGTCGTCGCGTGAGCTCACGCCCTCGCCGTCGTCCGCATCGCAGCGGGTTGCGTCTCTGGCTCGTGCCGATGGCGATCCTCGGGGGCATCGCGCTCATGGTGTTCGCGGCGCTGTACACGCTCGATCACCACGTCACCGGCGGCGTCTCCGATCCGAACCCCGCCAGCGCGCCGGGCCGCTACGTCCGCTTCGAGCCCACGCTGATCTCCGACGCGCTGTCGGGCCTCGCCGGGATGACCGCCGCGGTGCTCGGCATCGTGATCACCGTGGTCTCGCTGCTCGTCCAGCTGACCTCGGAGCGCTACACCGGCGTCGCCCAGATGTTCCTGCGCGATCGCCGCAACGTGACGGTGATGGCGTACTACGTGGTGACCTGCGTGGTCGGCGTCGCGCTGAGCCTGTCGCTCCACAACGAGTTCGTGCCGCGCGCGGCCGTGTTCACGATGATGTGCGCGTGCGCGTTCGGCCTCATCATGATGCTGCCGTACTTCGCGTACGTGTTCCGGTTCCTCGAGCCGGTCAACCTCGTCGCGCGGATCGAGCACGAAGCCGCCACCGACGTCGCGACCACGGCCACGATGCGCGATCCCGACGCGATCGCGATCGGCCAGGCGCCCGCGCTCGCCGCGCTCGAGGAGCTGACCGACATCACCTCGAACTCGATCTCGGGCAAGGACAAGATCATCGCGAGCCGCGCGGTCGATGCGATCAAGGACTTCGTGGTCGGCTACCTCGACGTCAAGGGCCGCGCCGATCCGCGGTGGTTCCAGATCAGCGATCAGATCCGCGACAACCCCGACTTCGTCGCGATGGATCCCGAGTCGTTGCGCGAGCTCGAGGCCGACAAGACCTGGCTCGAGTGGAAGGCGCTGCGCCAGTACCTCGGGATCTATGCCGAGGCGCAGAGCGACATGCCCGACATCAACTACCTGATCGCGATCGACACCCGCTACGTCGGTGAGGCCGCGCTCGGCAAGGGCGATCGCGCGGTCGTCGAGCTCGCGTTCCGGTTCATGAACAGCTACCTGCGCGCGGCGCTCAACGCACGCGCGGTGCGCACCGCCTACAACGTGATGAACCAGTACCGGCTCCTGGTCGAGAGCATGATGAAGGGCGGCGCCGACGACATCGCGCTCGAGGGCGTGCGCCACATGATCTACTACGGCCTCACGAGCTACGACATGCAGCTCGGCTTCGTGACCGAGACCGTCGCGTACGACGTCTCGGCGCTGTGCGAGCTCGCGCATACCCTCAATCGCGACCGCCTCGACGACAAGATGCTCGCGATGTTCCTCGAGCTCGACCAGCCGCTGCGCCTCAAGCGCCAGGAGTCCGGCCTGCAGGGCATCCGCAAGGCGCAGATCAAGCTCGCTTGCTACTACCTCGCCACGGGTGCCGAGGATCGCGCGACGAAGATCGCCGCCGACATGGCGGGCGAGGATCGCGACCGCTTGCGGTCGATCCGCGAGCAGCTCATCCGGGTCGAGTCGAAGGAGTTCTGGGAGATCATCGACCGCGGCCGCAACTTCGATTACATGCCGCCGCGCCAGAAGGACCAGATGGCGCGATTCTTCGTTTTGCTCGACGCGATCCCCGTGTCAGGCGCACCGACCACGACGTAGGCGAGCGTTCCTGCAGCGTTGCGCTGCCGTGGTCGCGATTTTGGCCTGAACAGACGGGCAGTATCCTCAGTGAACGGAACACGGTTGGGTGTTCACCTCGTGTTGTCGTGGAACGGGCAATTCTTCTCGGGCCTGCCGTGCCATGCTCCGGGCCGATGGATCTGGCGTTCTCGCCCGAGCACACTACCTTTCGCGACGAGGTTCGCGCCTTCATCGCCAGCGCGCTGCCGCCCCACCTGCGCGCGAAGGCGGAGTCCGATGCTCACTTCGAGCACCACGAGGCGATGGAGTGGCATCGCATCCTGTTCCAGAAGGGCTGGGTGGCGCCCCACTGGCCGGTCGAGCACGGTGGACCGGGGTTCGACGCCACCAGCCGCTTCATCCTTCACGATGAGCTCGAGTTCGCCAACACACCCGGGCTGTCGCCGTTCGGCCTCGTGATGGTCGGGCCCGCGATCATGCAGTTCGGCACTGAGGACCAGCAGCGACGCTTCCTGCCGAAGATCCTGTCCGGCGAGGAGATCTGGTGCCAGGGCTACTCGGAGCCGAACGCGGGGTCGGATCTCGCCTCGCTCAAGACGTCGGCGGAGGACGCCGGGACGCACTTCGTGGTCAACGGCCAGAAGACCTGGACGACGTACGCGCAGTACGCGAACTGGATCTTCTGCCTGGTGCGCACCGATCCGCGCGCCAAGAAGCAATCGGGCATCACCTTCTTGCTCATCGATCTGAAGACGCCGGGCGTCACCGTCAAGCCGTTCCTCACGATCGGCGGCACGCCGGCGTTCTCGGAGACCTGGTTCGACAACGTCAAGGTGCCCAAGCAGAACGTGGTGGGGGTGATCGACGGCGGCTGGACGGTGGCCAAGGCGCTGCTCGGGCACGAGCGGACGCAGCTCGCCGCGGTCGGCACCATCGGACGCGTGATCCGCACGTGCAAGCGGATCGCGTCGCGCACCAAGCTCGCTGACCACGCGTTGATCGACGAGCCGGCGTTTCGCGACAAGATCACGCGGCTCGAGGTCCGCCACCGCAGCCTCAAGATGGCGAACTGGCGCGCGCTCGCCGGGGCGCAGCTCGGACGCGCGCCGGGGCCGGAGTCCTCGATCTTGAAGATCCGCGGCGCCGAGCTGTCCCAGCAGGTGTACGAGCTCGCGATGGAGCTGATGGGGCACGACGCGCTCGCGTGGTTCCCCGAGCCAGGCGTGGTGATGGACATCGAGCAATCGATCGCCTCGCTGTTCTGCTACCTGCGCGCGACCACGATCTACGGCGGATCCAACGAGATCCAGCGCAACATCATTGCCAAGCACATCCTGGGGCTCGGATGAATTTCGACCTGACCGAAGATCAGCGCATGCTCGTCGACGCGGCGCTTGCGTTCACCCGCAAGCAGTCGCCGGTATCGCGGATGCGCAAGCTGCGCGACGATCCGATCGGGTGGTCGCCCGAGGTGTTTCGCCAGATGGGCGAGCTCGGCTGGCTCGGCTTGCCGTTCCCGGAGGCGGTAGGCGGCATCGGCGGCAGCTTCGTCGATCTCGCGCTCGTCCTCGAGCAGCTCGGCCAGACGCTGGTCCCCGAGCCGATCGTGCCGTCGCTCGTCGCCGGGATGGCCATCCTCGCGGCCGGCGATGCCGCGCAGCAACGCGCGTACCTCACGCCGATGGTGGCGGGGCGGTCATCGCTGGCGCTCGCGTGGGCCGAGGCCGACGGTCGCTACGATCCCGGCCACGTGACCACCCGCGCCGAGCGCACGCTGGCGGGCTTCCGGCTGACCGGGCACAAGCGGTTCGTGCTCGACGGCCACGCCGCGGCCCAGCTCGTGGTGTCGGCGCGTGACGGCAAGGCCGTGTCGCTGTTCGTCGTCGACGCCAAGGCGCCCGGCGTGCAGGTGCGGCCGGTCAGGACGATCGACGGCCGGCGGGCTGCGCTGGTCGAGCTCGACGTCGAGGTGGCAGAAGATCGCCGGCTCGGCGGGGATGGGCTCGCGGCGCTGTCGCACGCGCTCGAGGTCGGCGCCGCGGCGGCGTGCGCCGAGGGCGCCGGCATCATGCGCGCGGTGCTCGCGATGACCACCGAGTACCTGCGAACCCGCGAGCAGTTCGGGGTCAAGATCGGCAGCTTCCAGGTGCTCCAGCACCGCGCGGTCGACATGTTCATCGAGACCGAGCTCGCCTACTCGGCCATGCTCGCGGCTGTAATCCGCATCGATGATCCCGACCTGGCCGAACGCACAGCTGCTGTGACGAGCGCGAAGGTGCAGCTCGCCGAGAGCGGGCGCTACGTCACCCAGCAGGCGATCCAGCTGCACGGCGGCATCGGGATCACCGACGAGCACGACGTCGGGCTCTACTTCAAGCGGATGGTCGCGCTCAACGCGATGTTCGGCGACGCCGAGCACCACCTCGCGCGGTTCGCTGCCCGCCCGGGCTACCTCGCCGGCGTGTGACCGCGTCGTACCCAGCTCCTGGGAGAACGCGGACGCAGCTTCGGGAGAACGCGGACACGCTTGCTGGCGAGGCGGGGCAGGGTCCTTTGCTCGTCCGTTGACCGCCGTATCACGATGACCGTCAGCGCCATCTCCACGACCCGCCGACGTTCCACCGACCGGCCGTGCAATTTATCTCGCAAAGAGACCCACCCCGCCTCGCTGCGCTACGCGTTGCCGCCCGCACAACCCACTTTCGTCCAAGGTGATGGGAGGCCGCCGGCCACGGCGTCTCGTCCCGATCAATATCACTGCGGCAGGTACTAGTACCTCGCCGCAGAGGTTTTGATCGGTTGCGAAGCTCGCGGAGAACGCGCACACGCTTGCTAGCGAGGCGGGGCTGGGCCC
>Ga0134121_10004499_pt1 | contig 11412 bp, 10 predicted proteins | sample KB301_FD_96463 | JGI IMG/M metagenome (GOLD analysis project Ga0134121, IMG submission 96463) | Terrestrial soil microbial communities without Nitrogen fertilizer from Kellogg Biological Station, Michigan, USA - KB3-0-1 | ecosystem: Environmental > Terrestrial > Soil > Unclassified ...
AGGTCACGCGGATCGCTTCCTCGAGGCCGCGGCAAGCCGAGATCACTTCGCGAAAGACGCCGCTCACCCGCTCGGCCGCGAGCGGTCCGGGATTGGTCTTCGTCATGCGGCGCAGGATTTCGGCCTCGCGCTCCGGCCGATAAACGGCTGCGCCCTTTTTCAGCGCGCCGATGCGGCCGGCGAGGCCGGCGCGCCGGTTGATGAGGGCTAGGAGCTCGTCGTCGAGCGCGTCGATCTGGCGGCGAAGCTTGTCGAGGTCATCCGCCATCAGCCGGCAAATAGCGCACCGCCAGCACGCCTTGCGTGTGGCACAGCTCGTCGATGACTTCCTTGCCCACCGCGGTATCGGTGTCGACGAGCGTGTACGCCATTTCTCCCTTGGACTTGTTCAGCATGTTATGGATGTTGATCTTGCGTTTTCCCAGCGTGTGCGAGATGCGCCCCAGCGTGTCGGGCACGTTGGCATTGGCGATGGCAAGCCGATAAGGCGCCTCGCGCGGCATCTGCGCGTCGGGAAAATTCACCGCGTTCTGCAGGTTGCCGTGCTCGAGGTAGTCGCGCAGCTCGTCCACCACCATGACGGCCGAATTGTCCTCCGCTTCGGCGGTGGATGCTCCGAGGTGCGGCAGCGCGATCACGCCGGCCTTGCCGAGGAGCGCAGTGCTCGGGAAATCAGTCACGTACCACTTGAGCCGCCCGCTCTCGAGGCCCTTCAGCACCGCCTCGTCGGACACGACGCCCTCGCGCGAGAAGTTGAGGAGCACCGCGCCCGAGCGGAAGTGCTCGATGTTCTTGGAGTTGACCATGTGCCTGGTCTTCTCGACGAGGGGCACATGCAGGGTCACGAAGTCGCTCGACTTGAGGATCTCGTCGACCGAGTTCGCGCGCTTCACCTGCGAAGGCAGGCTCCAGGCCGCCTCGACCGTGATGTGCGGATCGTGCCCCAGCACGTTCATGCCGAGGCGGATCGACGCGTCCGCCACCAGGCTGCCGATCTTGCCGAGGCCGATCACGCCGAGCGTGTGGCCGGGCAGCTCGAAGCCGGCGAATTGCTTCTTGCCGCCTTCGACTGTCTTGTTCAGGTCGCCGTTGCCGTCCAGCGTGCGCACGAAGTCGAGCGCGGGGCCCAGGTTGCGCGCCGCGATCAGCATGCCGGCGAGCACGAGCTCCTTCACGGCGTTCGCGTTCGCGCCGGGCGCGTTGAACACCGGGATGCCGCGCTTCGACAGAGCCGCAACGGGAATGTTGTTCACCCCGGCCCCGGCGCGCCCGACCGCGCGAAGCGAGGGACCGAATTCAAACTTGTGCAGGTCCTGCGAGCGCACGAGGATCGCCCACGGGTCCTTGGATTCCTTCACCAAGGCATAGCGATCGGCCGGAAAGCGTTTCAGCCCGACCGGGGCGATCTGGTTGATCACGAGGATTTCGCACTTCTTCTTAGCCATGCTCTCGCTCGAAATCCTTCATGTACTCGACCAGGCGCTGCACGCCCTCGATGGGCATCGCGTTGTAGATCGACGCGCGCATCCCGCCCACCGAGCGATGGCCCTTCAGCTGCACCATGCCGCCCTTGGATGCACCCTTCAGGAATTCTTCGTCCAGCTTCGCGTCGCGCAGCGTGAACGGCACATTCATGCGCGAGCGGTCTTCCTTGGCCACCGGGTTGGCGTAGAACTTCGTCGTATCGAGGAAATCGTAGAGCAGCTTCGCCTTCGCGATGTTGCGCTTCTCGATCTCGTGCACGCCGCCGAGCGCTTTCAGCCACTTGAAGACGAGGCCGGCGATGTAGATCGAATAGGTCGGCGGCGTGTTCAGCATCGACTCGGCTTCCGCCTGCTTCTTGTAGTCCATCACGCTCGGCGTGTGCTTCTCGGCCCGGCCGATGAGGTCCTCTCGCACGATGACGATCGTGAGTCCCGCAGGGCCGACGTTCTTCTGCGCGCCGGCGTAGATCAGGCCGTACTGGCTCACGTCGATCGGCCGCGAGAGGAAATGCGACGAGGCGTCGGCGACGACCGGCACCGGCGACAGCGGCACGGCGTGGTACTCGACGCCGCCGATCGTTTCGTTCGAGCAGTAGTGGACGTAGGCCGCATCCTCGCGCACGTCCCACTTCTTGGGCGCGTAGGTGAATTTCTTGTCTTCCGAAGACGCGGCGATGTGCACGTCGCAGAAGGCCTTCGCTTCCTTGATCGCCTTGTTCGACCACTCGCCGGTAGCGACATAGTCGGCCTTGCCTTTGCCCGCCAGCAGGTTGAGCGGCACTTGCGCGAACTGCAGCGTGGCGCCGCCGGCGAGGAAGAGCACCTTGTAGCTTGCGGGAATCGCCAGGAGCTCGCGCAGGTCCTTCTCGGCCTCGGCGGCGATGCCGGTGAATTCCTTGCCGCGATGGCTCATCTCCATCACCGACATGCCGCTGCCGTGCCAGTCGAGGATTTCGTCGCCGGCCCGGGATAGGACCTCCGCGGGGAGCATCGCAGGCCCCGCGCTGAAATTGAAGATGCGGGACATCAGTGGACCGTCGGGCCCGAGTCCGAGGGAGGCGCGGGCGGCTCCTCGTGGGCGTCGCCATTGCCGCCGTGACCCCCGTTGCCGTTGGCACCGAGGTCGCGCTCTTCGATGCGCTCGATGCCGGCGAGCTTCTCGCCTTCGGAGAGCGAGATGAGCGTCACGCCTTGCGTGGAGCGCCCCTGCTCGCGGATCGGGCCGACGCTGGTGCGGATGAGCACGCCGCCGGTCGAGATGAGCATCACCTCGTCGTGCTCCTCCACGAGCACGGCGCCGACCACGGCACCGTTGCGCTCGGAAGTCTGGATCGAGATTACGCCCTGCCCACCACGGCCGTGGCGCGGATATTCACCGAGCGGCGTGCGCTTGCCGTAGCCGTTCTCGGTGGCGGTGAGGACCCCCTTGGATTCGTTGTTCGCAGCGAGCATGCAGACCACGCGCCCGCCGTCGCCAAGCTTCATGCCGCGCACGCCGGTGGCCTGGCGACCCATCGGCCGCACGTCGCCCTCCTCGAAGCGCACCGCCTTGCCTTCGGAGGAGAAAAGCATCACATCGTATTTGCCATCGGTCAGCGCGGCGCCGACGAGGTAGTCGCCCTCTTCCAGGCCGACGGCGATGATGCCGCTCGGGCGCGGGCGCGAGAATTCGTCGAGCGGCGTCTTCTTCACCGTGCCATGCGCGGTCGCCATGAAGACGAAGTGCTCCTGGTCGAACTCCTTCACCGGCACGACCGCGGTGATCTTCTCGCCCTCTTCTAGAGGGAACATGTTCACGATCGGCTTGCCGCGGCTCGTGCGGCTGCCCGCCGGCACCTCGAACACCTTGAGCCAGTAGAGCTTGCCGCGGTTCGAGAAGCACAGCAGGTAGTCGTGCGAGTGCGCGACGAACAGGCGCTCGATGAAATCGTCTTCCTTCATCGTCGTCGCCATGCGTCCGCGGCCGCCGCGGCGTTGCGCCTTGTACTCGGTCAGAGGCTGCCCTTTGACATAGCCGCCGTGCGAGAACGTGACTACCATGTCCTGCGGCGCGATCAGGTCCTCGATCGAGATGTCCTCGGCGACGGTGACGATCTCGCTCCTGCGCTTGTCGCCGAACGCCTCCTTCAGTGCCTTGAGCTCGTCGCCGATGATGCGCGTGATGCGCGCCGGCTTCGCCAGGATGTCGATCAGATCGGCAATGATCGCGATCACTTCCTTGTACTCGTCGCGGATCTTGTCGCGCTCGAGCCCCGTCAGGCGCTGCAGCCGCAGCTCGAGGATCGCCTGCGCCTGCTCCTCGCTCAGGTGATAGCCGTCCGCCTTGAGGCCATAGGCGGGATTCAAGCCTTCCGGCTTGAACTGCTCTACCGGCTTCTCGCCGATCATCCCCCGCACGAGCTCCGAAGGCCACGCGCGCTCCAGCAGGCCGCGCTTCGCATCGGCCGGTGACGGCGCCTTCTTGATGAGGTCGATCACCACGTCGACGTTCGACAGCGCGACCGCCAAGCCTTCGAGCACATGGCCCCGGGCGCGCGCCTGCCGCAGCTGGAATACGGTGCGCCGCGTGACGACTTCGCGCCGGTGCGCGATGAACGCCTCGACCAGCTCCTTCAGGTTGAGCAGGCGGGGCTGACCGTCGACCAGCGCCACCATATTCATATGGAAAGCGTCCTGCAGCTGCGTGGTCTTGTAGAGGTTGTTGAGCACGACCTCCGGTATCTCGCCGCGCTTCAACTCGATCACGACGCGCATGCCTGACTTGTCCGACTCGTCGCGGATGTCCGAGATGCCCTCGATGCGTTTTTCGGTGACGAGCTCCGCGATCTTCTCGAGGAGCGCCTTCTTGTTCACCTGGTACGGCAGCTCATCGACGATCACGGCGTGGCGGTCGCCCTTGCCGATCTCCTCGAAATGGGTGCGGGCGCGCACCACCACGCGTCCGCGGCCGGTGCGGTAGCCCTCGTGGGCGCCGGCGATGCCGTAGATGATCCCCGCAGTGGGAAAGTCCGGAGCGGGCATTAGCTTGATGATTTCCTCGATGGCGCAGCTCGGATGCTCGAGCACGTGCAGCGTCGCATCCACGACCTCGCCCAGGTTGTGCGGCGGAACGTTGGTCGCCATGCCGACCGCGATGCCCGAAGAGCCGTTCACGAGCAAGTTGGGTACCCGGGTCGGCAGGACTACCGGCTCGCGCTCCTTGCCGTCGTAGTTCGGCACGAAATCGACGGTTTCCGCCTCGATGTCCGCGAGGAGCTCCGAGGCGAGCTTCTCCAGGCGGCACTCGGTATAGCGGTAGGCCGCCGCCGAATCGCCATCTACCGAGCCGAAGTTGCCCTGGCCGTCGATCAGGGTGTAGCGCATGGAAAAGTCCTGCGCCATGCGCACGAGCGCCTCATAAGTGGCGGCGTCGCCGTGCGGGTGGTACTTGCCGAGCACGTCGCCCACGATGCGCGCGCACTTCACATACGGGCGGTTCCAGACGTTGTTCGCCTCGTGCATCGCGAAGAGCACCCGGCGATGCACGGGCTTGAGGCCGTCCCTCACGTCCGGTAGCGCGCGCCCGACGATCACGCTCATCGCGTAATCGAGGTACGAGCGCCGCATCTCCTCCTCGAGTGAAATCGGGAGGGTTTCTTTGGCGAAGGATTCCATGCGGGAAGAGGTCCGAATTTTATCATGCGCCGCATTGCAAAAATCCCGCGCAAGCGGCGGTTTTCCCTCGTAAAATCGCCTTGTAAGCGATGTTGCGCCTGTGCTTAAATGGCGCCCAGTCTCGACGCGAAAAAAGAGGGGGAGAAATGAAAAAGACGACGCTCATCCTGGCGGTTTCCGCTGTCCTCGCCGCATGCGCGACCGAGGAAGCGCAAAAGCCCGCGGCCACCGCACCCAAGCCCGCTCCGGCAGCCCCTGCGCCCGCACCGGCGCCGGCGCCGCGTGCGATGCAGGACACGCCCGCGCCGGCACCGAAGAAGCCGGCGGTCATCAACCTCGCCTCCACCGGATTCTTCGAGTTCAACAAGGCGACGCTCACAAACGAAGCGAAGAGCACCCTCGACCGGGAAGTCATCGCGAAGCTGAAGGAGCTCGGCCAGATCCGCTATATCAACGTAAACGGGCACGCCGACCGCCTGGGCTCGGCGCAATACAACCAGAAGCTCTCGGAACGCCGGGCGGATGCCGTGCGTGCCTATCTCGTTTCCAAGGGCGCCGACGCTTCGAACGTCGAGACCCTCGGCTTCGGCAAGACGGCGCCGGTGAAGTCCTGCCCCGACCAGAAGGAGCGCAAGGCGGTGATCGAATGCCTCGCACCCAACCGCCGGGTCGTCGTCGAAATCCAGGGCACGCCGAGATAAGCAGCCGCTTTATCGCCTTCCCCCGCTGGCTCGTTCCGATCGAGCCGGCGGGCCGTGTCCTCACCGACCACGCCGTCGCCGTGCGCGACGGCAAGATCGAAGCGCTGCTGCCGGCCGCGGAGGCACGCCAGCGCTTCGGCGGCTACGAACCGGTCGTCCTCGACCAGCACATCCTCATCCCGGGCCTCGTCAATGCCCACACCCATGCGGCGATGACCCTGATGCGCGGGCTCGCGGATGATCTTCCCCTCATGCGCTGGCTGGAGGAGCACATCTGGCCGGCCGAGAAGCGCCACGTTTCAGCGGAATTCGTGCGCGACGGGACGCTCGTCGCCTGCGCGGAAATGCTGCGCGGCGGCATCACGTGCTTCAACGACATGTATTTCTTTCCCGATGCGGCGATCGAGTCCGCGCTCGTAGCCGGCATGCGTTCGTCGCACGGCATCATCGTGATCGAGTTTCCTTCCGCCTACGCGGCGGATGCGGCCGACTACTTGCGCAAGGGCCTCGATCTTCGCGACCGCTACCGCGACGAACCGCTCGCCTCCTTCACCCTGGCGCCACATGCGCCCTATACCGTGTCGGACGCGAGTTTCCGGCAGATCGCCACCCTCGCCGCGGAGCTCGACCTCCCGGTGCACGTGCATGTGCACGAGACCGAGCACGAGGTGCAGGCGTCGGTAACCGAGCATGCCGCGCGGCCGCTCGAGCGGCTGCGGAAGCTGAACCTCATCGCGCCGAACCTGATCGCGGTGCACGCGGTCCACCTGACGCCTGAGGAAATCGCGCTCCTCGCGCGCCATGGCTGCAGCGTCGCGCACTGTCCGTCATCGAATCTGAAGCTGGCGAGCGGTTTCGCGCCCATCGCGCGCCTCGCGGCGGCCGGCGTCAACATCGCGCTCGGCACCGATGGGGCCGCGAGCAACAACCGGCTCGACCTGTTCGAGGAAATGCGCCTCGCGGCGCTGCTCGCAAAGGCAGTGGCCGGCGACGCGCAGGCGATGCCCGCGCATGCGGCGCTGCGGGCCGCCACGCTCGGCGGCGCGCAGGCCCTCGGCCTGGCCGATCGCATCGGGTCGATCAGCGAGGGCAAGGCGGCCGACCTGACCGCCGTGGCGCTGCGCGGTCCCGAGCTCACCCCCTGCTTCGATGCCGTCTCGCATCTGGTCTATGCCGCGGGACGCGAGCACGTCACCGATGTCTGGGTCGCCGGTGAAGCACGCGTACGAGAGGGAAAATTGCTCGGCGAGGCGTTTTCTCGCTTGGAAAATCGTTTGAGCTTGTGGCAGAATGCGCTCGGCTCTCTCGCAGGGTCTTGATCCAGTTGGTTTTTCAAGGGGACGCATGAAGATGAAGAACATTTCGGTCCTTGTCATTGCAATCGCTTTCGCGGCCGGCTGCGCAACTGAACAACCCAAGCCCGCGGCCGCGCCTGCGCCAACGCCTGCTCCCGCGCCCGCGCCGGCACCGCAACCGGTCCAACAGGTGAAGCCGGCGGAAGCGCCGAAGCCGAAGCCCGTTGCCGAGAAGGTGACCTTCGCTTCCGACGTGCTGTTCGACTTCGACAAGTCGGTGGTGAAGCCCGACGGCAAGGGGAAGCTCGACGATCTCTCCGGCAAGGTGCGCGGCGTCAACCTGGAAGTGGTGATCGCGATCGGCCACGCCGACTCGATCGGCAGCGACGCTTACAACCAGAAGCTTTCGGTGCGACGCGCCGAATCGGTGAAGGCCTATCTCGTTTCCAAGGGAATCGAGGCGAACCGCATCTACACCGAAGGCAAGGGCAAGAAGCAGCCGGTCGCCGACAACCGTACAAAGGAAGGCCGCGCCAAGAACCGGCGAGTCGAGATCGAGGTGATTGGCACCCGCCGCCTCTAGCGGTCAATAGCCTTGCCCACCCACGAGAACCCCGCTCCGGCGGGGTTTTTGTTTTGCGGCACATGAATTGCTGATCCATCTGGACCATGCCGAGCTGATCCGCCTGGCACGGCACCCGTTTAGACCGCACAAGGAGACGAGGATGGAGAAGCAGATTCTGGCAGTGCTCATCGCCGCGCTGGCCGGCGGAGCGTACGCACAATCGAACTACACGACCAGCAATGCCGCGCCGAAGAGCACCGCACCACAGCCTGCGGGCGCCACCGCGCGCGTCGGCAGCCCGCCGCCTGCCCCGGGTTATGTCGGCTCGGGTGCCGGCGTAGTCGCAACGAGCCCGTTCGGCTTGTGCTGGCACGGCGGCGCAGAATGGACGCCCGACAAGGCGGCCGCGCCCTGCGACATGGTGCCGCGAGCTTCGGCGCCGGTCGCGCCGGTGGCCAAGGCGCCCGAGGCTGCACCGGCGCCCGAACCGCAGGCGCTCGCCGCTGCACCCGCGCCGGTGATCGAGAAGATCACGTTGAACACCGACGTGCTCTTCCCGTTCAACAGCGCGGAGCTCCTGCCCGGCGGCGAGACGAAGCTCGACCAGCTCGCGCAGGACGCTAAAGATGCCAATGTCGACAAAGTGGTGCTGACCGGCCATGCCGACCGCATCGGCTCCGACGAGTACAACCAGCAGCTTTCCGAGGAGCGCGCGCAGGCAGTGGCCGACTACCTGGCGCAGAAGGGCGTCGACTCGAGCCGCATCACGGCCGAGGGCAAGGGCAAGAGCGAGCCGATCACCGGCAACGAGTGCAGCAACCTGGGCAAGGAGAGCAACAAGAACCAGAAGCTGATCGCGTGCCTGCAGCCGGATCGTCGCGTGGACGCGGAACTCCTCGGCAGCCGCGAGTCGACGGCAGCGACCGGCTCTTCTTCGACATCGTCCGCCGGCTCGAGCTCGAACAGCGCCGGTACCGGAAGCGCGAGCGGCTCGTCTTCGAGCGAATCCGGATCGACGACGAACAAGTAAGCGTTCTTCGCTACAAGCCAAGCCCCGCTTTTGGCGGGGCTTTTTTTTGGGAGAATGATCCGATGAACGCCGACCCGGCCGAGCTCGAGAAATTCAGCCAGCTCGCCTCGCGCTGGTGGGACCCGCACGGCGAGTTCCGTCCGCTGCACGAGATCAATCCGCTGCGCCTCGACTGGATCGACGAGCGCGCCCCGCTCGCCGGCAAGCGCGTGCTCGACGTCGGTTGCGGCGGCGGCATCCTGGCCGAGGCGATGGCGGGTCGCGGGGCGCGCGTGACCGGCATCGACCTCGCGGAGAAACCCTTGCGCGTCGCGGAGTTGCATCTTCTGCAAAGCAAGGCGCAGGTGGCCTACGAGCAGGTCAGCACGGAGGAGTACGCCAGCCGCCACGCGGGCGAATTCGATGTCGTGACCTGCATGGAGCTACTCGAGCATGTGCCGCAGCCGGCGGCGATGGTCGCCGCTTGCGCGAAGCTAGTGCGGCCGGGCGGGCAGGTGTTCTTCTCGACCATCAATCGCAACCCGAAGTCGTACTTGTTCGCCGTGGTCGGCGCCGAGTACATCCTGCGCCTGCTTCCGAAAGGAACGCACGATTACCAGCGCTTCATCAAGCCGTCCGAGCTCTCGCGCTTTGCGCGGGATGCGGACCTGCGCGTGGCGGAGCTGATCGGGATGACCTACAACCCGCTCACGCAGCGCTACCGCCTGGAAGCAGACTGCGACGTCAACTACCTGCTGCGCTGCGTGCGTGAGCCATAGGTCTCCTGCACAGGCAGCGCTTTTCGACTTCGACGGCACCTTCGCCGACACCGCGCCCGACCTCGCAGCGGCAGTCAACACGATGCGCACCAAGCGCGGCCTCGCACCGCTGCCGGCCTCGACGGTGCGGCCCTACGCCTCGATGGGCGCACGCGGCCTTCTCCGGATCGGCTTCGACATGACGCCGGAGCACGCCGACTACGACGCGATGAAGGACGAGTTCCTCGGCAACTATGCCGCCGCGATCTGCGTGCATACGCGCCTGTTCCCGGGCATGAGCGAGCTGATCGATCAGTTGGCCGCACGGCGCATCGCCTGGGGCATCGTGACCAACAAGGCGACCCGCTTCACCTCGCCCCTCGTGCGCGAGCTTGCCGTGACCCCAGCGTGCGTGGTTTGCGGCGATTCGACGCCGCATCTGAAGCCGCACCCCGCACCGCTACTGCTTGCGGCGAAGCAGCTCCACTTGCCGCCCGCCGACTGCGTCTACGTCGGCGATGACCTGCGCGACATCCAGGCGGCGCGCGCCGCTGGGATGCGCTGCGTCGCGGTGGATTACGGCTACCACGGCGCCGACAATCCCGGGCCACGGACCTGGAATGCCGATGCGATCATTTCCCATCCACGAGAACTGCTGGAGCACCTATGAAAGCCGTCGCCCACACCGGTACCGACATCGCCTCGCTCAACGACATCGAATTGCCCACGCCCTCGCCCACCGGCCGCGACGTGCTGGTCAAGGTCGAAGCCGTCTCGGTCAATCCGGTCGACACGAAGCAACGCAAGGCGGGCAGCCCAACGCCGCGCGTCCTCGGCTGGGATGCGGCCGGCACCGTCGCGGCAGCCGGCCCGCAGGCGACGCTCTTCAAAGCGGGCGATGCGGTCTATTACGCGGGCGACGTCACGCGGCCCGGCTGCGACAGCGAATACCACCTCGTCGACGAGCGCATCGCCGGGCGCAAGCCCAAATCGCTCGACTTCGCGCAGGCCGCAGCGATACCGCTCACGGCGATTACCGCGTGGGAGGCCTTCTTCGACCGGATGAAAGTGCAGAAAGGCAGATCGCTGCTCATCATCGGCGGTGCCGGCGGCGTCGGCTCGATCGGCATCCAGATCGCGAAGATCGCCGGGCTGAAGGTCCTCGCCAGCGCATCGCGACCGGAAACCATCGCGTGGTGCAAAGAGCTCGGCGCCGATCACACCATCGACCATCGCAAGCCGATGCGCCCGCAGGTCGAGGCGCTCGGCCTGAAGAACGTTGACTATATCGCCAACTTCAACGAGGTCGACGAGCACTGGGCGACGATCGGCGATCTCATCGCCCCGCAGGGCGCGGTCGTGCTGATCGTCGGCAACAAGGCCCCGCTCAACGTCGACGCCGTGCGCGCGAAGAGCGCCGCGATCTGCTTCGAGCTCATGTTCACGCGGCCGCGCTTCCAGACGCCCGACATGATCGAGCAGCACAAGCTCTTGAACACCGTCGCCGAGTGGTTGGACAACGGAAAGCTGCGCGGCACGCTGAAGCAGACGCTCTCGCCGATCAACGCGGCCAATCTGCGCAAGGCGCACGCGCAACTCGAGTCCGGAACCACGATCGGCAAACTCGTTCTAAAGGGGTGGTAGGGTAAAATGCATGTTGAATCCGGGGGCGACCTGGTTTCGACGTGGGCATCGAAGCAGCGCAGGGCATGCCGAGGTCCAGAGCACCTCGTAAAACCATCTGGAAATCTACAAACGCCAACGACGAGCGTTTCGCTCTAGCAGCCTAATACCTGCTGGACGCTGCACTAGCTTGCTGATGGGCTAGGCCTCCGCAAGGAGGTGCAGCGTCATTCACATCAGCCTCTCTCCCGGGCTTGGCCGCTTGGCCCGGGGGATCCGTCGAAGCGGCTAGCCGAGCGTCAGCCTGCCGGTTGGCGGGCGCA
>Ga0134121_10004503_pt1 | contig 11408 bp, 9 predicted proteins | sample KB301_FD_96463 | JGI IMG/M metagenome (GOLD analysis project Ga0134121, IMG submission 96463) | Terrestrial soil microbial communities without Nitrogen fertilizer from Kellogg Biological Station, Michigan, USA - KB3-0-1 | ecosystem: Environmental > Terrestrial > Soil > Unclassified ...
CTAACGGCGGAGACAAAAGTGGCGGTGGACGGTAACACATCGGTAAAGATGACGCCGGTCGCCAAGTCCCCGTTGTTGGTGATGGTATAGGTAAACGTAACGTTGTTGCCCACTCCTACCGTAAGCGGGGTCACGGTCTCGGTGGGGGCCGAGTTCAGGGTAGGGCCCAGCTTGGTCACAAATGCGTCGCTGGTCCCGTTTGGATTTGCCTGGATCGGATTCGCCGTCGGAAAGTTGCCGGACCCAGTCTCGCCCGCAACATAGCTGTTGCCCTGCGCGTCGGTCGCGATGCTGGTTCCGAAATCGTCACCCGCTCCTCCCAGGTAAGTGCTGTAGTGTCCCAACGAGACCGTCGAACTCGCCGTGGTGTCAATGCGCGAAACAAATGCGTCCACCGCCCCGCTCAACGCCGGTTGGACGTGATTGTTTGGGGTGGTTGGAAAGTTAGGCGAATTGGTCCAGCCGGCGATGCGCGCACCCTGAAGGGTATCGACCGCGATGCTTAAGCCGACGTCGGTGGCGGAACCTCCCAGATACGAGAAGTAGGTATAGGGCACGGCTGTGTTCGTGCAAGTGGACCCCGTGCAAGGAGTTCCGACCTTGGCGACGAAAGCGTCGCTGGCGGTGGCGGCCGGACACGGAGAAGGATTCGCAGGATTATCCAGGCATCGTTGGAAAGGCGTGGTACCGGTGGGGATCGTCTCATCCGTCGAAGCAGTCGACCCGGTGATATATGCGCTCAGGCCGGAATCCACGGCGATGCCGAATCCCGCATCATTTCCCGTACCGCCCAGGTAAGTGGAGTAAAGCAGTTGTGCTCCCGCAGCGGCGGCGGGATTGAGCTTGGCCACGAAGGCGTCGGTCGCCGTCACGTTGGTGGCGCAATTGGTTGTCGGTGGCGTCGTCGGAGCAGTCGCCGGGGGCGGCGTATCCAGGCAACCCTGGAAGGCGTTCAGGATGGGAAAATCCGTAGCCGGGCTTCCGGTGTGCTGAAAATTGGTGCCGCCGGTGATGTACACATTCGAATTCGCATCCACCGCGATGGCGCCGCCCAACGTCAGTCCGTCGATGGGATTGCCTCCGCCAAAATATGTGGAGTACGCGAGGCTGGGAAAGCCAATCAGGGTAGGGTCAATCTTGCTGACAAAGAACTGGCTGTTGCCCAGCGAAGACACCTGAATCGCGCCCAGCGTAGCGGGAAACGCATGGGTAGCGTCGGGCTGCTCCTTTGAGGTGGTGGTACCGATGACGTAGATCTTGTTTCTCGGATCCAGCGCCAGCCCGCGGGCAGTTTCTGCCCCGCTACCCGAAAGATATGTGGAGTACAGGAGATTTTCGCCCGTCGGACTCAGGACGCTGACAAACGCGTGCTGGTTTGCATTAGCGGCAATAGGCTGGAAAGCTGTCCCGGCACTGGTGGGAAAATTCGTCGAAGCCGTAGTACCCGCCACCACTACGTTAAAAGCCGTATCCACCGCCACACCGGCGGTGAAGTCCACATTGTTGCCGCCCAGGTAGGTGGAGAACAAAATCGCGGAGCCGGCTGCATTCAGTTTGGTGACGAAAACATCAGGAGCCGCGGCAATGGCAGTCTGAAACGCCGAAGGCGGAGTAGCGACCGGCGGAACCACCGGTAAATCCGCGGAAGTGGTCGAACCCGCGATGTAAATGTTGGACGATGGGTCGATGGCTATCGCGGGACATCCGGAAGGCGGCGATGCGACTACTAAGATAGCGGAGCAGGATTCGGCGCCGCTGCCGCCGAAATAGGTCGAATAGTTCAATTCCGGATCAATCACCAGCGCTCGGCGGCGATCATAGGCCGCGAGCTCAAAACCAACCTCGCCGTCTTGCTGCAACACGAAGCGTCCCGCAACGGGTCGTTGCTCAGCCCCAAACTCCTGGTAAATGCGTGGAGCTTTCAGCTGGACCTCATGGCCGCCGCTGGCCAATATCAGATTGCCGCTGGTATCCAGGTTTGCAGTCTCCTGGCCCTGGAACCGCATCGCAATCTGGCCGGGATCCGCACCGGGAGCAACTTCGAAGTCGTACTCCAGCTGTCCCTGGTTTCCGTAGTACACCAGGTCAATTCCGGAATAAATATTCTGGTAGCGCACTCTGGCGAATTGGGGAACGCCGCCACGCCATTTCGCAGGGTCGTTGCCGATGAAGTAGTTGCTCTTGCCGGGAAGTGGACTCGTTCCTGAAGCCGCTGCGGTCGAGTTGGCACCCGCCAACTGCATGCGCACCACTGACGAAATCTTGGCCGACGAGTGCAGGGTCAGGACGGCCTGGTCCGCGGTCAGGAAGACTCCGTAGCCGGCGCCACGGGCCAGAAACTTGATTTGAGGATCGCTTTGCCCCTGATTGGGCTCGAAGCTCAGTGGAAGCTGGCCGAGATCGACTCGAACGCCGGGGCGCTTCGCAGTAACGGGGGCGGCAAAGGCCTCCAAGTTTGACTGGTTGCCTCCGGAAGAGGCCAACTTCGACGCCGGAACACCTGAGTGAAGAACCAGACCACCCAACAGCAGCAGCGACGCAAACGACAGCAGGACAGGGGAATATCCTGTTCCCAACTCCCGGAAATTCACTTTCACTCGCTCCTCCGATTCATGGAGAGGAAGAAAAACGGCACACAGACAGCATCGCGTCCGCCGAGCGGCATGCGTACTTGTCACCAGATTAAGGGCAAAAAAATAAGTAACTACTTAAACATCTGACGGATAGCCTGTCAAGCCGCGCACCATTCCCACGCCCTGCGAAGGTCAGATGCAGACAGCAACCACTTAAGATGCCGATTGCAAACGCAAAACTCGGCACCGGCAGAGGAAAATTGGGAAACGGTGCTGGGGAGAACACCCTTCCACTGCAAATTTTTTCACTTGTATCCTTATGAGAAAGCTGCACCCTGCGGCGCAACCCATTAGGCTTTATGACCAAGAGGCTGCGGATTGGCTGCGGCTCGATGGCAATGCGTTTGCTTGTACCTTGGCTTCGGCCCAAGTTTGTGTTTTTAGGGATCCTCCCCCGAGGCCCTCCCCGCTGTCACGCGTTAACCTAGTCTGTTCCCCGCGCTCTTTTGCGCTTGCAAACTGTTGTTGAATCAGTAAATCTGGCACCACGCCTTCCAGTCAATGGGTAATGCCCGCCATTTGGAGTGAAATTTGGCCGGGTTTGGGTTCATGCATCTGCGCAGAGAAAATTCGATGCAACATCCCGCTCCGGAGCGCCGCACCATGCGTCGCTTCGACATGCGGCTGCCGGCTTCGGTACGGGTTGCAGGCAACGGTCACCGTGACCTGATGACGGAAACCCAGAATGTAAGTGCTCGCGGCGTCTTTTTCTATCTTGATCGTCCTCTGGCCGAGGGCGCCCGCATTGAGGTGACCATGACGTTCCCGCCGCACGTAACCCTCACCGAACCAGTACGGGTGCGTTTCACCGCACGCGTCGTTCGGGTGGAGGACTCGCACTCCGCTTCGAGCATCGGCGTGGCTGCCATGATCGAAGAGTACGAGTTCCTGAGGTCGAACGCGGCCACGGAATTCAGCAACGAGATGAGATAAAGCAGCAATTGGCAATTGCCAAAAACTGGTCGCCGTAGGTGTCGGCTAAGTGCCAATTGCTAGTTGCAAAGTGCTGGTTCCCACCTACTTCTTCTTCAACTCATCAATCTCACGGCTCAGCCGCTGGTAGCGCCGCACCAGTGTGCTCAGGTAAACGATGTGTATGATCCAGGTGGCGGCGTAGGCGGCGTAGAGGAAATTCATCGTGAGCCCCGGGGTTCGAGCATAGCTTCGAGTGCCTGAGTTTCTTCCACTTCCCGTTGCAGAATCTCCAAACGATACCGCGACCAGCAAACCAGCCCGGCAAAACACAGGAAGGCCAGCCAATTGATCAGCAATATATGCAGCATAACGGGATCAATTGAGCCGCCTCCTCCGACCACTGGCTGCGGATGCTGGGTGCGGAATATCCATATCGAGAAGTACACCAGCGGGACGTCGAGCGCGCCGAAGATCGCCAAGGCAGCGGCCAGCACCGGGGTCTGCCCGCTGGACGAAAACCGGCGCAGCATCAGGTAGCTGATGTAAATGAGCCAGAGCACCAGTGTAGAGGTTAGGCGCACATCCCAGGTCCACCAGATGCCCCACACCGGACGGGCCCACAGCGGCCCAGTCACCAATACTACAGTGCAGAACACGACTCCGACTTCGGCGGTGACCACGGCCAGCGCGTCCGTCCTGGTCGGCGAGAAGCACTTCTTGATCAGGAAATACAAGCCGCAGATGGCCAGCCCGGTGGTGGCAACGGACGACGGCTCTATGCCTTCGGGCAGGGGACGAATCACGAAAGCAGCGATGCAGGATGCGATCGCGATCGCAAGGACGGTCCAGTTCGTCAGCTTGTCGGCAACTGGGTTGGAACGCACCAGATACTGGATGGAGCACACAAAGTTAATGCAGAAGAGCAGAAACGCGGTCCATGCGGAGGGGACGTGGTAATAGAAAATGCGCTGCACGTTGCCCATGGTCTGCTCCGTCGGGGCAACTACCAGCGCCTCATAGAGCGCGTAGCTCAGCAGGACCGCCGTCAACAGACCGAGGATCGGGAATATCCGTTTCATTTTCATTCAGTCTGTCATTCAGGCTTCATTTCGCGTTGGCTCTATTCGGCGTTCAGCACTAGTTCGAACAACAACAGACAAGCGATAGTAAACACCACGTCGTAAGTAGTAAGCAACACGATCCAGAACTTGGCCGAAAGCTCCCCCGTCAAAATTGCGGTAGTGGCGTTCACCATAGCCAGTAGGGCGGGGATCGAGACCGGAAATAACAGCAGGGGCAGCATGATCTCGCGGCTGCGCGTGCGTAGCGAGATGGCGGCGAAGAACGTGCCGTTCACTACCAAAGCCCATGTCCCCAGAGCAGCTATAGGAATCAGCTGCCAGGCTGGGCCCAGCGCCCGCAGCTTGTAAAACATGATGAACAGCGGGGTCATCAGGATCTCCAGCACCGCGACCAGAATAAAGTTGCCCAGCGCCTTGGCCATGAACAGCGAATTGGCCGGAGCGGGCGAAACGCGATAGGCATCGAGAACTTGATTGGGCAGCTCGCGCGCCCAGGTCTGATTGAGCGCCACCACTGCGGCGAAGAGAAATGCCACCCACACCAGTCCACCGGCGATCTGGCGCGATTCTTCAGCATTCGGGTCAAATGAAAAACTGAAAACCACGACTACCAGCAGTGAGAAAAACAACATGGAGTTGAGAGCGTCTTTCGATCGCCACTCCAGGCGCAGGTCTTTGGCGAGCGTAGCCCCGGTTACACCTGACGGGGCAGCGGATAACTTGCTCATCGCGTCTCCACCACCCGCAGCTCGCGAGTCCGGTTGGTGATCTGCCCGTTTTCCATCCAGACGAATTCGTCGGCGGTTCCTTCCAGAAGCGATGCCTGGTGGGTGACGACGAAGATTGTCTTGCCCGCGCTGCGCATCTGCGCCAGCAGCGTGACCATGGCACGCGCCGAACGGATATCTACATTGGAGAAAGGCTCGTCCAGCAAGAGGACTTTGGGTTCGTTGAGCAGCGCCCGCGCCAGCGACAATCTTTGGCGCATGCCTTGCGAATACTGCGCCACCGGACGCGCCAGGTCGGGATCGAGCCCTACCGCGGCCATGTTGGTAGCCGTCGAATTAATGATCCCGTACAGGCGGCCAAAGTAGCGCAGGTTCTCCGTGCCGCTCATCTCGTCGTACAACAGCGACGGATGGGCCATGTAACCCAGTTCGTGGCACACCGATCGCAGCTCCTTGGTCCCCAGAATCGATACGCTGCCGCGTGTCGGCTGCGCCAGGCCGGCCAATACGCGCAACAGAGTGGTCTTCCCTGCTCCGTTGTCGCCGAGGATCGCGTAGAGCCGTCCCGCCGCGAATTCAGCACTGACGCCGCGCAGTGCGGCGAAGCGGCCGAACTGTTTGAATACGGCGGTGAGCGTGATTATGGGAGGGGCGTCCACTTGCTTGGAAGATAGCCGAAGGAAGGATTGAAGTCGAGTGCTTGACCGGCGAGCTTTTGCTCAAGCCTGTGAATCGCGGGAGCTCTCGCCCCCCCGAACCCTGCCATTGAACTCAAAAGCCGCGGGCGGGGGCGCCCCGCCACATAGGCGGTGCGAGGGATTAGTTCGACATGGCGGGAGCAGCCGTGGCCGTCTGGCCCGGTTGCTGGGGCGCATATTTCGAAGCGCATTTGGCCTGCAGCTGTTTGGCGTGGAAAACACCGTCGCGTCCAAAGCTGCCATCCGCCAAGGCCTGGGAGTTGTCTTTGAAAGTATCGGGTGGCGCTTCGGTTCCGCTGTACACCACAGGAAGGAGCTGATCGTTTTCTATCAGGGCAAACTCGACCCGCGTCCCACTTCGCTTGATCGAACCAGGCTGGACATGCCCTGCCACGCGCAAACGTTTGGTGTACGCGCCGTCGCCCATGCCGCGCAACTCTTTGATGGTGACGTAGTAGCTCTTGCTCTCCTGCACGCCGGTATAAGCGAGGTACCCCAGCGATAACAGGATCAGTACCACGGCTCCGCCGAATTTGAAGTACTTCCGAGCGTCACTCGCCATAAGCCTAGCCTGAATAAACTCTATTCCCGCTCCCCGCCGAGGTCAAGATGTCCGAATGGCCGATATAATGTGTGCTGTTCTCATAATCCCATCGAGGCCCAATGATGCATCCCTGGCACGACGTGACACCCGGCGACAAGCTGCCGCAAGAGTTTTACAGCATTGTCGAAATTCCCTTCGGGTCCAGCGTGAAATATGAACTCGACAAGACCAGCGGCATAATCAAGCTGGACCGCGTTCTCTACTCGGCCGTTTACTATCCCGCCAACTACGGGTTCATCCCGCAGACGCTGGCCGAGGACGACGATCCTCTCGACGTACTGGTGCTATGCCAGGAGACGGTAGTTCCGCTCACCCTGATTCACGCCCGCACCGTCGGGCTGATGACCATGATTGACAGCGGGAAGCAAGACCACAAGATCATCGCTGTCGCCACCCAAGACCCGGAATTCAATACCTATCGCGAAGCGAAGGACATGCCTGCCCACCGGTCGCTCATGTTGCGTCGTTTCTTTCAGGACTACAAACAGCTGGAAGGCAAAGCGGTCGAAGTGGATGAGATCCAGCCCGCAGCGAAAGCTTATCCCATCATCACCGATGCTCTCGAGCGCTACAGCGAGCAGCGGCGCAAAGGCTTCAAGGGATTTAGCGGGGCCCATTGACGATTCGCCTGCTTGTCGTTCGGCGATAGATCCCGGCCTGTACTTTGGTGTCAGCACTCCGAGGCAAGATGCCCTCGGGACAGCCGGCGGGACGCCGGCGCTACCAAGATCGGCGACGCCTCGTTTTTCTCAGTTCTTTTGAGCAGCCAGGGCGGTCTGCTCGCGCCGGGCGTCCTGCGCGGGGATGAAATCTGCGTCGGCATTCTTCCAGAGTAGGAGCAGCTGTTCGTAGGTTCGCGCGGATGCGGCGGGATCGGTCTTGCTCTGAGCGCGGGCCGTTCCCAACAAGCACAGAGCGTAGTCGGGAACCTGTGCCGCACCCGTCGCACCCTCGCCCAACGACAGAGCCCTATACCGAATCCCCGGCTCAAAGTCGGTCAAGGCCTGCTGCGCATTCTTGGTCTCCAAAGAGGCTCGACCGAGAAGGTGGGGAACTTTGGACACCAGCAAATAGGGAGCCGCTGGCGACACCAGACCCGCGACTTGTTCCGGATGGTGTTGCAGAAGAGCGGTGGCGGCCTTTACTTCGGGCAGGTAGATCTCGTTGGCCAGCGTATTGTTGGGTGATTGCACGGCTAAACGTCCCATTTCCTTGAGAGCGGGGCCTGTCTCCCCGCAAAGTGCCAAGGCCAGCGCGGAATCAGGCACGGTGGCCACTGAATGGTCGAGTGCCAGGCCACGATTGGCGAATTCGCGCGCCGACGCACAATTTGAGACCAGCGCGTCGTGCACTGCCCTTACCGAGTAGAGTCCACCTGCCGCATCGGGCAGGTGCTGTTGCTCGGCTCTTTGCCCGGCATGTTCCCAATGCCGATCGGCGTCATGCATCTTACCCATGGAAAAGTAAATCGTGGCCGCACTCGCTTCTACCGTAAAACCGTCAGGACGGGCGACCGCCCATTGCACATGCTTTTCCCAGTCAGGGCGACCAGACAGAAAATCGTCCATCATGGCGTTGACGTGATAGTTGGCATCGTCGCTGCCGCCCTCATCCACCGCTTCTTTCAAGTAGCGCTCCGCTTCCTGTAGTCGGTCCATGCCGATTAAAGTGCCCGCGGCATTGTTGGCCGCAATGTTGTTCCACTTGGCAATTTCCCAGTCCTTCTTAAAACCCGCGGCCGCCTGTTCGAGGTCGCCGACAAGTCCGTAGGCGTTGGCGAGGTTATTCCACGCGGCTGCGTCCCGCGGATATGTCGCCACAAAGAGTTTGTACGATTCCAGCGCCTTGGGCAGATCAAACTGCTGTAGTGCATACTGGGACTCGATGTACATCCGTTCCCGCTCGGTCACGCGTTCGCGCAGGTCGTAGGCTTTTTTCAAGAGTTCGACCGCCTTGGTGATTGCCCCCTGGTTCCCGTAGGCCACGCCCAGCCGCGCGTAGGCCATGGCAAAGCTGGGGTCGAGCCGCAGAGCCTCCTGGTAGAAGGACGAAGCCTGGGGAAAATCCCGTCCCATGCGATGCTCTTCTTCGCCCAGCGAAAATGCATGGAAGGCCTGCAACGATGTGGTGGTCACATTGGTGTAAGGCGTCGAGAGCTTCTGAATTGATGCCATCGACTCGCCCAGCCGCGCTCGCATCGCCGTGGCCGCTTTCGCGACTGCTGCCAGGACCGTCGTCTTGTCCGATGCGGTCTCTTGCTGCCGCGCAAAAACTTCTCCGGTGGAGCAATTCACCGCGTTGATCGAAATGACATACGACGGTCCTATGTTGGCGATGGTTCCCGCGAGGTAGGCTTTCACACCCAGCCGCTGGCCCAGCTGTTGCGCCAGTTCGGGCGTAATCCTTTGCGCGCCCGCCTGTCCCAAATATTGCAGGTTGTTGTGCAGTTCCGCATCACTCACTAATTGCAACAGCGGAGACTGCTCGAGTTGAATGGCTAGAGCTTCTTTTAGTGTCGAATCGAAAACCGTATCGCCCGTCTGATTGGTGAAATCGGCAAGAATCAGCTGGTCTTTGTCAGTCAGTTGCACGGCCTGACGCCTGCGCCAGTAGAGTCCGCCCGCAATAACCACCAGCAGAAGGATCACTGCGGCGGGAATCATGAACTTGCGCCAGCGCCGCTGCGGTTCCGGTTCCGCAGGGACGCTGGCTACTGCACCTGACGAAGCCGAAGCAACGGCTCGCGCCGAACCGCTTGTTTTATGCGCTGAGGCAGATGCCGATTCCACCGTCGCCGAGCCTACGCCGTATGCAGCATACGACGACGAACTCACCGACGAGCTTCGACCGGACTCCAAATCCCGCTTCAGACGCCGCAGCTCCGACTTGATATCCACCGCGTGCTGGTAGCGCAGCTCGCGATCTTTTTCCAGAGCGCGATTTATGATGTCTTCCAGCTTGGGCGGCAGGTTCGGGTTAAACCGGATCGGCGCCAGCGGCGCACGGTTCATGATCGCGTCAAAGATCACTCCTGATGTTTCGCCGCGAAATGGCACCGAGCCAGTCGCCATCTCGTAGAGGACGATGCCAAACGAAAACAGGTCGGTGCGCGAATCCAGAGTCTTTCCCCGCACCTGCTCCGGCGACATGTAAGCCACCGTGCCCAGCGCCGATCCCGGGCTGGTCAGATGCTGCTGCGCGTTCGCTCCCTCGGTCTTGGTCACGTCCGACGGGTCGAGAGTCCGGCTCGCGTCGTCCGCCACCTTGGCCAGACCGAAGTCGAGGATCTTGGCCGCTCCGCGCGAGGTCACGAAGATATTCGCCGGCTTGATGTCACGGTGCACGATGCCTTTGGCATGCGCCGCATCGAGGGCTTCGGCTACATCAATGCCGATCGAGAGCAGCTTCTCCATCTCCAGCGGCCGATTGTCGATCAGATGTTTCAGCGTCTCGCCTTCCAGATACTCCATGACGATGTAGGCCTGGTCGCCTTCTTCGCCGATGTCGTAAATGGTGCAGATGTTGGGGTGATTGAGCGCCGATGCTGCCTGAGCCTCGCGGCGGAACCGGCTGAGGGCCGTAGTGTCGCGGGTGACATCTTGCGGAAGAAATTTTAGTGCTACAAAGCGGTGGAGGCGGGTGTCTTCGGCTTTGTAAACCACCCCCATCCCGCCCCCGCCGAGCTTCTCGATCACCCGGTAGTAAGAGATGTTTTGGCCAATCATTTCGCCCATGGAGAGGTCGCCCTGCAGCCTCCGAAACCACAATTCGGGTGACACATCTTAGGGGCGGGGCGGAAATAAAGTCAACGCGGGACTGTTAGGTGAGACTTGTCCCGAAGGCTGCCGCACTAAATAGTGGCCACCTTCACCTTTTGAAGCGTGGCCATTTTGGTCTTAGCGACCCAACAACCGATGCCCTGGGCTTACCGGCTCCCCGAGGCGGTAGGCGGCATCTTCGACGGAGAATCACCATTGAAGATTAGGTACGCGATTCTCCAGTCTCCGGCTGACCTCTTCAGTATGACCGTGTATTTGCCCGAGGCATTCACTGTGCCGTTACCCAGCGACAAAGTTTGTTTGTAAGTGCCGACATCGAAGGCCATGTCGCCTAGAGCCGGGGACTCCAGGTGACTGAAGGTGAACGCAGTGATTTTGGCTGGACTCTGGAACCAATGGCGATAGTACTGGTCAATCGCGGTGCGACCCCGCAACAAAGGGCAGTCAGCGGGCATTAAGACTGCATCCTCGCGGAACATAGCAGCAATTGCGGATGCGTCACCTGCCAACACGGACTTGAGATACTGGTCCGCCCCCTCCACAACCGACGGATCCACCTGTGCGGGCGCGACCGCTGCTGTTGATACCACCTCCATCCTCAGCGCAGACGGGAAGAAAGCACTCAAGAAGAAAAATGTGGTAACGATGCTGTTCATCTCAGCCTCCTCTTCGGTTTCAATTGGTGCGCCACACAAATACGAGAATTGCTACTTGAGAGTGGCTCATCTCAGTGGCAGAATGCAGCAGAAGATCCGCTCACACAATGACCGCAGCTGCCAAAGAATTGACAAATAGCGCCAACTTTTCTAGCGGCGGAGCGAATCGTTCATTTACTGATCCCGATCACACCGCCCGCGTTTTCCTTGACGCGTTGGGGCGACTCGGTTATGACAAGCGTGCGCTGATGGCAGCAGCCGGTGTGGATTTTTCCAACTCGGACGATCCAGATGCCCGGGTTCCCTGCAAAGC
>Ga0134121_10004508_pt1 | contig 11404 bp, 16 predicted proteins | sample KB301_FD_96463 | JGI IMG/M metagenome (GOLD analysis project Ga0134121, IMG submission 96463) | Terrestrial soil microbial communities without Nitrogen fertilizer from Kellogg Biological Station, Michigan, USA - KB3-0-1 | ecosystem: Environmental > Terrestrial > Soil > Unclassified ...
CGCGCCGGTGCGAACTCGCGGCGCGCGGCACTTCGATGGCGTTGGCACGACGGGGCATCCGGTTCTCCAAACACTGCGGTTACATCAGCGCGACTTTTTCTTGTCCGAAGATGCCTTGTTGGTTTTGGGCTTCTCCTGAATTTTCAAAGATGTCTGTTTCACTGACGCGGTCGGTTTCGCGCTGGTCGCGATCGTTAAGGAAGACGGCTTCTGTGGTTTCAAGGCAACAACCTTTGCCGACGCACTCGCGGCCTTCTTCACCGTGGGCGCCTCAGTCCGTGGCAAAGCGGGAGCGGCCTTCGCCTGGGCCACTTCGGTTCGCTGCCTCAACGGATCGATCTGGGCGGGCATCATCGGCTGCATGCCGAGCTGTCGCGCCGCCTGCTCGAGTCGAATCGGACTAACGGCAGTTTCGCGCGCCATCATCAGACGCTTCTGATCTTCTTGCGCCTTATCCAGATCGCTGCGTAACTTCTGGGTTTCATAGCCGAGCCGCAGCGCGCCAATGTGCTGCACGCCGGCGTAAACAAATCCACTTGCCAAGACCAAACCACAAAGCAGCAGCAGAGCCAGACGACCCAGCGCGCCCTGCTCTTTCTGGCGCGGCGCGAGACGGTTTCGGTGTTTTGAAGGAACTCTGCGCATCAGGTTGAAATCGGCTCAGACTCTTTTGGTGGCCGGGTCAGGCCCTCTAAATCTTTTGCGCGCCTCGCAGCTTTGCACTGCGCGCGCGCGGGTTCTCGTCAATCTCTTTAGCGCTCGGGGCAACCGCGCGCTTCGTCAAAGTGTCGGTTACTTTTCGCGCTCCGCATATGCATTTCGGCAAACGCGGTGGACACTGGCAGCGACCGGAAAGCTTTTGCAGCGTCCGCTTGACGATGCGATCTTCAAGCGAGTGAAAACTGATTACTGCCAGACGCCCTGCTGGTTCTAAGTGGTCAACCGCATCGAACAAGAAACGATCGAGGTTTTCAAGTTCGCCGTTGACCGCGATCCGCAACGCTTGAAACGTGCGAGTGGCGGGGTGGATCCTCCGTTTATTTCCTCTACCGACTGCGCGTTCGACAACATTTGCGAGGTCCGTCGTCGTCGCTACCGGCTGTCCACGTTCACGTCGTTGCACGATCCCTCGAGCAATCCTGCGCGAGCGCGGCTCTTCGCCGTATTCAAAAATAAGGTTCGCAATTTTTACTTCAGAAAGACGACCGAGCAGCTCTGCTGCGGTTTCACCACTCGACGTGTCCATGCGCATGTCGAGCGGCGCTTCGTGCCGGAAACTGAATCCGCGCGAAGGCGAATCCAACTGCAACGACGAAACACCGAGATCGGCAAGAACACCGCGCACTTGCCTGACTTTCGCTGTCGCGAGGACCCGCGTAAGTTCACGAAAGTCAGCATGCACAACGCGAAAGCGCGAGCCGTATTGCGCTAATCGCCGTGTCGCCAACTCGAGTGCTTCTTCGTCGCGATCGATTCCCAACACTTGCGCGTCGGTTGATGCTTGCAAAATTGCTTCGCTATGCCCGCCCAGGCCTACCGTGCAATCGACAAACAATCCGCCGCGCTCTGCCGCGAGCAACTCGATCGTCTCTCGAAGTAGCACGGGGCGATGGCTCAGCGCGCCCCTGCCCCCCAAAGGCTCCGCCATCATCACCGCCCCGCGATCTCGTTCAAAGAGCAACCACTACCGAGCGAATAATCATTAGTGACAAGTGACGAGCCAAAGCTCATTCGCCTCTTGTTACTGATCACTGTTCCCTCTCAAATTCCCAATCGGGCAATCGCTGACTCGTCTTCCTCGGTATAAGGATCCGAGAGCATGCGTTGTTGGAACTTGTCCAATTCCCAGACTTCCAGGTATGTCAAATAACCAAGTACCGCCACGTCGCCGACCACCTGAGCGCTCTTCCTTAGCAGCGGATGAATCAACACGCGACCTTGCGTGTCCATCGCCGACTGCTGTCCGTAGTAGTTCGTCCTGTCAAGGAACTTGCGCCGCGCCGGATCCATCGAGGGCAAGAGAGACAATCTCTGTTCGATGGCTTCCCACTCAGGCATCGGATAAATGCGCACGCATTCACCCGCGAGACTCGTCACATAAAACTGCGAGCCGTACTTCTCTTCAACGTAACGCCGAAAAAGGCCGGGGACTTTCAGCCGGCCCTTGGAATCGATTCGCGCTGTGTAATTTCCACGAAGCACTGGGATTGATTCCGGAGACGAGCGGGGACGGTTCTGCTGTTTGCGCCGGTTTCGAGCTTGATTCGCGTCGCTTGAGCCACTTCACTCCACTTCGCTCCACTGGCGGATACTACGCTTGGATCTAAGGACTGTCAATAGCTTTTTTGGTTTTTTTTGCGGCGGTGTAGCGGGGATGATCAGAACCCGCGCGAGCTGCACATCGCACAGTGGTCGCAGGGCTTACCCGAAGGGTCGACTGAGCACTGCTTCTCTGCTTCGAAGAACTCGACGAGTTCCGACACCACAGCCTCGTCAACGCCGAAGCGTTGTTCGCTGGGATGCGATGGTAACTGTCGATTGTCGATTGCCGATTGCCGATGGGAAACTTCAGGCGAAGATCCGGTTAGACTGCGCGAGAATGGAGCAAGCCATGGTGATTGAGCTACCTGCGGGTGAAAGAATGTCTCGGTGGCTTCGGATAATGGTTCGAATGACTCGCTTCGATTCTCCGAACGCAAAGCTGTCGTCGATCCAATCGAGGATTGTGTGCGGGTGGGCGCTGACGAAGAAACGAAATTTACGATGCGCGCGCGACGATGCTCAGGACTGACCTCACTCGCATCCGGTTGCGCGGGAATTTCTTCAGCGCCGACTCTCGGTTCACCTGACAAGCGACGCGCGATGCGCTCGGCGATCAACCTTGCTTGATCTTGATTACTGCTCACTGAGGTAACGCAAACTTTAGTTTGCGGAATTTGTCCAAGCTTTACTCGTAAGACGCAAACTGAAGTTTGCGTTACAACAGATCGATGCGATCGATGACACCCACGATGGCTGAATCGATCGCGGCACCAGCTTTTCCAGTCGCGGTCGTCGAAGCGCTCCAGCCTTCCTGCACTATGAGGACGGTGTCGCCAACTCCGGCATCGACGGAATCCAGCGCCAAAACCGTATAACCGGTTGTCTCGCCTTCCGGCGTCATCTGTTCACACAACATCACGCGGGCATTCTCGTAGCGTTGATTTTTTTGGGTGGCGACGATGTTGCCGACAACTTTGGCGATGATCATTACTTGTAAAAATGTCCGTCGTCAGTAGTCAGTGGAAATCGAAAACAACTGACAACGGCGCCTACTGACGACTGACATGCTCATCCGAATCCACGATCCCGATTATCGTACAATCCGTCGGTGTGTCTTCGCGTTTGAAAGGAAAGCTCGCTTCCTTTCCCCGGCACCAAAAAACCAGTTCACCGACACCGGCCCCGGCCGCATCGACCGCAACCAGAGGCTTTCCCTGCGGAGTCAAATTCTTGTCGAGGGATTGAACCACGAGCAGTTTCCGGTGATGAAGCGATTCGTTCTTCACCGTCGCGACCACCGTGCCGATTACTCGTGCGAGCTGCATTTCATTTCTCGGGAGTCATGATGTCCACCGTATCTATCACGCCCACGACCGCGGCATCTACCGGCGCATCTTTCATGTTCTGTGCGAGCCGCGCGCTCGAGCCCGCGACCACCAGCACGCGTTCATGAAAACCAGCGCCGACCGTGTCGACGGCCACGACGTAGCCGCTCGTGTCCGACCCATCAAGATTGATAGGCCGAACGATTAGCAGCTTTTTTCCTTCCAGCCGGGCATCTTTCTGTGAAGCCACGACTGTGCCCACGATGCGAGCGATGATCATGCGCGAGCCTGTGCGGTAATCGGCATCGCTTCATCGACGCTGCCGTGCGGACGCGGAATCACATGCACGCTGACTAACTCACCAACTCGCCGAGCCGCTGCTGCGCCTGCGTCGGTCGCCGCTTTTACCGCCGCCACATCGCCGCGGACAATCGCTGTGACGAATCCGGCGCCAATTTTTTCGTAACCAATCAAAGTAACGTTGGCCGCTTTGACCATTGCATCGGCGGCTTCAATCATCGCCACCAGGCCTTTGGTTTCCACCATTCCAAGTGCTTCTTGCATTCACTTCTCCTTGAGAGAAATTTTCGGACTAGGTAAATCGTAGATTGTGAATCGCGCGCTAGAATAACACGTCAGTTCTATTTACGATTCACGATTTACGATTCGTTCAAACGCGCGGCCTGGCTGAGAAGCTCGACCAACTCTTCCCGACTCAACGAGACTTTTCCTGATCCGTTTGCAGAAGATGAGTGAGCACGCGCGGCCGGTCGATCACCGGTCGGACAAGCCAAAGTCGTCTCATGCAAATAACCGCAAGCCTGACAGCGGGCGTCCTGATTCAAGTAACCGGCAGCTTCGCGCACGTTGATCAATTTCTCAACAGCATCGGGTGAGAGGTTCCGCGAACCACCGAGCACGCGCGAAAGAATCGCAATCTTCGCCGTGTGTTCAAGCGTCTCAAGTCGATCCCACGCCTGCCACAAATCCGATCCATAAGCCACCGCACCGTGATTCGCCATCAGCAAAGCGTTGTGATGCTTCACCAGCGGCCGCATCGCATCGCTCAATTCGTCAGTTGACGGGGTGCCATATTCCGCCAGCGGCACGCAACCCAACGTCAGAATTACTTCCGAAAGAATCGGCTGATCGATTGGCAATCCCGCGACGGCGAAAGCGGTTCCGTGCGGCGGATGGGCATGGCAAACCGCTCTTACGTCCGGCCGCTCGCCGTAAATCAAGAGGTGCATCGCCAGTTCGCTCGACGCGCGGCGATCATTCAGCGATCTTCCTTCGAGATCTGTAATTGCGATAAGGTCTTCCGTCATCCGGCCCTTACACGTCATCGTCGGCGTCGCGAGCACGCGGCCATCAGCGAGGCGCACGCTTACGTTGCCATCGGACGAGACAACGTAACTGCGCTCGTACATGAGGTGGCAGATCTTGATCAGATCGCGACGTGCGGTTTGTTCGTCCATCAACGGAGTAGATCAGATAAGAGTCTCGTCAGCTTTTGAGATTTCTGCGCGTGTGGCCGCGACGCCGTTTGCGTTTGTGACTTTCGCGGAAGACGGTTGCGCCAAAAAATACGACAACGATTCGAGCGAAGTAGTAAGGTCCACAGTCTTAACCTTCACGCCCAAACGTGTCTTCAGCGGCGCCGGGGCAAAATTCAGAATAGCTTTCACGCCTGCGCCCATCACCTGGTTCAGGACACGTTGCGCCGCCCGTGCGGGCACGGCAATCACGGCGACATCGATCTGTTGGTCGCGAACTACTTTGGCGATCCGTTTTACGTCGAACACCTCGATGCCGCTGCGAGTTCGCTCACCGATCTTCGATGTGTCGTTATCAAAGAGCGCGACCACTGTAAAGTTCGACTTCTCGAGACCGTGGTAATTTGCGAGCGCTCGACCCAGTCGTCCCGCGCCGACAATTCCTACGCGATGCGGTTTGTCTAAACCGAGAATCTTCGTCAGATGCGCGCGCAGATCATTGATGAAGTACCCGGTGCCGCGCACGCCGAACTCGCCAAAATATCCGAGGTCTTTTCTGATTTGGGCTGAATTCAGGTTGAATTGCTCGGCGAGTTCCTGCGAAGAAACGCGGTTAATTCCCGCAGCCGCCAGTTCATTCAAACAGCGCAGGTAAACGCTCAGGCGATTTGTGGTCAGCTCAGAAATTTTTTCTCTCTTCATGGCGAGCAGCAAAAGTATAACGCCGATGTGACTGAGCGGGAAGTGAGACGTTTGCGAATGAAAACATATTTACGCGATAATCCGCCGCCGGCACTCCCTCTCCCTCTGGGAGAGGGGACGATATTCAAGCGGCCGCACTCCAAAAAATGATCGCGCACCTCTCAGGAACACTTCTCTCAAAACAAGCCACGTCGGCGATCGTCGATGTGGGCGGCGTCGGCTATGAACTCGCGATCCCGCTTTCGACTTTTTATGAACTGGGAGACGCGGGTTCGCCCGTGCAACTCCGCGTGTACACGCACGTCAGCCAGGATGCGATTCGGCTCTACGGATTCAAGACTGCGCGCGAACGCGAGTTGTTCCTGCAATTGATTTCAGTCAACGGCGTTGGTCCCGGATTGGCCATCAAGCTATTGTCGGGCATGAATGCCGACGAAATGATTGCCTCGATTCGCACGAACAATCTGGTGCGACTGGTCGCGATTCCCGGCGTCGGGAGAAAGACGGCTGAACGATTGGTAGTCGATCTTCGCGACAAGATCGCGGCGCTGTCATCGCCGGCACTGGAAGAAGAATTTGCCGCGAAGGCTGCCGCGGCCGGATCGCCCGCGTCACCCGATGCGATGCGCGATGACGCGATCTCTGCGCTCGCCAATCTCGGCTACCAGAAAGCGGCAGCCGAAAAAGCTGTGAAGGGTGCGATCGATGAAGGCGGCGAGCTTTCCGTCGAAGTAATCCTTCGTCGCAGTTTGCGATCACTGGCGAAAACTTAGCCAACGAGTTGACCGAAACTCTCCCGACATTCACAATTCGATTTCAACATGCCGAAAGCATCTACAGCCGCCGAAGCGTTACAAGCCACCCCAACCGATGAGGATCTGAAATACGATCTCTCGCTGCGGCCGAGCAAGCTGACCGAATACATCGGGCAAAAGAAGGCGAAAGAAAATCTCAGGGTTTACATTACGGCTGCGCGCAAACGACGCGAAGCTCTCGATCACGTTTTGCTGACGGGTCCCCCGGGTTTAGGCAAGACGACCCTGGCACACATCATCGCCAATGAAATGGGCGCGCAATTGAAATCGACTTCAGGCCCCGCGATCGAGAAAACCGGTGACGTCGCGGCGCTGCTGACGAATTTGCAGGAAGGCGACGTGCTTTTCATCGACGAGATTCATCGCTTATTGCCCGCGCTCGAAGAAAAACTTTACCCGGCGATGGAAGACTTCAGCCTCGATCTTCTAATTGGGCAAGGTCCGGGCGCGCGATCGATCAAACTCGAGTTGCCAAAGTTCACTCTGGTGGGCGCCACCACGCGGCAAGGATTGATCACGGCGCCGTTGCGTGGCCGCTTCGGCATCAACTTTCATCTGGATTTTTATCCGCATGAGGATTTAGAGACGATCTGTAAACGATCGGCTAACATCCTTGATGTTGAGCTCGACGATGGCGGTGCTCATGAAATCGCGCGACGCTCACGCGGGACTCCGCGCATCGTGAACCGTCTGCTGCGGCGCGTGCGGGACTACGCCGAAGTCGATTACGACGGAAGGATCACGCACGAAGTTGCGAGCGACGCGCTCAATCGCATGGAGGTCGACACCTACGGTCTCGACGAAATGGATCGAAAGTTATTAACGACGATAATTGAGAAGTTTGAAGGTGGGCCGGTGGGCGTCGGCACCCTGTCCGCGGCGATTCATGAAGAGAAAGACTCAATCGAAGAGATCATCGAGCCATACTTAATTCAAATTGGCTTCCTGAATCGCACCCCACGCGGCCGCATGGCCACCCAACTCGCTTATCAACACTTCGGCATTAAGGCCGGTCAAAGACCAAGCCTGTTTGATTCGCAGTAGCGCAAGTTGTTAACTTGCGAATACGCAAATTCAATTTGCGTTACATCATGCCACGCTTTTCACGCCATTCATTTGGAGTCAAGAACCGGTCGCCCTGGCGACGGATGATTGGCGATGCGGTTCATCAGTTTCACGAGAACGACTTATTCGCATCGGCCGCGGCGATGAGTTACTTCGGCTTGATGACTCTGTTCCCTGCTCTGCTTCTGCTCCTCGCGCTCAGTAACAAGATCGCCGCCGGCAACCAGATGATCTCTCACGTCGTGCAGGTCTATCCCGGCTCGACTCAGTTTCTGCGCGAAACCATCCGCTCGCTTTCCGCCATCAGTCCGGGCGTAGTCATTACTTGTGCGATCGTCGTTCTGTGGGCGGGGTCGTGGGTATTCGCGATCGTCGAGCGGGCGCTCAACCGCATCTGGGGAACGACGCACCGAACGTTTCTGCATGGACGGCTGCTGACGCTGGCGATGATTGGAGCGGTCGGACTGCTGCTTTCTGTTTCCGTTCTACTAACATCGTTATTGGTTTATTTTCAGGAGATCGGTGAACGTCTTTCACCGCGGCAGCTCGAGCGTTATCCGCTGCTGATGTCGGTCGGCACGCTGGCGTCGCAGATAATATTCGCCGCCGTAAGTTTGCTCGTGACTTTTGCAGTGTTTTCGATGGTATATCGATTTATGCCGAACGCTTTTGTCACGTTCCGCGATACGGTGCCCGGCGCTTTGATTGGCAGCCTCTTATGGGAAGCTGCGAAGTACGTGTTCGCCTGGAGCCTGAACTACTTTAATTACGAGCAGATTTATGGCTCGGTGGGTGCGGTCGTCGCGGTGCTGACCTGGGGTTACGTTTCCAGTCTCGTGCTCCTGTTTGGCGCTCAACTCACTGGCGTGTTCCATCGGGTACAGATGGAGCATCCGGTCTCGGCCCCAGATATTAGTGTTCCCTCAGCCTCTTATTCTTAATCTCATCCGCGCGAGCGGCCCAGCGCGATGAACATTTCTCAATTCGACTATCAGCTTCCCGAAGAACTGATCGCGCAGCATCCTCTGCCGGAGCGGGACGCGTCTCGAATGCTGATTGTCGATCGCGCGTCCCAAAGCTGGGAAGATTCCATCTTCCGGACATTTCCTGAACGATTAAGAGAAGGCGACGTGCTGGTACTCAACAACACGCGGGTCTTCGCCGCACGATTACAAGGACAGCGCGATCCTACGGGCGGAGCCGTCGAGTTGCTCCTGCTGCGCGAGCTTCGGCCAAATATTTGGGAGGCGCTGTCACGCCCGGCAAAGCGCTTGCCGACGGGCGCAGCTATCAGATTCGGCACCAGCGAATTGAGTGCAAAAGTTGTGGACGCGCTGGCAAACGGCGTTCGCGTGATTGAGTTCAAATCAGAGAACGATGCGCTCGATCGCGTGATTGACGAGATTGGAGAGCCACCGCTTCCGCCGTACATCAAGCGAGAGGCCTCGCTCACCCGCGACGATTCAGAACGCTACCAAACGATATATGCGCACGAAAGGGGAGCTATCGCCGCGCCCACTGCGGGCTTGCATTTCACGGGTGCTGTTCTCGAGGCGGTGCGCTCGCGCGGAGTAAGAGTCGCGGAGATCACGCTGCACGTCGGCTATGGAACCTTTGAGCCCGTTAGAGTCGCGAACGTTTCTCAGCACCAGGTGCTCCCGGAATGGTTCTCGATAGACGAAAATGCTGCCGGCGCCATTAACGAAGCGCGCGCGCGTGGCGGTCGAATCATCGCGGTCGGAACCACAACCACGAGAGCGTTGGAATCGGCGGTGGACGAAGATGGAAGCCTCGGGGCCCAATCGGGATTGGCAAACCTGACGATCGTGCCGGGCTATACCTTTCGCGCAGTCGACGCATTGCTGACAAATTTCCATCTGCCCCAGTCGTCTTTGCTGTTGCTCGTTGGCGCATTCGCCGGCCGCGATTTGGTACTGAATGCATATCGCCAGGCGGTCCGCGAGAGATATCGTTTCTACAGCTATGGCGACTGTATGTTTGTTATTTGAGGTGGAAACTTGTAATTCGCGGTAGGTCGGGAGCTATAATCGGCACGCTTTCAGTTTTCTCGCGGACGAACCTTGGGTATGGCAGTTCTCAAAAAATTTCGACCCAGGTGGTGGAGCAGCTGGCAGACGGAACCGTCTGACGGCTATGCGAATATCGCGCTCGTACCGCCGCTTAATGCGCGCTATGACGTCAGGCCGTTAACGATGTCCCACATGGACGAGTGTTGGCGGCTCGATCAGCGCTGCTTCCTGGATGGCGAAGCCTACAGCCGCGACACTTTCGAATATCTGCTGGGATCGCCTGAATCAGTTTCTTACCGCATCGTGATGCAAAACGGAGTCATGGCCGGATTTGTTATCGGACTGCTTGAGCCCGATCACACCGGACATATCACCACGATTGGGATCGCTCCTGAGCACCGTCGACGGCGCCTGGCGAGTTCTCTAATGGAGACAGTCGAAGCGGGATTCCGCAGGCGCGACGTCAGGATCGTAAGACTGGAAGTTCGCGCAAACAACACTTCTGCACAGAAGCTCTACCTTAGCCTCGGCTATTCAGTAACGCAGCGCTTGCCTAAGTATTATTCTAACGGTGGCGATGGATTGCTGATGGTGAAGTCGCTCGGAGCTTAATTCCGCCTTAACTCAGTGAGCACCTGTTTGGCGACCGCTTTGAGCGTGTCGAATACCCCGACCCCTGTTGCGGCCACGGCTTCGATCACCGGCTCACCCTTGCGCACCAGCTCAGAACTAAGATCGGCTGCGGGAATGACGTTGGGAAGATCGCGCTTATTCAATTGCAGCACATAAGGAAGGGCCATCAAGTCGTAACCATAAGCGCGCAGGTTTTCCTCAAGGTTGTAAAGCGACTCGATATTGGCGTCCATTCGCTCTTCCTGCGAGTCAGCAACAAAAACGACACCGTCAACACCTTTCAGGATCAGTTTGCGAGAAGCCTCGTAAAAGACCTGGCCGGGGACGGTGTATAAATGAAACCGAGTCTTGAAGCCGCGGACCGTTCCCAGCTCCAGCGGCATGAAATCAAAGAACAGTGTGCGGTCAGTTTCAGTCGCCAGGCTGATCAGTTTCCCTTTTGCCTGCGCGGCAGTCGAATCGTAGATGTGCTGCAAGTTCGTCGTCTTTCCGCACAATCCGGGACCGTAGTAAACGATCTTGCAATTGATCTCTCTGGATGCGTAGTTGATAAAAGTCATACGGCGAGAAATTAAGGGCAGGTTTAAGCGTCAGAGAAGAGGCTGTCAATCTCTTCGTCAGTAATTCCCGAAAAATGTGGCGAGATGTTAGCTCCGGCGACTGAGTCTCTCTCGATCTCGGCGAAAGTCTTGGCCAGCTCATGCGAAATCTGTTTCGAGCGGAGCTTAACCAGGCCCAGGCTCGACCGATCATCGAATACAACCACCAGGAGCACTCGGCCTATCACGCAGATATGGATGCTTTCCTTTTCGCCCTCATGCGAGAGCGTAGGAAATTCACTTTCGCCAATCAGCTTCGCCATTCCCCCAGTCGCAGCTACATTACCGGCCGCCAGGGAAGCCAGGCTCGTGGTATCGAGGTCGCCCAACTCGCCATGAACGGCTATCTGTTGGCCATCTTTGTCGACCAGCACCACCAGGCGCGCCGAGGCATCCAGCCGCAAGCGGGCTAGAACCGCCTTGATCTGGTGGTAATTCGTCTCGCGAATGACAATAGGAGCGCTGGGCATTAGTGAC
>Ga0134121_10004509_pt1 | contig 11402 bp, 11 predicted proteins | sample KB301_FD_96463 | JGI IMG/M metagenome (GOLD analysis project Ga0134121, IMG submission 96463) | Terrestrial soil microbial communities without Nitrogen fertilizer from Kellogg Biological Station, Michigan, USA - KB3-0-1 | ecosystem: Environmental > Terrestrial > Soil > Unclassified ...
ATGCCCGAGCTTCGGCTTGTCGTGGTACAGCCCGTACCACTGCATGCGGACGAAGTCCTCCTCGGCGACCGCTTCGTAACCGGCCTCGATCATGGCCGGCAGATCGCGGATCACGTCGAGACCACCCTTCTCGTGCTTCAAGCGCTCGACGACATTGCGCTTGCGCACCAGATCCCAGGTGATTTCGACCGCAGGGGCCGCGGGGGCCACTGGACTCTTCTCCGGCATGCACGAGCTCCCAGACCCGCTCCGAAAACGGGATAGACCTGTCGCCTGGACCGTGTCTCAAGACACGATCGTCAGAGGACGAAGAAAACGCGGATTGTCAGGTCAAGAGAGGCGGATGCGAACGGCAGGCGCTAAGCCGGTCACACCCGCTTTCTACAGGTACAAAGCACCTGGGCGGGAAAAGCGGGGGGGGTACTGTGGCGCCTCGAATTCATTTGTAAGTAGAGTAGTCTTGTTTAGCCCATCTGTCTAGCCCCCTGCTACCCGTTTGGAACCGTGGCTGTCACCGCAGAGCTCTCCCGGCGCGGGCTCGCCCAATCGATCCGGCGGGTGAGATACATCACCAGGGCGAGGATGAGGAACAGGCCGAGCGACCCCAGGAGCAGGCTGTAGTCCTCGAGTTGGAGCAGCACGTAGAGATAGCCGTAAAGAGTGCCTAGCACGAAGGTCATCAGCAGCGCCCGCAACGCCCCGTGGAGAATGGCTGCCGAGTAGCCGCCGATGAGCAGCACCGTCGCCGCCGCGGCCGTGAGGTAGGCGAAGCCGAAGGGGGCATGCTCGGAGATGGAGAGCAACATCAGGTAGAACAGGCAGAGGGCGAAGCCCACCAACAGGTACTGCACCGGGTGCAGGGAGAACGGGTTGAACTGCTCGTAGAGGAAGAAGGTCAGGAACGTGAGGACGAGGAAGAGCGCCGCGTACTTCGTCGACCTCTCCGTCTTCTGATAGGAGTCCACCGGCTGGAAGAGCTGAACCCCGAAGGCCGAGGCGGTGAGAGCCGCAGCCGGCGCCTTCTCCTTGGCCTCGTCCATCCGCCACTGCTGGGGATAGCTGCGCCCGAACCAGGAGACGTTCCATAGAGCCTCGAAACCCGTGCCGCGGACCGTCCGCTTGGCCGGCAGGAACTCGCCGTTGAAGCTCGGCGACGGCCAGTTCGACTTCAGGGCGACCGTCGTCTCCTTGCCCAAGGGGAGGAAGCTGAGATCCTCGCTGCCGTTCACCGTGAGGTCGAAGGCGAAGGAATAGACGTCTCCCGCCTTACCGGCCTCCAGATCCGGGATAACTACCTTGAGGCCCGAGTGCCAAAGCTCGTCCTCGGCGCCTCCGGGAGCGAGTTGGAGGGTGCGGCTCCCCCACGTCAGACCGACGCCGGAGGTGATGCCACGCATGTCCGGCACTCCGATCGAGAGGTAGGCGTCCCGCCAGACGACGTCCTTCGGTTCGACGCGCCAGGTCTCGAAGCCGGGCCGCTGGAACGTTCCCGTCCAGTGCAGACCCGTGCGATAGACGCCGACCTCGAAGATCCCTCGGTTGCGCCGCTCCGACTCTACATTCCCCTCGATCTTGAGGGTTTCCGGTAGGAAGCGGACCCAATTCGTCTGGGTGCCGATATCGAGCCCCTTCTCGTTCTTGATGTGCACGAGATAGGGAACGGTCAGCACGGGTCCGGAGAGGGTCTGGGGCCGTCCCCAGGACTCTGCCACCTCTTTGGTGGCCTCCTTCTGGCGCGATTGGCGCTCAGACACCAGCGAGCTGACCATCCCCAGGGGAATGAGCAGCATGAGGATGAGCCCACCGATGACGGTGATCTTGACCGCTACAGAGTCGCGGAACCTGCGTTTTTCGGTTTCAACGTTGAACACGGATTTCCCTCCCTGAAAAATGCTGCTTGGTTGGATTGCGACGTGGATCGAAAGACCCTCATCACCCCGGCCCTCTTCTCCCAGCCTCCCCCCCGTCCGCCGGGAGAAGAGGGAGCGGTTTGTCTAGGAAGAAGCAAAAACGGGAGCTTCTTTAGCCCCCTCTCTCTCGGCCGGCGGGGGGGAGGGGAGTGAGGGTCCGCCGGGGCACCGGCGGCGGCCCGGCGGGATGGCATCGAACCGTGTCGAACTACCCGCAGCCAGTGGATTGCGCAATGAATCCGCCGCCGGACCGCCCGGCGAAGCCGAACGACCACGTGCCGGAGTCTTGGCAAGGTCAATCGGTGTCCGGCGAGGACCTGTGGCTGGACCCTGGAATCGGTCACCGCGCGGGTCGCCTGCCGGCGTTCCAGCGGGCGCTCTGCCGTCATGAGAAGAACCAGAGGCAGGAGGACGAGCCCGGCGAGGATCAGCTTCTTGACCCTGGATTTCATGGAAAGACATTGAATCGCTCCGCCAGGGAGCCAAGAGGGCTGAATTCGGGAGGGACCCTGCAGGATTGTGGCGAAACTGTGGAGATCGGCGGGGAGCCTCAAGATCTGCGTTAGATTGTGGGCATGACGACCCCGGCCCCCGCGGCTAGCGGCGGACGCATCGCCCTGGTGGACGACGAAGAGAGCCTGCGCGAAACCGTGGGCTTCGCCCTGCGCCGCGAGGGCTACCGCGTCGAGGAGTATTCCGATGGCCTCTCGGCTTGGCAGAGCTTCGAGCGGGACCTACCGGATCTCGCCATCCTCGATGTCCTCATGCCGCGCATGGACGGCCGCGAGTTGTGCCGGCGGCTGCGGGCCCTCTCCGAGCGGCTGCCCATCCTCTTCCTCACCTCGCGCGACGAGGAGTTCGACCGCGTTCTGGGGCTGGAACTGGGAGCGGACGACTATCTCTGTAAGCCGTTCTCGATGCGCGAGCTGGCCGCCCGGGTGAAAGTCCTTCTACGCCGCGCCGCGCACCGCCAGGAGCCGGCGGGAGGAGACGACGAGCGCCTCCTGGAGACCGGCCGCCTGTTGCTGGACCTCAAGCGCTACCAGGCGCAGTGGGCCGGCGTTCCGGTGCCGTTGACCGTCACCGAGTTCCTGCTCCTCCAGGCTCTCGCCCGCCGGCCCGGTCACGTGAAGACCCGCGCGCAGCTCCTGGAGGAGGGCTATCCTCACGATGCCTACGCCAGCGACCGGACCATCGACAGCCACGTGAAGCGGCTGCGCAAGAAGCTCGTGGAGGCCGATCCGGCCTTCGACGGCATCGAGACCGTTTACGGGCTGGGCTACCGCTTCCGGGGGGATTGAGGGCGTGCGTCTCCGCCTTCGCCTGCCCTCCCGGATCTCGATCCGGCTCCTCCTCTTCAACGTGCTGCTGGTTTTCCTGCCGGTGGCGGGCTTCCTCTACCTGGGAATCTATGAAGAGCAACTCCTCGAGGACCAGGAGCGCTCCATGGTGCAGCAGGGGCGCCTCCTGGCGGCGGCGCTCGGCGAAGCGGGGGATCTGAATCCCCAAGGAGCGGAGTCGCTGCTGCGCCGCCTCGACCAGCGGACCGACTCACGTCTGAGGATTTTGGGCAAGGACGGAGCTCCCCTCGCGGACTCAAGCCGCCTGGGCCCTCGCAGGGCGGAGGATGGCGCGTCCTATACCCGGTCCCCATCCAAAGCGCGGGACAACCTCTTATACAGAGTCGCGGCGGGTCTCTACCGGCTCTACCACCGACTGCGGACTCCCACGAGCATCGCCCGATCAGACGGCCCCATCTCTCCCTACCCCACCCGCGCCGTCGCCGACGCTCTCGCGGGAAACTACGGTGCCACCGTAAGGCGCACCGAAGGCGAAAGCTGGCGGCCCTCGCTGACCCTGCACAGCGCCATCCCGGTGCGCAGCGGGGGCCAGGTTGTGGGCGCCGTGCTCGTCTCCCAATCCACCGTGCGCATCCTGCGGGAACTGGACCAGGTGCGCCTCGCGATCCTCAAGGTCTTTCTCGGCTCCGTGCTGGTGGCGGCCATCCTCTCCCTCCTCCTCGCCGGCACCATCACGCACCCGATCCGTCGCCTGCGCGACGAAGCCAAAGCCCTGCTCGACAGGCGCGGCCGGCTGCGCGGCCGGTTCGGAGGTCCCCACCGCGCGGACGAGATCGGCGATCTCACCCGGGCCTTGGAGGAGCTCACCGCGCGCCTCGCCGCCCACCAGCATGCCCTGGAGTCCTTCGCCTCCGACGTCAGCCACGAGCTCAAGAATCCTCTCGCCTCCATCCGTTCGGCCACGGAGCTCTTGGGAGAGATCGAGGAGCCGGCGGATCGCGAGCATTTCCTGGCCCTGGTCCAGCGCGAAGTCGCCCGCATGGAGCGCCTGCTGACCGCCGTGCGCGAGATTGGCGAGATCGACGCCCGTCTGGAGACGGAGGCTCCGGGCCTCGTGGATCTGGACGCACTCTTGAAGGATGTGGCCGAAAGCTTTCGTCGGCGCGCCGACAAGGACGTGAAGATCAGGCTCTCCGCACCCGGCTCTCCCCTCCCCGTCCGCGCCTCCCCCGAGCGTCTCTTCCAGGTCTTCGAGAACCTCCTCGACAACGCCCGCGGCTTCTCCCCCGCCGGCGGCACGGTCACCGTCACCCTCGAAAGGCGAAACGACTCCGCCGCCGTCCGCATCGACGACGAGGGTCCGGGAATCCCCGAGACTCACCTGGACCGCATCTTCGACCGCTTCTTCACCTACCGTCCCGGCGAGCCGGACGCCCGCAACGGCCACACGGGCCTGGGATTGGCGATCGCGAAGGCGATCGTGGAAGGCTACGGCGGCGTGGTGCGGGCAGGGAACCGGGCGGAGGGCGGGGCGTGGTTCGAGGTGGCGCTGTCGGCCCATCCCTTCTGAGAGACACCGAGGCCGTCCCCTCACAAGCTTGCTCAAGTGGCCGACCGTGACTACAATGTAATCACGACTGGAGTAAAACCATGAAAGCACACCTCATCCGCATCGGAAACTCTCAGGGAGTGCGCATCCCCAAGCCACTCCTGGAACAGACAAAGCTTCGAGACGAAGTGGAGATCGAGGTGCAAGACGATTGCCTCGTAATCCGTGCCACAGGCAATCCGCGCGCTGGTTGGGATGAGGCGTTCGCGGCCATGGCCCGTCAGGGCGACGATGCTCTCCTGGATAGCAAGGAGTTGGTGCCGACTCGCTGGGACGAGGAGGAGTGGGAGTGGCAATAGTCCGGTCAGAGGTCTATCTCGTTACTCTGGACCCAACGGTTGGCAGCGAAATTCAGAAGAAGAGGCCCTGCGTCGTGATCTCTCCGGACGAGATGAACCGGCATCTTCATACGGTCATCGTCGCGCCGTTGACGAGCCAAGGCCGGCTCTATCCAACTCGAGTCCGCTGCACCTTCGACAATCGAGAGGGCCTTGTCGTCCTCGACCAGATCCGTACGGTCGACATCGACCGGCTTGTGAGGAAACTCGGCCAGATCGAGCCGGAGACGATGACAGCCGTTCTGACCGCGCTGGGGCAGATGTTCGCGCCGTAGGAGCCGGCCCTGAGCCCGGAATTCTACGGAATCCTCCGTCCCGTTTCCCCTGTTGTTCCCTGCAAGAGGCCTGCGAGGGGCCCGAATCCTTCAGACGGGAGGAACAGGTGTCCGTCCACGGAGCAAGAGAGAGAATCGAAGCCGAGGTCCTGACTTGGCCGGGAGTGGTGTCCCAGCCTCACCGCTTCGGCGGAACGGAGTTCATGCTCGGCAAGCGGGAAGTGGGTCACGTTCACGGCGACCGCCTTCTCGACGTCGCCTTCCCCAAGCCGGTGCGTAATGAGGTGGTGACCGCCGGCCTCGCTGAGCCGCATCACATCCTTCCGGAGAGCGGCTGGGTGAGCTTCTACATCAGGAAGGAAGAAGACGTCGAGGCCGCCGTCGCACTCCTCCGCCGCTCGTACGATCTGGCCCGCGAGCAACAGGCACGGAAGTACGGAACGGAGACACCTTCTCCGGTACAATAAGGCGTCATGAACGCATCAGCACCCGTTCGGAACGCGGTCTTGGAGCTTGGAAGAGGACTCGAGGCTTTCTACGGCGAGAGATTTCGCGGACTTCTTCTCTTCGGATCCTACTCCCGAGGAGACGAACGTGAGGGAAGCGATGTGAATCTGCTGCTCCTCCTCGAAGGACCAGTCAACCCGGCTCGGGAGATCCGTGTCACGAGTGAACTCACCGCGCGTTGGTCTCTTGCAGCGGATTCCGTCCTGTCTGTAATCCCCGTCAGCTTCGAGGACTTCGAGAAGGCTGAGAGCATCTTCTTGCGCACAGTTCGGCGAGAGGCGATTCCAGCCGCGGCATGGGCCAGTTACAATGGCAGTGCCATGAACATGCTGCCGCCACGCATCTTAGGTGTCGTCCTCCAGCTTGAAGCCGGTCTCAAGGAGCTTTACGGCGATCTCTTTCGCGGACTCCTCCTCTATGGGTCCTACGCAAGGGGCAACGCCCAGGAAGGGAGCGACGTGGATCTCCTCCTGTTGCTGGCTGGTCCGGTGGATGCGGTCAAAGAAATCCTCGCTTCGGAACCGGTGACTTGGCCCCTTTCTCTGAACTCGGGCTTGGCTCTGTCAGTCATGCCAGCCAGCTTCGACGCCTTCCAGCGTGGTGAAGGTGTCTTTCTGGACGCAGTTCGACAGTACGCCATCCCGGTGGCCGCGTGACCCACATCCAAATCCTACTGGGTAGAGCGAAAAAGACATTCCGCGTCGCCGAAGGTGCTTTGAGGGATGACGCTGCGGAAGATGCTGCGGCTCGAGTTTATTACGGCTACTTCTACCTCGCCCAAGCTCTCCTGCTGACTGAGGGCCTCAGTTTCTCAAGCCACGGTCAGATCCTTGGCCAATATGGTCTGCGGTTTGCTCAGCCAGAGAAGCTCGACAGGCGTTTTCATCGGCTCCTCAGACGGGCTTTCGAGCTTCGCCAAGTGGCCGATTACCGGGTTGAGATCTCGATCGATCCTGACACCGTTGCGGAGCTGATTCAGGAGGGGAAGGCGTTCCTAGAGGCCGCTACCCGCTATCTCGAAGAGCATCCGATGACCCCAGAAGGCGCCGGGCGTGACGACGGCTGAAGCCTCGGTTCCCGCCCGCTCCACGTGGAGCCCCCTGCGCCATACCGTGTTCCGCTGGCTGTGGATCGCCAGCGTGGCGTCCAATATCGGCACGTGGTTTCAGAATGTCGGGGCGTCGTGGATGATGACGACGCTGACGCCTTCGCCGGCCCTGGTGGCCCTGGTTCAGGCGGCCACCAGCCTGCCGATGTTCCTGCTGTCGCTGCCGGCCGGAGCCGTGGCCGACGTGCTCGACAAGCGCCGGCTTCTCCTCGTCACCCAGATCTGGATGACGGTCGCGGCCTTCGGCCTCTGGGCCTTCACGGCGGCGGGGGCGACGACGCCCTGGGTGCTTCTCGGCTTCACGTTCTTCCTCGGCCTCGGCTCCGCCTTGAACGGGCCGGCGTGGCAGGCGAGCATTCCGGAGATGGTGCCGCGGGAGGATCTCCCCGCCGCCGTCACTCTCGGAAGCATCGGCTTCAACATCGCCCGGGCGGCCGGTCCGGCCCTGGCCGGCCTGGTGGTGGCGGCTTCAGGGCCGGCCCTCACCTTCCTGATCAACGCCATCTCCTTCCTCGGCGTGCTGGCCGTCCTCTTCGTCTGGAAGCGACCCACCGAGGAGGCGATGCTGCCGGCCGAGCGCATCCTGGGCGCCATGACGACGGGGCTTCGTTACGTTCGCCACGCCCCGGAGGTGATCGCGCCCATCGTGCGCGGCACCACGTTCGTCTTCTGCGGCGCGTCGCTCTGGGCGCTCCTGCCCCTGGTGGTCAACCGCGAGCTTCACACCGGAGCCGAAGGGTACGGCCTCCTCCTCGGAGCCCTGGGAGTGGGGGCCGTAGCCGGCGCTCTTGTCCTCCCCCACCTCAAGCGGAACAACTCGATGGACGCCGTGGTGATGGTGGCGACGCTGGTCTTCGCCGGGGCCACGGTGACCCTCGGCACCGTGCGGAGCTTCTGGCTGCTGATGATTGCCATGCTCCTCGCGGGCGGCGCATGGCTTTCGCTCCTCTCCAGCCTCAACGTCGCCGTACAGACGGTGGTGCCCTCCTGGGTGACGGGGCGGGCGCTCTCCGTCTACATGCTGGTTTTCTATGCCGGTCTCGCCGGCGGCAGCATCCTCTGGGGCGCCGTGGCCGAGCACCTCGGCCTCTCGAAGGCTCTGCTCCTCTCGGCCGGGGGCATGATCGTGGGCCTCGCGGCCACCTTCCGCATCCATCTTCGATCCGGCGAGGGGCTGAACCTCGCGCCCTCCCGCCAGTGGCCGGCGCCCATCGTGTTGCACGAGCTCGAGCCCGAGCGTGGCCCGGTGCTGGTCGAGGTCCGCTACACGATCGACCCTGCCCGCGCCGGAGAGTTCGCGGAGGCCATGAGCGGCGTGCGGCGCATCCGCCTGCGCGATGGCGCCATGCAGTGGGGACTGTTCGTGGACTCCTCCGACCCTTCGCTCTATACCGAGGTCTTCCTGGTCAAATCCTGGATCGAGCACCTGCGCCAGCACGAGCGCGGCACCCACGCGGACCGCGACATCGAGACCGGAGCCTACGCCTTCCACATCGGCGACGGGCGGCCGGAGGTCACGCACCTCATCGCCTCGCGGGGCGTCCGGGCGCCGGCACGTCTGCCCTCTTGACGATTCTTGCCATCCGGCGCTCGACGCCTCCAGGGTCCTCCTGGGATTGGGTACACTCTACACATCTTCAGAAGAGACCGAGACATGCAAGCCGGAGGTGCCATGAAGACCGCGCTCGTCGCACTGTTCCTCGTCCTGCCCCTCACCTCGGCCTCGGCCGCTCCCCTGCACTACCCCGAAACCCGCGAGGTGGAACAGAAGGACACTTTCCACGGCGTCACCGTTGAAGATCCCTACCGTTGGCTGGAAACGGACGTGCGGCAATCCGCCGAGGTGCGGAGCTGGGTGGAGGCGGAGAACCGGCTGAGCTCCGCGTACCTCGCGTCCGTCCCGGAGCACCGGGCGATCCAGGACCGGCTGACGCAGCTCTGGACCTACGAGCGGCGGGATTTTCCCGGCCGGCTGGGAAACGCCTACTTCTTCGAGCGCAACGACGGCCACCACAACCTCCCGGTGCTCTACCTGCAACGCTCGCTGCTCGACGAGCCCGAGGTGCTGCTCGATCCGAACACGTGGTCCAAGGACGGCACGGTCACCCTCTCCGCCACCGCTCCGAGCCCGGACGGCCAATATCTGGCCTACGGCGTGAGCGTCGGGGGCTCGGACTGGCGGACCTACCACGTCCTCGACGTGGCGTCCCGCAAGGTGCTTCCCGACGAGATCCAGTGGAGCAAGTTCTGCTGCCTGTCATGGACCGGGGACAATCAGGGGTTCTTCTATACCCGCATGCCGGAGCCGGCCAAGGGCACCGAATTCCAGGGCCGTGCCCAGGACGAGAAGATCTATTACCACCGGCTGGGCACGCCGCAGTCGGCCGATGCGCTGACTTTCGAGCAGGCGGACCATCCCGACTGGATCCTCTCCTCCGAGGTCACCGAAGAAGGGCGATACCTGATCGTCGGCCTGCGGCGGGAGGGAAAGGTTTTCCGTTTTCTCTACCGCGACCTGCGCGATCCCTACGCGGGCTTTGCCGTGCTCGTCCCGGACTTCGACAATCAATATTTCCTCCCCCTGGGCAACGACGGTCCCATCTTCTACTTCCGCACCGACTACCAGGCGCCACGCGGGCGCATCCTGGCGATCGACCTGCGCCAACCGGGGAAAGATCATTGGAAAGAGATCGTGCCCGAGGCGAAACAGGCTCTGCGCGGCGCGACGCTCGCCGGCAACCTGCTCGTCGCGCGCTACCTGGAGGATGTCCTCTCCTCGCTACGCATCTTCACCCTCGACGGCAAGCACGTCCGCGACCTGGAGGCGCCCGGAGTGGGCAATCTCAGCGGCGTCATCGGCCGGCCGGGCGACAACGAGGCGTTCTACGCCTTCTCGAGCTTCAACCAGCCGACGTCGATCTACCGCTACGACCTGGTGAGCGGCCACAGCACGCTCTTCTTCCAGCCGAAAGTCGACTTCGACACCGCCGCCTACGATGTGAAACGGGTTTTCTACCCTTCGAAGGACGGCACCCGGGTGCCGATGTTCCTCGCCTTCCGCAAAGGGTTGAAGCTGGATGGGAGCCGTCCCACGCTCTTGACCGCCTACGGCGGCTTCAACGTCGCCCAGGCCCCCGGCTTCGCCCCGGCCTTCGCGGCATGGCTCGAACAGGGAGGCGTCGTCGCCCTGGCCTGCTTGCGGGGAGGCGGCGAATACGGCGAGGACTGGCACCAAGCGGGCATGCTGCTCAAGAAACAAAACGTTTTTGACGACTTCATCGCCGCCGCCGAGTGGCTGATCGCCAACCGCTACACCCGGCCGTCGAAGCTCGCCGCCTGGGGAGCGAGCAACGGCGGCCTGCTGGTGGGAGCGGTGCTCAATCAGCGACCGGACCTCTTCGGCGCGGCCCTGCCCGCGGTGGGAGTGATGGACATGCTGCGCTACCACCTCTTCACCATGGGCACCCTGTGGACGAGCGAGTACGGCACGGTGGACGACGCGGCTCAGTTCAAGGCCCTCTACGCCTACTCGCCGTACCACAACGTGAAAACCGGCACGCGTTATCCGCCGACCCTGATCACCACGGGAGACACCGACGACCGCGTCGTGCCCGGCCACAGCTTCAAATACGCCGCCCGCCTCCAGCACGCCCAAACGGGAGACGCGCCCGTCCTGATCCGCATCGCCACCCTCGCCGGCCACGGCGGCGCCGACTCCACCACCGGCCAGATCGCCGAGCTGGCCGACCAATGGGCCTTCCTGGTGAAGAATCTGGGGATGGCTTGGAAGGTCTCTCAAGCCCCTTGACCAATCTTGCTGACATCCCCGCTTCCCCCTTCCAGGCCCCCGGCGATCGGCTAAACTAAGGGCTCGCACCCCCTTGAGGAGACCCGATGCGCCCCCGATGGATCGTCTTGCTCTCGCTGACCCTCGCCGCCGGCCCCGTTCGGGCCGCGGAAGTGCCGCAACTCCTGGCCGACGTCAACCGGACGCCGCAGCCGGCGGACAATCTTTCCGTGCCGGAGCCCTCCGGCTTCATCGCGGCCGGCGGACGGATGTTGTTCTTCACCTCAGGCAGCGGCGGCGGCTCGGACGATGAGGGAATCCTCTGGAGCACCGACGGGACCGCCTCGGGGACACGGGCGGTCTCGCCCATCTGCCCCTATCCCTGCCAGGGCATCACTCCTCTCGGGACCTGGCACGGCCTGGCCATTTTCAAAACCGTCAGGAGAACGAACCTGACTCACGCCGAAATCTGGCGCACGGACGGCACCGCGGCCGGAACTTTCCCGCTGGCCGGGCCTTCTCCCAATGATCCCTTTGCCGCACAGACCCTGATCTACCCCTTGGGCG
>Ga0134121_10004511_pt1 | contig 11399 bp, 11 predicted proteins | sample KB301_FD_96463 | JGI IMG/M metagenome (GOLD analysis project Ga0134121, IMG submission 96463) | Terrestrial soil microbial communities without Nitrogen fertilizer from Kellogg Biological Station, Michigan, USA - KB3-0-1 | ecosystem: Environmental > Terrestrial > Soil > Unclassified ...
ATCCGCCGAAGGTAAACGTGATGCCGCAGGTCACGGCATAGGCGCTGAACGGCGGTTTCTCGATGGGGTTTGCCCAGTTCGACTTGTTGACGGCCAGACCGGCCGTGCACTTGCCGTCCTTGACATTGGGGTTGAACGCCACGTCGCGCTTCACCGCGGCGTTGAACTCGCGCACCGTCTGCAGGAATTGCGGCGGATTGACGTCTTCCATCCTCGCCACCAGCTCCTCGAGCGTGTCGGCGATCACTTTCGTGGTGCCCTTGGAGCGGTACTCCTCGTGCAGCAGGTGGTCGACCTGGGAATCGAAGACATGCCAGGCGTAGCTGCCAGGCTGCTCCAGTACCACCCGACCGTACTTGGCATAGGTGTAGTTGCGGAAGTCCGCGCCCTCGTCGACGAAGCGCTTGCCCTCCGCGTTGATCATCAGGCTGAAGGGGTAACCGTTGCGGCTCGCGGTGATCGGGCGGTCGAGCACGCCGAAATCCGGCGCATAGCGTTCCCAGGAAACGGAGTGGCAGCCCGACCATTGGCCGTACGCCTGCGCGCCGACGTCGAGCGCCATGCGGATCCCGTCGCCGGTGTTGTAGCGGGTGCCGCGCACTTTCGCCATCTCCCAGCCCGGCCCGAGATAGCGCGTGCGCCACTCGCGGTTGGCCTCGAAGCCGCCGGACGCGAGCACCACGGATTTCGCGCGGATATCTTCCTCGATGCCGCCCGCGACGACGCGCACGCCCTCGATGCCGCCGCGCCCGCGCAGCAGCGCAATCACCTGCGTCTTGTAGCGTATTTCGATGCCGTGCTTCTCCGCTGCCTTGTACTCGGCCGCGACCAATCCGCGCCCGCCGCCCGCCGCCTCGACGACGGTGCCGCCGAAGAACTTGAATTTGCCTTCGTGCTTGAAGGCGTAGCGCCCGAAGCGCGGCACGAAGCGGACGCCGCGGCCGTACAGCCACTGCACGGTCTCGGTGCTTTGCCGGACCACGGTCTCGGCCAGGTCCGGATCGCAGCACCACTGGGTGACGCGGCCCAGGTCGTCGAGATAGTCCTCGGCGGTGTACTGGCCGAAATCGGTATTGGCGATCTCGCCCTCGGAGAGATCCGGCACCACCGATTTCACGGTTTCGACGCCGTGGTGGATCATGCGAAACCCGCCGCCGGTATAAGCGCTGTTGCCGCCGCGCTGCTCCTCCGGCGCGCGCTCGAGCAGGAGCACCTTCGCGCCCTGCTCGCGCGCCGACAGCGCGGCGCACAGCGCCGCGTTGCCGCCGCCGACGACGATCACATCAACGATCGTGCTCATGCTGACTCCCCTTCATGCAGTGAAGCGGGCTAGGAACCGGAGCGGCCGGCCAGCGCCGCCTCCCGCAAATAGCGTTCGTAAGCGAATTGCGGCAGGCCGCCGCACTCGAAGATCTGCTCGATGCCCGGCGGGTACTTGCGCAGCGCCACCGTCGCACCGGTCGCGACGTTGCGCACCTGCCCCTTCGGGTAGTCCACTTCCAGCGTTTCGCCGTCCTGCACGATGGCGCTCACCCCGGTCGCGACGAAGATGGGGATGGCGCGCGAGATGCTGTTGCGCAGAAACAGGCGCGAGACCGATTCCGCGATGATGGCGGCGATGCCGACTTCGCGCAGCACCAGCCCCGGCCGGCTCGAGCCGCAGCCGAAATTGCGGCCCGCGACCATGATGTCCCCCGGCCGCACCTGCTGCGGAAATTCGGGCCGGTACACCTCCATGGTGTGCTGTTTGAGCTCCTCCATCGTGGGATAGCGGTAATAGGGATTGATGGCATCCGTCTCGACCGAGTCCCCGAATTTCCAGACCCGTCCGCGAACCTTCATCCGCACAATGTCAAAGCCCACTGAACACCTCCCGGGGATTCACGATCTCCCCGGCGACGGCAGCGGCCGTCACCGTCAAAGGGCCGCCGAGGTAGATATCGGCCTTGGTGCTGCCCTTGCGACCCTTGAAATTGCGCGTCGTCGCCGTGATGCACACTTCGCCGTCGGACAGGAAGCCGACGCGCGGCTGGCACACGCCGCAGCCGGGCGTGATGACCTGCGCACCGCCCTCGATGAGTTTTTCGATCAGTCCGGCCTTCAGGCACTGCAGGTAGACCTGCTGCGACGCCGGCGAGATGATGAAGCGCACGCCTTTCGCGACCTTGTGCTTCTCCAGCACGCGCGCCGCGATCTCGATGTCCTCGTAGCGGCCGTTGGCGCAGGACCCGATCTGCGCCTGCTGGATCCGCACGCCCTTCACTTCATCCACCGGGGCCACATTGCCGAACTGGTGCGGCTTTGCCACCACGAACGGCATCTCGTCCACGTTCAGGCGGATTTCCCTCTCGTAGTCGGCGCCGGTGTCGGGCACGAGCGGCTCGTACGCCTTGCTGGTGCGCGCCTTCACGAAGGCATGCGTGCTCTCGTCCGCCTGGAACATCGCATACTTGGCGCCCAATTCCACGCCGTGGGTCGAAAGGCAGGTGCGGCTGTCGATGGAAAGTTGGGGCACCAGCGAGCCCGAGTACTCGATCGACATGCTCTGTGCAAAATCTTCCCCGTATTTGCCCGCGAGCGTCAGGACGATGTCCTTGGAGATGGGATAGTTCGGCTGACGCCCTTCCAGCACCACTTTCACGGAGTGCGGCACCTGGAACCACAGCTCGCCGTAGAGCAGCACGTAGAACATGTCGGCGCGCGTGATGCCGGTCGCGCCCGCGTTCACCGAGCCGTAGCCGAGCGTATGCGAGTCGTTGCCGACGACCAGCTCGCCGGGCCGCACCAGCCCGTAGTCCAGCATCATCTGGTGCGCGATGCCGGGCTCGGAATCGTGAAAGCACTGTATGCCCAGCCGCTCGACCTCCTTGCGAATGACCGCGTTCTCGTCGGCGAGCTTCTGGGTCAACGTCGGCTGATGGTGGTCGAGCAGAACGTAGATCTTCTCGCGATCCCACACTCGCGGCAGCCCGTCCTTGAAGCCGGCCTCGATCGCCATGTCGCGCATCGGCTCGCCGGCGTGGTAGTGGCACATCGCGCCGTCGATCCTCGCCTCGAGGAAATCCCCCGCACGCACGGCTTTCCCCGCCAGGTTGTGCCGCGACAGCAGCTTCTCCGCCATGGTTTGGGCCATGTATGTTCTCCGTAATTCTTCTGCGACCGGACTAGTTGCTGGATTCCGGAAACAGCCGCTTCAGGCGTTCGCGCTGCGCGGCCCGCACGTGGTTGCGCGCAGCCTCCTCCGCGGCGTCGGGGTCGCGGCGCTGGATCGCCTCGACGATTTGCGCGTGTTCCGCGACTGCGGTACGCGCGCGCTGCGGCAATGACATCAGGGGCGAGCCCAGCAGGCCCAGATCGCTGATGGCAACGAGGCTTTTTTCCAGGTACCGGTTGTGGGCGCCGCGGTGGATCGCCTGATGGAAACGACGGTTATGGGGCGGCAGCGCTTCGAGGTCCCCCTGTATCTGGCGCTCGTGCTCGATCAGGTCCGCGAGATCCTGGATCTCCATGTCCGAAGCGTGCCGAGCGCAGAGGCGAGCCGCGGTGCCTTCCAGCGTCTCGCGCATCGCGTACAGCTCCATGACCGCCTGCCGGTCCAGCCGCGCGACCACCAGCCCGTTGCGGGGCTCGTGCTCGAGCATGCCTTCGGCCTCGAGCCGCCGGATCGCGTCGCGCACCGGCGTGCGGCTCACCTTCAGCCATTCCGCGACTTCGATTTCCATCACGCGGTGGCCGGATTTGAATTCCCCGAGCTGGATGGCGTCGCGCAGCCGCCGATAGACATGCTCGCTGCGCGAGCCGTGGCGCGGCGCATGCGTCTTGCGGTTGGTGGCGAACTGTCGGGACATGGCGTTGGACAGGCGCGCACCCGAATGCGAATTGACCGCGCCGGTTACCTTATGTATTCTAGTGTATACACGTGAATTCCTGATGTCCAGCCTGGAGTTCGCCAGCCAGTCCGGCGGCCATCGAAGCCGCCCGGCACCGAGGAGATGAGGCATGTGTTCTAGACGATGGGGCGCCGTTGCGGCGCTCGCCCTGCTGCCGGTTGCAGCGGTTGCGCAGAATTACCCGACGAAGCCCATTCGCGTGGTCGTGGGACAGGCGCCGGGAGGCGCGACCGACGTCGTCGCCCGTCTCGTCGCTCCGCGCTTCGGCGAGCACCTGGCCCAGCCGGTCGTGGTCGAGAACCGCACCGGCGCGGCCGGCTCGATCGGCGCCACGTTCGTCGCCAAGAGCCCGCCCGATGGATACAACCTGCTGGTGGTGTCGAGCAGCTACGCGATCAACCCGAGCCTGTACAAGGACCTTCCCTTCGATCCGGTGAAGGACCTCGCGCCGGTTACTTTGATCGCCGAAGCGCCCTTTCTGCTCGTTGTGCACCCGTCGATGCCGGTCAGGTCGGTGAAAGACCTGGTTGCCATGGCAAAAGCGCGTCCCGGCACCCTCAACTTCGCGTCCGGCGGCAACGGCAGCTCGGGCCAGCTCGCGGGCGAGCTTTTCAAGTTCCTCGCCGGCATTGATCTCGTGCACGTTCCGTACAAGGGCGCGGGCCCGGCGCTCGTGGACGTCATCTCCGGGCAAGTGCACATGACGTTCGGCAGCGTCCTGTCCACGCTCGGCCACGTGAAGAACAAGCGCCTGCGCGCACTGGGCGTAACGAGCGAAAAGCGCTCTGTGGCCGCGCCGGATACTCCGACGATCGCGGAGGCCGGGGTCAGAGGCTATCGCAGGACCACCTGGTACGGCCTGCTTGCGCCCGCGGGCACGCCGGCTCCGGTCGTTACAAAGCTGGTTGCCGCAATACAGAAAACGGTCGAATCGCCGGAAATCAGCAATCACCTGCTGGGAGACGGTGCCGAGCCCGTTGCCGGAACGCCGAAACAATTTCAGGATTTTCTTGCGTCGGAAATGAAAAGCTCGCGGGAGATCATTCAGCGGGCCAAAGTACAGCCGTAGTAACCCGCTTTCGTTTCATCCATCCTCCCGCACCGGCGACGGGCAAGAAAAAAGCCGGCTCGTGCCGGCTTTTTTAACTGGTAGGCGGTGGGGGATTCGAACCCCCGACCAACGGATTAAAAGTCCGCTGCTCTACCAACTGAGCTAACCGCCCGCGGGAACTGCCAAAAAGCCGCGGATTCTACAGGGGCATCGCCCCCTTGAACAGCGTGGATTTTTTCCGGTCACTGGTCACCGGTCACGGATCACGATTCCTGCGAAATACGCCAGTATTGATACTTCATCGTCCCGGCCGCGCCGATAACGATCGCGAGGAAGGTGAGGATCGAGCCGATGGCGAGGGTCGACATGCCGGTGATCGCCTGGCCCACGGTGCAGCCCAGGGAAAGCACGCCCCCGGTGCCCATCAGAACGCCGCCGATGGCATGGTTGAGGAAGTCGCCCCACGAGGCGAACCACTCGATGCGGAATTGCCCGGTAAGAACCGCCCACAGTGAAGAGCCGAGTATCACCCCTGCGAGCGCGACTACGCCGAAGTTGACGAGCGAAAAGTTGGCCGGATCGAGCAGGTAGCGCAGGGTGTCGCCCATCGGGGAGACGAAAGTGTACGACTGCACCTGCACCCGGCTCGGCACCACCGTCGCCATGTCGGCGTATTCCTTCCATTCGCGGCCGAGCGGGCCGCCGGTCAGCCACCAGCCGGCGACAATGGCCGCCCCGATCACCGCGCCGCCCAGGATGTGATCGTGGTCGTAGCGAAAATCCGCCGACTTGAAGCAGAACGCCAGCATGCCCGCCAGGACCGCCAGCGCCACCACGGTATTCAGGTGCCTGGACATCGCCATGCCGAACATCCCGGCCAGGATAGTGCCAAGCTCCTGGTTCGCCACGCCGTAGGCCTGCAGGTTGATGGTGGTAGCCGAAACCCACGGCAGGAACGCCTTTTCGAATAGCGGCGTCCACATCATCAGGTAGGCGCAGAGCGCGCCGATCGCAAGCACCACCAGCGATTTGAGATTGCCGTTGCCGATCCGCACCAGCGTCTTGTTTCCGCAACCGCTCGCGAGCGTCATGCCGACGCCGAACATGAAACCGCCGAGGAGGTAGCGGATCCACGCGAAATTCGCCGTGCGGTACGGCGGAAAGGTCTCGCCCGAGAGATTGATGACGCCGGCCGCCTCGAGCCCGATCACGCCCGCGAGCGCGACCGCCATCGAGAACACCCAGGCGCGCATGCGGCCGGTGTTGCCGATGTTGACCCAGTCGGAGACCGCACCCATGGCGCAGAAATTGGTCTTGCTCGTGACCGCGCCCATGACGACCGCGATTGCAAAAACCGCTCCGAGCATCTGCGTGTGAATGGAGAGTTGCATTGCGCTAGTTTAACTGTGGCATATGGCTGTTAGCCATTAGCTCTTGGCTATTAGCTCAAACACGCCACGGGTTGAGCCAATAGCTAATAGCTAGCGGCTGTAGTGCGTTGGATCGGGAATGCCGGCCGTCTCGAAACCGGCGCGGCGGATGCGGCACGCGTCGCAGCGGCCGCAGGCGAGCCCCGCCTCCGTCGCCTGGTAGCACGACACGGTCGCCGCGAAATCCACGCCGAGCGCCGCCCCGCGCTTCACGATTTCGGCCTTGGCAAGCCCTATGATCGGCGTGTGCAACGTGAGGCGGTGACCTTCCACGGCCGACTTGGTTGCCAGGTTGGCAAGCACTTCGAATGCCAGCATGAACTCCGGCCGGCAATCGGGATAGCCCGAGTAATCCACCGCGTTGGCGCCAAACCAGATCTCCCGCGCGTCCAGCACTTCCGCCCAGGCAAGCGCGAGGGAAAGCAGAATGGTATTGCGGGCGGGAACGTAGGTGACGGGGATGCCTTGCGTCGGCGCTTCCGGGACGCCGATGTTCCGGTCCGTCAGCGCCGAGCCGCCGAAGGCCGCGAGGCCGATCGGCACGACTCGATGGTCGGCGGCGCCGAGTGCGCGCGCGACTTGCGCCGCTGCCGCCAGTTCGGCCTGGTGGCGCTGACCATAGTCGACGGTCAGGCAGTGGCACTCGCATCCCTCCGCGCGCGCCATTGCGAGCACCGTCGCGGAATCCATCCCCCCGGACAACAGCACCACGGATTTCTTCATCAGACTAGCAGTATAAAACGACAACCGGCGGCCTCGCCGCCGGTCGCTTGTCACTCGTCACGCGTCACTCGTTACTTCAGCGTTGCGAGCCGTCGTCGCGCTTTTTCCGCCGCATCGCTTGCCGGATAGCGCGTGATAAGACCATCCAGGCTTTTGCGCGCCGCCGCGGTATCGCCGAGCTCGAACTGGCAACTCGCGATATTGAGCAGAGCGTCCGGCACCGACGCGCTTTCGGGCCAGGCTACGATCAGCTTGTTCTGACTCAAGATGGCGTTCTTGAAGTCGCGCAGGTTGTACTGCGAATCGCCGATCCAGTACATCGCGCGGTGCGCGAGCGGGCTCTTCGGGTACTGGGCGACGAAATTCTGGAACGCGGCAATCGCGGCCGGGTAGTTGCCGATCCGGCGCTGATTCTGCGCCGCGTCGTAGGCGCGGGCTTCCGCATCCGCGGTCTGCGCCGGGCCGGCGGCCGGCGCGGGTCCTGCACCGCCCGCCGCCGGTGGTGATGCCGCTGCCGTCGACGGCTGCTCGATGCGCTTCATGCGTGTGTCGAGGTCGAGGTACATGTCGCGCTGGCGCTTGGATGCCGACTGGACTTCGTTGCCCAGCACCTCGATCTGGCCGCGCAACTGCGTCATTTCCTGGCGCAGCCGCTCGAGCTGCTGGGAGAGTTCCAGCGCGGGATTCGAGGCGGAGAGGCTTTTCAGGGAGTCCTCGATGCGCCCCAGCTGCTGCGAGAGCGCATCGATGCGCTTGGCCTGCTCGGCAATCTGCTTGCGTGCCGTGTCGTCGCCGCCGAACAGCTGCGCGTGAACCGGAACCGCCAGCAGCGCGCCGACAAAAAACAGGAGCGGCGCGAAGCGCCTCCGCCCATCACCCATCACGCATCACCCATCACGGATTTTGGGTCACTCGCCTTGATAAGCAATGTCGCCGCGACGATTCTGCGCCCAGCAGGACTCCGTTTGCTCGGTGCACTTCGGTTTTTCTTCCCCGAAACTCACGGTCTCGATCTGCTCGGCCCTGGCCCCGAGCAGTTGCATCATCTGCTTCACCGCGTCGGAACGGCGCTGGCCGAGCGCGAGGTTGTACTCGCGGCTGCCACGGTCGTCGGCATTGCCCTCGATGCGCATCTTCGCGGCCGGGTTTTGTTGCAGGTAGCGGGCGTGCGCCGTGACGATCGGCTTGAACTCGTCCTTGACGAGGTTCGAGTCGTAGTCGAAGAAGATGCTGCGCTTGGACAGGATGTTGTTCGGGTCCTTCAGCGGGCTGCCGGCAAACGGCTTGTCCGTAAGCGGCCTGGTGGTGCTCGGGTCCACCGGTTTGACCGGCGGACGGTCAACCACTTCGCCCGGCTTGCGGTCTTCGACCGCGGCGCCGTCCTGCTCCTTGGTGGGGCTGGACCCGCACGCTGCGAGCGTGCCGGCCATCATTGCAACGATCAGCAGTTTTTTCATCGCCTGGCTCCTCGTAACAGAGTTGTCATTTCGGCAACGGGCCCCAAGCGGGCTCGCGTACATCGCCGGCATCTGCGGTGAGCCGCTGCTTCACCCTGCCATCGCTCGAGACCGCGGACAATATACCACGCCCCCCCACAGCGGTTGCGTAGAGGATCATCCTGCCGTTCGGCGCAAAACTCGGCGACTCGTCCACCGCTCCGTCGGTGAGCACCTGCACTTGCCGCGTGCTGAGGTCCTGCACCGCGACATTGAAGCGGCTGCCGTTGCGCTGTATGAACGTGAAGCTCTTGCCATCGGGGTTGAAGCGCGGGGAAACGTTGTAGGTGCCGTCGAACGTCAGGCGCCGCGGCTCGCCACCCGCCGCCGGCATGCCGTAGATCTGGGGACTGCCGCCGCGGTCGGATGTGAACAACAGCAGCTCGCCGTCCGGGGAGAAATTCGGCTCGGTGTCGATCGCCGTGCTGCGCGTCAAGCGGGTGGCGTCGCCGCCGTCTGCGCTTACGATGAAGATCTGCGATCCGCCGTCCTTGGTGAGCACCACGGCGAGCCGCCTGCCATCGGGCGACCAGGCCGGCGCGCTGTTGCTGCCCCAGAAGTTCGCCACCGCCCGGCGCGCGCCGGTTGTGAGCGACTGCACGTAAACGACGGGCTTCCTCCCTTCGAATGACACGTAGGCGAGACGCGTGCCGTCCGGGGACCACGCCGGCGAGATGATGGGTTCGTTGGAATCTAGCACCGTCTGCGCGCCGTAGCCGTCGGCGTCCGCCACCTGCAGCTCGAAGCGGGTGCCGCGCTTCACCACGTAGGTAATGCGAGTGGAAAACACGCCCTTGTCGCCAGTCAGTTTTTCGTAAATGACGTCGGCGATCTTGTGCGCGGTATGCCGCAGCTGCTCGCGCGAGGCGGTGTAGGCGAAGCCCGCGAGTTGCGCCTGCTTCGCGACGTCCATCAGCCGGAAACGAACGTCATAGCGCCCGTCGGCAAGCGGCGAAACGGTGCCAATTACGACGGCATCCGCGCCACGCGCGCGCCAGGTGGCGTAATTGACGTCCTGCGGCTCGTACGGCGGCGGGTTGAGCCCTCCCGCATCCACCGTCCTGAAGAGACCGCTCCTGCCGAGATCGGCCGCGATGACGGAGGTCAGGGGTTGCGGCAGTCCCGCCTCCGCTCGGAACGGCACAATGGCTACTGGGAATTGGTTGGTGCCTGCACCAACGATCTCGATGGTGAGCACGGCGCGCGCCGCCGGCACTGGCACGAGCAGGAGGAGGATGGCGGCGGCGCGGAAAAAGCGGGGCAGCCTGTCGAATTTCATGTGCCGGGATTATAGCCGTATCGCATTATATTTTTGCGCACACCGTGTCGCCCGTCGGCGACGGGACACCCCAGGGCGCCGGCCTGCCCGCGCCCTACTGCTCTTTGGGTCGGAATTTAAGATTGAGTTCCCGGAATTCTTTCATTAGCGCCGGGTCCGTGGGCAGCGGCAGGGGCTGTGCGCGGCGGATGGCGCGCTCTACCGCGTTGTCCCAAGGCGTCTGCCCGCTCCCTTTCTTGGTCCGCACGTCCAGGATTTCGCCTCCGGGCAGCACGACGATATCGAGCTCCACCTCGGGATTGCCCTGGAGATTGGGCGGCTCGACAATGAAGCGCTTGATCCGGTCTCGAATCATCGCTTTGTATTTCTCTATCTCCCTGGCATTGGCGGCGGCCTGCTGCTGGGCGAGCTTTTTCAGTGCGTCCGCCTGTTCCTGCGCAAGGCGCTTCGCGTCGGCGGCCTCCTTGGCCTGCTGCAACCTGACGGCCTCGGCCTTCTCCTGTTCCTGGCGCTTTTTCTTTTCCGCAAGCTCCTGTTCCCGCGCCTTGCGTTCCTTTTCCTTCTTCTCGCGCAGGTCGATCTCGGCCTTGGGCTCCGGCCTGGGCTCGACCTTGGGCGCCGGCTTTACTTCAACCTTGGGCTGGGGCGGCTCGGGCTCGACCTTCGGCGGCGGTGGCGGCGGCACTTCCGACTTCGGCGACGGCAGGTTGCTCCACAATTCCGCCACCATCGCGGCGGGCTCCGGTTTTTTCCAGTTGACGCCGAAAATCAGCAGCGCCACGAACAACCCGTGAATTACCAGCGCGAGCGCGCTGGAGATCGCTTTTTCGTTCGGGGTCTCGAACGCGTACGCGTACATGAGATCGGTCTAGCCGCCACGTGGCTTGGCGAGCAGCCCCACCTTGCGCACCTGGTTCTGCTGCAGCATATCCATGACTTCCAGCACCGCCTCGTAGCGCACGTCCTTGTCGGCGGAAATCACCACCGCCTGGTCGGGGTTCTGCTTCTGCTTCTGGCGGATCGCGGCGAGAAGGTCGTTGCGCGAGACCTTGCGCTCGTCCATCGAGCGGGAGCGGTCTCGTAGCGACAGCGCTCCATCGGACTGGATCGAGACTTCCATCGGCTGCAGCGGCGGTTCGGACGTCTTGCCGACCGAGGGCAGCTCGATCTGCCCGGGATTGATGAGCGGCGCGGTGACCATGAAGATCACCAGCAGCACCAGCATCACGTCGATGTACGGCACGACGTTGATCTGGTTCATGAGCCTGCGCCCACTGCGACGGTCGATCAGCATCATTTTTCCCCGAAAGCGTGGGTCGTGGATCGTGGGTCGTGGATCGCCCGCCGGTCACGCCTCATTTCGTCACGCAGCATCATGTCACGCGCCATAACGTCACGCCTCATCCGTCATTTGGCCTGGCGCTGGAGGATGTTGGAAAACTCCTCCATGAAGGAATCGAAGCGGGTGGCAAGCCGGTTGATGTCGCCGGCGAAGCGGTTGTAGGCCACCACCGCCGGTATCGCGGCGAA
>Ga0134121_10004512_pt1 | contig 11396 bp, 5 predicted proteins | sample KB301_FD_96463 | JGI IMG/M metagenome (GOLD analysis project Ga0134121, IMG submission 96463) | Terrestrial soil microbial communities without Nitrogen fertilizer from Kellogg Biological Station, Michigan, USA - KB3-0-1 | ecosystem: Environmental > Terrestrial > Soil > Unclassified ...
ACACATCGACGATGCGAACATCTTTTTCTTCGTCAACTATCTGCTGGAATACATCACTGACATTCACCGCCGTGACGATGCAGTTCACAACCGGATCGGCCAGGGCGATTTTCCCGATCAATTCCCGAATAGTGATCGGCCGCTCGTGGCGCTGCCGCACTTTCCCAGCGATGGCGGCCCGGAGGACGCCAGCACCCCCGACGCCATCCTGTTATCGACGCTCGGGTTCGACAACGCGTTCTCGCTGCCGGTGACGGAAACCGTCGACACGCCGGCCGGACCGCAAACCGTGATCGTGAATCCGACAGTTTACGGGCACGGCTATCTCTTCAACGATCTCGGCAAAGACGGCGCGGTCGTCTATCACGAAGGCACGCACTCAATCTCAACTCCGATTGCTGGTTTGGAAGGCGCGGAAGGTAGTCCGCTGAATGAAGCGCAAGCGGATCTTTGGGCCTACACGATCACCGACGCGGAAGCGATCGGCGAATACGTCGTGCAGGGAGCGAGAATTCGTGATTGGGTACGCAATTGTCAGATCTTCGCCGCCGACACCAATTGCGATGTCAACCGGCTGGCCTTCATTCGTTCCGTGCACAGCTCGCTGAAGTACTCGCAGCTCGGCACGGAAGGCGGCAACGGATTTGAAGAGCATCGCGATGGTGAGATCTATGTAGCGGCGATGTGGGACCTGCGAAATCTGATGAAAGCTGCCGAGCCGCAGCTTCGTTACACGCGGCCGGCATTTCTCGACGGCGCGCCGACGCGCCAGATTTCACAGGGACAGGAAACCTGGGAGCGCCTGCACCTCGGTTCGATCTATCTGCTCGGACTGACGTCACCCGACACGTTCGTGAAATTCCGAGATGCAGTGATCGAAGCCGATCGCATTCTTTACTCAACCGATCCGTCCAATCCCGACGCGCCCGGCCAGCACGAAGCTTTGATCTGGCAGGTGTTCGCGTCGCATGAGATGGGCATCAATGCCGATTCGCTGGTCGGCGGGCGACAGACGATCTCGACGCGCGTGTCTCAATTCGCTGCCGATCAGCCGCGTTTAGGCGCGCCGCAAGGCGTCAGCGTCGAACCGGCTTCGTCGAACTCATTGCGTGTCTCGTGGCAGCCCGTTTCCGGCGCGCTCGGTTACGAGGTCTTCAAACGCAAAGCCGGCACTGCCGGTCAACGTCAATTTGCCGGCGCGCCGTTGCATGGTTATTTCGACGGCGATCCGTCAACGAATGGCTGGAGCCATGTTGCCTACGTTCTCGACCCGGCGACGAACTATGAAGACAAAGGGTTCACTGCTGAGTTCTTTGGTCCGGCGGGTTTGAGTAACCTGACAAACAATGGTTCGAACGAGATGCTCGACACGGAATACGCCGTCCGGGCGATCTCAATCAACCCGAATCGCCAGGCCGGCGTTTCTGATCTGAGCGCCGGCACCGCGGTCAACAGTCAGATTCAAGACGTCACTTCATCATTCACGGTGACGATCGCGAACCCATCGATGGCCGGCGGCGTGTTCGAAGTCGATCAGATTCTGAAGAACAACGGAATCTCATCACCAGACGCAACGGCTTACTCGCCAGTCACGCTCAGGATAGTCGGCATCTCCGATCCATCGGTCAAGGTAATCAATGCCGATAACGGCGGCGATGGTCAAGCGAATCCGGCGGCGTTCATCTACAACCAAACGATCGGAAGCGGAGCAACTTCAACGCCGCGTCATGTGAAGTTCAGCGATCCATATTCGCGGCTCTTTACCATCACGGCAACGATTAGCGCGCGCGTCCGTACGGCACCGGCTGCGGTCAACGGCAGTCAGCCCGGCGACGGTGCCGGCACCGGAATTCCATCTGCCGATGTACGATTCAGTTCCCAAACCGAAACGCTATCGGGAATCGTCGTGGTTGGCAGCGCCGGTTCGGAACTGGCCGGCAGTGTCGATTTCGTAGACATTCCGTTCGTGGCCAAGGCGAACTCATTCGGGGTCGATGGCACGATGGATACGTTCCCAGTTTCAGCGGGAGCGTTGCCGGATCTCGATCTTTCGCTGCTCGACGATCAAGGTCGGGTGCTTTCGTCGTCTGGCAATCTCGGACCACATGAGTTTGTCAGCGGCGCGCTGACCCCGGGCAAGACGTACCGCTATCACGTGACCGGATTTGTAAATGGTCCGACGCAAGTGAACATCACGAGCAAACAGTACTTTCCGGCGGGCATGGCGCCCACGGGCAGCGGAGCTGGCACCGGCCTGTCCTTGCCGACAGTCACCGGAGTTACGGCCCTGAAGACGCTGTCACTGACGTTCAATCCGCTCACTAAAATCGTGAGCTTGAAATAACTAACCGGTGGAGAGCCGACGTTTGACCATGACTTGTCTCTCTCCCCACTTGACCGCCTCTCCGAGTGCGCACTCACTCGGAGAGGTGATTTGTTCGAACCTCCGTTTTGACGCTGAGGATTTTTCGGTGGTAGATTTCCTTCCGTTCCCATCCCTCATTCAACTTCCCCGGAGCAGCAAAAATCGCGAACAGTTCATCCCCGTCTGGCAAGTTCTGACTTACGGCTGATTGCGATTTGATTTTGTTCGCATGGCATTTCCTCCAGATGTTTTTCCTTGTTTGAACCCTCAAGGTTTGCTCAACCCCTAAGGCCGATCATCACGGTCAAAGAACACTTGCTCTCCCCGACTTCAACGTGGCATTAGGCGCTTTAGGCGTTGGTATCGGAGGTCTCTATGAAGAACAATCGTCGTTACAGCAGAACTCATACTTTCTTGTTCATCCTTCTATGTGTAGCACTCGCAGTGCTCGTTTCGGTCGCAACACTTTTTAGGACGCGTGCGGCAAATCCTGCCTCGGGATCTATCTCACCTGGCACGACTGGGTCAGTAACTTTTGTGGGCACAGCTACCGGCACAGGCGCGCAAGGCGGAGAAGGACAGTGCGTAGCGGCTACGGATAACTGTGACACGTACATGCTCACGGTTACGAACACCGAGAATGATTGGGCGGGTAAGCTGATTCAGATCAGGATCAGTTGGCAATCAGGCGGCGATGACTACGACCTCTTCATACACAAGTGTCCGAACGGTGTGACTAATGCCGCCGGCTGTAACAAGGGACCGCTCGCGGCGCAAGGCATGAATCAAGGGGCTCCGGGAACGCAGGAGATCGCATTTTTGGACGCCCGAGCAAATGGGGTCGGCCTCTACTCGGTGCATGTCGATTATGGAACTAATCCGGTCCCGAATACCGATCAGCCGCAAGGCGAGATCAAAGTAGTGCCAGCGCCGCCATCAGCAACTTTGGACCCAGGCTTGGCGCCGCGTTTTCAAAATCTATATCCACCGACCAGTTTGTTTGCCGCGGGTAAAGCGCTCGACGCAGGCGAGCCTTCGTTGGGCGTGAATTGGAAGAGTGGAAACGCTATGTATATCTCTGACCTGACGACGTTCCGGGTCAGCTTTGACGATACCTGCCCCACTTCGCCGGGGTCGTCGTGGCTGGATAAGAGCGCGCCGAACAATGCAACCAGCCTTGACCCAATCTTGTTTACCGATCACGGCTACAATAAAGCGAATCCGGATACCGGTCGAACGTTCGCCTCAGAACTCTCGGGCCAGGACAGCCTCACGGCATATACCGACGATGACGGTGACACGTGGATACCCAGCCAGGGTGGCGGAATACCCTCTGGTGTAGATCATCAAAGCATCGGAGCTGGTCCATACCACACGCCGCTGACGGGCGTAGCTTATCCGCACGCGATTTACTACTGCTCGCAAAGTGTCGCGGCAGCCTTTTGCGCACGCAGTGACAACGGCGGAGTGAGCTTTGGTCCCGGTGTGCCTGTATACAATCAGAATCAATGTGGCGGCCTGCATGGTCGGGTGAAGGTTGGACCCGACGGCACAGTATACGTTCCGAATCGTGGCTGCTTTAGCACGCAGGCCGCGGTAGTTTCCGAGGACAACGGTATCACCTGGCAAATCAGACAAGTACAAGGGGCGCCCACGTCTGATAGCGACCCTTCGATCGCAATCGGACGCGGCAACACCCTCACCGCAAATGGTCAGCCAACCGGTACGCCAATGGGTCGCGTGTACATGGCCTTCTCAAGCAGCAACAGCATCGCCGGTGTAGCAATCTCTGATGACCGCGGTCAAACCTGGAAGAGCGTAGTCGACGTCGGCGCACTCGCTGGAATCAAAGCGGTGGCCTTTCCCACAATGGTTGCCGGCGACGATGAGCGCGCGGCGATCGCTTTCCTCGGATCGCCGACCCAGGGGACCGTCGATGACAAACTGTTTCCGGGCGTGTTCCATCTTTACATTGGCGCGACGTATAACGGGGGTCAAACCTGGCAGATTACAGATGCGACGCCTAACGATCCGGTGCAACGCAATGGCATCCACCTCGGCGGCGGATCGCCCATTCACCGCAATCTCCTGGATTTCATCGTCGCTGATACTGACAGGCAAGGAAGGATACTTGTTGCTTATGCCGACGGGTGTACCGGGCCGGCGTGCGTTCAGGCTCCGAGCAACGCAAAGGGAAACTCTTATTCAGAGATGGCAGTAATCGCGCGTCAATCGGGCGGCCGACGTCTCTTTGGCGGCGCCGATCCAACGGAACCAACTGTGCCGGGAGCTCCTTATCTAACCGTTGGGCGTGATGGTGGCGTAGCAAAACTGGCGTGGTCCGAATCAGATAATGGTGGTTCAGCGATTACCAACTACGCCGTATTGCGCGGAACTACTCCTAACAATCTCGCCTTCCTGGCGAACGCCGGCACGGCGACAACACTTAATGACACCTCTGCCGACGCGAACACAACTTATTTCTATCGCGTAACTGCGGCTAACGGCGTGGGTCTTTCATGTGGCAGCGAAAGCGTTAAATCTGTGCCGCTGGGTGAATCACAGTGCAGCGGCCTGCAGGAAGTAATCGATCCCGCAGGCGATCAAAAGTCTGCGCCTGCCAATCAGGATTTGGATATCACCGAGATTCGCGTAGCAGATCGCGTGATTAGCGGCAAGGAAAAGATCGTTTTCAGGATGCGCGTCGCGAATCTCACTATCCAACCGAACCATTTCTGGCGCGTGCTGTGGAATTATCCCGTCCCCTGTTCGGTCTGCGATCCGGTCCAAACCGGCGGCACGCCATTCACCGGCTCGTACTACATCGGGATGAACAGCGACGCTTCGAGTCAGGTGTCTTTCGAATACGGAACAGTAACGACCGTCGAAACAGTCCCAGCAAACACTGCCACGCCGAACAAAATTGGGACTGCCGATGCGGAATCATCCTTCGATTCGGTCAATGGGATCATTACGCTGGTGATCTCTGCGGATAAAGTAGGAACGCCAAGTGTGAACGATGTGATTGGAACAATCGTGGGCCGGACGTTCTCGGGTGACGCGAGTCAAACTTTACGCTCCAACGGAGCTGTTGATACCACGAGTGGGCTTGGTGCGCAGGATCCCTATACGGGTATTAGTTACCGGCTCGTCGGAAATTCCGACTGCCTGTCGTCGCCCCCGCCGACCCCGACACCGACGCCGACGCCCACACCCACACCCACTCCAACCCCGACGCCCACACCAACTCCGATGGCGGTTTTCCAATTCAATCAGGCCGTCTATCCGGTACAGGAGGCGTGCGCGGCGAATAACGTCACTGTGATTCGCGGCGGCGTCACGAACACCAGCGCTACTGTCGACGTGGTCAGTGCCGACGCAACTGCGAAGCAGAAAGGTGACTACACTTTCGTCATCGCGCACCTGGTGTTTGGACCGGGTGAAACTCAGAAGACATTCCAGGTGTTGATTAGCGATGACGGTTACGCCGAGGGCAATGAACAGGCGACGCTGCTGTTGCAGAATCCGACGAACGGCACGCTCGGCGCGCCGAACGCCGCGACGCTGCAAATCATCGACAACACGCCCGAGACTTTGAGCAATCCGATCGATGTCTCGCGCACCTTCGCCGGCCAGCACTATCACGACTTCCTGTACCGCGAGGGTGATTTGCAGGGCCAGGACTTCTGGACCAATCAGATCGAGCAGTGCGGCGCCGACGCGCAATGCCGGCAGGTAAAGCGAGTGAATGTGTCGCAGGCCTTCTTCCTTTCGATTGAATTCAAGGAGACAGGCTACCTGGTGATTCGGGCTCACAAGGCTGCGTTCGGCAGTAACAAGAGCACGCCGCGTTACGCTGTCTTTCTGCGCGATCAGCGTGAGATTGGCGAAGGCATCATCGTGGGCCAGGGAGATTGGCAGAACCAGCTCAACACGAACAAGCAGAACTATCTGAATGACTTTGTGACGCGAGCTGAGTTCACTGCGATTCCGTCGTTCGCACTCGGAGTTTCCGCGGCGACTTATGTCGATGCCTTGTTCTCAAATAGCGGAGCGACGCCGACGGCCGCTGAACGCAATGCCGCGATCTCGGCCTATGGCGGTGGTGACACAGCCGGACGAGCAGCCGCGCTCAAGAGCGTCATTGAGAGCGGCTCAGTCTTTAATGCGCAGTACAACCCGGCGTTCGTGCTGATGCAGTACTACGGCTACCTGCGCCGCAATCCCGACGATGCTCCCGACAACAACTTCAGCGGCTATGATTTCTGGCTGGCGAAAATGAACTCGGTCAGTCAGCCCGGTGAAGACATGCGCAACGACTCGCAAGCACAACTGCGGGCCCAACGGGCGGAGATGATCCGCGCCTTCATTGAAGCCGACGAATACCGGCAGCGGTTCTTTGGCTCGTCAACCGGGAACCAGATCGCGCCACCGGATGAAGGGGCGATGACGCGCTTCATCAAAGGAGTTGTGCGCCTGGCTCTGTTTGGGGATGCAGGCTAGATCGCTGCGATGAGATCAGTACCATCCGGCCAAGCGGATGGATCGAGGAGGTTTTCCCCCGCCCCATTTGAGCCACGCCTAAGCGGGTGGTACTGACTTCACCTTTTCGGCATTTCCCTTTACCCTCACGTGCATGCCGCGCGTCGCCGTCATTCCACAACCAAATGCTGCGGTCGAGATCCGCGAAATTGTCGAGCCTCAGTTGGAAGCGGACTCGGCACTGCTCACGGTCGAACTCTCAGAAGTCTGCGGCACCGACGTTTATCTTCAGCAAGGCCGGCTACAAGGCGTTCCCTATCCGCTCGTGCCTGGACACGTGTCGGTCGGACGTTTGAGCAAAATTCGCGGGAGTGTGCGCGACATTCACGGCGCTGAATTTCGCGAGGGAGATCGCGTAACGTTTCTCGATGTCCATCGCACGTGCAACGCATGCTGGTACTGTTTAGTGGCGAAAGCCACCACGCGTTGTCCGCGCCGTAAAGTCTATGGCATCACGTATGGTCTGGACGATGGATTGTGCGGCGGTTGGGCGGACCAGATTTATTTGAAGCCAGGCACCCGCTGCATTCGTCTCAATGCCGATGCCGAAACTTTCATGGCCGGCGGCTGCGCTCTCCCGACGGCGCTGCACGCAGTCGAACGTGGCGACATCGCAATTGGCGACACCGTGTTGGTGCTGGGTTCAGGACCGGTCGGCATCAACGCGGTCATTCTCGCGTTGATGCGCGGCGCGTTGAAAGTGCTCTGCATCGGCGCACCCCAAGATCGCCTTGAAGTGGCGCGCGATGTGGGCGCGTCGGACGTGCTCAACTTTGAAGCATACGATGAAGCCGCACGATCTGACTGGGTTTTGGAAAGGACGAACGGACGCGGGGCTGACGTGACCATCGAAGCTGCCGGCGCGCCCGACGCGGTCGCGCAGGCAATGCGGTTCACGCGCGACGCCGGCCGTGTCGTAATCGTCGGCCAATACACCGATCACGGCGAGACCAGCTTCAATCCCCACCTTGATCTGAACAAGAAACATTTGGATGTGCGCGGCTGCTGGGGCTCAGACTTCTCGCATTTCTATCGTGGAGTACAGATCGTTTCTGATTCCCTTCGGTGCGCGCCGTGGGTTCAATTAAAGAGGAAACTAACCGCCTACGCATTAGCTGATGCGAACCGGGCTTTGGCCGACGTGGCTGCAGCACGAGTATTTAAGTCATTAATCGCGCCGGACAAGTAACAATGACAACGGACCCTGGCGTGATTCAAGAATCGGAGCGTCGCGCCAGGTAGTAAATCCAGGGAAAGCTTCGATCATTCTCGACTGCGTTTCCGTTCAGGTCATAAGCTTCCACTCTATCAAAGCCGTTTTCAATCAACTGCTTCACTTGTTCGGCGTGGCTAACGTAATAAGTCAGCAACGAGAAACCGTGGGCCGTATCATTGATAATTGCATAACGATCCGTCCGCGTCTCGTATTTCTTCATGCGGAAGTGTCGGGGAAGATGGAGGAAAGTATAGATACAGGATTTGATGTGTTTAAGGTCAAATTTGGGCTCTTGCCATGGCAGCTTATCAAAGTACTCATAATCACGATTGTGGGTTGAGAACGTGAAGAAGCCATTCGGCTTTAGCACGCGCCTAATCTCTTTCAGGCACTTAATTCGATCGTCATCACTCATGTAATCGATCCCGTTGCCCGAAAACAAAACGAAATCAAATGTCAGGTCGGCGAAAAGGCTCAACTCACGCGCGTCGCGATGAATCAGCCTGGCCTCGGGATACTTCTTTTGCGCCAGGTCAATGCAGTCTCGCGTGTAATCTATTCCGGTATAGTCCTGGGTGACTTCCAGCAGGAACCTGGTGGTGCGACCGGCTCCAATTCCGATGTCGAGCAGTTTCTTTCCCTCGATGGCGGGGCGAATACGTTCGATGATGACGGCTTCCGGCCTGAGGATGAAATCAAGGTCCTTATACCAGTCAACTACATCTCTCGCCGCGTAAGCGGTCTTGTTGATGTCGTCAACGGTTGTCTTGTGATTCCTAGATGGCATTACCCAAGACCAGTCTGCGCGTGGTCAAAAAGAGTTTTCCCTTGAACGTCAAAGGTTGTTCACAAATATAGGTCTTTACAATTTCGCCGCCGAAACTCTCCTTGAATTTATTGATGTTTAGTTTCGCGTGGTCTTCTTTCTTCTCGTACCAGCCCCCAAAGTCATAAGTCGCGACCCCTTGATTCTTGAAAGTGAGCATGTCGTGCCAGTGCAGCAGACGGTTGGCTCGACCAATACCGGCGCGTACGGCGGCCGGGTAAGTGTCGCGCAGCGATGAGGCCGAGTAGAGCAGTGTCGCTCTCTCAGACGACCAGTGATAGGCATGCCAGACAAAATTTGCGCTCCCGTCCTCGCGAACATGAGACACCTTCAAGAGACCGCCCTCAGCCAGCCGCGCCAGCCATGACCGATTGAGTTTCGGTTGGGCTTTGCGCTCAGCGAACCGATCATAGAAATCACAGAAGTCGCTTAAGGCACTCGACTCAGTCTCGTTGGTAATCTCACATACAAAGTTGCCGGCAACTTCAGCCCGCTTGATTTCATAGCGCGTTTTCTTTTTCATTTTGGCGAGCAATTCATCTTCATCTCGCCGCAGGTCAACCTGGACGGTGTAGAACTCTCGGCTGAGCATGCCTGGAAGTGGTTCGGGTTGCTGAAAGAAACGCAGGATATCCACGTTTGGATGGCCGGCTGGCTCAGCGCCCCAATATTCTGCTATGCAAATGAATTTTCGCTGGTAAGAGATCATCCCCGACAAACTTCAGTCGAGTTGGAAGCCGACGTCACGAGAGGCTTTTCGCCCTTGACGCGAATCTGTGGTGCTGGATCTCAGAGAAAATCGATCTCGACCATACGCGAGCCAATATCGAAGACCTGAAACTCGCACGGCGAGCGAGGCTCGATCATCGTCGTCACCGATCAGGGTTCGACCCAGGGAATAAAGATCATGATCCACTTCGTTTGCCCCGCGATCGGTGGTCACCGCGCAACAATATCCCTGACGGCGCGCCTGGTCAGCCAGCATCTGTGAACGCTCGCCCTTGGGGTATGACAGCGCCGGTTTTTCAATGGAAAGGTTTCTGCTCAGTTCGTCTCGCGATTCGACTAACTCGCGTACCATTTCTTCGATTGAAAGACTCAGCAACGGCGAATGCGAGCAGGTGTGAGAGCCGAAATCGATGCCATAACTGTCTTTGATTCTCGTGGCTTCCGCCCATGACAGGTAACTTTGATCGTCTTCCGGACGCCATGAATTGTCCAGGTTCAGTTCGGGCTTGTGATCGGCATTTCCCGTGATCAGAAAAACGGTGGCCGGAATTTCGCGAGCCAGGAGTAGAGGTAGGGCAACGCTAAGGAAATTACGAAAACCGTCATCGAAGGTTAGCACCAGCGAATAGTCGGGCAGCTGGCGTCCTTCGGCGCGCGCGGAAAGATAATCTCGCAGCGAAATGATGTTATAGCGCCGCGAAAGATAATCCAGTTGCTCGGCAAACCGGCGATGGTTAACGTGCAGGCCCGTGGGATCGGTCGCACGTCTTCTGTCCCGTTTGGTTACGCCATGGTAACAAACGAAAACTATTCGGCGGCGATTGTACCAGGCTGCAAACCTGGTTATGCCTGCCCAATAAAGCAGGCCAAAAAATAGCTTTTTCATATAGCTCCAATCAGAGCGAGTAGCGAAAAACCAAATCGGTTTTTCAGCGACTCGAGGCAAAGCGCTGAAAGAGCATTTTGCTTTAACAACTAATGCCAGCAGTCACACAAAGTTCATCTGCATGGTGGGGGGCCAAGCTTACTATATAAAGTCTCAATCGAGAAAGTGTTCCGAGCGTACTCAGGCGGATGTCCTCGCGGGAGAGTTTCATCCGCCTGATGTGTAGAGAGTAATTAACTCTTAAAGCTCACGTGTGACTCACTGTCCCGCAGCGATCACATTCCCGATGTTCTTATCTCGTAACATGCGATTGAACGCAGCCACATCCGTACTCACAAGTGAGTCAAGACGTTTACGTAAGTCGGCCAGTTGCGCTTCGAACATCGTCTGCACTTCCTTCTCCTGCGTGTTGGGTGGATAGTCGCCACCTGAGACATCGCTGGCCAGATAAGTGAGCTTGCCAACCAATTTCGTCGGATAACGCGTCGTATCCTGACCTTGTCCGCTGAACTTTCGCTGAATCAAGTTGTCTTCGATGTCCGTTAACTTCTTATCGAGATCGTCGGCGGCACTTTTCACCGATGCATCGCGAACGAGCTGACGGAGACTTTCGAGCTGGCCCCGGATCATTTCGATTTGATTGGTCATGTCCGCGGCTGATTCCAGATCCTTACGCAGCGCCATTAACGTCGCGGTTTGCGCTTGCACGTCGGCGTCGCTTCCGCCTGAGTTCGGATCGATCAGAACCTTGAGCGGCTGACTGCCGACTTCCTGACCGTCCACCGACAACTTCACCGTGTAAGTTCCCGGCGGCATCAGGATGTTCATGCGA
>Ga0134121_10004513_pt1 | contig 11396 bp, 15 predicted proteins | sample KB301_FD_96463 | JGI IMG/M metagenome (GOLD analysis project Ga0134121, IMG submission 96463) | Terrestrial soil microbial communities without Nitrogen fertilizer from Kellogg Biological Station, Michigan, USA - KB3-0-1 | ecosystem: Environmental > Terrestrial > Soil > Unclassified ...
CATTTGTTTTGTTGAAAATGAGTATTTCCGATGAAAACCCGCTTAAATCGGCTCGAAATACCCACTCCTAAACCCCCGGCAACCCTATCGGGACCGGGGCTGACCCTGTGGCGAAGTCTACAGACCGAGTATGCAATCACCGACAGCGGCGGGCTATCGATCTTGACGATGGCGTGCGAGGCGCTTTCCCGGTTGCGGCAGGCTCAGGCGATCTTGAAGCAGGAAGGGCTGACGATCCGCGACCCGCGCGGCCAGCCGAAGGCGCACCCGGCGGTCAAGATCGAGTTCGATTGCCGGGCGCAGTTCCTGACGGCCATCAAAGCGATGAACCTCGACATCGAGCCGCTGCGGGATCTCGGCCGGCCCGCCGGCGGCGCGCGCGGGAAGCTCAAATTGGCGATGGTGAAGTAGATGCCGAGCAAACGAACCCGGGTCGGGCGGGTCGCCGATGCCGGGCTGGACCGGTCCCAAATCGCGTTCCTGTTGGGCGAAGCCCGTGCGCGGGATAGCGACGACATCGGGCTGATGGAATACAATCATTACGGCTGGCTGTGGCGAGCGCTTGAGCGAAAAGAGCCCGCCGGGGTGCCGCTGCCGGACGGTACTGTGGGCCCGGTCGATTTGTGGGCCATGTACGGCGCGGATGCGCTCGAATTGTGGCATCAGCAGCACGGCGACGAGCCGCACCCGCTCGTCGAATATCTCGGGCTGCCGGCGCGGAACTGATGAGTTCGCTCGCGGCCCGCAAGAAGCAGCGGAATTATCGGTGCAGGCAGCGCCAGGGTCTCGCCGTGCTCAGAATTCCCGTGCAGCACCGTGAACTAGCCGAAGCGTTGATTAGCGCCGGCAGGTTGACCCCCTCCGAGACGCTCAATCGTCTGGCCGTCGAGCACGAGATCGCCCGGCTGATCGAGGAATGGCGCAGCCAATGGGCCGCGGCCTGCTGAAAGCGTTACCGGTGGCCTCGCCGTACCGCGTGACCGGTCCGACAATGCCGGCCCATGAACACCGCCGCCCGCACCGAACCCCGTCCGTTTTTGCCAAGCGACATGCCGCGCCACAGATCGCTGCCGCGTGCTGTCTTGGCGCATGCCGTGGCTGCGGTGAAGGGGCATCAGGCCGCCGATATTTCCCGCTCCTATTGGCCGCGTGACCCGGTGACATTGGGGCTGGTCCAGAGATCCGCGAGTTCGCCGGCGACCACCATAACCAGCGGCTGGGCCGCCGAATTGATGACCTCGAGCTCGACCGGCGCGTTTCTCGGATCGTTGCAGGACAGCGCCGCCGCGACCCTGTTTGCCCGCGCGCCACGCTTTGACCTCTCCTCCGGTTTGAACTCAATCAGCCTGCCGCGGGCGGTTTCAACGGGCGCCGCCTCGTGGGTCGCTGAAGCCAGCCCGATCCCGGTGCCGAGCGGTCTGCTCGCCGGCACGCCTTTGGGTCCGCCGCGAAAACTGGCGATCATCGAAAGCTGCACCCGGGAGGTCGCCGAGACTGGCCCTGATGGCGGTGAAGCCGTGGTCACCACATTGGTACGCGACGCGGTGACACATCAGCTCGACGTCAGCCTATTCAGTAACACGGCGTCCACGTCGCTGCGGCCAGCCGGCATCGTCGCCGGCGTCACGCCGCTGACAGCCAGTACCGCTACCGGCATCGATGCGGCGCTCGCCGATCTGCGCGCCCTCGCGGACGCGATCAGCGCCGCGGGCGGTTCGGGCCAGCCGTTATTCTTCACCTCGCCGGGCCGCGCCTTGACCCTGGCCGGCTACTTCCCGGCGCTGGCGGGGCAGGTGTTCGGCAGCGCCGCGATCCCGAGCGGCACGGTGTTCGCGATCGACCCGGCGGCCTTCGCCTCGGCATTCGGCGCCGACCCAGAGATTCGGGTGTCCATCGAAGCTACGATTCATTTTGACGACGTGCCGTTGCAGATCAGCAGCCCGGGCAGCCCGCCTACGGTGGCGGCGCCGGTGCGCTCGGCCTTTCAAACCGACGTGCTCCTGATTCGCTGCATCCTGCGGGCGGCCTGGTGCCTGCGCATTCCCAACACGGCGCAGTGGATCAACGCCGCGCTGACCTGGTGACGTGATGGACGAGGACGATCAGCTCGATCGCCAAACCGCCTGGCTTCGCGCGCGGGAGGCGCTCGACGACTGCGACAACATGCTGGCCATGCTGCGCGAGCGAGAGGCGCAAGGCCCGGCGTCAACGTGGAAGCCGCCGGAATCCGAGCGGCGGCCGTCTGCGGATGTTGTGGAGCAGCAACGGACTCAGCCGATGCACAGCAACGGCAATGATTATTGGAATAAACACCAGGACTTTATCGAAGCGGTCATCAACCAGCACGTCGGCCCGGCCACACAAGCTTGGGTCAATGATCGGCTCGTGTCTTTTGCCGGCGATATCGGCGAGGAAACCGGCAAGATGGATCGGGAGAACCGCGAGCTGGTGCGCACCGAGCTCCGGACCGCGATCGATGCCGCGAAGGCCGAACTCCGGGCCGAATTCCAGCTCGCCATAGCCGAGGCGCGCATTGCCGCGCTCGAAACCCGGCTGGCCGAGGCCGAGCAGCGCGCGGCACCAAAATCGGCGGTGCGGTTGATAGGTCACAGCGATGCAGCCGACTGACGAACTGATCTCGACGGCTTCCAAGGTGATCGCCGGCCTGGTCGTCGCGCATGAACGCGGTGATGCCGACGCGATCGCCGGCTTGCTCGGCCGGCTGCTCGTCGCGACCGCGAAATACGCCAACCCCGAGAAGCAGCGCGACCAAGCTCTGAACAAGGCGCTAGAGCGGCTGTAGCTGGCGGCCGCCGGTCAAGTCGGCGAGTGACCGCGGACAACCCCGACAGCCGGCGGGTGTGGCCCTCATCCGCGCCGCGGCCGGCAACCCCTTCACATCAGGGCTCGGCATGCGGTAAGCCGCTGGTCTATGTCAGACCATCCCAGCAGCACCTGCGCGTGGTGCGGCGGCACCTTGAAGGCGGCGCGCCGTCTCTGTTGCAGTCCCGATTGCCACGATGCGTGGTCAGCCACTGGCCGAAACGCCAGCCGGCGCCAGATCCAGCGGCGCCTCGAGCACCTCGCGGAGCAGCCGCAAGGCCACACCACGGTCGAGGCGTTCCTCGCCGCCGGCGGCTCGATCTACCGCGAACGCAACCAGCGCTGATCGGCCGCGCGGACGCTAGGCGGCCAAGATCGGTGTAACCTCCGCCGAACAGGTGCAATACAGCGCCCAATCCTGCATCAGCCGGCGCCGCTTCTCGAACAGATCACCGCGTCGGTAGGCTGCCTCGACCTGATTGCCGATGCTGTGCGCCAGCGCCATTTCGGCAACCTCTCGCGGATACGCGGTAGTCTCGGCGGCCCAGTCCCGGAAGGTGCTGCGAAAGCCGTGCACCGAAATCTCGGAGCGGCCCAGTGAAGCCAGCACTCGCCGCAGTGCCATAGGGTTGAGCTGCCCGACGCGACCGGGAAACACGTATTCGTCCACGCCGAGCTTGGCGACGGTATCAACCACCTTCAGCGCCGCGTCGGAGAGCGGCACCCGATGCTCCTTGCCGGTCTTCATCCGCTCCGCGGGAATGGTCCAGACCCGCTCAACAAGATTGATCTCACCCCAACGAGCACCGAGCACCTCGCCGGTACGGCTGGCCGCTAAGATCAGCAGTTCGAGGGCGCGTGCCGCGGTGCCCTCTTGCCGCTTCAACTCGAACATGAAAGAGCCGATCTCAGCAAAGGGCAACGCGGCGTGGTGTTCGACGCTGCGGATTTTCCTGCTCGACGGCAGCAGGTTTTGCAAGTGTCCCTTCCAGCGGGCCGGGTTTTCGCCCTGCCGGTAATCGCGCGAAGCGGCCCAGTCGAGTACGGCTTCAATCCGGCCGCGCACTCGACTAGCGGTGTCAGGTTTTGTCTGCCAGATCGGTTCGAGCACTTGCAGCACCAGCGCCGTGTTGATTGCGAGCACCGGCAGCTTGCCAAGCACCGGGAAGACGTAATCAGTCATCGACTGGCGCCATTGCCGTTCCGGTCCAACGCTACGCCATCCTGCGCTATGCGCCGTGACGTACTGCTCGGCCGCTTTCTCGAACGTCACCGCTTTGGCCGCCGCCAGCGCGCGTTCGAGCCTTTGTACCTGGCGCACCTCAACCGGGTTGTTGCCGGCATAAAGTGCGGCGCGGCACTCGAACGCTTTCTGCCGGGCGGCTGACAGGTTGACCGAATGGACCGGCCCGAGGCCGTAATCGTGCAATTTGCCGTCGCGCCGAAAGCGGAAGATCCAGGAGCGCGCCGCACCGGTTCCCACTGACAGGTATAGGCCGCCGCCGTCGTGATATCGGCCCGGCCCTAATCGGGTGATCTCGGCCGCTTTGAGCCTGCCCAGTCTGCGCGCCATTACCCTCTATCCTACCATACTTCAGTCTCAGAGCCCACCGGAGCCCAGCGGACGTGTGAGGAGGGTATGTAGAGCCTATTCCTAGGTAAATCAACGTCTATCGGAGTTCAGCGGAGCCGTAAGGAGGTTTGCGCGTAGCCTGTCGAGCCCCGCACATTGGCGGAAATGTTAGGGTTTTTGGCCCTGTTTTGAGCCCTACCCTACTTGCACCCATACCGCCGGTTCCTGCGGATCGGCACCTTCTCCTGAGATATCCGCTGGAATATTCTGGCATGCGGACGACCGCAGGGGAAGCCGCGTGCCTGACGATCTACGTTACATCCCGCCCGCCGATCGGGCCGAGGGCGAGCCCGGCGAAGGGGGCTGTCTCCGCACCGAAGCTGAGGAGCAGGAGGCCGAAGCAACCGCGCCGGAGATCCTGGAAGCATATCGCGCGGAGGCGCGGGAGGCCGAGGAGCTGCTCAATCCGCCGCCGGATCAGCCGCAGCCGACGCAAGCTGCGGCTGACCTGCAGAGGCTGGGCAGGTGGCCGCCGGTTCCGACGCGCGCTCCTTTGCGGGCTCATTTCGACCAGGCACTCCGCCGAGGCGCGTGGCGTGCCTTCGGGTTTTCTGAAGACCAGGGCAAGCGCGTCCCGGTCGGTTCGCCGTGGCGGGAGGATCTCACATACGGCAAAAACGGAGAGATGACCGACCGCAGGGGCCGGGTTTATTCAGAGACGCTGTTCTATCGGGCCGATACAACGGAAACCACGAACCGGGCCGAAGAGACGGACGCCGGCACTAGGAAGAAGACAGCCCCGTTAGGTGCCAAGATGGTCAGGTGGCTTGACCAGCTCCTAGCGAAAGACAAGCGAGCGGCCGGCTACAGCCTCAATCATCTCGCCGACTTGTATTGCGAAGCCCATCCTCCTGGCCCGGGAGAACCGGATCACCACCGCTATGCTATGAAGGTTTTCAAGAACCCCGACAAATACCGCGGGCGAGAATGAACTAAGCTCCGAGCTGTATGAACTGTTCATTGAACTTTTGTTGAGTTCATATACGGGCTCCCGTTCCCGGACATAGCCTCCAATGAGTATCCGGTTGGAGGCTACAACATGCCAGAGGATAGCTCCCGCAATGGAGCAGTAGTGCGCCGCACAGGCGGCGCTTACTCCCTTACCAAAGCTTTTCGGTTGCTCGATATCTCTCCGAGCTTTGGTCACGCACTCGTTAAAAGTGGAAAGATCCGTGTAGTTCGGCTCGGCCCGGCCTCGCCGCGCGTCACCGACGCGGAGATCCAGCGCTTGTTGCGCGAGGGCATCCCATGAGCCCGGCACGCTTACGCCGCTGGCGCAAAGCGCGTGCGATCTGGCTGTTCCATCGACGGGCCCGAGAGCCGCCGCCAAAGCCCAAACCCAAAAACAGGAAGCGCCATCCCGGCCAAGCCGGAACAGCGCTCCCGAAGTCCAATCAACCGGTAAGTAAAGAGGACTACTTCAATGAATAACACGCCTTCTGCAAAAACCCAACCGCGCCGCCGCCGGCACGCCCGGCCTGAACAAGTTGGTATCTCTATCGCACACGTCGAGCACCTCAACCTCACGATCGAGGCGCGGAACACGCAGGCGGTAGACACCATGCCGGCAACCGACGGTCACGTCTTCCGGCTCAGCCGCGTCGAAGAGGCACCCAAGGCCAACGGCGCCGCGTACCACGACTAAGAAACAAGCGGGGTTGGTCGGGTGCACCGTGTGCGTACCTGGCCAACCCCAAGTTTTTGGGGAACTTGTCTCGTGCCTAATAACACAAATCTCCGTCATCTGTTTGAACTGCGCGACCGCGCCTCAGCAGCTGCTGCTGAGCTAGATGCGGCCAGTACGGCGCTTAGCGATGCGCAACGGGTACTGGGTGAGGCGGCCGATACGCTGGCCGCGGTCGCCGACTACCTCGACGGCGAGATCAACAGAGAGGCGGCGCCATGACGCCGGCCGAGCTGGAGCGGTTGAACAGTTGGGCCGTCGAGATCGTCGAGGCCCTGGTTGAGCATGTCAAATGGCGCCAGGAAGGCGAAGAGCGCCGTGCCCTCAACTGCGGCGGCCTGACCCTTAATCTGCGCAAAGGCTGCTGGTACTCGCACGCTGCAAGCAAAGGCGGCGTGTCGGTGCTGCCCCTGATCCGGCTGCTGAAGGGATGCAGCCACAAAGAGGCTATGGCCTGGGGCCAGGCTTGGCTACGCGCGCAACCCGGCACCGGGAGCAGCGCGGGTACTGCCGACGACGAGCCAGAAATTGATAGTGCGGCTATCGCTCAGGAGCTCCTTGCGAAGCTCGTCAACCCGTTTGGCACACCTGCTGGCGCTTACCTCAATGCCCGCGGCCTTCACCGGCCGTTACCTCCGTGTGTGCGATTCCTACCAAATGCACGCATTGGAGAAGGTGCCCTCGCCGGCATCCTTACATCGCACGGCCGCATTACGGGGATTCAAGTCACCTATCTCGATCCGGCCGGCCGTAAAAGCACGGTTCAACCTGCCCGACGCCGCTTCAACCTAGAGAAGGCGGCCGATGCGGTATTCGAGATCCAGCTGGCGCAGCAAGGCGACAGCGGCCTGCAGATAGATGCTTTAATTACCGAGGGCCTCGAAGACGGCTTGTCGCTCCGGGAGCTGGACTTACCAGTGCGCATCATTGCGCTTCCCGGCATCGCTGCCATGGCCAGCACCCATGTTGGGAAAGGCGAGCGCATTGTTGTTGTGCGGGATGGCGACGAGGCTAACAGCCCAGCCGACAACGCGTTGATCGCCGGCCTCGACCACCTGCTGCTCGAAGGCGCGAGCGTGCAGGTTACCGCAACGCCACAGGGCGAGGACGCCAACAGCATCCTGCAAGCCGGCGGCGCCGAGGCGCTAGCCGAGCTGCTCTCAGACACATGCCCGGCCGAGCTTTCGATCGAGGGCGAGTTCACCCGGTTAGCGAGGCTCGACTCGGTCGAGTACGATCGCGAGCGCAAGCCGATGGCGGATCGGCTTGGTATCCGGCTGCCGACCTTGGATCATGAAGTTGGCCGGCGGCGCAGCGCCAGGCCCAACTCGGCCGCACCGGATAGCGCGCCCGAAGACGCTGACGAAATCGAGCTCGTCGACGAGCCGATCGAACTGCGGCAAGTGCTCGACGAGACCCTCTTCGAGCTGCAGCGCTACATCGTCGCCGACGAAACTTTCCTGGCCGCCGTCACGCTATGGTGTGCGCATACGCATTTGTGCCACCACGAGCACATCCGGCTACAGCGGTCGCCTCGGCTGGCGGTCCAGGCCCGCACGCCGGGCAGCGGCAAGACCACGCTGCTTGAAGCTATCGGCGCGCTGGTGCCGCGGCCGCGGGTGGCCGCCTCGCTTACGGCCTCTACTGTTCTGCGCGTTGTCGACCAACGGCACCCGGCACTATTGATCGATGAAGCCGATCGGGTGCTGCACGACCAGAACAGCGACCTGCTGTCGATTCTCAACGCCGGAGACCGGAGGGCCACTGCGTGGGTTGAGAGGTCCGTACCGACACCGGACGGTGGTTGGGAGGTTAAAAGGTTCTCGGTATGGGGCGCCGTCGCGTTCGCCGGCATCGACGAGCTGCCACCGACGCAGCAGGACCGCAGCATCGTCATTCAGCTGCAGAAGGCGCTCGATCGCGACATACCGGACCATCTCGAAGACGGCACCTCTGCCGAGTTGGTGTTGCTCAAGCGGAAGCTGGCCACCTGGTCGCACGATCTCGAAGAGCTGCCGCGCCCGGTGCTGCCGGACCTACTGACGCGGCAGGCCGGCCGGATCGGCGACAACTGGCGGGTATTGTTTGGCATAGCTCAGCTTGCCGGCGGCCGCTGGCCCGAGCTGGTCAAGCAGGCAGCGCTCGAAGCGGTGAAGCGCGAGGGTGCTCTAACCGTCGTTCAGCGGCTGTTGGAAAGTGTGCACCGGATCTTCCAGAAGCGGGAAGCCGACGCGGCGATTAAGGCCGACGACAAGATCCGGATCACAACACCCGACCTAATTGCCGCCTTGCTGGCCGACGACGAAGACGAGTGGGGCACAGCTAACCGCGGTCGAGCGGTCACCTGGTATTGGCTGCGCGACAACCTCCGCCACCTGCTTACCCCGCCAGGCACCAAAGAGTGGGAAGGGCCGGCAAGCGGCGGTCAGCGCGGGAAGCGGTACCGCGGCTACCTCAAGGCCCAATTCGAGCGGGCTTGGGAGCGGCACCTACCCTCTTCCTTTCTCGATGCTTTCAAACCATCCACGGGATATGCGGGATCCGCGGAGGAGCAGCAAAATCAGGGGGTTAAAGAGGAAGAGGCATCTGCGGGAGAAGATTCATCCGCGGGAACCGCCGGTGCTACCGCGGATGCTGCAGCCTACCGCACATCAACCAACGGCCAAAATCCCAGCAATCCCGCCACTTCCGCGGATACCGTGGATACCGCGGATGGTTCAGACGGATACAGAGAAGAACAACAGGAGGCCGCCTCGAACGGGGCCGCTCGGCCGAACGGGCAGGCTGAGCCCGATGACATCGACGACGAAATTCGCGCCTATGCGAAGGCGAATCCGAAGAAGACCCTCGCCGCGATCGCTAAGCGTTTCGGCCAACCCAGGGCGGTCGTCGCCGAGCTGCTGGGGCGCAGCCAGTGAGCGAGATCTGGATAGCTCTTCGCAAAGTGGTGCGCGAGGCGCACCTGCTTGGCGCCGAGTTCCGAGTCGTCGGCGCCGATGTAGTGGTCGACGGTAAGCTGCCGGCAGGTGTTGCTTACAAGCTCGCCCCCAATCTCCTGCGCGGCTATCTCGGCGCCGCCCGTGCCGACAAGGCTGCTCGATCCTTTATCCAGCATCTCGGGGTCACACCGGTTTTGGTCACTGACCAGGCCGGCGCTGATGAGGCTATGACCGAGCTGGCCGGCGCCGATCCGATCGGATTGGACATCGAAACAGCACCTCCCGGTGCGCGGCCGGCACCAATCCGCATCAATGCCGACGGCAGCGTTGCTGCACGCCAGCCCGAACCAAGCGGCCTTGGCCTCGATCCGCACCGCGCCACGATCGCCACGCTGCAGCTGTACGGCGGTGGCGATCGGTGCTTCGTCTTCCGCGGCGCGGCGCTGAGGTATCTCACCAGCAGCCGCTGGCTGCGTGAGCAGCACCTGGTGGCGCACAATGCCGCCTTCGAGATTGCCTTCCTGCGCCGCCACAGTGCGCCGCCTGACGGCATCAAGGCGAGACACCCTGTCGAATGCACAATGCAGGCTAGCGGGCTGCTGCACGGCACCTGGCGCCGTTCGCTGGCGACAACGGCTCAGACGGTGCTCGGCACCGAGCCGCCAAAGGAGCTGCAGGCCAGCTGCTGGTCGGCGCCGAACCTCAGCCCCGGTCAGCTCGCCTATGCGGCGGTCGACGCAGTGCTCGCACATAGGCTGTGGGCTGCGATGCGACCGACGCTCGAACAGAAGGGCAGGTTTGATGCCTACCGGCTGCAGCGCAACGCCATCCCGGCGGTCGCGGACATGCAGCTGCGGGGCCTCGGCTTCGATCCGGTCGAGCACGCCCGCCAGGTTGACACCTGGGCACGCGAGCTGGCCCAGGCGCGGCAGGACTATCTCGACCTGACCGGCAAGCCGCCACCGTCGAAACCCGATGAGGTGCGCGCTTGGCTTTCCGATGTTGCCGGCGATCGCCTCGCCACCTGGCCGCGCACGGCAACCGATGTGCTCTCGATCGAGCGGAAATACCTAAAGCGCCTGGCGCTCTCGGACGAGCCGACCGTGAAGCCGGTGCTTGACCTGCTGGCGAAAGAAAAACTGCTTTCGACCTTCGGCCCGAAGCTTCGCGACCATATCAACCCGGTCACCGGGCGCATCCACTGCAGCTACAACAACGCGGCCTCGAAGGCCGGCCGGTTCTCCGCGTCGTCACCAAACCTGCAGCAGCTGCCGAGTGCCAGGGCGCCCGATTTTAAGGTGTGCGTCAGCGCCGCGCCGGGCTGCGTGCTGGTCGGTGGCGATTGGAGCCAGATCGAGATGCGCGCCGCCGCCTGGATCAGTCGCGATAGCGCTCTGACGGCAGTGTATGAACAAGAGCGCGACCTGCATACCGAAACCGCTGCCGTGGTTGCCGGCGTTTCGCCTGCTGAGGTGTCGCCGGCACAGCGGCAAGGCGCCAAAGCGGTCAACTTCGGCTCGATCTATGGCGTTGGCCCGCGCACGCTCGCGGAGAACGCCTTCGACACTTACGGCATCGACATGAAGGTTGCCGAAGCGCGCGCCGCGCTCGATCGGTTCTTCCTGAAGTTCCGCACCCTGAAGCGCTGGATGTACAACCACGCCGACCTGTGCCAGCGCAGAGGATATGTCGAGATCGGCTGCGGCCGTGTCGTCGAGGCGAAGTGGGAGCCGAGCGGCCGGCTGAACTTCACGCAATGCTGCAACCTGCCCGTCCAGGGCGCCGCTGCCGACGCCATGCTGCGCGCCTTGGCACTGGTGTTCCGACGCCTGCGCGGCCTCAACGGTGGTCTAGTCGCCTGCGTGCACGATGAGCTGCTGATCGAAGTAGCCGAAGCCGATGCCGAGGCGGCACGCGCCATCCTCGAAGAGACAATGCTCGAAGCCTTCGAGGTGACCTTCCCCGGTGCGCCAACCGGTAAGGTTGTCGCGGTGAAGGTTGGCAGCACATGGAATGACGTTAAGTGACGGAGGAGGCTTCCCCATGAGGAGGCGCCGTCACGGGCTGCCGCCCGGCTACGGGCGTGATCGCTACAGGGTGAACCTCAAGCGCACAGCCCCGCACTCGACAGACGAGAGGCAGCTATCCCTGGATTTGTGGATAACAACCATGCTGCCATCGCCATTGCCCATGCCTGAGCATCAAGTGGACCTCGAAGACTACCTTGCATCCCTTGGCGAGGAAGTGCAGCCATGATCGATCGAGGTCGAGAACCCCGGGGGGGAGGGTGATATTCAGCCTAACCGCCCGTAACAAC
>Ga0134121_10004514_pt1 | contig 11394 bp, 11 predicted proteins | sample KB301_FD_96463 | JGI IMG/M metagenome (GOLD analysis project Ga0134121, IMG submission 96463) | Terrestrial soil microbial communities without Nitrogen fertilizer from Kellogg Biological Station, Michigan, USA - KB3-0-1 | ecosystem: Environmental > Terrestrial > Soil > Unclassified ...
CATCGCAAAGCTGCGGCAGATCGAGGAGCTGGCGAATGCCGTGGTCGCGGAGCTGACGCCCGGCGTGACGCACACGCGGGTGCAGCACATCGTCGTGCTGGTGAAGACGCTGCGCGGGCGGCTCGAATTCGGCAGCGTGGCGCTGGTCAGCGGGCAGCCCAGGGGGCCCACGCCGGACGAACAGGCGCCGGCCTAGCACGGCAACAGGCGTGCCCGGCGCGCGCCAATCCTTAACAGCAATACGGCGCATTGCGCTGCATGCCTACGGCAAAGTGCCGCCGTACGCTGCGCGCATGACCCCGGAAAGCGCGGACTTCGCGGACAAGCTGCGGCAGATGGAGGAGCAGGCGAACGCCGTGAGCGCCGAGCTGCCGCCGGGTCTCGCCAAAACGCGGCTGCTGCATATCGTGGTGCTCGCCCAGACGCTGCGCGCGCGCCTGGAATTCGGCCGGCTGAAGGTGGTGAAATCGCAGCCAGCAGCGGCCGCGGGAGAAGCCCCCGCCTAGAACTTCCGCACGCGCTCGATGGCGTTGACGCGGCCGCCGATCACGCTGATCGTGGTGACGAACGGATTGGCCGGCGTGGGCAAATACGTGTAGCGCCTGTCCGCGAATACATCCGAGGCTGTGAAGTCCGGGGCGCCGGCGACGGTGAGCAGCTCGCCTTCGCTCATGCCGCGGTAGAGCGAGATGTAGCTGCGGAAGTCGAGTCCGCGCGGCGGCGGCGGCGCGGCCGCGGCGCGCTCGGCGGCGAGCCTGGTCTCGAGCTCCTCACGCCGCGCGAGGCGCTGCTCCATGCGTTCGCCCTGGCAGCGCAGCGTGTAGCACTCCTGGGTCTCGGGCGAAGGGGCGCCGGCCGCGGCTTCGCGATCGACCACGGTCGCCTTCACGCCCGGCGGCGGCGCCGCGTTCGAGTAGGTCACCCGGCCCTTCTCGTCCAACCAGCGATAGACCTGCGCCGAAACCGGGGTCGCCGCAGCGACCAGGGCGAGCAGCACTAGCGGGCCGAATCTCGAAGGCGTCTCCATGGCGCCACTTTGCACCTATTGATGGCCCGCGTGGGTAACCATTTGTTTCAGTCGTAGCGACCCAGCCGCACCATCGTATTGCCGGGCTTTACGTGCGCGGTGGAGGGCATCACCAGCACGCAATCGTCATACGGGGTGCGCCAGACCTGGTCGCCGTCGGTGGCGAGCACCGTCCCGGCCTTCGGGATCACCTCCAGGCCCTTGAATGAGCCGGCGAAGCGGAAACCCGCGCTGCGCGCGGTGATCGGCTCGGTCACACGCACCACCCGCTGCCTCGGGGGCGGCTTGAGCTTCAGCCGCGTGTCCACCCACGCGGGGTCCACGGTGCCCGTCACCTTGAGGAACCTCAGCGTGGTGTCGATCGCCACGTCGACAGCGCTCTTCTCCCAGTGCTGCCCGGCCTCGATCAGCAGCGCGTTCTTCGGACTTTCCGGATCGCCGAAACCGCCGCGGTCGCGCATGCGCAGGCCGGCCGGGTGGCCGGTGTCGATCAGCAGGTCCGCCGGCACGCCGACCTTGCGCGCGAACTCCGCGCCCTTGTCGAGCATGCCGCACACCATGATCGGACGGCATGCCTCGGTCATGGTGTGCAGGTCGAGCAGGTAGTCGGCGGCGTCCACGAACGGCCGCAGCTCGCGCGCGCGGCGCAGCTCGGCCGAGTCGCGCTTGCCGAGGATCACGTCGTCCGCCCACACCCGGTTGTAGTCCTCGTCGATATAGCGCGAGCGGTCCGGGTCGTCGAAGTCGAAGCGCTCGAAGGCGGCGGCGTTGGCGAATGCCAGCACCAGCCTGCCCTTGCCGGGCTTTATCCCCTGCTTGAAGAGATAGTCGAGCGCGATCGCGCCGGAAAATTCGTTGCCGTGCGTGAGCGCCTGCACCATGACGTTCGGCCCGGCCTTGCCCGAGTCGAGCACGTGCACATAATCCACGCCGGCATTGCCCTTGCGGTACGGCTTGATGTCCGGCGGCTGAATCTCAATCCGGTATTTCATCGAGCACCGCCTTGAGGAGTTCACCCAGGTTCTTCTGCAGGCGCGCGAAGCCCACGCCCTTGCGCAAGCTGCCCTCTTCCATGTAGAGCCGCTTGTTGATCTCGATCTGCAGGCTGTGGCGGCCGCGCTTCGGATCGGAAAAGGCGCGCACCAGCTCGACCCCCTTGTACGGATCGTTCACCTTGACGCTGTAGCCCATGCCGGCGAGCGCCTGGCGCACGAATTCGGTGAAGCGCGCCTCGCACGTGGTGCCGTCGCGGTCGCCGAGCACGAAGTCGGCGCGCACCGCGCCCTGGCCGTCGTCGCTCTGCTTGCCGGCGACCGCGCGCATCGAGTGGCAGTTGATGTGATAGACGCGGCCGAACCTGCCGTAGGTGGCTTCGAGAAGTGCTCTTAATTTTTCATGGTAAGGCCGGTGGTAGCGCTCGATCCGGCCGCGCACCACTTCCGGCGACAGCTTGTGCGCATAGATCGGCCGCCCGTCCTCGAGCGTGCGCCAGACGAGCGACTTGCCGATGCGCGCCTTGCCGCTCGGCCGGTACTCCCAGGGCCACGCCCCCTCGATCAGCTCGAGGTCGATGTCGCCGGCGTGGCGGTTCGGGTCCAGGTAGGTGCGCGGAAAGGAGGCGGCGAGCAGCGGCGCGCCGAGCTCGTGCGCCGCGGCATAGAGCTCGTCGACGTAGCAGTCCTCCGACTCGCGCAGCTCGGCCTCGCCGACGATGGCGTCGAAGTCCGCCGGGAAATCGTGGCCCGAATGCGGCGAATCGAGGACCAGCGGCACTGCCGGATTCATCGCGGTAGGATACCTCTCAATGGAAACCTACTACGCCAAGCGTGCTGCCGAATACGAGAAGATTTACCACAAGCCCGAGCGCCAGGCCGACCTGGCCCGGTTGCGCGACGACCTGCCGGCGCTGTTCGCCGGAAAGCGCGTGCTCGAGATCGCCTGCGGCACCGGCTACTGGACGCCGCTAATCGCGGCGCGCGCCGAGTCGGTCACGGCGCTCGATTACAACGAAGAGACCCTGCAGATCGCCCGCAGCAAGGCCTACCCGAAGAAGAACGTCAGTTTCCAGCAAGGCGATGCCTACGCCCTGCCCGGCTGGCCGCACAAGTTCGGCGGCTGCTTCGCCGGCTTCTGGTGGTCGCACGTGCCGCTCGCCAGGCTGGACGGCTTCCTCGAGTCGCTGAAGGCGTACTTGGAGCCGGGCTCGACCGTGGCCTTCCTCGACAACCGCTACGTCGAGGGCAGCAGCACCCCGGTCTCGCGCCGCGACGCCGACGGCAACACCTACCAGCAGCGCAAGCTCGGCGACGGCACCAGCCACGAAGTGCTGAAGAATTTTCCGACCGCGGGGGCGATGGAGAAGCGCCTCGCACGCCACGGCAGCGACGCGCGCTTCACCAGCTACCAGTATTACTGGGTCGCGACCTATCGCATAATGGCCGGCTAACGGAGGGGGGAAATCATGGGTTGCTTCCGAACTATTTTCCTGGCGCTGGCGCTGGCGTTCGCGGGGATCGCAGCGGCGCAGGAGCTGCGCATCGGTCTCGCGAATGAACCCACCGCGATGGACCCGCACTACCACAACCTGTCGCCGAACAACTCGCTGCTCAACCACATCTTCGAGCGCCTGGTCGGCCAGGACGAGCGCCAGCGCATGGTGCCGGAGCTCGCCGAGTCGTGGAAAACCCTCGATGCCAATACCTGGGAGATCAAGCTCCGGCGCAACGTGAAGTTCCACGACGGCTCGCCGTTCACCGCCGACGACGTGCTGTTCAGCTTCGAGCGCGCGCCGAACGTCGAGAACAGCCCGTCGAGCTTCGGCATCTACACCAAGGGCAAGGCGCTCACCAAGGTGGATGACTACACCATCCACATCAAGACCGCCGAGCCGTATCCGCTGATGCCGAACGACCTGTCGACCATCTACATCATCTCGAAGAAGAACGCGACCGGCGCGAAGACGCCGGACTACAACTCGGGCAAGGCCGCGGTCGGCACCGGCCCGTACCGCTTCGTCGAGTACACCCCGGGCAACCGCATCGTCATGCAGCGCTTCGAGCAGTACTGGGGGCCGAAGCCGATGTGGCAGCGCGTCACTTTCCGCCCGATCAAGTCCGACCCCTCGCGCGTCGCCGCGCTGCTCGCCGGCGACGTCGACTTCATCGAGGAGGTGCCGGCCACCGACATGGAGCGCCTGAAGAAGGATTCGAAGGTGACGGTGGCGCAGGTGGTGTCGAACCGCATCATCTACCTGCACCTCGACCAGTTCCGCGACGACTCGCCCTTCGTGCGCGCCAAGGACGGCGGCCCGATCAAGAACCCGCTGCGCGACGTGCGCGTGCGCAAGGCGCTCTCGATGTCGATCGACCGCGACGCGATCGTCAGCCGGGTGATGGAAGGCATGGCGATCAAGGCCGGCCAGCTGCTGCCCGACGGCTTCTTCGGCGTGAGCCCGAAGCTCAAGCCGGTGCCCTACGACCCGGCGGGCGCGAAGAAGCTGCTGGCCGAGGCCGGCTTGCCGAACGGCTTTCGCCTCACCATCCACTCGCCCAACGACCGCTATCCGAACGACGCCAAGATCGCCGAGGCGGTCGGCCAGATGCTCTCGCGCAACGGCATCGATACGCAGGTGGTGACGATGACGCAGGGTGTGTTCTTCCGCGACGCGTCGACCGGCTCGCCCGAGAAAGGGCCGAAGTTCAGCTTCATCCTGGTCGGATGGGGCTCGGGCACGGGTGAAGCGTCCTCGCCGCTCAAGTCCCTGCTCGCCACCTTCGACCGCGACAAGGGCATGGGCGCCTCCAACCGCGGCCGCTACTCCAACCCGCAGGTCGACAAGCTGATCAACGAGGCGCTCGCCACCGTGGACGATCCCAAGCGCGCCGCGCTGCTGGCGCACGCCACCGAGGTGGCGATCGACGACGTCGGCATCATCCCGCTGCACTACCAGGTGAACACCTGGGCGATGCGCAAGGGCTTCGGCTACAAGCCGCGCACCGACGAGTACACGCTGGCGACGGGAGTTACGAAAGCCAACTAGATGGTGTTCGTAATCCGGAGGCTCCTCCAGAGCGCGCTGGTCGTTCTGGTGATGTCGCTGGTCGTGTTCGTGGGCGTGCACCTGGTGGGCGACCCGGTGCACATCCTGATCTCGGACGAGATGACGCAGGCCGAGATCGACGCTTTCATCCACCGGCTCGGGCTCGACCTGCCGGTGCACCAGCAGTACCTGCACTTCCTCGGCAACGCGCTGCGCGGCGATCTCGGCAACTCGTTCGTGTTCGGCGAGCCCGCGCTCAAGCTCATCCTGCAGCGCATGCCGGCGACGCTCGAGCTCGCGTTCGCCGCGTTCATCCTCGCCATCGTGTTCGGCATCCCGCTCGGCATGTACGCCGGCCTCAGGCCCGAGTCGCCGGCGAGCCGCGCCATCATGGCGGGCTCGATCCTCGGCTTCTCGCTGCCCACCTTCTGGGTCGGCCTGATGCTGATCATGGTGTTCGCGGTGATGCTCGGCTGGCTGCCTTCCACCGGCCGCGGCGACTTCGGCACCTGGGACGGCATCCGCCACCTGATCCTGCCGGCATTCAACCTGGCGCTGTTCAAGATGGCGCTGGTGACGCGCCTCGCGCGCGCCGGCACGCGCGAGGCGGCGCTGCAGGACTACGTGAAATTCGCGCGCGCCAAGGGCCTCTCCCCCTCGCGCGTGGTGCTGGTGCACATCCTCAAGAACATCCTGGTGCCGGTCGTCACGGTGCTCGGCCTCGAGCTCGGCGGCCTGATCGCGTTCTCGGTGGTCACCGAATCGGTGTTCGCGTGGCCCGGGATGGGCAAGCTGCTGATCGACTCGATCCAGCGCCTCGACCGGCCGGTGATCGTGGCGTACCTCGTCATCACGGTGGTGATGTTCGTGGTGATCAATCTTGTCGTTGATCTGCTTTATTCCGCTTTGGATCCTCGTGTCCGCCTGAAGGAGGCCAAGGCATGAACGCCTGGTTCGCCCCCCCGACAAGGGGGGAAGCGAGCGGCTTTCGCGAGCGGGGGGTTATTTTGGTTTTCCAAATCCGAACCCCCCGTTCGCCTTCGGCCCACGACCCCCTTGTCAGGGGGTCAAACCCATGAGCGCGGTCCTCGACACGATCCCGGTCGAAAAACCCGAAACGCCGCTGCGGCGTCTCGCGCGCGGGTTCTTCAGGAGCCCGGTGGCGACAGGCGCTTTGGGTCTGCTTTCACTAATTATTGTTCTTGCATTGCTGGCGCCGCTGCTCTCGCCGCAGAACCCCTACGACCTCGCCAAGGTCACCGTGATGGACGCACGCCTCGAGCCGGGCGAGACCGGCTCGGCGGGATTCAACATGTGGCTGGGCGCCGACGGCGCCGGGCGCGACATGTGGAGCGCGATCCTGTACGGCCTGCGCATCAGCCTCGGCGTAGGCGTGGCGTCCGGCGTGGTGGCGCTCGCCATCGGCACCGCCATCGGGCTGCTCGCCGCCTACCGCGGCGGCTGGGTCGACGCGCTGATCATGCGCGTGGTCGACCTGCAGCTCTCGTTCCCCGCCATCCTGGTGGCACTGATCCTGGTCGCGATCCTCGGCCGCGGCGCCGACAAGGTGATGATCGCGCTGATCCTGGTGCAGTGGGCCTACTACGCGCGCACGGTGCGCGGCTCGGCGCTGGTCGAGCGCCGCAAGGAATACATCGAGGCCGCGCAGTGCCTCGACCTGCCGCCGCGTCGCATCGTGTTCCGCCACCTGCTGCCGAACGTGATCGCGCCGATGATCGTGGTCGGCACGCTGCAGACCGCGCACGCCATCTCGCTCGAAGCCACGCTCTCCTTCCTCGGCGTCGGCCTGCCGCTCACCGAGCCGTCGCTCGGCCTGCTGATCGCCAACGGCTTCGAGTACATGCTGTCGGGCAAGTACTGGATCAGCTTCTATCCCGGCCTGGCGCTGCTCGCCACCATCATGAGCATCAACCTGGTCGGCGACCGGCTGCGCGACGTGCTGAATCCCCGCCTTGACCGATAAGACGCTCGTCGTCGAGGACCTGAAAACCCATTTCTTCACGCGCGCGGGGGTGGCGAAGGCCGTCGACGGCGTGAGCTTTTCAGTGCAGCCCGGCGAGGTCCTGGGGCTGGTGGGCGAATCGGGCTGCGGCAAGACGGTCACCGGCTTCTCCATCCTGGGCCTGGTCGATCCGCCGGGACGCGTGGTCGGCGGAAGGATCGTTTTCGATGGCACCGACCTCCTGACGCTGAAGGAGGACGAGCTGCGCAAGGTGCGCGGCTCGCGCATCTCGATGGTGTTCCAGGACCCGATGATGACGCTCAACCCGGTGCTGCGCATCGACACGCAGATGGTCGAGGCCGTTCTCGCGCATCAATCCCTGGGCAGGGACGAAGCCCTTCGGGTGGCAAGGCAGGCTCTCGAGCGCGTCGGCATCCCCTCGCCCGACTCGAGGCTGCGCTCCTATCCGCACCAGTTCAGCGGCGGGATGCGCCAGCGCGTGGCCATCGCCATCGCGCTGCTGAACAAGCCGAAGCTGATCATCGCCGACGAGCCGACCACCGCGCTCGACGTCACCATCCAGGCGCAGATCCTGTACGAGGCGCAGAAGCTGTGCCGCGAGTCGGGTACCGCTCTCATCTGGATCACGCACGACCTGTCGGTGGTGGCGGGGCTCGCCGACCGCATCTGCGTGATGTACGCCGGCCGCATCGTCGAGCAGGGCTCGGTCGACGAGGTGCTCGACAAGCCGCTGCATCCCTACACGCACGGCCTGATCGGCTCGGTGCCGAGCCGCAACCGCCGCGGCTCGCCGCTCGCGCAGATTCCCGGCATGACGCCGCCGCTCCTCGACCTGCCGGCGGGTTGCGCCTTTCGCACGCGTTGTCCGCGCGCCGCGCCCGCATGCATGGAAGAACCTTCCTTGAAACCCCAAGGTTCCCGTCTGGTGCGTTGCTTCTACCCCCTGTGAAGCTGCTCGAGCTCGAGCACGTCTCCAAGCGCTTCGTCCAGCCGCTGGACCTGGCCGGCAAGATCGCGCGCGCGCTCGGCGCCGACGTGTCGGACGAGGTGGTGCACGCGGTCGACGACGTCTCCTTCAGCGTGAAGGAAGGCGAGGTGGTCGGCCTGGTCGGCGAGTCGGGCTGCGGCAAGTCGACCCTCGGCCGCATGGTGGCGGGCATCCTGCCTCCGAGCGCGGGCCACATCCGCTACCGGGGCCAGGAGCGCATCGGCCTCAAGGTGCAGATGATCTTCCAGGACCCGTTCGCCTCGCTCAACCCGCGCATGCGCGTCGACGACATCGTCGGCGAGGCGCCGCTGGTGCACGGTATCGTGAAGAAGGACGAGCTCGACGGTTATCTCGACGCGCTGCTGCTGCGCTGCGGCCTCGATCCGAGCTACAAGCGCCGCTACCCGCACCAATTCAGCGGCGGGCAGAGGAGCCGCATCGGCATCGCGCGCGCGCTCGCGGTGAAGCCCGAGTTCCTGGTGTGCGACGAAGCGGTGGCCGCGCTCGACGTCTCGATCCAGGCGCAGATCCTCAACCTGTTCATGAAGCTGCGCGGCGAGCTGGGCCTGACCTACCTCTTCATCAGCCACGACCTGGGCGTGGTCGAGCACCTCTCCGACCGCGTGGTGATCATGTACCTCGGTCGCGTGGTGGAGTCGGCGAGCGCCGACGAGATCTTCCGCGCGCCCAACCATCCCTATACCCAGGCGCTGCTCAAGCAGGTGCCGCGCCTCGACACGCGCAAGACCCAGTTCAAGCCGATCGTCGGCGAGATCCCCTCGCCGCTCTCCCCGCCCACGGGCTGCCATTTCCATCCGCGCTGCCCGCACGCCATGGCGCGCTGCCGCGAACAGGCGCCGGCGCTGAAGGAAGTCGGCTCAGGCCACCTCTCGGCCTGCCACCTGAACGACCGCTAGCGCTACTTGCCGCCCAGCGCGGCGATCTTCTTCTTGGCGAGCGCGACGAAGGCGCCGTGCGGGAACTGCTCGATGTAGAGCGCGATCTCGTCGGCGTCGGTGCTGTCCTTGACCCCGTCCCAGAATTCCTTTTCCGCCTCGGTCGGCTCCGGGGCCTGTCCCGGCGCCTTGGAGAACACGTCGTCGTGCCCCTCGAGCGGCTTGCCGGCGGCGACGCGCTTGATCGCGTCGGCGAACTCGCGCGCCGTCTGATAGCGGCGCTCGGGCTGCTTGGAGAGCGCGCGCGCGATGATGCGGTCGATGTCGACCGGGATCTCCACCAGGGTGGACGGCCATGCCGGGTCGTCCTCGATGATCTTCTTCTGCAGCGCCCACTGCGTGCCCTCGAACGGTTTCTTCCAGGTGAGCAGCTGATACAGGATCACGGCGGCCGCCCAGATGTCGGTGCGCCGGTCGAGGGGCTGGCCCTGGATCTGCTCGGGCGACATGTAGGACGGCGTGCCGATGATGGTGCCGACGCGCGTCTTTTCGGTCTGATCGCCGGCGTCGGGCTCGGTGAAGCGCGCCACGCCGAAGTCGGTGAGCTTGGCGTGGCCGGCGGCGTCGATCATCACGTTGGCCGGCTTGACGTCGCGATGGATGATGTTGGCCTCGTGCGCGAAGTCGAGCGCGGCGAGCAGCTCGCCCATCAGGCGGAAGATGGTCGCCAGGTCGAGGCGCTCGTTGCGGTCGAAGAAATCCTTGAGCTCCTTGCCCTTGATGAACTCCATCACGATGTACGCGAGCTCGCCCTCCTGGCCGAAGTCGTACACCTGCACCACGTTGCCGTGATTGAGCCGGGCCACCGCGCGCACTTCGCGCTGGAAGCGCACCTTCGCCATCTTGGCCGCGTCGGGCGAGAGCTTGCCGGTCAGGATGGTCTTGATCGCCACCCGGCGGTTGAGCTTCGGGTCGTGGCCGTCGTACACCAGGCCCATCGCGCCCTGGCCGAGCACGCCCTTGATCTCGTAGCGGCCGAGCGATTTGAGCTGCTCGTTACTCATGGATCGATGCCCTGGGTGTCCACTTCGCGTCGGCGTCGAGCGGGAACACCGGCCGCGGCAGGCCCTTGAAGGCGAGCCGCTCGAGCACCGGCGAGGTCAGTCCCGGCGTGTCGACCTCGATCACCCGCTCGGGGGTGAAGAACTGGTCGAAGCCGCCGCGGAAATGACCGCGCGACTTCACCACCACGGTGCGCGCGCCGGCGATGTCGAGGCCGTGCATCTCGAAGAACACCGGGTCGGCGCACTGCTTGCGCTTGCTGACGCACAGCAGCGTGATGCCGCCGATCTGCAGCGCGGCGGTCGGGCCGAGGTCGAGCGCGCGCCCCGCCCAGATGCCGCGGCGGCCGACGCACCTGCCGTCGGTCAGCTTCTTCACGCGGGCCCGCGCCCGGTAGCCTTCCGTGAACTGCACTTCGATGTCCTTTCCCTCGCCCGCGGCGTGCGCCGCGGCGGCGATCCGCGGCTCGAAGAAATTACCGTACAACACGTTCTCCGCCTTGGCCTCGCAAAGCTGTTTCAACAGCGTGGTGGTCTGCCCGGTACCGCCCCCGCCGGGATTGTCGCCGGCATCCGACCAGATCGTCTTGGCCGGAATGCGCATCGCGTCGTCAAAAGAGGTCAGGCGTTTCACAAAACGCCTGCGCTCTTCCCAGGTGCGGGTGGCGATGTCGAGCGCCACGCCGCGCACGTCGGCGCCGCGCTCGCCGTTGACCACGACCGCCACGCCGTTCTTCGGAGTATCGCTGAACACGAACCCGCCGACGACCGAAACGTCGAGCACGCCATTGCCCACCTTGGTCTGGCCGTAGTTGATGGCATCGGCGTAGGGCCCTGCTCGCGTGAGCAGCGTGACCGACGCCGGCGTAAGGGGGAGGCGCGCGAAGGCGCGCTTCGATTTCTTTCCATTGAGGAAACCCTGCAGGAGCCGTGCCGCGTCCCGCGCGCGCTCGGCCTGGTCCATGTGCGGGTTGGTACGGTACGACACCAGCGCGTCGACGGCTGCGACCATGCGCTCCGAGATGTTGGCGTGCAGATCCACCGTGGCCGCCACCGGAGTCTTCGATCCGACCACACCGCGCACCATCGTGTAGAGCTCGCCGTCGGGATCGGTCCCGCCGGTCGAAATCATGGCGCCGTGATTGCTGATATAGACCGCGTCGAGCTTGCCGGCGGCAGCAAGGCGGGCGCGCATCGCCGCCAGGGTCGCCTGGAAAAAACGCTCGTCGACCGGCCCGCCCGGCTCGCACGCGGTGACGATGATCGGTACCGGCTGCCATTTGCCGAGCGCATCCATCTCCCGGTAGAAGCCCGGCACCTCGGCCGGCATCGCCGGCGCCGCCTTGCGCGCTTCGCGCGCGATGTCCTCGCCTTCGAGATAGCACAGCGAACGGAAATG
>Ga0134121_10004516_pt1 | contig 11389 bp, 12 predicted proteins | sample KB301_FD_96463 | JGI IMG/M metagenome (GOLD analysis project Ga0134121, IMG submission 96463) | Terrestrial soil microbial communities without Nitrogen fertilizer from Kellogg Biological Station, Michigan, USA - KB3-0-1 | ecosystem: Environmental > Terrestrial > Soil > Unclassified ...
CGGCGGAAATGGATTCATTGCCCCACCGCACGTCCAGGGACACGCTCTGCCCGGATTTCGGCAACGGCAGGCGATGGCGGTGATAATTGATGATTTCCTCGACTGCGATTTCATCCGGAACGGCCAGAATCGGAGATGCGGAATACGAGGGCCGTCCCGGCGACGAAGGCGTCGAGCGGGAGTAAGGTGTTGAAGCAGACGACGGGGCGGGTTGATTTTCGGACTCGGAGCGCGCCCTCGACGCCGAGGCTGAAGAGACTCCCGCCTGTCCGTATACCCCACTGGGCGCCAGTGCCAAAGAAACCAGCATGAACGCCCAACGAATGGACGGATAGAACTTAACTTTCATTTCCTGCAACTCCCTTCTCGATTGAATGGACAACCAACTCTTGCTCCTTACCTGGCACTCCACGAACCGTACGAACTTCTGGGCAATGCATTTGAATTGAGCAGATTAATGCGTCGTACGACGGTGCAATGATTTCGTCTATCGCACCAACGGCAGGAATCCAGCCGATTCAGGACTTATTCCTTCGCCGCGACCTCGTACTTCACTTTCAGGTACAGCGTGAACTGCACGACAGGTTCGACGATCACCGGATTGACGACCTTGTCAAAGCCATCGCCGTCCAGGCCATTGAAGACGAATGTTTTGCCTTTGCGTGCACGTTCGACGATGTACTTCTGGTTGTTTGGTGGTACTTGAACGGCTTCGGACTCGGCCGCGACGTACGAGTCGTACATATCGGCGGGGTAGTGTATTGCCATCCGCTCTGCATAGACCTGAGCTGGCGTATGGACGGTGATCCCGAGAAGCGATTCATACCGGGAAATCTTAGTTTTGACGGTGGCCGCTGCTTCCTTCATCAGCTTTTCCTGGACGGCGCTGATGTCATTCACGACATAGTCGACTTTGATCAGATCGTAAATCCTCGACCGCGCTGCGGCGACGACCAGCTTGTCCAGCATTGCAGGATCGCTGTAGCGGATGGAGAGATTTTTCTTAACCTCGAAGCCGGCGAGCTTTTCGCGGGCGATGTCGCCTGCCAGTTCGAACGTGAAGATCTTCGGCTGCGCGATGAAGTCGACAAAGATGTCCTCCTTGCCGATACGTAACATTCTCAGAGATTCGGTGAATTCCTTGACGACCGCATCGATCTTCTCAGTGCACTCGGCGACGGTTTCACCGTTCTGTGCGACGCCGAACACCGCCACATACTCATCCGCCTTGACGTTCATGAGCACATCGGCTTCGACGAACATGCTCGTATTCGTGGGAGGCAGTTCCTGCGGGGTGAGCACACGCTGACCTCGCTCGCGCTGTTCCGCTTTCGCTTTCACCCCGGATTGTGAAAAGCCGATATTGCCAGATACCTGGCTCCAACAAAGCCCGGGTGCCATTACCAGGCACGCCAGCACCAGACTCCACCGCATGGACGAGCGCAATATTCCTGCCATCATTTCTGTCATTTGTGAAAACTCCCCTCGCGCTTGAATGGACAACAACCCAATGATGAGCAATCCCCAGACCGTACGAACTTCGATACAATGCGTTTGCATTGAGAAGGTTAATGCGTCGTATGAACATGAAGAGGGTGGGCCTCGTCGTACCAGCTGCGGTTTTTCTGATGGTTGCCGGCTTTCTGCTCGCACAGGAACCCAGGGAGTTCCGAATCGGTATCATCGCGCCTCAGGCTTCCGGCACGGTAGGTGCGGCCGACCAGCAGGAGGCCGGAATCCGCGCCGCGATCGAGGAAGCCAGAATGCGCTGGGGACTTCGTATTCGGGTGGAGGCATGCGACGACCGGAGCGATCCCCAACTTACGCTGTCGTGCGCTCTCAAACTTGAGAAACTGGGGGTCGTCGCGATTATCGGCTCCGTCAATAGTCTGTGTACGCTCGAACTTCCGAAAGTGGCCTCCGAGCTGCACATCCCGATATTGAGTGCGATTTCCACGGCTACTCGCCTGACGAAGGCGGTGCCAGTCTCCGACACCAAACCGACATGGTTCTTCAGAGCGGCTCTGAGCGACCGCTACCAGATGCATTGGCTCGCGCAATGGCTTGCCGGCTTCCGATCGTTCAAACCAGACGAAGTGGCGTTTGTCTTTGAGAACAGCAACGAATTCGTCAAAAACAGTTCAGATGAAGCAACCAGGAAATCGGGCAGGGATGTTTACGGTTGGGGCTTGAGGCAGGATTTTCTGGATGCACAACCCTGGGAGTCCTACGCGCAGAAGCCAATTGACGTCGGTATCAACCGGGGGTTGGCGCCGGCGAATCCCAGCCAGTTGACGGAGATTCTCGCAGGCATCGCGGAGGGAAGGAAAAGCCGCAACAATCGGCCGGTAAAGGCTCTCGGACTACTCACGCTCTGGGACGATGCGCGGGAGATTGTCACTTTCATCCGGCAGGATCAGAATCGCGAACTGGTTCGCAAGTCGTTTGGCCTGGATGGAAACCAGGAGCCGATACTGTTCGCCGGATCCGGCGCCTTCTCCGTCGATTTCTACCGAAACGGCGGGAAACCGGTCATCGGCACCTACCTGCTTTCTCCATTTTTCTTCGGTGAAAGCTCCGCCAGCTGGCAGGAGTTTCGAAAAATCCTCAACGCCCATAATGTCGACGCATCGCATCCCGATCCATACCTGGCCCTCGGCTATGACTCCATGTCCGTGCTCGCAGCGTGCCTGAACGGAATCGCGAACGGCAGTAAGTACGCCGGCGGCGTCGCTACAATCGAGGGGCGCCGTGCCGAACTGCGCGGTTGTCTCGCCGGGGGAGTCGATAACTCTTCGTTGTCTCTCGTGACCGGTTTGAAGGGATTCGACAAGTCGGGCGAAGCCCTCCGGGACCTGGCGCAAACCACTTACATTCTACGAGTCGGCAAACAAAACGATCTTGTGCCGGCGACTTCGGACGATGACGTCATCTTGCCGGTGCAGTCCCCATGGTGGCGCCCGGACCGGGCCCGCTTGTTTTGGACCTTGCTTGGAGCGGCGTTGGCCCTGGCGGCCTGCGGTTTTGTTTTTCTCAGATCCAGGGCTGCAAGACAAGCCTCGCCCGAGACCAGCGGCGCGAAGGTTGAAATCCCTGAAATCAAGAAGCCGCCGCAAGTGGCCGATGCGCGGCCGGCCCGCGCTGCCGTCGGAGATCCTTACTGGTTTGCGTCGGAGTTTTTCTTTGGCACGGACTCCGCTTCACAACAGGCGCTTGCCGTTGTCCGGAAGGCATGTGTCGACAACACCGATAAGAAGCCCGTCATCATCATGGGACCGCCCGGGGTCGGCAAGACGCTGTTGGCCCAACTCATCCACAGATCGAGTCTGAGAGGAGCAGCAGGAAAGCCATTTTTTGTTTTGGATTGCGCGACGATCACCGAAAGCCTCTTCGACAGCGAGCTTGCCGGCGCGACCCGAGGCGCGTTCACCGGCGCCGTTGCAGACCGCAAAGGTTTACTGGAGGCGGCCGACGGCGGCACTGTACTCCTGGATGAGATCGCTGAAATCAGCCTGGAGCTGCAGGCCCGCATTTTGAGATTTCTGCAGAATAGCGAGGTTCGACCCGTAGGCTCCAACAGCGCGCGGTCGTTGGACGTTCGAATCATCGCGGCAACAAACAAGGATCTCGCTGCTTTCCGGCCGGATTTATGGGGACGCCTTTCGCAGGGCAACCTTGTAATCAATATTCCCCCGCTCGATGCGCACTGGTGGGACATCCCGGTCTACGCCGACGGACTTTTGCAACGGTTTGGTAACGGAGTTTGCATCTCGGATCAGTCTCTGGAAATCCTCGGCCGCTGTTCGTGGCGGAGTAATTTTCGCGGTCTCGGTTGTTTGAATGAGAGGGGCGTGGCGCTGGGCCTGCTTGGAGAAGTTGCGGGAACGCTGCCGGGCGGAATCATCACTCCACAGTCTCTGATGTCGTCCGTCGGTTCGGAGCAGGAAGTGCAACAGCAATTGGCGAGCGCCATCAGGAAATTGGGGATCACTCTTCCGCCCGCCGAACGAACGGACTCGCTGTTTCCGGACGGCATGGACCAATGGTTTTCAAGGACGGATTCACGCCGGGCCTGGGAGTTTGTCCTGGATACCATCTTCAATCGTCTTCGGGGACCGCAGAATGAAAGCTTCTTATTGGCTTCGCGAGACGCGAAACGTCTGGCGGTGAGCCTCGATGAACTGGCAACCGTGTTGGGTCTGCCTGACGGAAGAGCTGCGGTGAAATCCCTTCGAAGCACCGGGGTATTGATTCTGCCGGAACCGCTTCGGGAAAAAGAACTGTCTGACTCCGCGGCTCGTCAACATCGAAGACAATTGATCCTCTTTGCAAAACGGACAAACTTCATTCGTTTCTCGCACGACGAACTGGCGGAAGTTTGTGGTGTGAATCGCACGAAGTACTACAACTTCTATCACTATGCCCACAAATTGGCGGAAGCGTTCTATGCGGGCGGTGTCGTCCCGCCGATGAGCCGGTATGTGATCGATCATAAGGGCGAGGCGGAACGAAGCGATCGCCGCGCCGCCTTTGCGAACGATGATTTTGAGAAGCGTGTCGGTCAGACGACGGAATCCTTCCCGATTCTTCGAAAGCTTCACCTTCTGCCAGGCAGGGCAAGAATCTAATTGGGGTCTGGGGAACGAGGGGTCTGACCCCAATTAGCCGGTCATTGGGCTTTTTGTGAATAACTCCACGGTGTAATCCGTCAGGCAGGAATACAGCAGCTTCTGGAATGTCCAAGGGAATTGCGTACTTTTCAGATCGCGTTCGGAAAACGTGATGCGGTAGGCCGGCGAAAGGACGTTGGGGATCCGGGATTGAATGCACAGTTCGACATCCGCGCCTTTCGGCGAAGCGCTGAATTCGAAAAACGGATGTTCGTACTTGGCGATCTCCTCAATCACCGTTTCGAGCGGAGTCATTCCTGTTGTCCTTCCTGAAGAACATGATGGCGATCCAGGTAAAAAGTGCAATGGTTCCGCCGGCAGCTGCAATTGCGAGGATCCATTTCAGTATTCCGAAAATGATTCTCATCGCATGACCTTATCGGCCGAAGTACACAGGTCTTCCACCGGGCATTCCACGCACTTCGGTTTTCTGGCCTGACACAGCGCCCGTCCATGGTGAATGAGCAGGTGGGAAAGATGAATCCATTTCTCCCGCGGAAACAATTTCATCAGATCCGCTTCAATTTTTTCCGGCCGGCTCTCCCTGGAGAAATTCAATCGTCGAGCCAGCCGCTGAACGTGTGTATCGACAACGACTCCTTCTGCTTTGCCGAATGCCACGCCCAGCACGACATTGGCTGTTTTTCTCGCCACGCCGGGCAGTTGCAGAAGATCCTCCATGGACTGAGGCACTTTGCCGGCATGGTTTTCCACAATCAGGCGGGATGCGCCCTGCACGCTCTTCGCCTTGTTTCGAAAGAATCCGGTAGAGTGAATCAATGTTTCCAGTTCGGACGTATTCGCTTCGGCAAAGTGCTTCGCAGTCTTGTATTTCTTAAACAATCCCGGCGTCACCATGTTGACCGTCTTGTCGGTGCTCTGTGCCGAAAGAATCGTCGCGATGAGCAACTGCAGCGGATTTGCGAAATCCAGTGCGCATTTCGCGTCCGGGTACGCCTCCTGCAACCGGGCGTAGATCTTTTCGGCTCGGGAATAGTCGGGCTTACGAGTCACTGGATTTCTTACTGGACTCAGCAGGGGTCTTTGCGGCGGCAGGAGTCGATGATTCCTTGGGTGTGGATTCGCTCTTTGGGGCAGACTCTTTGGAGTCCGCAGCCGGCCCCCCGGACTTCTTCGCATAGTCGGTGACATACCAGCCGGTTCCCTTAAACTGGAAGCCGGAGGCCGAGATAAGTTTCGTCAATGCTCCGCCGCACGTCTGATGTTTCTTCAGGACCGGATCGCTGAATTTTTGAATCACTTCGATCGTTTTTCCGCACTTCTTGCACGCATATTCGTAAATGGGCATGCTGCCTTAATAACACATCCGCAGCAGGATGGTAAGATGTCGGGCTGAAATTGGAGGAATGTACCGATGATTGATCAGATACGCCACATCCTGACGCAGCTGGGAGAAGATCCCACACGCGACGGACTGGTGAAGACGCCGCAGCGCGTGGATAGTGCGTTGCGGTACCTGACCAGCGGATATAAGAAGGATGCGGATCAGTTGCTGAATGGAGCCATGTTCGATGTTGCTTACGACGAAATGGTGATCGTCAAGAATATTGAAGTCTTCAGTCTCTGCGAGCACCACATGCTTCCGTTCTTCGGCAAATGCCATGTGGCGTACATTCCGAACGGAAGAATTATCGGATTGAGCAAGATTCCCCGCCTTGTGGACATGTTCGCGCGCAGACTGCAGGTTCAGGAACGGCTTACCATGCAGATCGCTGAAACGATCGATAGAAAGATCAGCCCAAATGGCGTCGCGGTTGTCATCGAGGCACAGCACTTGTGCATGATCATGCGGGGTGTCGAAAAGCAGAATTCGATCGCCGTCACGAGTTCAATGCTCGGTGCGTTCAAAGACAATCAGAACACGCGCGCCGAATTCCTCAACCTTCTCCATAACCGGGGCTGATTCATCCAATGATTTCGGCGGTCATCTTCGATCTGGATGGGACCCTGACCGGTACTGCAAATCCCTGGCGTCACGTTCACGAGCGCCTCGGGATCTGGGATACGGTCGCGTTCACTCACATGGAGGACTGGCTCTCGGGCCGAATTGCCTACGATGAATTCTGCCGAAGGGACATTCAACTCTGGGCCGGGCGTGAGCTATCGGAAATTCAGTCGTATCTGGACGAAATTGAAATGAACCGGCATGTGCCCGAAGTGGTGGAGGCGCTGGTGGAAAGAGATATTCCTTCCATTATCATTTCTTCTGGTTTCCGGCATGTTGCCCGGAGGATTCAGAGCGGATGCAAGTGGGATCGGCTCCTGGTCTACGCGAACGAACTCGTCGATGGCCCGGATGTCCGCATCGACGTTTCGGCGGACTGGTCCAGTCCCATTTCGAAGAAAGCGCACGCGGATGCGGCGCTCCGGATTGTCGGCGCTGCTGCAGGGGATACGCTTGTTGTCTCGGACTCGGAGCACGACCTTAAACAATTGCGCGATTGCGGATTTCATCTTCACGTCCGTGAAGATGACGACCTGCTGCGCGTTCTTCCAATCCTAGGGAGCCAATGACTTCACCTTCAGCCGATGAACTCAAACGTCAGGCCGCCATTTCCGCGCTGGACGAAATCCGTAGCGACACAATCGTGGGGCTTGGCACGGGTTCTACGGCTTCGCACTTCATTCGCGAACTTGGAAAGCGTGTGCAGGGCGGCTTGCGCGTGCTCGGAATTCCAACTTCCGAAGCGTCGCGGATCCTGGCTGACGAAGTTGGAGTGCCGCTGACCACACTGAAAGATCACCCCGAAATCGACGTGACGGTCGATGGAGCCGATGAGGTTTCGCCGGAACTGGATCTGATCAAGGGGCTTGGCGGTGCGCTCGTGCGGGAGAAAATTGTCGCGCACGCATCCCGGCGCGTGATCATTGTTGTTGACGACAGCAAGATGGTTGGCAAGCTGGGAATGCGTGCTCCGATCCCAGTGGAAGTTGTCCCTTTTGCCGTCGATTCCGTCATGTCGAAGCTGATGCGCTGGAAGGGAACCGCAGGGATTCGAGAACGGGAAGGCCGAACATTCATATCCGATAACGGAAATATCATCCTCGACTGGCAGTACGGATCCATCGAGGACCCACACGCCGTTGAAATGCGTCTCAAGTCCATTACCGGAGTCGTGGATTCAGGGATCTTTGCGAGAGTTGCGGCTGTGGTGATCGTGGCCGGGGGAACGTCAATCCGGAGATTGTCACGCACTGAATTGCCGTAGGCGCGGTCATAGAAGGTGTGAATGAATTGGAGGCAAGGGGACCAGCTCCCCTGGAGCAGGAGGGTGGCCCGCAGGGCCGGGGTGGTAGTGAAGTCGAAAGACCTGACGCCCTACTTGTTGCAGAGTGCAACGTGTTTTAAGAGCCAGGTGGAGATTTTTTCGGTTTGGCTACCACCCCGGCGCTTCGCGCCACCCCTCCTGTTCCAGGGGAGTTGTCCAGCCCGCGAATTCATTCTCACGTTCCGACCGCGCCTACAGCCTCATTTCAGCTCGATACTCCGCAGAATCTGCTCGAAGGTTGGCTGCCTGCGGTCGAAATCCTTCTGGGGCGCCACGCAGACAATATAAAAGAGACTCTGATAGTAGATACGGGTAACGACCCATGAAATCTCGGGGGAATTTGTGGAACTCGATTGTCCGATCAGAACCGTCCGGAATGCGGGCTCTCCACCCATCAGCATCATCGGTTGCGTTGCCGAAATCACCTGCAACGTGGGGTTTCGTTGAAGCAGGCGGACCAGGAGCCGGTCGGTTGCCTGTTCGAGTGTCATCGCACGTTCGGAAATGTCCATCAGATCGAACATGACACCCATCTGAATATCGTTCCCAACGCGGCTGGTTCCCGGCGCGATAATGGCTCCATTGCTGCCGTAGGGTGTCACCTGCCAGGTTTCAGGATAGAGCAACTTGTAGAAGTTCTGCGGGTGGATGTACGGAATCGTAGCCAGCGTGTTGGGGAGCGTTGCCGTCGGCGAATCGGCTGGGACAGCCCAACGCATCAGCGTGGAATGGAAATTCAGAAATTCCGCACCAGGTCTCAACGTGCGTGGACGCGCATTCTGCTTTTCAATATCCGCTCTCAACTTTTGTGCGGCCTCGGCGCCCTGTGGGTGATCGAACACGTATGCCGGCGGGACGTGGGATTCGGCATTTGCCAGACGGTTGATTTTGTCGAGAATCGCCGGAAGAGCGTGCGGCGAATAAGTGGATTTGGACAGGATCTGAATCGCAATTTTGTTCGCTTCGATTTCCTGGCTCGAGCTGTATCGCAGAAACGTTGGGTGAGGTCCCAGCGAGATGCCAAGACTCCGGAGCTGGTCCTTCCAACCCGCGTTTCCTGGAAAACCCGCCAGAATGGACGCCGGCGATTGCACAAGCCACTGCCGGGAAAGTTGCTGCGTCCCGTGCCGAGCCGCGGCATGCGCGATCTCGTGCGCCAGGATTGCTGCCACTTCATGTTCATTGGAGGTGAGTTCGAGCAGTCCCCGGTCCAGGTAGATCGTGCCGCCCGGATATGTCACCGTACTGATGGTTTTTGCATTCACGACCCGGACCTGGTAGGGGATCGATTGCAGCGGACTGTAGGGGGTGAGCCGGGCTGCCAGAGTCTGGATGTAGGTGTTGACCACCAAACTGTGAACCAGTGGCAAAGCATTGTCGGCCAATTTCACCGACTCGGCTCCGATCTCCCGGTCCTGCTGGAGCGAGAAGAAATTCACGTTCGTGCTGGGAAGTTGTTGAAAAATCAACAGCAGCAGCGAGCCGGTCCAAAGCAAATGATTCGTGGCGTTCATCCTTGCAGGATCTTAGAAGATCTTGACGTAAACATCGCCGTTGCGCACCTCACAGGGAAAAACCTTGGTGCGGCCTCGTTCTCGTCCACATGCACCGTCCTCAAGCCGGACGTGCCAGCCATGCCAGCCGCAGATCACCTCGCCCGACATCATCAGGCCTTCGCTCAGAGGAAAACCAAGGTGCGGACATAGATCTTCGATGGCATAGAGCCGGTCGTCGCACCGAAATATTGCGATCCCCAGCCCCGCGGCTTTCACGGCGAGGCCGATGCCCTCGGTAGGGATCTCCGAAAAACTGGCGACCCGGACCCAATCTTGTGTGTCTAAATCCATCCGCGCACCAATGATATACTGACGCGCTTTGATTTTACGCACCACGTTGACCAGATTATGAGAACAGAATTGAAAACCAACATTGCCAAACGCATGCTCGGAGTCCAGGGTGAGGCTGCATTTGAAACGCTGGCCCGGGCTAATGAGCTGGAACGCCAAGGCCGTCACATCATTCACCTTGAAATCGGAGAGCCCGATTTCGACACACCCGCTCCCATTGTGGCAGCGGGAATCGACTGGTTGAAGAAAGGGAAAACCCATTACGCGCCGGTCGCGGGCGTTCCCGAACTCCGCGAAGCCGTGGCGGCGCGGCTTTCCCAGCTGCATGATGTGACCGTCGATCCTTCCTGCGTTCTGATCAGTCCGGGCGCAAAGTTGATGATTTTCGCCGTGATCCACTCCATTGTCGATCCCGGCGATGAGGTCATCTATCCCGCGCCGGTCTATCCGGCCTATGAAGCCGCCGTCCTGATGGCTGGGGCGACTCCGGTTCCAATCGTTCTGGAAGAGTCCAAGGAATTCCGTTTCAGTCTCGATACGCTGGCTGCAAGCATCACGCCACGAACGCGGATGATCGTGATCAACACCCCGCAAAACCCGACCGGAGGAGTGCTCACCATCGAGGATCTGAAGGGGATTGGCGAACTGGCCCGGAAACACGATCTTCTGATTCTGTCGGATGAGATTTACTCGGAAATCTATTACGACGTTCCATCGGCCAGCATGCTGGACGTTCCGGACATCATGGATCGCCTGATTCTCGTCAGCGGATTCTCAAAAACCTACGCCATGACGGGATGGAGAATCGGGTACGGTGTGATCCCTTCGGATCTTCTTCCGGCTGTGAATCTGTTCATGAACAGCAGCGTGTCCAGCACATCGACGTTCTGCCAGCTTGCCGCCGTCGAAGCGTTCACGGAAGAATCCGCTCAGGCCGTTCAGCGGATGGTCGAAGAATTCCGAAAACGACGCGATGTTTTCGTCGACGGCTTGAATTCCATTCCTGGAATCCGCTGTCTGCGCCCGCATGGCGCGTTCTATCTCTTTCCCAATATCTCGGCGCTTGGCCGGACGAGCAAGGAGATTGCAGATCGGCTCCTGACGGAGGCCGGAGTGGCCGCTCTGCCGGGCACTGCGTTTGGAAAACACGGCGAAGGATACCTGCGATTTTCCTTTGCCAATTCGTTGAACAATATCGAAGCGGCGCTGGAGCGTATCCGCACTTTTACCAGCCAGTTGTAATGCCAGATTTTAAAGTTCTTCTCCTGGATGGAATCGATCCGGCGGGCATCGAAGTCATCGAACGCTCCGGATTGATCGCCGCGGCTGTTCATGACAAGATTCCACGAGACAAGCTGCTTGAAATCGTCGCGGATGCCGACGGCATCATCGTGCGCAGCGCGACCGCAATCGACCGGGAGTTGCTGGAGCACGCGAAGCGTCTGAAGGTCGTGGGACGCGCCGGCGTCGGTGTCGACAATGTCGATATCGAAACGGCGACCGAGCGTGGCGTTCTGGTGATGAACTCGCCCGGCGGGTCCACTACCACGACGGCGGAACATGCCATCGCCATGCTGTTCGC
>Ga0134121_10004517_pt1 | contig 11385 bp, 10 predicted proteins | sample KB301_FD_96463 | JGI IMG/M metagenome (GOLD analysis project Ga0134121, IMG submission 96463) | Terrestrial soil microbial communities without Nitrogen fertilizer from Kellogg Biological Station, Michigan, USA - KB3-0-1 | ecosystem: Environmental > Terrestrial > Soil > Unclassified ...
CATCATGCGCAAACTCCTCCACTCGATTCACGCCATGCTCCGCGATGGCGCCGACTTCAAAGGACAACTATTTTTCGCCCTAGAAACACCTGACACTTGACGGCGAGCAGAGTATCTTCAGGGGGCGCAGCTCATAGCCCTGGCATTCATGCCCGGGCGGATGCCGCGCCTTCGAGACACTCTCCTATACTCTGGCCATCAGCACTCCGATCATGCCCTCCGCCCGATCCCAGGGAGCCCCCCTCACCCTCGCCTGGGCCAATGTCGCCCTCCACGGTGCGGGCGTAGCCGTCGCGTGGTACGGCATGCGGCCCGGAAGCCTCGCCGCCCCACTGGCCGAGCGCATGGCCTATCTGGCAGGCCGGCCCTCCGGCTGGATCGGAGGCTGGGGGATCTGGATGATCTGCGCCCTCCTCCTCGTATCCTTCATGGCGGTTCTGCGCAGCCGTCTCCCGGCGCCGAGCCCCGCGGCGGATCTGGCCCTGGCCTTCGCCGCGGCCGGGATGGGCGTCGATCTCCTCTGCGACGTGATCCAGATGCAGGCGCTCCCGATGGCGGCGGGCGGGCCGGGACCCTCGTTCCTCCTTCTGGAGCGCATCGCCTTCACCGGCGGCGCCACGGTGGCCAACGGCCTCTACACGGCTGGCGTGGTCCTGATGACCGTCTGCCTGAGGAAAGCCACGGTTGCCACACGTCTCGCCGGCTGGGCGACGGGCCTCTCAGGCGCGGCGATGGTCCTCTCCGGCCTCGTTCTTTCGCCGGCTCTGCTGGTGGCGTCGACCGGCCCCACGATCGGCTTCTACAGCTTGTGGACGGTGCTGGTGGCGCGGGATCTCGGGCAGGACCGGCCGTGATCGCCGTCTTCGGCGGCTATGGGACCTTCGGCGCCCACGCGTCGCGGGCCCTGGCCGACGCCGGAATCCCTCTGCGCATCGCCGGGCGCGACGGCGAGCGGGCTCGAAGCTTCGCCGCCGGGCTGGGAGATCGCCACGAGGGCATCGCCGCCGACGCCGGCGATCCCGACGCCTGCGCCCGCGCCCTGGCCGGCGTTCGCGTGGCCGTGAGCTGCGCCGGCCCTTTCTCGGCGCTGGGCACCGCTCTGCCGGAGAGCTGCCTGTCGGCTGGCGTGCACTACGTGGACATCGCGGACGACCGGGCCTGGCATCTCTGCCTGCGATCCTGGGACGGCCGCTTCCGCGAGCGGAACCTGACCGCCGCCGTGGGCTGCTCCTCCCTGCCGGGAATCTCCGGCGCCCTCGCGGTCCTTGCCGCGAAACGCCTGGCACCTGTGGAAAAGGCCCGAGTCACCCTGTTCATCGGCAATCGCAATCCCAAAGGCGAGGCCGCCGTCCGCTCCGCGGGGGCACAGCTCGGCAAGATCTTCCCGGCCCCCCAGGGACTCCTCCGCGGGCTCGCCGGACGCGAGATCGTTGATCTCCCGCCGCCCTTCGGCGCCCGAGCCGTTCACGACTGGGAGAGCCCGGAGCTCGACCTCTTTCCTGTCCTGCTTGGAGCGAGGGAGGTCCGAGTGAAGGTTGGCTTCGAATCAGGCCTCGCCAACGGCTCTGCCGCGGCCTTGGCCCACCTCGGCCCACGCCTCGGCAGCGCGCTCCTCGGCGCCTTCACCCCCGTCGCGAGGGTCCTCTCGCACTTCGGCCACTCCGGCGGATTCGTGAAGGTGGAGCTGTGGACCGCCGGAGGCGCAACCGCCTCCGCCGCCCTCGGCGGAGCCAACGACGGGCAGCGCATGGCGGCTCTTCCCGCGGCCTTCGTAGCCCGGAGCCTCTACGAGGGGAGCACTGCTGTGCGCGGAGTCGTCACCGCCTGGGAAGCGTTGGGGGCGGAGTCGCTCATCGGACGGTTGATCGAGGCAGAATACGAGTTCGTCGAGTCCGGCTAGACTAGTCTCCACCCGTATACCGGAACCCCACGTCGGACTCCGCCACCGCCTTGCCACCCTGAAGCTTGGCCAGGTGGCCTTTCAGGATCACCTCGTCCTCCGGCCGCTCGTCCGGAAAGTTGCCCAGCTTCACGAAGTTTCCGGTGAAGCGGTAGCTGATCCCGCCGACCTCCTGGGTGGTGAAGGTGAAGGCCTTGCCCTTCAGAGTCGGAGCGATCAGTGGGAAATCCACGGCCGGCCCCTTGCCTTTCGGCTTCAACCGGATCGCACCGTGGAGTGGGACGTCCACCATCTCGTCCCCCTTCATGTCGATGGTGGAGAGGTTGAGATGGTCGATGTCCTGAAAGCCCTTCGGCGCTTCCTCTTCATGGAAGTAGTAGTAGCCGAAGAGGTCCACCTTGGGCGCGGGCTTCGGCGCGGCCGGACCCATGCCGGCGAAGAACGCCGGAATCGTCAGCAGCGCGGCGAAAGGCAGCACCTCACCACCCCATCTTTTCGATCGAGTACGGCAGCATCTTCCGCCACCAGGGCCAGTCGTGGGAGACGTCATGCCCCCACAGGTCCAACAGATACGGTATCCCCTTGCGGTCGAGGATCTCGGCGAGCTGGCGGGACGCGTGCGGCGCCTCGTAGGCTCCCTGGCCGGAGAGGATGTGGATCTGCGCGGAGGTCTGCAGCAGGTGAAGAGGCTTGCCTTCGAGATTCGGTAGATACCAGGTCGGATTGTTGAAGAAGGCGTCGTCGCCGCTGTAGCCGCGAAGATAGTCCGGACCCAGGTCGTAGAAACCACTCATGGCGATGACGCCGTCGAAGAGATCCGGCCGCCGAAACAACGTGTTGGCGGCGTGGAAGGCGCCGAAGCTGGCCCCCGCCGTAGCGATGCGGATGTCGGGCGACAGACAGGTGTGGCGGATGAAGGGAACGACCTCCTCCTCCAGGTACCGGGAGTAGAGTCCCTGCCGCCGGGCCTGCTCCTGCACCGGTAGCTTGCTGTCCATCCAGGCCTGATTGTTGATGCTGTCGATCGAGAAGACGCGCACCCGGCCGGCGTCCAGCGCCTCCGCGACGGAGCCGATCAGCCCGAAGCGCTCGTTCTCCAGGAAGTCCGCCGCGGCCGTGGGGAAAAGCAGCAGAGGGTGACCCCAATGACCGTAGGAGACGATGGGCATCTCCTGGCCGAGAATCGGACTGTTCCATTTCGTGATCTCTCGTTGACCCATCGATCCCTCACCTCCGGGGCGTGCCCCTTCCAAGTTGTCGCGATCCGCCGGGGAGGATATCCCATCCCGCGGGAGACCGGCACGTCTCTTGCGCCGGCTGGACGGCTGATGTCAAAGTCCCTCCGCCAACAGGGGAGGCCATGGAAAGGATTCCCATCCACGCCAACGGCCGGGAGGTCTCGCATCTCGCCGTTCGCTTCGATCCGCCGCCGGGCGCTCCCGGGCGCCTCGCCATCCTCTATCTTCACGGCTTCGGCTCCCAGCAGTCGGGAGAAAAGGCGGAGTTCTTCCGCCGCCGGGCTCTCGACGCCGGGCTCGGCTTCTGCTCCTTCGACTTCCAGGGCCACGGAGAGTCCGGCGGCGACCTCACCAGCCTGACGCTGACGCGCAACCTGGAGGACGTCTCCCGGGTCCACGCCCTCCTGCGCTCCCGGGGCCACGAGCGGCTGATCCTCGTGGGCTCCTCCATGGGCGGCGGCACCGCCCTGTGGTATTCGGCCCTCCATCCGGAAGAGATCGCGGCCGGCCTCTACATCGCGCCGGCCCTGGAGATGGACAAGGGATTGCTGGCCTGGGCCGGCGAAGAGAAGGCGCGCCGCTGGCAGGAAACCGGCATCGTCCACTTCGAGAACGACATGGTCTCCTGCGAGCTCGGCTGGGGTTTGATCGAGGATCTCCGCGTCCACTCGATGGACCGGCTGCTCACCGTATACCACACCCCGTGCCTCCTCCTTCAAGGCCGGCGCGACACCACCGTCGGCTGGCGCAGCGTCGCCGACTTCGCCACCCGCTGCCCCTTCCCCGGCATCGAGCTGCACCTTTTCGCCGACGGCGACCACCGCCTGACCGATCGGAAGGAGCGGTTGTGGGAGCTGATGGCGGAGTTTTTGCGCGGGAGAGGAGTGACAGGGGAGCTTTCACGGATTGACAAAATCCCCGCTTAGGACGACTCTGTTCCCGCAATTACACCTTTCGGAAGGCGCCCCGGACGGCTATGGTGGCTGCCCGCATGGGCCCGCTCAATGGGAGAGGAAGATGAGATCTCAGATGACACGCCTCATGGTCGCGGCACTCCTCGTCTGCTTTGCGCTGGTCTCCAGTTCCGTTGCGTGGGCCCGGCCGGTCTCGGGACCAGCACCGCTCCACGTACAGGAAAGCTTGCTGATAGAAGACCTCGTCGACTGGGTCATCTCCCTGATGGAGCGGCACTCGACCTCGCAGAAGAGCCCCGCTCCGGAGTCTCCCCACAACCAGCCCAAGGAAGGCCCTCAGGTCGATCCCAACGGCCAACATTGAGCCGCACTGCGGCAAGCGACGGCGTCGGGAGGCCGGAAAAAGACCTGCCGATGCCTTCTTTGTCCCGTTTTGTGCTGCTCAAGCATCCTTAGATACAGGATGCTATTCTCAATAGAATTCTTTGGTCCGCATCGGAGTCTCCCCTCCGACGCGGCGTCGAACCGGCGGAACCAGGGCCCTGTCCCCGTTGGACGCCACCGGTTCAGGGAGGGGCCAACCCGTGAAGATTCACCCCCATGACCTCCTGATCGAAGAGCTCTTCGCTTCTTCCGGCGACGAAAGTCTGGCCGTGATCGAGCATGTCCTCCAGTGCGGCGCGTGCCAGCGCCGGACCCGAGAGCTGCTTCACGCGCAGCCTGCGCCGCTCCTCCAGAAGGTCGTCCGGCTGGAGTGGCACAACGCTCCCGCCGACTATGGCGTAACCCTGGACCGCGCCGCGGCCTTCGCCCAGCGTTTGAAACTGACCCACGATTGGGAGCGCGCGGAGGCCGAAGATTTACTTGCAGAGCTTCTGGGGCACCCAGGCGGCCGGCGGCAATGGATCGTCCGCAATCACCCGCGCTTCCAGACCTGGGGATTGTTCGAGCGACTCCTCGAGCGCGGCCGGGAACAGAACTTCGACGATCCGGCGGCTGGTGAAGGGTTGGCGCTTCTCGCCCTGGAGATCACGGACCGCCTGGAAGGATTCAGCGAGGAGAGGCTTGAAGACTTCCGTTCTCGGGCCTGGGCCAGCGTCGCCAACTCCCGGCGAGTGCGATCCGACCTTCGCGGCTCCGAGGAGGCCTTCGCCATTGCCTTCTCCCACCTGGCCCGAGGAGCTGGCGAGCCGATGGAGCGCGCTATCCTCTTGGACCTCAAGGCGTCCCTGCTCCGCGCACAGAGGCGTTTCGCCGACGCCCTGCGGCTCCTGGCGCGTGCCATTCGCATCTTCCGCCAGCTTGGCGAAAGGCACCGGGCGGGGCGGTCTCTGATCAACATGTCCATCGTCTATCGCTACGCGGGCGAAGCCGAGCGAGCCCTCCCGCTGCTCTACGAAGCCTTTGACCTTATTGATGCCTCCCGGGAGCCCGTGCTCCTGCTGGCTGCGTGGAACAATCTCATTGACGACCTCGCGGACAGCAAGCAGTTCATGGAAGCCCAGAAGCTCCTGGCGCGGGCCCGCCCTGTTTACCGGCAATTTCCCGAGCCCTGGGCTCAAAATCGGCGCCGCTGGGTGGAAGGACGAGTCGCCCGCGGCCTCGGTCAGGAGCAGGATGCGGAAGCTCTCTTCCTCAGAGCCCGAGACGGCTTCCTCGCCGAGGATGCGGCCTATGACACGGCGCTCGTCTCCCTTGAGCTCGCTTCGCTCTTTGCCGAGCAGGGCCGGGTCGATGAGGTCAAGCGAATTGCCGAGGAGATGATGCCCATATTCTCTTCACGCCAGATTCACCGCGAGGCGCTGGCGGCGCTCATGTTCTGGAAGCAGGCGGTGGACGCCGAGCGGGCGGGGACCGAGTTGGTGAGCGGGGTGGCGGCGTTTTTGAAACGCGCCCGGCACGATCCAGATCTACGATTCGAAGAGCCTAAGGTCTAGACACAGCCCTCCTCTGCCAGGAGGAGGAAAACCTCGGTCTACGCTGGCGCGACGTTACCTACCTCGGCCCTCGCCACCTCCAGCATTGAGATTCACCTCTCCGCCAGGAGAGGCGTATTCTAATGTCAAGGAAGGGTAGGACCTTTGTCAGGATAGCCATGACAGCGTACACCAAAGAGGGTGACTATGAAGCGGCGATCGCGCGATCCCTGCGGTTGGTCCAACTTCGTGCGTACGATCTGAGGCGGGAACGGGAAGAGGCTCCCAAACGCCTTGCACGCTTGGCAGAGCTCTCCTCTCAGGGACACAACCTGCTCTTAAGCAACAGCCCGAATTTTCAAACCTGGGGACTTTTCGAGATTCTGATCCAGACGGGTTGGGAGGAGACCTTTACTGATCCGTCCCATGCTGAGGAGCTTCTTCATCTCGCGCTGAAAGTCTCCAACCACCTGGACTCTTCTTTCTATGGCAGGGAGCGGATCGAGGACCTTCGAGCCAGAGCCTGGGGCTACATCGCGAATACACGCCGGGTAAGAATGGACCTCTTGGGTGCGGAAGAGGCGTTTGCAGAGGCTTGGTCGCGATTGACTGCTGGGACCGACGATCCGATGGAGAAGGCACTTATCTACGACCTCAGAGCCTCTCTCCTCAGAATCCAGCTAAATTTCGACGAATCGATGTGGCTGTCCCGGAGAGCCATCGCAAGCTACCGCAAGGTCGGAGAAACCCACCTTGTCGGCCGCTCCCAGGTCAACCTGTCCGTCACTCATCGATTCATGGAGAATCCGGACAAGGCGATTTCACTCCTCTACCAAGCCCTCGAGCTGATCGACCGCAACCGCGAGCCACGTCTGGCTCTGTCTGCTCTCAACAATCTCGTCGATGACTTGGCTGTCGCTGAGCGCTTCATGGAGGCTCAGAGAATACTGGCTCACGCCCGCCCCCTCTACCAACGCTTTCAAGATCCCATGATCCAGACTCGACGCCTGTGGGTGGAGGCGAAGGTCGCTCTTGGTTTAGGTCACCTTGCCAGAGCCGATGAGCTCTTCCAGCGGGTGCAGGTTGGAGTGTCCGACGCCGGAACGGAGCTCGATCGGACTTTCCTGTCTCGCGATATGGCCTCTCTTCGGGCCCATCGCGTCAGCCGAGCGGATGGATAAACAGGGGCGGCTCCGTGAAGGGCCGCCCCGTTCAGGCTCTTACTTGCCCTTGAAATCGAAGTTCGCGGTGACCGTCTGGTTCGGTCCGACCGTGATCTCCTGATCCTGCGTGCCGAGCTTCTCGTGCCAGGCCTCGAGGGTGTACTTGCCCGGGGGCAGGTTCTTGATCGAGAAGGAACCGTCCTCGCCGCTGGTGGCGAAGAAGGGGTGCGGCAGCACGCCGACGTAGGCGGTCATCCAGGGATGAACGTCGCACTTCACGTGGACCATGACTTCCTGCTTGTCGAAGGTCTTGTCGAAGGGCGGCAGCCCCTGGGGCTGGGCCTGGTTGAACTCGGTGTTCGTCGTCGCCAGGGCGTGGACGTTGTGCAGCGTCGCGTCGGTGTTCTTGATGGTCAGCGACTGGCCCGTCTGCATGCCCTGCACGCGCGGGGTGTAGAGGCAGCCCTGCTGGTCGAGCTCCTTCTTCTCCGCGGGAGCCGGGAAGGTCTTCCCCTCGAGGCCGGTCTTGACGTAGACGAAGACGTTGCCGAGCTTGCCGTCCTTGGCCGCGATCTCGTTGGTGTCCGCCGGGGTCTTGTGGAGACTGGCGCAGATCGGATCGGCGCTGAAGGCGATGGGGGTGTCGGTGTCCGTCCCCGCGAAGGTGACGGTGCCGGTGACGCCGCCGGCATCGGCGGCCGGAGCCGCGGGAGCCGCCGCCGGGGCGGGAGCCGCCGGCTCTTCCTTGGTGCCGCCGCCGCAGCCCACGAGCGCCAGAACGGCGCAGAGCGCCACGAGCAACATTAGTTTCCTACTCATACGAAACCTCCTTGTTGGATGTCTTGAAACGAGTGACAAATCGCAAGTGATTGGGGGCCGGCGAGCCGCCGCGGAATACCGCGACGGCGACGCCGGAGATGGAGATCATACCTGAGGTTGCTTCAACGGCCTCCAGCCGACCCGGAAGTCACCGCCGCGGGCGTGCCGCTTGCCGCCCCCGCGGTGGTAGTCGCCGGACGGCGTCCGCCTCCCGAGATCAACCAGATGTGGTCGCGCAGAGCCGTCGTCACGTTCTTGACGTCCGCGAGCCAGGCGTTCATCTCCGCCTCGGACGAGAAGTAGTGGAGGATCTGCTGCTTCTGCGCGGCGAACGCCGGATTTCCCAGCATCGCCGGCACCGGCGACATGAACTCGCCGGGCTTGGTCTCGGGGAAGAAGTTGGGCATGCGCGTGCCCGGAATCCAGTGTCCCGGGTTCTCGATCCACGACGGCACCCAGTCGTAGCGCAGGCGGTCGTGCGCCATCAGCAGGGACGGCGCGAGATCGCCCTTGGAGCCGCCGACCGCCGACGCGGCCTCCGCTCCCGCCGGATGGCAACGGGCGCACTGCAACATGGAGAACACCGCACCGCCCACCGCCAGGCTCTTGGCGTCCGCCGGCTCCGGCTCGGAAAGGAACGGGCGCTGCTCCTCGCGGGCCGCGAAGTAGGAGACCAGGGTGTTGGTCCGGTCGTCGGTGAAGCCGAACGTCGGCATGCGCACCGTCAGCCAGGGGCGCGTGCGGATACGGCTGGGGTCGTGCAGGAAGTTGAACAGCCAGGCGCTCTGCACCCGGGCTCCCTCGGCCGCCAGGTTCGGCGGCAGCAGGCCGGAGACGTCGGGGTTGGCCGTGCCCTGCTCCTTGAGCACCTGCGTGAACAGGGACTTGATGGCGTAACCCTGGCCCTCGATCAGATGGCAGCCCTGGCAGTTGAAGCGGGTGATGAGCTTGCGCCCTTCGGCCAGCGCGGCCGAGCGCGGGTCGGTGCCAGCCCGGCGCGTGGCGATGGCCGACTCCTTGGTGAAGCCCATGACGTTGGACAGCACGGACTGCGCCTCGCGCTGCGACATGCCGAAGTTCGGCATCTTCAGCAGCTCGTTGTAGTCCTTCACCGCCTCCTTGCCCTCGTCCCACATGCGCGGACGCAGCAGCTTGTTGTAGATCCAGTCCTGGCGGGTGTGCGGCACCTCGTGCACGTGGCCGAAGTCGAGCTGGTGGAGCGGCTTCGAGCCTTCCGCGGTCAGCTCGGTGCCGATCGGCTTCAGGTTCTCGAAGCCCTTGATGTCGTGGCAGCCGTAGCACCCGTACTTGCCCACCGTCTGCTCGCCGAGGTAGACGTTGCGGTCCTGCTCGGACATCGCCGCCAGCTTCGCCTTGCTGCGGTCCTGGGTGTAGAGGTTGGTGAGATAGGACATCGCGAGCTCGTCGCGCAGCTTGGCGTCGATGGCCGGCAGGGCCTGATTCTCATACTGCGGATTGTGGTTCGGCGTGTCGAGCAGGTACGCCGTGACGTCCGCCGCCTCGGCGTCGGTGAGACGGAGGTTCGGCATGTTGGTGTCCGGGTAGTACTGCTTGGGGTTCTTCACCCAGGCGTAGACCCAGCCGCGGGAAACCTTACTGCCGGTGTTCACCAGGTTCGGGCCGTGCAGACGGTTGATCACCGGGTAGTAGTCGTCGCGCTTCGCCTTGCCGTCCAGAAGGTGGCAACCGCCGCAGCCGACGGTCTCGAAGACCAGCTTGCCGCGCGCCGGATCGCCGGCCGGCACGCCGGCGTCGGTGTAGGCCGGCTTCTCCGACTTGGCCCACAGATAGGAGACGAGGCTGACGATCTCCACCTCCTGGCGCTTCTTGTTGACCTCGCTGGTAGTGTTCTCCTGGTTGAAGAAGTGCGGCATCCAGGTCGTCGGGTGGAACTCGCGCGGCGCCTTGATCCACTTGTAGGCCCAGCCGGGATTGGTCTTGCCGGCGATGCGCAGCAGCGACGGGCCGGCCTTGCGCAAGCCGGTGAAGCCCGGCATGTTGATCGTGTGGCAACCGTAGCAGCCCATGTGGGAGATGAGCTCGCGGCCCACCTCCTGGGTGTCCGACTTGGCGGTCCAGACGCCGCTGGCGTGGCAGGCCACGCAGCCCGACTCGGCCACTTTGCCGGGGAGGATGGGATAGTCCAGGAACTGCTGCTGCTTCCAGTCCCACTTCTTCTCCCACTCCTTCTTCGTCTCCTCCCACTTCTTCTTCGACTCCGGATCGTTCGAGACCAGCAGCGGCAGGCTGTGGCCGGCGCGCGCGAAGTCGGTGGCGCGGTCGAGGCCGCCGTGGCAGATGGTGCAGCCGAAGCGCGTGTACGGGTGGGGCGAGGAGTCGCCCACGAACAGGTCGAGCCGCGGATGGGAGCGGAACGGCTCCTTCCACTCCGTGGTGTCGAAGCCCGGGCGGTTGGACGCCACGTGGCAGGTCAGGCAGCGGTCGACGCGGTCGATGTTCGTGAAGTTGATGTTCTGGTAGAGCCCCGGCAGGATCACCTGCTCCACCTTCAGGCTCGGCTTGATGAAGTCCATCAACGGCGCGTTGAGGACGAAGTAGTCGACGCCCTTGTTCAGGTTGGCGACCCGCGTCTCGATGCCGTCGACGCCGCTCTGCAGCGCCTTGAGCTTCTTGTCCGCCTCGCTCAGCGCCGCCTCCTTGGCGGCCAGCCGGGCTTGCGCGTCGTCGCGGCCGGCCTCGGCCACCTCGCGCTGGTGGAGAGCCTCGAGCAGAGCCTGACGCGTCTGCTCCCGGGTGGCGGAGCGCTCCTTGATGGCGCCCGCGTCTCCCGACTGCACCGCGTTGTCGTACTGGAACTTGGCCGCGTCCGCCGTCGCCTTCCGGCCCTTCCAGGCCGAGTCGGCGGAGTAGACCTTCGCCTTCCAGTCCGAGACCTCGGACTCCAGCTTGGCGATGTCCTTGTGGTGCTGGTCGAGCTCCTTCTGAGCCTGGGCGACGTCCTGCTTGAGCCTCACGAGGTCGGTCTGGCTGAGCTTCTGCTTCTCCGCATCCGCCTCGCGGACCAGCTTCTGCCTCTCCAGGCTACGGAACTCGGACTGGATCCGCTTCCACGGCTGGGCGTAGTCCGCGAAAGCCATCCAGAGCGTCACCGCCAGGAGCCCCAGGGAGCTCAAGGCGAACACCATGTTCATGCGACCGAAGTTATAGTGACGGTCAGGACGCTTTTCGGGCGGCGTCATCGGTGGAGTCAACTTGGAGCTCCTCTCCCTCGCACGAGGGATGCGAACGACATCGAGTCTAGATGTTGAAGAAGTACTCCTGAACGTGGACGAAGTATTTCAGGTTGAACAGCCACCGGCAGTACATCTTGATCGGCAGCAGCATCATGAAGAGGAACAGGGTGACGCCGACGTAGTAGCGGGCCGGTCCCATCTTCTCGTAGTACTTCTTGAA
>Ga0134121_10004518_pt1 | contig 11385 bp, 10 predicted proteins | sample KB301_FD_96463 | JGI IMG/M metagenome (GOLD analysis project Ga0134121, IMG submission 96463) | Terrestrial soil microbial communities without Nitrogen fertilizer from Kellogg Biological Station, Michigan, USA - KB3-0-1 | ecosystem: Environmental > Terrestrial > Soil > Unclassified ...
ATCGAGCAAATGTGCGGCGGACTCACGGCCAATCTTTGGGATGATCCATTCGAGTGGACGCTCCCGGAAACGCTTTCAAACGCTGATCGGATTGTCGAGTATTTGTCTGAAGTCGATCTTGCGCGCGCTCGTGCGTTCAAATCGATCGATGATGGTGCGTTGACGAAGTACATTACAACGCCGTCAGGTGAGGAGCGGTTGCTGATTAGTGTGCTGTTGGAGACGCTTGTGAAGGCTAGTGAATTCCGGGGGCGGGCTATTGCTCACGGAAACGAGTAGACAGGATTGCAGGATGTTCAGGATTTACATGATGAATCTTAATCCTGTTATTATCTAGTCCGACGTAACAGCCCGTCTGGCGAGGAACAGTCCCCATGTTTTGTCCGCAGTGCGGTCAGCAGCAAGTCGCGGGAGTTATCCGTTTTTGCTCTCGTTGCGGTTTTCCCCTCGATGGCGTATTGCAGTTGTTAAGCAATGGCGGAAACCTCCCCGTCTACCGATCACCCGACGAGCCGGTCCCGATTTCACCGCGTCGCAAAGGCGTCAAGCAAGGTGGATTGTTACTACTTTCCGGCGCTGTGATCGTTCCGATCCTGGGGATCTTTGCGAGTTACAGTAATTCGGCTTTTCTTGAGATCCTAACGGCCCTCGCCTCCATCATCTGTTTTCTGGGTGGCCCGCTGCGAATGCTGTTCGCGGCAGTGTTTGAAGAAGGCGCTCCGAAGCCCGTGCGTGTTTATGGACCAGGGCCGATGCAGGTGCCACAACAGTTTGCTCCACACGCGCCGAGCCCTGCGCTGCCACCGCCGCCTGTACGTCCGCAGCCGAGCTGGCGGCCGCGTCCTAATACCGCAGAGTTGGTAACTCCGCCGAGCGTCACTGAAAATACGACCCGCTTGCTCGACAAAGAAGATCGCACCGAGCGCTAGTTCTGCAGGAATTTCTGCTTGCCGGCTTCGTTATCCGAACGTCTAAGGGAAATAATCCGACGTGAAGGCAGTATCACCTTTCACGATTGGATGAAGGCCGCGCTCTACGATCCGCACGGCGGCTACTATCAACAGGCCGGTAGACAACGCTGGGGCAGGAAAGGCGACTATCGCACCAGTCCCGAGCGCAGCGAATTGTTTGCGAGCACGTTCGCGCGTTACTTCGTTAAGCTTGCCTCGGAAGTAGAGCTGACGATCGTGGAGAGCGGTGCGGGCGATGGGAGCTTCGCGTTCGGCGTGCTGCGCACTTTGCGAGATCAGTTTCCGGCTCGCTTTGCTGAAACGCGATATGTTGTTTGCGAGTTGAGCGACGACGCACGGCGTCGCATGCAGGAACGACTCAGTGAGTTCGGCGAGCGCGTGCAGTTTTGTTCTGATTGGGATCAGGTCTCGGTTCGTTCAGGCATCTATTTTTCAAATGAGCTGCTCGATGCGTTTCCGGTTCATCGCGTGGTGAGGAGCGATGAGTGGTTGTCGGAGATGTACGTCGCTCTCGATGCAAACGACGAGTTTGTTTGGTCTACTGGCCCATTTTCGACGCCACGGTTAGCTGAGTTTATCAACGCGTATTCGATCGAATTCGCGCCGGGGCAAGTCATCGAGATCAATCTCGCGATCGATGATTGGCTCAGTGCAGTCAGTGAGAAGCTCGAAAAAGGTTTTCTGATCACGGTCGATTACGGCGCTGAGGCTGAGGAGCTTTACGATCCGACTCTGCGACCAGACGGAACGCTGCGCGGTTTTTCAGATCACGGTTTCGTCGACAATCTGCTCGCTGACCCGGGCGAGTATGATCTGACGACAAGCATTAACTGGACCCAGGTTAAGAGTGTTGGTGAGCAGCTTGGATGGAGCGTGCTCGAGTTTGCTTTGCAGGACAAGTTTCTCCTGAGTGCCGGTTTGCCGGAACAATTGCAATATCAACTGGTCCGTGTTCAGACTGAGGCCGAGAAAGTGTCTTTAACTACGGGCGCGCGCGATATGATCTTGCCCGGTGGAATGGCGTCGAGTTTTCAGGTGCTCGTACAGAGACGGAGTTAATGATGTCGAAGCTAATCGATCTGTCGCATACAGTTGAACATGGAATGATCACTTACAAAGGTCTGCCGGCGCCGGTGATCAGTGACTATCTCAGTCGTGAGGATTCCAAAACACGCTATGCGTCGGGAACGGAGTTTCATATCGGCAAGATCGAGATGGTTGCCAACACTGGTACGTATCTCGACAGCCCGTTTCATCGTTATGCGCGTGGGAAGGATCTCGCCGGTCTCGATCTGAATTCGATCGCGAACCTGGATGCGATCGTCGTGCGCTGCACAGGCCAGACGGAGATTGACGAACAGGTTTTCAGCGGGATTGATGTGAAAGCCAAAGCTGTGTTGGTCCACACCGGTTGGGACAAGCACTGGCGGACCGACGAATATTCCAGCGGCAAGCACCCTTTTCTCACTGAGGGCGCGGCGACTCATCTCGCGAAGAATGCAGCAGCGCTCGTGGGGATTGATTCTTTCAACATCGACGCGACGCGCGACGGTAATCGTCCGGCGCACACGGTTCTGCTCGGATATGATATCCCGATCGTCGAGCATCTCTGCGGTCTTGGAGAGCTGCCGGATCGGGGTTTTAAATTCTTTGCTGTACCGGTGAAGGTGCGACAGTTTGGCACCTTTCCTGTTCGCGCGTTTGGGATCACGGATTAACGCGGAGTTTCTTTCGGAGGCGCCCCATATGTTCAAGTTGTTGTTTGTGATCGTCTTGATGGCAGGCAGCGTTCTTGCTGAGCCGCGACCGTACTTCACCGAGCCGTCGCTCTCGCCTGATCGCAAAGAGATCGCGTTTGTCTCGGGTGGTGATATTTGGACCGTGCCGGCAGCCGGTGGTGTGGCGTCACTGCTCGTGTCGCATCCGGCGAACGAAGCGCGCCCACTGTATTCACCTGATGGTCGCCAGCTAGCTTTCATCTCGTCGCGCACTGGCAATGGCGACATCTATCTATTGACACTCGCCACCGGCGATCTCAAACGTCTGACTTTCGACGACGGTCTTGATCAGCTTGACGGCTGGTCGCGCGACGGGCGCTGGATCTACTTCTCGTCAACGAGTCGCGATATCGGTGGTCTTAACGATCTTTATCGCGTCAGCGTGAACGGCGGCACGCCGATGCCGGTCAGCGCGGATCGTTACACGAACGAATTCTTTTGCGCGCCTTCGCCTGATGGAAAGACGCTCGCGTTTTCCGCGCGCGGTATCGCTTCGGGCCAGTGGTGGCGCAAGGGTCACAGTCACATCGACGAATCGGAAATCTGGTTGCTCCGGTCGTTCGACGCGGGAACAGGAACTTACGAACGCGTCACTCCAGCCGGAGGCGCGAAAGAGCTTTGGCCGATGTGGAGCGCTGACGGGCGTGCGTTGTTCTACGTTTCAGATCGCACAGGTGCACAAAATATCTGGACTACAACCCCGGGCGGCTCCGGCGCTCGCCGTCTTTCAAGCTTCACTGACGGGCGCGTGTTGTGGCCCAGCATTGCCTACGATGGCCGCGAGATCGTGTTTGAGCACAACTTTGCGATCTGGAAACTCGACACTGCGAGTGGCAAAGCCAGCGAGATCGCGATCACGCGGCGCGGCGCCTCGGCTGGACCAGCCGTCGAACGTCAGCGTCTCAGCGATCAGATCAGTGAGATGCAGCTATCGCCTGACGGCAAGAAGGTCGCGTTTGTAGTTCGCGGTGAGGTGTTTGCCGCGTCAGCGAGCGATGGCGGCGATGCCGCGCGCGTCTCAAACAGCTCGGCGGAGGAATATCAGATCGCGTGGGCGCCGGATAGTCGTCGCCTCGTTTATGTGTCTGATCGTGACGGTGTGCCGCACCTGTTCTTGTACGATTTCACCAGTAATTCCGAGATGCAGCTCACTCGCGACGCTGCAGACGATTCAACGCCGCGCTTCTCGCCTGACGGTAAATCACTTGCTTTCATTCGCGGCGCGAAAGAGCTGCGCGTGATGGACGCGGTGGCTAAGACGGACCGCGTCGTGAAGACTGCAATCTTTGAACGTCCGCCGGTGGGCTCGGATCGTCCGTTCGTTTGGTCGCCTGACAGCAAGTGGATCGCGTACGTTCCTATCGCTGAGAACCAGTTCAAGAATGTGAATGTGGTTTCGATTGATGGCAGCGCGAGCGGATCGGCGAGTTATCTCGCGAATGTTTTCAACAACACGATCTCGTGGAGTCCGGACGGCGCTTACATTCTCTTCGACTCGGGCCAGCGCACCGAGAGCACGCAACTTGCTCGTGTGGATCTCATTCCGCGCACGCCGCGCTTTCGTGAAGATCAGTTTCGTGATCTGTTTCGCGAAGAGCCGCCGCGAAGCGTAACGCCTGCGAATCGTCCTGAGCCGCGTCCAACGGAAACTCCTGCGCCGTCGCCTTTACCGTCTGCGTCGCCAGAAGAAAAACGTCCGGCAGCGAAACCGGTTCAGGTCGTCTTCGATGATATCCGGCGGCGTCTGAGTTTTGTGCCTGTTGGTCTCGACGTCAGTTATCAAACGATCAGTCCGGATGGAAAGTGGGTTGCGCTCGTCGCGAGTGCAGCGAACCAGGCGAACATTTACGTTTACTCGCTTGACGAGTTGTCGCGCGAGCCTGCGGTTGCGAAGCAGCTAACGTCCACTTCCGGTTTCAAAAACTGGGCGCAGTTCTCGCCCGACAACAAAGAGATCTTCTTCATCGAGAATGGACGCATCGGAGTCGTGAATCTCGAGGGTCGCAGTCGTTCGCTCGCCGTCACGGCGGAGATGGATGTCGATTTTTCGCGCGAGAAGATGGAAGTGTTCCGGCAGGGCTGGTCGTACCTGCGCGACTTCTTCTACGACGCTGACTATCACGGCGCCAACTGGCAAGCCGTGCGCGCTGAGTATGAGCCGCTCATCGAAGGCTCGCGCACGCCCGACGAGATGCGCCGGCTGATGAATTTGATGGTTGGTGAGCTAAATGCATCGCACCTCGGCGCTGGTGGACCGCAGGGTGGAAACCCGACGACGACCGGTCGCACCGGTCTACGTTTCGATCGCGGAGAGTATGAGACTTCAGGACGCTTGCGCGTGACTGAAGTGATTGCGCTGAGTCCAGCGGCTATCGCGGGAAATATCAAGCCCGGTGACTATCTCCTAGCCGTCGATGGTCGTGCGATCGATCAAACCGCGAACGTCGATGAGACTCTGAGCTACAAGATCGGGCGCCGAGTTAGTCTGACTGTTTCGTCGAGTGCTGACGGTGCCGGGAAGCGTGAAGTCGTCGTGCGTCCGGTGAATGGAGCGACTGAGCGCGGTTTGATGTACAGGCAGTGGGTCGAACGAAATCGAGCGTACGTCGCGAAGATCAGCAACGGCCGGCTCGGTTACGCGCACATGTTCGACATGTCGCAGAATTCGCTCAACCAGCTCTACATCGATCTCGATGCTGAGAACTACGCGAAAGACGGCGTGGTGATCGACATTCGCAACAACAGCGGTGGGTTCGTAAACGTTTACGCGATCGACGTCCTCGCGCGTCGCGGTTATTTGACGATGACGTTGCGTGGCACGAGTTCCACGCCGGCGCGCACGGTGTTGGGCCAACGCGCGCTCAATCGTCCGACGATTCTCGTCACGAACCAGCATTCTTTGTCGGACGCTGAAGACTTTACTGAAGGTTATCGCACGTTGCGGCTGGGCCAGGTCGTCGGTGAACCGACCGCTGGCTGGATCATCTACACGTGGAACCAGGCGCTGATCGACGGCACCTCGTTTCGCCTCCCGCGCATGAAAATAACAGCGAATGACGGGACCGACATGGAGCGCAACCCACGCCTCGTCGACATCGAGGTCACGCGCCCCATCGGCGAAACCCTGACCGATCGCGACACTCAACTGGACGTCGCCGTCCGCGAGCTCCTGAAACAACTCGGCTCGTCCCGCGCTACGTCACCGAGGTGAAAGCTCGCGAAGTGAGCGACAGCATAAAGCCTGGGGCGCAAGCCCCAGGATCAGATCAGTCCGAAAATATTGAGCCCGCGAAGTGGGCGACAGCCCAAACATCAAACGCGCTGTCGCCCGTTTCACGGGCTCATTTGCTTTTTTAATCGCTATCCTGGGGCTCGCGCCCCAGGCTTTATGCTGTCGCTCGCTTCGCGAGCTTCTCTGCCGCCTGCTTCGCAGGCTTAAAACAATTCGAACTTGATCGTCAGGTACTTCTTCGGGTTTTGGCGGAAGTCGTAGATCATTTTTACGCCTTCGGATGAGAGCTGGTTGACGTTGGTGTAGAGGGTGTCGTCGTTGAGAAGTTTGCCGACCGTGCCTTCACCACGCTGCGCGGCGGCCACGAGGTTGTCAACGCGCTCGGCGGTCGTGTTGAAGCGAGCGATGGCGGCGCGAGCGTCGTTGTAGATCTGCTCGTCGCGGATGAGTTTGCCGAGCGTGCCGTGGCCGGCGTTGATATCGGCAATCATGAGATTGATTTGATCTACTGACTTATCGAGACGATCAGCGGTGCGATTGATGCGGTTGTAAAATTCGTCGTCAGTAAGTAGCTTGCCCGCCGTGCCGCGGCCGGCGCGCAGATCGTCGGAAATTGATTTTAATGAAATCGCGATCTCGTTGGCATTGTTGTAAAGCGCGGGATCGTTGATGAAGCGTCCGGCCGAGCCATTGCCCGATCGGACCGCTGTCATCACGTCCTGCGTCTCACGAATCGTCGCGTTCAGGTTGTTATAAAGCGCTTCGTCGCTGAACAGGCGTCCCACCGTGCCTTTTCCATCTTTTACGTCTTTCACGATGCCGTTGATCTCATCGGAAAGTTTACTGAGACGCTGGGCCAGATCGGTTCCGGAAGTGGCGAAGTCGTTGACGGTGTTCGAAGAAGATGACGGCAGGAGTGCGCCGTCCTGGACCGGTTGGCCCACCGCTGATCCGGGTGTGATATTGATCAGCATTTCGTTGCCGAGCAGGCTCGGCGATCCCTGTTGCGCCTGTGAGTCGGAACGAATGCGCTCGTTTGCGGGACGACCGTCGATCGTCGAGTCGACCGTCAACTGCGCTTCCACTCGCGGCGCGCCGGGAGCAGGCGACGGCTCGAGCAGAACGATCCGCTCCACCTTACCAACGCGCACGCCGGCGAGCCGGACTTCAGAACCTTCACGCAATCCATTCGCGTCGACGAAACGAGCTTTCAAGTGCAGCTTTTTGCTGAAGGGATTAATGTCGCCGGAAGCGTTGAGTACGAGGAAAATAAGCACGGCTATCGCGATCAGTACGAATATACCGACTCGTACCTGGCTCAGGCTGATACTCGTTTTTGCTCGAGGCATGGCGTAATCCTCACTCTCTCTTTAATGTCCCCGCAGAAATCTCTGGATGTAAGGATCCTCTGCGCGTCGCAGTGCTTCGTCTGTGCCGCTGAAGATGACCTTGCCCTCACGCATCATCATCACCTTGCTGTTGATGAGACAAAGCCGCTCGCCCTCGCGCTCGAAAATCACTTTGCCGTCTTCGTCAACTACAGCGTACTCGGAACAGATGTATTCGAGATTGTTCATCTCATGAGTCACGAAGATTGACGACACGTCTTCGAGGTCGCGAAGCTTCATTGCCAGCTCGCAGATTGTTCGCGCAGTCGGCGGATCGAGACCGGCGGTTGGCTCATCAAACAGAACGATCTTCGGATCGCCGACGAGTGCGCGCGCGATACCGACGCGCCGGCGCATGCCGCCCGAGAGCTCGATCGGCATCTTGTCGATCGCATCCTCGAGATTGACGAACCGCAACATGCGACGAACTTCAGGCTCGACCTCATCTTCGGGCACGCCCTGTTCGTGCAGTCGAAAAGCGACGTTGTCGTAAACCGAAAGCGAGTCGAAGAGCGCGCCTTCCTGAAAGACCATGCCGATGTTCTTCCGGACCTTCATCATCTGGTCTTCGCTGTAGTCGGTAACGTCTTCACCCTCCACCAGCACTTGCCCTTCGTCCGGTTTCAGCAGCCCGAGTACGAGCTTGATGATCGTTGACTTGCCACCACCCGAACCGCCGAGGATGATCTTCGTCTCGCCTTTCATCACCTTGAAACTGAGATTGTTCAGGATGATGCGGTCGTCGAAGGCCAATACAACGTTGCGAAATTCGATCGCGGGTATCGCGCGCTCGCGATCGTCAACCTCATGGAAAGTCGATTCCGCAGCATTCTCGCTTACAGGGGTTGGAATTGTGTTTGTCTCGGCTGACATCAGAATTACGAGGTGCCTAGAATAACCTGAAGCGCTTTCGCGAGAAAGTAGTCGGCAATGATGACGATGATTGACGCGTTTACTACTGCTCGCGTGGTCGAGCGGCCGACGCCGACAGTGCCTCCCTCGGTGTTGAGTCCCTGTCGACACGCAATGGTGCCGATGATCAACGAAAAGACGAGCGGTTTGACGACACCGCCGATCAGGTCGTCGGTGGTGATGCCGTCGCGCACTGCCGAAATGAAAGTGCTTGACGACACAGAGTAAAGCGCGACTGCAGTAACCCAGCCACCGAAGATGCCGAGGCAGTCGGCCAGCACTGTCAAAAGCGGCAAACTCACGAGCAGCGCCCACAGTCGCGGAGCAACAAGCTTGCGAATCGGATCAGTGCCAAGCGCGCGCATCGCGTCGATCTGTTGCGACACGACCATCGAACCGAGCTCGGCGGAAATAGCCGATCCGACACGTCCCGTAACCATTAGTGCACACAACACGGGACCCAGCTCACGCACGAGCGAGACCGCGACGAGGTAACCGGTTTGCGATTGCGCGCCGTAGCTTTTCAGCGTAGGAAACGTCTGCACCGTTAGCACGCCCCCCGTGAAAAAGCCCGTGAGAATGATGATAGTCAAAGAGCCGACACCGATCGCATCCATCTGTGCGATGGTTTCGGGGATGTAGCGCGGTCGTTTAAAAATTCCCTTAAAAGCGCGAGCGGCTAAAAGCGTGGTCTCTTGCAGCTCGAGCAGGGCGCGCGTGGCGAAGTTCATGGAGAGCTTATCTGACTCGGTCTTTCGGTTGCGCCAGAGCGTTAAGTAGTTTCAGGCTGCGCGTTTAGAAGAGCGGCCTATCATGCGCAAATTGTATGCGGGGCGTCAAGCTATCCACAGATTACACCGATTTACTTAATCTGGGTAATCTGTGGATACCTGAGGTTATCGAGGGACGTTGCGGCGTCGAGGATTGAGCGGGCGCTGACCGTTAACAAAATCTCTGACCTGTAAACGCAATCGTCGCAGCGTGGTCAACTGGTCCGGCCGCAGCTCGCGACGGATCTTCATTTCGGTGTGAATCCTCATGCGCATCTGAGCGGCCTGCGCGGCGGCGAGCTCGTTTATTCGCTGCTCGATCACGTTTTCGTCAGTGAGATCAGCGTCGAGAGCCTGATCGAGCGCGACGTTCGCCTCACGGACGCGCCGGTTGATCTGCTGTCGCTCGAGTTTGTTTTCCTCGAAGATCATGCGAACGCGCTGCTGCTGATCGGGCGAGAGGCGAAGTTGTGTGATTGGATCGGGAGGAGGCGGCGCGAGGTCCTGCGCGTAGCTGAAACCTGTACATGTAATGATTAAGACTGCCGCTAACAAAATCGTTCGTGATGTCATTTTTTCCTCAAACATGATTACTGGTTGATTCGATCTCCGAGTAGAGTCAGAGTTGCGTCATCGGCGCTCGAAAGCAGTCTGAGCTCAGCGGCTAGCTGATCGCGCTCTTGTTTAGAGAGCGGTCGCTGGTTTCGCGCAAACTGAGTTGACGAAGAAACTCGCGGGCTCTTCGGTTTTGGTTTCGGAGAATTTACGGCGACGTTTTCGGGCGAGGGAGTTGGCTGAACGCGTGCTTGCTCTTGTGCGAGGGCCTCTTTCACGGCCCGGTTGACGTCCTGCTGTGTGTAAACAGCGTCCGGGTTTTTCGAAATCATCTGGGTGTTGTTGCTTCGGAAGAGAGCCAAGCCGGCCAGCACACAGAACGCTACGGCTGCTAAAGCTGTCGCGCCTTTCAACCACAACGGCGACAAGTCGAAAAACTGGCGCAATGCCGCGAGCGCAGATTTCGTCTTTGGCTGCGTTGTTAGCGGCGTTGAAACGAAACCGGCGAGGGCTTCGTCTCGCCAGGCGGTGATCGACTCGCGCACCACGCCGAACGACGCGACTTCTTCACGACAACTGCTGCATTGCAGCAAGTGTTGTTGGAAGTCGCGCGCCTCTTGTTCGTCCGCTTCGTCGTAGAGGAACGCGATCAAATCTGAGGCGCGTTCACAACCGGGAGAGTTTTGTATTTCGTTCATCTCAATTCCTGCCTTCAAACTTCTGCAGACGCATCTGCAACTGCTTCAACGCCGTGTACAGCCGACTCTTGACCGTGCTCAACGGCAGATCCAGCGCGTCTGCAATCTCACGAAACGTCAGCTCTTCAAACTCTTTCATCACCACCACCTGCCGCAACTCGACCGGCAGACTGTTTATCGCGCGGCGCACGGCGGCTGTTTCCTGTCGACCTTCGGCGACGTGCGCGGGCGAGTAGTTGAGGGGACTCGTGAAGCTCGTTTCGTGTTCCTCTTCGAGCGCCGACTCGCCCCGGACCTTCGAGCGTCGCTGGCGCGAGATGCACTGGTTGACCGCGATCCGGTGGAGCCATGAGGAGACTTTCGCCTCGCCGCGGAAGCCGCGGAGGTTCCGGAAGGCGGCGAGAAACGTCTCCTGAGTGGCGTCGCGGGCGTCTTCCTCGCGGCCGAGCATGCCGTAAGTGAGCGCGAAGATGCAGCGCTCCCAGCGGCGCACGAGCTCTCCAAAAGCCTCGGCATCGCCGGTCAGCGCCCGCTCAACGATGATCTCGTCATTAGCCAAACTATCCATGGCTCAGCATTTAGACGCCCCCAGGGTGCGAGAAGTCGAGAAATCCGTCGCGCCGTTGCGCCGCTGCGTGAGAAATCTTTGTTTGGTACAGGCCGAACAGGAAAATCTCTCACGCAGCGGCGCAACGGCGCGGCGGTTGTGTTAAAACACGTTGACACTCCTGAGGCCCCTCGACAATAATAACCAGACGCCGAACAGCGTCGTTCGGTCACACCAGAGACCTGCCGTCGATTGTACCGCCAGAACCACGAATGCTCGAAAAACTCGGACGAATCCGTCTCCTCTACATAGTCCTAGGAGTCCTCCTCCTGGTCGGCTTGCTGCCCCTTGCCTTCACGGGCTACCTCCTTTCAGGCCGCAGCGCCGACGAGCTGCGTTCAGTCGAGGGCCGCTACCAAGCCCAGCTTGTGCAGGACAAAGCCCGCCAGATCGAGCTCTACGGCCAGCGCTACCGCGACGTCGTCACCGGCCTTGCCCGCGCTTTCGAAATCTCCGGCGGCATTCAGGCTTTGG
>Ga0134121_10004521_pt1 | contig 11380 bp, 8 predicted proteins | sample KB301_FD_96463 | JGI IMG/M metagenome (GOLD analysis project Ga0134121, IMG submission 96463) | Terrestrial soil microbial communities without Nitrogen fertilizer from Kellogg Biological Station, Michigan, USA - KB3-0-1 | ecosystem: Environmental > Terrestrial > Soil > Unclassified ...
CGCGAGCCCGCTCGTGATCGTGAGTCCGCGCGCGGAGAGATAGCGTGCGAACTGCTCCGCGTTGTCGCGGCCGCCGCGCGTCGGGCTGCGGCTGCCGACCACCGCGAGCTGAGGGCCGGAGAGCAGCGCGAGGTTCTCGCCCTCGACCCAGAGCGCGAGCGGCGCGTCGGCGAGCTGCGCGAGCAGCGGCGGGTAGTGCTCGCCGCCGTCGGTGACGAGGCGGCGGCGTCCGGTCGAGAGCCACGCGCGTGCTCGCTCGAGAAGCGCGCCGTCGGGCGACTTGAGCTTGGCAATGGAGTCGTCGTCGAGACCGAGCGCGCGCAACGCGCTCTGCGAGCTCCCGACGAGCGCGTCGGCAGTGCCGCTAGATTTGAGCGCTTGCCGCCAGACCCTGGCTGCGGGCGCGCCCGCGGCGGCGAGCAGCGTCAGCCAGGCGTCGCTCGCCATGGCCGATGCGCCGGCGGCGCATCGGCCGGTCGGAGAATTGTGGAGCGAGGCTTAGGGGTTACGGACCGTGTCGAGCACGCTGATGTCGCCGGTGGCTTCCATGACGAGCGCATAGCTCATGCGGTCGAAGGTACGGAACACCATCATCGTGCCCACGGGTTCGTCGGGCAAGCGCACTTTCTTGCCGAAAGTGCCGCGTTCGATGCCGTGCGCGCCGCCTTGACCGCCGCCCTTTCCGCCGCCGTCGTCGCGCACGACCTTGCCGGTCTGATAGATCCGCAGTGCGCTGCCGGCGTCGAGCCCGTGCTTCGAGCCGCGGTTCAGAACGACGACTTCGTATTGGCCGGCCAGCGCGACGCCATCCATCACGGCGATGATCTGCCCGACGACTTCTTGCGCCGGCGCGTGCGGGACGAAATTCCTCGGCATCACGTCCTGCTCCGGTAGCAGATAGTCGCCGATCAGCGCCTCGCGAGTGCTGTCGAGCAAATGCAGCGTCGCGGGGTCGCCGGTCCGCTGGACGCGTCCCTGGCCGATGTAGATGCCTTCATAGCCGAGCATCGCGTTGTCGTCCGGGTCGACGAGCTTGTTGCCGAGGTGCACGACGTTGTAAAGCGAGCCCTGCGCAGCCGTCGCATGGCGCGCATAGAAGTCCTGGCCCGAGGCCGCGACGAGGCCGTTGCGGTTCGCGACGATGTACGGCAGATGCGCGAGCTCCTTCTTCTCGAGAACGACGGAGCGCGACAGGAACGCCTGAACCGACGCATACGGAATCGCCGGGATCGCGTTCTCTAGCGGCAGCTCGCGAACGCGCGGCGAGAGGCGGTCGACGCCGCCGCCGCTCGTGACAGGGCCGCGCTCGGTGACCGTGACGGCGGGGCGGCCGTTGTCGTTGTAGACGAGCGTCAGCGTGTCGCCCGGAAAGATCAGATGCGGATTCTCGACCTGCGGGTTGATTTGCCAGATCTCGGGCCAATTCCACGGGTCGCGGAGAAACTTCGCGGCGATGTCCCAGAGCGTGTCGCCCTTTTGAACGACGTACGTCTCGGGATGGCGCGGGTTCAAGACCGGCGGCGGAGCGGGCTGCCCGACGGCGGCCGCGAGCTGGAGGTCGCGCTCCTGCGCGCTCCCGGCCGACAGCACGACCATGCTTGCGGCTGCGGCGGTGATCAGACAGGCTGATCGGATGAGCGTTTTGCGCGCTTGAATCATGGTGTCTCGCTCCCTATCCCGCGGTCGTCTCGGACCCAATGCCAGTGGCTCGAACGGCGGCTGCTATAATTCGACGATTGGCGTGCGGTCGTGGGTGCGCCGCGCCTCGACCACCCCGTCCAGCAGACCCGCAGCCAATACTATCCCTGTAAAGTCAGAGGGTTAAGCAAACTTCGACGCGTTATACACGAAATCGAGGCCTAACGACAATGGCACGTCTCCCAATACTCGAGTATCCGGACCCGCGGTTGAGAATTCGCGCCGAACCGGTCACAAAAGTCGACGCCGATATCCGGCGCTTTGTCGAGGATTTGCTCGAGACCATGTATGCCGCGCCGGGCATCGGTTTGGCCGCGACCCAGGTCAATGTTCACAAGCGGATCCTGGTCTGCGACGTCTCTGCGGACCGAACGGAGCCGCATTGCCTGATCAACCCCGAGATCTTGAGCTCCGAAGGCACGACGAATTCCGAGGAAGGCTGCTTGTCCGTGCCCGAGTTCTACGACTACATCGATCGCGCTGCGAAGATCAAAGTCCGCGCGCTCGACCGCGACGGCAAGCCGTTCGAGCTCGAGGCCGAGGGGCTCCTCGCGGTCTGCATCCAGCACGAGATGGATCATCTCGAGGGGAAGCTGTTCGTCGACTACTTGTCGGAGCTCAAACGCGAGCGACTGAAGAAGAAGGCGGTGAAGAAGGCCAAGCGCTCCGGGACCGAAAGCACCTCCGCGCGAGAGCCGAAGTCCGTGCCCGTGATCTGACCCGCGGCCGTACACCGCCGAGCCCGTGAGCGTTTCCGCAACGATAGCGTTCGCCGGGACTCCGCAGTTCGCGGTCCCGACACTCGAAGCGCTCGCCGCATCGGGCGCCGACGTGAATCTCGTGTTGACGCAGCCCGACCGCCCCGCCGGCCGGGGACGCCAGGTCACGGCATCGCCCGTCAAGCTCGCGGCGGCCGCGCGCGGGCTGCGCGTCGCGCAGCCGCAAACGCTCAACGCCGCGGGCACGCTCGACGACCTCGGTCCCGCGCCCGACCTCCTCGTCGTGGTGGCCTACGGCCTTCTGCTGCCGCTTCAGATGCTCGCATGGCCGCGGCTCGGCTGCGTGAACTTGCATGCGTCGCTGCTGCCGCGCTGGCGCGGCGCCGCGCCGATCCAACACGCGATCCTCGCGCGCGACGCGACGACCGGAGTGAGCCTCATGCGGATCGAGCGCGGGCTCGACACGGGGGCCGTTTACCGCGAGCGCTCGACGCCGATCGGCGCGCGCGAAACCGCCGGCGAGCTTCATGACCGGCTCGCGGTGCTCGCGGCCGAGCTGCTCGCGGGCGCGCTGCCGGAGCTGCTCGCGGGCGAGCTGTCGCCGACCCCGCAGCAAGAGACTCTCGCGACGCGAGCGCCGAAGATCACGAAGGCGGACGCCGTGCTCGACTGGCGGCGCGGCGCGCTCGAGCTCGACGCGCGCGTGCGCGCGTTCGATCCGTGGCCCGTTGCGGAGACCCGCATGGATGACGGCACGAGACTCCGTGTCTGGCGCGCCGAGCCGCTCGACGCGGAGGCGACGGCGCCACCCGGCAGCGTCGTCGCCGCGGGCGCGGCCGGCATCGACGTCGCGACCGGCGCGGGCATCTTGCGGCTCGTCCGAGTCCAACCGCCGTCGGGGCGCGTGATGGACGCTTCGGCGTATCTCGCCGCGCATCCGCTCGATGGCGCCGCGTTCGTCGCGTAACGCGGGCGCGCCGGGCGCGGCCGTGCGTGCCGCCGCGGCGGGAGTCGTCGCGCGCGTGCTGCGCGAACGTGTCGAGGCCGACGACGCGCTAGCTGCCGCCGAGCACGGCGTCGCGCAGCGCGACCGGGCGCTGCTCGGCGCGCTCGTGTACGGCACATTGCGCTGGCATCAACGGCTCGAGTGGCAGACGGCGCGCCTCCTCTCGAAGCCGTTGAAGCCGGGCCAGCTCGAGCTCGGAGCGCTGCTCGAGGTAGGGTTGCTCCAGCTCCAGGAGATGCGGGTTCCGGAGCACGCGGCAGTGTCGGCGACGGTCGATGCCGCTGCGCTGCTCGGCCACCGCGGCGCTGCGCCGCTCGTGAACGCGGTGCTGCGCCGCTTCCAGCGCGAACGAGGCGCGCTCGACGCGGCGCTCGCGGCCGACGACGAGGCGCGGCTCAGCCATCCGCGCTGGCTACTCGAGGAGCTCGCTCACGACTGGCCCGACGACTGGCAGCGGATCTGCGCCGCGAACAATTCGCCGGCGCCGATGTGGTTGCGGGTGAACGAGCGGCGCACGACGCGCGCCGACTATCTCGCGCGGCTCGAGGCCGCTGGCATCGGCGCGCGCGCGGACCAAGAGGTCGCGACCGCAGTCGTGCTCGACGCGCCGCAGCCCGTCGACGCGCTGCCGGGCTTCGCGGCCGGCGACGCGTCCGTTCAAGACCTCGCGGCTCAGCGCGCCGCGGGCTTCCTCGACCTCGCACCGGGGCAGCGCGTGCTCGACGCGTGCGCGGCGCCGGGCGGCAAGACGGGTCATATCTTGGAAAGCTGCCCGGAACTCGACGAGGTCCTGGCGCTCGATCGCGACGCGCGCCGACTCGCGCGAGTGCGCGACAACCTCGATCGGCTCCAGCTGCACGCGCGGCTCGTTGCGGGCGATGCGACGGATCCTAAGTCGTGGTGGGACGGGCGGCCGTTCGACCGAGTCCTGCTCGATGCGCCGTGCAGCGCGGTCGGGGTGATCCGCCGGCACCCCGACATCAAAACGCTGCGCCGACCGGAAGACGTCGCGCGCGCAGTCGTACTCCAATCCCGCCTGTTGCGAGCGTTGTGGCCCCTGCTCGCCCCGGGCGGGCGTCTCGTCTACGCGACCTGCTCGGTGCTGCGTAGAGAGAACGATGCGCAGATCGCGGGTTTTGTTTCGACGGTAGAGGCTTCCGAAGGGCCAGGAACCGCGCAGTTGAGCGGGTGCCAGAGCCTGCCTGGAGACGCGGACGGGGATGGCTTCTATTATGCTTGCTTACTCAAGCCGGCAGCGCATCGACCGTCCGATGTATTTCACGCGCAACAATAATGCCCCGCTCTGGCCCAAGGCCGGGTTGCGCTTGCTCGCCGGGGTCGCGGCACTCCTTTTCTTCTTGTCACTGCCGCTCGGGGCGGGTGCGCAAGATTTCGCGGCTCCGAAAGCAACGCCGCCGCCGGCGCCGATCAAGGGCGAGGAAGACCCGGGCTACTTCGAGATCCGCGAAGCAAGCACGCAGCTGAAGAACGGCGTCTACTTCCTCGACGCGCTGATCGAGTATCGGCTGTCGTCCGAAGCGCGCAGCGCCCTTCAGTCGGGCTTGCCGCTGACCATCCGCGTCGAGGTCGAGCTCTTGCGGAAGCGTCGGCTTTGGTTCGACAGCGAAGATGCGACGCTGCACCAGCGCTACCAGCTCGAGTACCACGCGTTGAGCGAGCGGTTTACCGTGCAGAACTTGAATAGCGGCGACCAGACGTCGTTCTCGACTCTTTATGCGGCACTCGATTGGCTCGGCCACGTGAACCAGCTGCCCTTGCTCGACGCGGCGTTGGTCGAGCCGGGACACGAGTACACCGTGCGAATGCGAGCGGTTTTAGATGCGGAGAAGCTGCCCGGCCCGCTTAGATTGATAGCGTTCTGGCGTCGCGACTGGTCGCTCGGCAGCGATTGGTACCGATGGCAATTGCAAGGCGGCTAAGAAGCGCGTTTCTCGCGCTGCTGGCAGTAGTCGGAGTACTGCTCTGGTTCATCGCGCTGCTGCTGTTCACGCGCGTCACCGAAAACTCCGACGATTTCGCGAGGCTCTCGCCCTGGATCGTGCCGATCAACTCGATCGGTATCGCGGTCCTGCTCGTGCTGATCATCGTCAACGTCTGGCACCTGATCCGCGACTATCGACGCGAGGTGCCGGGCTCGCGCCTGCGTGCGCGATTGGTCACCGTGCTCGCGCTCGTCGCGATCACGCCGCTCGTCGGCGTGTACGTTTTTTCGGTCGAGTTCATCAATCGCGGCATCGACAACTGGTTCAACGTCGATATCGAGAAGGGCCTCAAGAACGTGCTCCAGCTCGGCCAGACCGCGTTCGACATCCAAGCGCGCGGCAAGCTCGACGAGATGCAACGGCTTGCGAATCGGCTCGCCAACGTCGACCAGCGCGATCTACTGCCTGCGCTCAACGCGCTGCGCGCCGATAGCTCCGCGATCGAGCTCACGGTCTACGGTCCTAACGCACAAATCCTCGCAACGACCGTGAGCGACGCTCGCTCGGCCGTGCCGAAGTATCCGAGCGACGAGGTGATCTTTCAGCTCCGGCAGGCGCAAACCTACGTGAGCGTGGACCCGCGGCCGGACGGCGGCTATCAGATTCTTGCCGCCGCGCCGCTCGTCACGCCGAGTGCTCGCGGGGAGCTCGAATTCCTACAGGGCATCTTCCCCGTCGATCAGCAGCTCGCCACGCGCGCGGACGCGGTGCAGGCAACTTACAACCAGTTCTCGGAGCTGTCGTACATCCGCACGGCTCTGAAATCCGCGTTCACGCTCACGTTGAGCCTCGTGCTGTTGATCTCGCTGCTCGCGTCGGTTTACGGCGCGTTCTACTTCTCGCGGCGGCTCGTCGTGCCGATCCAACTCCTGATGCAAGGCACGCGCGCGGTCGCGCGCGGTGACTTCGCGACGCGCGTGCCGACGCCGACCCGCGACGAGATCGGTTTCCTCGTGCACTCGTTCAACGACATGACGCAGCGGCTCGCGAAAGCGAGCGAGGAAGCGCGCTCGAGCCAGCAGCAGGTCGAGAGCGAGCGGCGCAAGCTCGAGGTGATCCTCGCGCGTCTGTCGACCGGCGTCGTCGCGCTCGAGCCCGACCTGCGGATCCGCACCGCCAACCAGGCGGCGGGCGCGATCCTCGGCGAGGACCTCGAGAAGCACAAGAGCGAGTCGCTGATAGAGCTCGCGCCGAGCCGGCCGTTGCTCGCGCAGTTCGTCGCGGTTGCATCGGCTCACTTGCAACGTGGCGACAGCGAGTGGCGCGAGCAGGTGGCGCTGCGTAGCGACGGCGCGCGTCGAGTGCTGATGTGCGCGTGCACGGAGCTGCCGACCGAGAGCGGCGCACCGGGCGGCTACGTGATCGTGTTCGACGACATCACGGCCCTGTTGCAGGCGCAGCGCGATGCGGCGTGGGGCGAAGTCGCACGGCGTCTCGCGCACGAGATCAAGAATCCGCTCACGCCGATCCAGCTATCGGCCGAGCGGCTGCGCCGCAAGTACCTGAAGACCGAAAGTGGCGAGATCGATCTGCTCGACCGCGCGACGCACACGATCATCCAGCAGGTCGAGGCGATGAAGGAGATGGTGAACGCGTTCAGCGAGTACGCGCGCACCCCGAGCATGGATGTGACGCGCTTCGACGTGAACGCGCTGATCGCCGAGGTCAGCGAGCTCTATCACGCGAACCCCGGGAAGCCGCTGGCGATCAAGCTCACGCTCGACAAGGAGCTGCCGCGCATCGAGGCCGACGCGGGGCGCCTTCGCCAGGTGCTGCACAACCTACTGCGCAACGCGGTCGAAGCGACCGAGCATCAGCCCGAAGCGCAAGTAGGGATCTCGACGCGGCATGTGCACGGCCTGGATGCCGATCTCGTCGAGATCAAGGTCGTCGACAACGGGCCGGGCTTCTCGAGCGACATCGTGCACCAGGCGTTCGACCCATACGTCACGAGTAAGCCGAAGGGAACGGGCCTCGGTCTCGCGATCGTAAAGAAGCTCGTCGAGGAGCATGGCGGCCATATCACCGCGCGCAACCGCGAGCAAGGCGGTGCCGAGATCAGTATACTCATCCCGACCTCCGTGGATGCCGGCGGCGGCTCGGTCAGTCGGCGACAAGAAAATAGGAGAGAACGCGCATGAGCGCGCGCATTCTGGTCGTAGACGACGAAGCGAACATCCGCGCCTTGATCGACGAGATCTTGAGCGAGGAAGGCTACGACGTCACGACCGCCGCCGATGCTCGGCACGCGCGCGCCGCGCGCAAAGACAACGAGTTCGACCTGATCTTGCTCGACATCTGGATGCCCGATACGGACGGCATCTCGCTGCTGAAAGAATGGAACGAGAGCGGTGCGGCGGGCACCGTCGTGATGATGTCGGGTCACGGGACGGTCGACACGGCGGTCGAGGCCACGCGCCTCGGCGCGTTCGACTTCATCGAGAAACCCGTCTCCCTCGCGAAATTGCTGCGCACCGTCGAGAAAGCGCTCACCGCGCGGCGCTCGAAAGAGCCTCGGCGCGCGCGCGCCGGGCAGACGCTGACGCCGGCCGGCAAGAGCCAGCCCATGCGCGCGCTGCGCGAGCAAATCGCGCGCGTCGCGCAGCACGACGCGCATACGCTGCTCACGGGCGAGCCCGGCAGCGGGCGCGAGCTCTTCGCGCGCTACCTCGCGAGTCAGAGCCCGCAATCGCGCGGGCCGTTCGTCGCCGTGATGGGCGGCGACTTGAGCGAAGAGGATGCGCAGCGTCAGCTGCTCGGCGACGGCTCTCAGCCGGGCGCGCTCGAGCGCGCCGACGGCGGGATCTTGTTCGTCAAAGAGCTCGGCGACGTGTCGCCGGCTGGCCAGCGCCTGCTGCTCGGCATCGTGGAGCAACGCGCGTACCGCCCGGCCGGCCAAGCGGCCGACCGGCCGTTCAACGTGCGGATGCTCACGAGCGCATATCCGGGATTCGAGCGCAGCGAGACCGTGCGCCGCGAGCTCCTCGCTCATTTGAGCGTCGTCGTTATTCGCGTGCCGCCGCTGCGCGAGTACTCGGAGGACGTGCCCGAGCTCTTGCGCCACCAGGTGGACGTGCTCGTCGACGAAGAAGGCTTGCCGTTTCGCCGCTTCGGCGTCGCGTCGCAGAATCGGCTGCGTAACTACCCATGGCCCGGCAACGTGCGCGAGCTCAAGAACCTCGTGAAGCGGCTCCTGATCCTCGGCGGCAACGAAGAGATCTCGCTGGCCGAGGTCGAGGCGCAGCTCGCGAGCGGAACGGGCGAAGGCGAGCCGCTCGTAAAGCAGGACTTGCTCGCGATGCCGCTGCGCGAAGCCCGCGAGCACTTCGAGCGGGCCTATCTACAGCAGCAGCTGCAGCTCTGCGGCGGTAAGGTCGGGCAGCTCGCGAAACGCGTCGGGATGGAGCGCACGCACCTGTACCGAAAGCTGCGCTCGCTCGGCGTCGACTTCCGCCAGTCGCTCACCGACGACTGAAGCCGTTCCGGCCGCCCCCGTCAGGGCGGTACCTTCATCAGCATCGCGTTGATGTGCGCGTCGTGCAGCTGCCGGCGCACGCGATTCAGCTTGTCGAGGTCCGTGATCGGGCCGATCCGCACGCGGTGATAGACGTCGTCGTCGATCGCGACCTTCTGCACGCGCGATTCGATGCCGAGCAGCGCGAGGTTGGCCTTGAGCTTCTCGGCGTCGGCGGCCGCACCGAAGGAGCCGGCCTGGAGCACGTAGCTGCCGGGCTCGTCGACGGGTTTCGCCTTCGCGCTCGGGCCGGCGGTGCTCTCGACCTCGGGCACGACCACTTCGTACTGCGGCAAGATGTCGTAGAAATCGAAGCGCTGATCGCTCGCCTTCGCGGCTTCGGCATTGCCTGCGGACGCGCCGCGCGCCGGTGACCCGCGCCGTGCTGGAGCTCGGTCGCTCGTGGGCGCCGGCCGCTCGGTCGAGGTGGCCGCGTGATCGGCGGGCGACGGCGCGCGACGGAAGTACACGCCGGCCGCGACGACGAGCCCGATCCCGAGCCCGAACAGCATCCAGATCCACCCCGGTGGGGAATCGGTTCTATTCGACTTGCGGTTGCGGCGCGCCATCGGCAACGGAATTTTACCCGAACGTGCGCGGCCGATCAGAGCTCGAGCGGATCGACGTCGAGCGTGAGCCGCGCCCGGCGCATTTCGGCGGCGCCGCGCAAGTCTAGAAGTGTGATGCGCAGGACCTCGTGCAGCGGCGCGCGCTGCATGCTGCGGAACAGAAGCTGAGCGCGATAGCGCCCACCCTTCCGCTCCATCGCTTCCGGCGCTGGCCCGAGGATCGCGACCTTGTCGGCGGCGGCTCGGCGCGCGATGGCTCGCACCTTGTTCAAGAGCGCATGCGCGGGCTCCCGTTCGGTCGCATCCGCGCGCCACGCGGCGAGGTACGAGTACGGCGGCCAGCTCGCCTCGCGCCGCTCCGTCAGCTCGAGCGACGCGAACGCCGCGTAGTCGTGCGCAAGCAGGCAGCGCAACAGCGGATGCTCCGGATAGTGAGTCTGGATCACGACCTCGCCGGGCCGATCGGCGCGTCCCGCGCGGCCGGACACTTGCAGGATCGTTTGCGCGAGCCGCTCGTGGCTGCGCGGATCCGTGCCGAACAGCCCCTGGTCCGCGTTCAGCACGCCGACGAGCGTCACGCGCGGGAAGTCGTGGCCCTTCGTGAGCATCTGCGTGCCGATCAAGATATCGGTGCGGCCGCTCGCGACCTCGTCGAGCACCGCGGCGAGCGCGCCCTTGCGGTGGGTGACGTCGCGATCGAGCCGGCCGATTCGCGCGCTGGGGAAGAGCGCCGCGAGCTCGTCGTCGACGCGCTGCGTGCCGGCACCGACAGCGATACGCTCACCCCCGCACGTTTTGCAGACCCATTCGAGCTTGCGCTCGGCGCCGCAGTGATGACAGCGCAACGTGCCGGCGCGCGCGTGCACGGTGAGACGGGCGTCGCAGCGCGCGCACTGGAGCGCGTCCTTGCATTCGGGACAGAAGAGCGCCGGCGCGAAGCCGCGCCGGTTCAAGAACAGCAGCACTTGGTTGCCGGCGGCGAGGTGCTCGCCGATCGCGGCCACGAGCGGGGTCGACAACGCCTGCCGGCTCGCGTGCTGCTTCAAGTCGATGATCCTCATGCGCGGCACGCCCGCGGAGCCGATGCGCCGCGGCATCTCGAGCTTGTGATAGCGCTCAAGCCGGGCGTTCGCGAAGCTCTCGAGCGACGGCGTCGCGGAGGCGAGCACGACTGGCACTCCGAGGCGGCGCGCGCGCACGACCGCGAGATCGCGCGCCGAATAACGGAAGCCGCTCTGCTGCTTGTACGAAGCGTCGTGCTCCTCGTCGACGATCACGAGCCCGGCCCCGGGCAGCGGCGCGAACACAGCCGAGCGCGTGCCGACGACGAGCCGCGCCTCGTTGCGCCACGCTTTGCGCCACGCCTCGAAGCGCTCGCGCTCCGTGAGCCCGGAGTGCAGCAGCGCGAGCTCGCCGCCGAAGCGAGCGCGCAGCCGCCCGACCAGCTGGGGCGTCAGGCCGATCTCCGGCACCAGCAGCAGCGTCTGCCGATTCGCCGCGAGCTCGTCCGCGATCAAGCGCAGGTAGACCTCGGTCTTGCCGCTGCCCGTCACGCCGTGAAGCAGATAGGCGCGAAAGCCGGCTGCGCGCTCCGCGCGAACCGCGGTGACGACCGCTAGCTGATCGGGCGTGAGCTCGGGAAGCGCGGCGTCTCGTGCAGTAGCCGCCTCGCTGTCCGCGCTCGGCTCGGTCTGATCTTGACTGTCTGCAACCCCGGCGCGCGGCGTCGGCTCACATGGCTCGATCCAACCGCGGTCGGCGAGCTTCTCGAGCACGTCGCGCTTGACGCCTAAGAGCGCGAGCTCGGTCTCGCTCGCCTCGCGCTCGCGGATCGCTGCGAGCGCCTGCGCTTGGCGTCGAGCGCGGCGCTC
>Ga0134121_10004523_pt1 | contig 11371 bp, 7 predicted proteins | sample KB301_FD_96463 | JGI IMG/M metagenome (GOLD analysis project Ga0134121, IMG submission 96463) | Terrestrial soil microbial communities without Nitrogen fertilizer from Kellogg Biological Station, Michigan, USA - KB3-0-1 | ecosystem: Environmental > Terrestrial > Soil > Unclassified ...
CCTGAACGAGAAGCCCGCCGCGCACCCGCTTGAAATCGAGGGAGCCGGTGTCCGCCGGCGCCTTCCCGCGCAGGACCCGAAGATTCTTCTTCGCCGTGAGCGTTTCGAGCGCCTTCGCCGAAAAGTCCGGCGCGACGACGCATTCGACGAAAAGATTGGCGACGGCCGCGGCGGCGACCTCGTCGACGGGAACCGTGAACGCGATGACGGAACCGAACGCGCTCACCGGATCACAGGCGAGCGCCTTCTTGTACGCTTCGGCGGCTGATGCTCCGACGCCGAGCCCGCACGGAGTGGTGTGCTTGATGATCGCGCACGCAGGCTCGCCCGCAAACGGATCCGTCGCGAGCAGTGCACCTTCGAGGTCGAAAATATTGTTGAACGAGAGCTCTTTGCCGCCGAGCTGCTCGAGTGCGCCGATGCCCGCGCCACGCTTCTCGACATAGAACGCCGCCTGCTGGCCCGGATTCTCGCCGTAGCGCAGGCCCTGCGCGCGCTCGAACGCGAGCGTCATGCGATCGGGGAAACGGTCTCCGTCCTGCTGCGCGAACCAGGTCGCGATGGCAGCGTCATACGCTGCAGTGTGCTCGAAGACTTTCTTCGCGAGCGTGCGGCGGAGCGCCGCGGCGTCGCCGTCGCCACGCAGCGCGCCGACGACGGCCTCGTAATCGTGAGGATCAACGACCGCGAAAACCGATTCGGCGTTCTTCGCCGCCGAGCGCAGCATGGACGGCCCGCCAATGTCGATCTGTTCGATGACGTCGTGTGGCTTGATGCCGCGCTTCGCGGCGGTCTCGCGGAACGGGTACAGGTTCACCACGACCATCCCGATGGGCGCGATGTTGTGCGCCGCGAGCGCCTGCATGTGCTCAGGAAGATCGCGCCGCGCGAGAAGTCCGCCGTGCACGACCGGATGCAACGTCTTGACCCGGCCGTCGAGCATTTCGGGAAAACCCGTGAGATCCGAGATGTCGCGTACGGTGAGCCCGGCCTCGCGGAGGGCGCGTGCCGTGCCGCCCGTCGACACGAGCGACCAGCCGAGGTCCGTGAGCTGCCTGGCGAAGTCGGTCAGGCCGGTCTTGTCGGACACTGACAGCAGAGCGAGCAAGGGAAACGAAAAGGGAAAAGGGACGAGAGAAGAAGGTCGAGGACGGGGAATCTAGGGACGAGTGAGGCTTCCCACCTCATTCCGCCTCATTCCGACTCATTTCGCGCGCAATCGCCGGCACAGCTCCTCTATCACCCGCGGATACAGCCGGTGCTCGACAGCCAACACTCGCGCTGCCAGTGTGTCTGGCGTGTCCTGCGGCATGACGGGCACGCGCTCCTGCGCGAGAATCCTGCCGCTGTCGAACACCTCGTTCACGATGTGCACCGTCGCACCGCTTTCCTTCGCGCCCGATGACAGCACAGCCTCGTGTACGTGCCGGCCGTACATGCCCTGGCCACCGAACGCCGGCAGCAGCGCCGGGTGGACGTTCACGATCCGCTCCGCGTACGCGCGCGTCACGCTTGGCGGCACCAGGCGGAGATATCCGGCGAGCGCAATGAGATCGATCCGGTACTGCTCGAGCAGGCGCTCGAGATCCTGGTCACGTGTGTTCGGCGCCAGGTGCACTGCGGCGAGTCCGGCGCGACGCGCACGGTCCAGGGCGCCGGCCTGCGCGCGATCGCTCGCCACGACCACGACGCGTCCCGGAGCGCCCGGACCGAGCGCCGCGAAGTGATCGAGAATGGCCTGGAGATTTGTTCCGCCGCCGGAGGCGAGGACGGCGATGCGCGCCGTCACGTCAGTCAATCGCACCGGTGATCGGTGTCCCGATGATCGCGGCGACGGCCGCCGCGAGATTGGGCGCGAGTTCGAATTCGCGCTTCGCCTGTTCGATTTCTTCCGCGGGAGTTTCCGCCGTCGGCACCAGGATCCCCCGGCCGCCGAGTGTTTTTGCTGCGACGATGTCGTGCAGCCGGTCACCAATGTAGGTGCACTGCGGCGGCAGGAGATTCATTTCGCGAATGGCCTGCTCGTACATGCCCGTTTTCGGTTTCCGGCAGTCGCACGGCCCCGTGAATTCGGGATGATGCGGGCAGTGATACGTCGCGTCGATGAACGCGTCGCGCTCGCCGAGGAGATCGTCGAGCCGTTCGCGCACGCGCTCGTAGTCCTCCTCTGTGAAGAGTCCTCGCGCGATTCCCGCCTGGTTCGTGGCGACGATCACGGGAACGAGGGCATTGTTCAGATACCGCACCGCCGTCGACGCGCCGGGGATGAGCGTGACACGCTCGGGCTTGTCGATGTAGTGGGTGTCGTGAATCAGCGTGCCGTCGCGGTCGAGGAAGACGGCACGCCGCGGCATCGTGTAGCGCGGAGCGCGCTTCGCCATCACGATGTGCTCCGCGCGATCATATCAATCAGCACGCGCTGGTCCGCGGGGAGTACAGTACGGATGTCGAGACGCATGGCGTCGGACTGGACGCGGCCGATCACCGGGACCGGCGCGCTGCGCAGGGCGCGCTCCCATCGCGCCGCATCGCCGTAGAGACGAATGGCGAACGAATCGAGGCGGGCCGTGGGATACGCGCCGCCGCCGACGGCGCTGTGCGCGGGGACGATGTCGTTCGGGATCTCGAGCGCAGCGAGCTCGGCGCCAAGCGCTTCCGCACGGGCGCGCACGGCCTCGGGCGTCGCCGTGATCATGGCCAGTGTCGGGATTTCGCGCACGGCCTTTGCGGGCTCGCGATAGGCGAGCAGCGTGGCCTGCAGCGCGGCGAGCGTCAGCTTGTCCACGCGAAGGGCGCGCGCGAGCGGATGCGCACGCATCGCCGCGAGCGATCGCGCATCGCCAAGCACGATTCCTGCCTGCGGCCCGCCGAGGAGCTTGTCGCCACTCATCACGACCACACGCGCCCCGCTCGCGAGCGCGTCACGCGCGGTGGGCTCGCCGGCGAGTCCCCACGCCGCGAGATCCAGCAACAGCCCCGAGCCGAAGTCGTGAATCAGCGGAACGCCGGCTTCGTTCGCGACCGTCGCCAGGTCGCGCAGTCCGACTTCGGCAACGAAGCCGTCCATCGTGAAGTTGGATCGATGGACCTTCACGATCGCGCCCGTTGGCGCGCCGAGGGCGCGACGATAATCGTCGAGATGCGTGCGGTTCGTCGTGCCGATTTCCACGAGGCGTACGCCGGCCTGTGTCATGATGTCGGGCACGCGAAACGATCCGCCGATCTCGATCAGCTCGCCGCGCGACACCAGCACGTCGCGTCCGTCCGCGAGCGCGCGGAGCGCGAGCACCAAGGCCGCCGCGCAATTGTTCACCACGAGCGCGTCTTCGGCGCCCGTGAGCTCCATGAGCAGCGCGCGCGTATGCGTGAGCCGCGATCCGCGCATTCCCGTCGCGAGGTCGAACTCGAGATTCGCGTGGCCGCCCGCGATCGCGACCATTGCGTCGATCGCCGGTGACGCGAGCGGCGCGCGTCCGAGATTCGTGTGCAACACGATCCCGGTCGCGTTGATCACACGGCGCAACAGCGCGTCTTCCGCTCCGTCGAGCGCGGATTCAGCGAGCGCGGCCCACCCGCCCGCGCTCTCCGGAGCCTCGATTCCGCCCGACCGCACGCGCTCAATGGCGTCGCGCACGGCGTTCGTCACTCGCGGTCGCGGCGCGCGCGCGAGCAGCGGCGCGAGCGCCGGGTCGGCCAGCAGCGTGTGAACGGCGGGAAGTGAGCGGCGGGCGTCGGTCAATGTCGTTGCGGCAGGTACACGGGGCGGAAACGAGCGACGCCGAGGGTGTCCTTTCGCGCGCCCGGCGGCGTCGCCGGTGCCGTAGGTTTCGGTCTGGAGAATGATGTCTGGGACGTCTGTTCGCCAGCGATGATTCCGCGCGCCTTCGCTACCGCGACATACCGGATTCCCGGCTCCAGGGGCTTCGGGAGGACGATGGCGAATTCCGTGACGAGGGCCGGCCGTTTGGAGACCGGCGGAGGCACCCGCTTTTTCGGGTCGCGCGCGATGGAGTCCTGAATCGTCGCGGCACGCTCGATCGAATCCCGTCTCTGCTTCTCGCGCGCTTCCCGTCGCGCCGTGCTGGTGTCCGCGGCGATCTCCGCCGCACGGGCCGCCTTCGCGGCAGCGTCGCGGGACGCCAGGAACGCCGCCCACGTCGTTATCGGTCCGGTCGCGAGGACCGCGCTGTCCGCGGTCGCGGCGCGGATTTCCACCGAGGGGAGATACCCCGAGTCAGGTGACACGGGCCTGTCAAACGTGAGGTGCAGCGTCGATCCTGAATCGGCGACCTGAACCGACCGCAGTCTCGGACCCAGGCTGTCATGCGGAAATGCGTAGAGCTCGAGCGAGGCTGAGTCGGTGAGCGTGACCGCGGCGGTGTCGAAGTGTTCGCGCGTGTCGATCTTCCTGTTGCGGTTCGCGTCGATGCCTGCGCGTACGATGTACGATCCGCGCGGAAGAAACGGAATGACGAAGTGCCCTGTGGAATCGGTTTCGGTGACGTAGGTAAGGGTGCTGTCACCTGCGGGATTTGCCGTCACGAGGGCGCGCGCCGCGGGCGCGGCCTTGGTCCAGTCAAACGCGACGCCGCTCACGCGCGTCCGCGGAATGCTGTCTCCGGTCGAGAACACGATCGTCGTCGCCGTGTCGCGCGCGTTTCCCTTGAGGTCCGCGATTCCCGGGAGCACCGTGACGACGTACGTCGTACCCGCGCGCCAACCTTTGCGCGGGCGAATCGTGATCCGCGAGCGGTGCCATTCGACGACGGGATCGCCTTCGACCGGAGAAATGAGCACGATACCGGCGAGGTTCTGCGCACCCCGCGGAGACTCTGCGATGACTTCGTCGAACTGCAGCTCGACTTGGCGCGTCTTCACCTGCACGCGTCCCGAATCGGGCGCGACGTGAACGAGCTTGGGGGGATCGAGATCTGGCGGTCCGCCCGGAGGCTCAGCCGGAGACGCGCACGCGACGGCGAACGCGAGTACGAGAGCGGTTCGCCGCCGCGATTTCATGTTCCGCCGAGCGCGCGGTGCTTGGCCGCGAGTTGCTCGCGACGCGCGCGCCATTCGTCCGCCTTCCGTCGCTCGGCCTCCACGATCGCGGGCGGTGCCTTGGCGACGAATCCGGTGTTGGCGAGGCGGCCTTCGAGCGACTTGAGCTGCTTTTCGAGTGAGCTCAGCTCCTCCGACACGCGCGCCTGTTCCTTCGCGACGTCCACGATGCCCGCGAGCGGGAGCACGAGCTCGCCGCCTCCGCGCAATACCACGTGCGCGGCAGGTCCCGCGGGCGCCGATGGCGCCACCGCGACGGGCGAGCGCGACATGCGTTCGACGAACGCGCGATTCGCTTCGAGCGCGCCCGCGAGATCATCTGCGCCCACGAGCACGGCCGGCGTCGGCACGCTCGGCGCCACGTTGTAATCGCCGCGAATCTGCCGGATGCCTGCCACGAGCTCCTGCACGCGCTCGAACTCGCGCGCGTTGGTGCTCCAGCCGCCGCGCACCGTTGGCCACGCGGCGCGTGCGAGAAACGCGCCGGCCGGGCGTCCGGGAAGCTTCTGCCACAGCGACTCGGTGATGAACGGAACAATCGGGTGCAGCAGACGCAGCGCGTGATCGTACACGTGCAGCAGGACGGCGCGCGCGACGTTGCCGTCGTTGCCGGGACTGAGCAGGCGCGGTTTGACCGCTTCGACGTACCAGTCCGCGAGCTCGTTCCACGCAAAGCGCCGCGCCGCTTCGGCGTATTCGTCCAGGCGCATGCCGCGGAACCGTTCACCCGCGGGCCACGCGCCCGACTCGGGCCGCGAGGGCCCAAGTGCCGCGTCACACTCGGCGATCGCCGCATCGAGCCGCGACAGAATCCAGGCGTCAGCGGACGCGAGCTGCGAGGTATCGATGCTCGAGAGCGCCGGCGGGGTGGTGTCGCCGATGTTCTGGAGAAGAAAGCGTCCGATGTTCCAGAGCTTCGTGACGAAATTGCGCCCGGGCGCGAACGACTTCTCGAGATCAGCCGGATCGAGAATGACATCCGTTCCCATGCCGAGTCCCGCGATCACCGTCCACCGCAGCGCATCGGCGCCGTAGAGCTTGATCACGTCGAGTGGATCGATGCCGTTGCCGAGCGACTTCGACATCTTGCGATGCTGGGTGTCGCGCACCGTGCCGTGCAGATACACGGTGTGGAACGGCTCCTGCTCCGCGAACGCGTAGCCGAAGAACATCATGCGCGCGACCCAGAAGAACAGGATCTCCGGGGCGGTGACGAGCACGTCAGTCGGATAGAACGCACGGAAGTCCTGCGCGGACGTGTCCGGCCAGCCGAGCGTGGAGAGCGGCCAGAGCGCGGACGAGAACCACGTGTCGAAGACGTCGGTGTCCTGACGGAGCCCGAGGCGCTGTACCTCCTCAAGCGTGGGATCGTCGCGGCGCACATGCACTGTGCCGTCGGCGGCGTACCACACCGGCACGCGATGTCCCCACCAGATCTGGCGCGAGATGTTCCAGTCGCGAATGCCCTCGAGCCAGTTGATGTAGACCGCTTCCCAGCGTTCCGGGAGCACGCGCACGCTCCCCGAACGCACGGCCGCGAGCGCCGGCTCGGCCAGTGGTTTCATCTTCACGAACCACTGATCGGAGAGGCGCGGCTCCACGATGGTATTGCAGCGGTAGCAGCGGCGCACGCGATGCGCACGCGATTCCTTGTCGACGAGCGCGCCGGAGTCGGCGAGCATCTTGGCAATGCGCTTCCGCGCGTCGAAGCGATCGAGTCCGACGATGTCGGCGGGAATGCGGGTGCCCGCCTCAGGACCCGGATTCATGCGTCCCTCGGCATCGATCACGACGGGCGACGCGAGACCGTGACGCTGGCCGACGTCGAAATCGTTCGCGTCGTGCGCGGGCGTGATCTTGAGCGCGCCGGTCCCGAATTCGCGATCGACGTAGGTGTCCGCGATGACGGGAATCTCGATGTTCACGATCGGCAGCATCACGCGCTTGCCGACGAGGTGCGTGTAGCGCTCGTCCTCCGGGTGCACGGCGACGGCCACGTCGGCGAGCATCGTTTCGGGCCGCGTCGTCGCGATCACGATTGACTCATCGGCGCTGCCGACCACGGGATACCGCACGTGATAGAGCATGCCGGATTCGTCATGAAACTCGGCTTCTTCGTCGGACAGGGACGTGAGACATCGCGGACACCAGTGAATCACGCGATGGCCGCGGTACACGAGACCCTTCTCGTACAACGTGACGAACGCCTCGCGTACGGCGCGTGAGAGCTCCGGCGAGAACGTGTACGCCGTGCGCGTCCAGTCGCACGAGCATCCCAGTGCGCGGAGCTGTCGCAGGATGGCACCGCCGGTTTCGGCCACGAATTGCTTCGTCCGCTCCACGAACGCGTCCCGGCCAACGTCGAAGCGCGTCTTGCCCTCGGCGGCGAGGAGTTTCTCGACGACGTTCTGCGTGGCGATGCCCGCGTGATCGGTGCCCGGGACCCAGAGTGCTTCGTCGCCGGCCATGCGCCGCCAGCGCATGATCACGTCCTGTACCGAGTCGTTGAGGCCGTGACCCATGTGGAGCACGGCGGTCACGTTCGGGGGCGGAATGACCATCACGAACGGCCGCTTCGGGCCCCCAACGCGCAGGCTGCGTGTGGCGTCGGCGCGGTGGACGCCGGCTTTTTCCCAGGCCTCGTACAACGCGGCTTCGGTCGCTCCCGGATCGTACCGTTCCGCGAGCGACGTCGTGTCTTTTGGTGCGGTCATGCGGGAATTCTAAGCGCCTGTCGGAGCGCCCGGTGCAGCGTGGGGGCGTGCGCGTCGCACGCGCAACCGGTTCTCGACGTGCTCGACTCCCGGCACGCCGCGCGCGATGGTCACGGCGTGCTCGGCGTCGTATTCGCTTGGAACGCGGCCGGCAAGGACGATCGTGGCCGGTTCGGGTTCGTCGATCTCGATGGCGCGCTGCGACAGGATCGGGTCCTGCTCGAACGCGGCGAGGACGCGTTCGTCGATGGGCTCGCCGTCGTCGTCCTGGTCGAGCTCCTCGTCGCTGTCTTCGCCGGCGGATTCCTCTTCGTCGTCCTCGTACCCGTCGTCCGCCTCGTCGTAATAGTCGCCGGCGTTGTCGTGCTCGTCCTGATCCTCGTCCTGATCGTCGTCCAGGTTCTCGTCTTCGGGTTCGTCGCTTTCGGCGAGCCAGGCCTCGGCCGCGCGGAGCAGGCCGCCAAAACGCTGCACCAGTTTTTTGCGACCGCGGAAGCGGTCGGCGAGCATGATTCCGACCACCACGCCGGCCGCGGCGCCGGCCGCAACCCAGAGCGTGGTGCTGAGTGGTGAGGAAGAGGATTCGTGCGTGCTTCGCGGCATGGGAAAACCGTAGCGAGGATCGCTGAACGCGGACTAGCTTCCACTAACTTCCACTAGCTTTCACCTACGTAACGCGAGCGGTCAGGAAAGATACACCGCTCCCGGCTTCTCGTCCTCTTTTCGTCTTTTCACGCGTGCTCGTTTTTACATTGCCGGATGGTGCCACCCGCGAGGCGGAGGAAGGGTCCCTTCCGCGCGCACTGGTAGAGTCGATCGGTCCGCGCCTGGCGCGCGACGCCGTCGGCGTGGCCGTCGATGGCGTCGTGCAGGACATGATGACGCCGCTCCGGCAGGGTGGTGCGCTCATGGTCCTCACGAAAAAGGATCCGCGCGCGCTGGCTGTGCTCCGGCATTCGGCGGCGCACATTCTCGCGACAGCGGTGCGCAAGCTGCGTCCGGACGCGAAGATCGGCTTCGGCCCCGCGATCGAGGAGGGTTTCTACTACGACTTCGAAGTCGCGAAGCCGTTCACGCCGGAAGACCTCGCCGAGTTCGAGGGCGAGATGAAGCGTGTCGTCGCGGAGAAGTATCCGTTCGTCCGCGAAGAAGTTTCGCGTGACGAGTCGAAAAAACGCTTCGCGGACGACCCACTCAAACTCGAGCGCATCGACGACCTCGGCGCCGATGAGGTCATCTCGACGTACACGGACGGACCGTTCATCGATCTGTGCCGCGGGCCGCACGTGCCGGACACGGGCTGGCTTCAGCATTTCAGGCTGCTCAAGACGGCCGGTGCGTACTGGCGTGGCGACGAAAAGCGCCAGATGCTGCAACGCATTTACGGCACCGCGTTCTGGTCGGAGCAGGATCTCAACGCGTATCTGCACCAGATCGAGGAGGCCAAGCGGCGCGACCACCGCGTGCTTGGCAAGCAGCTCGATCTGTTCATGCTGCATCCGTTCTCGCCCGGCGCGGTGTTCTGGACGGAACGCGGCACGACGATCTACAACGCGATCAACGATTTCATTCGTGAGCGCCAGCGGCACGATTTCCACGAAGTGAAAACGCCGCTGCTGTACAACAAGGCGCTGTGGGAGATTTCGGGACATTGGGGCAAGTACCGCGAGAACATGTTCCTCGTGCTCGACAACGAGTCCGGCGAGCACGACTTCTCGCTCAAGCCCATGAATTGCCCCTCGCACTACCTGCTGTACCAGTCGAAGAAACATTCGTACCGGGATCTTCCGCTGCGGTACGTGACGTTCGATGTGCTGCACCGGAACGAGGTCACCGGCGCGCTCGCCGGCCTCACGCGCGTCCGGCAGTTCCAGCAGGACGACTGTCACGTGTTTCTGCGCGAAGACCAGATCAAGGACGAGGTCGCGTTTCTCCTGCGCTTCATCCTGAGCTACTACGAGGCGTTCGGCCTCACGGCGCGCATCAAGTTTGCGACGCGCCCCGCGGTGCGCATCGGCGCCGACGCGACCTGGGATCGCGCGGAAGCGAGCCTCAAGGCCGCGCTCGAGGCGACGGGCCACGCGTACGAGCTCAAGCCGGGTGACGGCGCGTTCTACGGACCCAAGATCGACTTCGACGTGCTCGACTCGATCGGCCGGCCCTGGCAACTCGGCACCATTCAGCTCGACTACGAGAATCCCGAGCGGTTCGACCTCACCTACACGGGCGAGGACAACACGCAGCACCGCCCCGTGATCATGCACCGGGCGGTGAGCGGCTCACTCGAGCGTTTCATCGCGATTCTGATCGAGCACTATGCGGGCGCGTTCCCGGTCTGGCTCGCGCCGGAGCAGGTGCGCGTGATCACCGTCAGTCCGGAGTTCGCCGACGGCGCGCGTGCATTCGCGACGCGACTTTCCGATGCAGGCGTTCGCGTGCATTTCGAGAAGCGTTCCGGGACGCTCAACGCGCACATCCGTGAGGCCGAGATGATGAAGGTGCCGTACATGGCCGTGATTGGAAAACGCGAGCTCGAGCAAGGGACCGTCGCGCTGCGTTCACGCGGCGCCGGCAACAAGCAGGAGGTCGTCAGTCAGGACGATTTCCTCACGCGCGTCGTGGAAGAATCGCGGACGCGCAAACTCTAATCGTCCATCTCCGTATGTCTGTTCCAGTGATTGTTTCGGCCGTTCGCACGCCGATCGGCAAATTTCTTGGCGGGCTCGCCTCACTGAGCGCGCCGGAGCTCGGGGCGGCCGCGATCAAGGCGGCCATCGAGCGCGCGGGGCTCAACTCCGCCCACATCGATGAAGTGATCATGGGTCACGTGGTGCAGGGGGGCACAGGACAGGCGCCCGCGCGCCAGGCCGCGATCAAGGCCGGCGTGCCGAACACCGTCCCTGCATTCGCGGTGAACAAGGTGTGCGGCTCGGGGCTCCAGGCAGTGATGCTGGCGGCGCAGGCCATTCGTGCAGGCGACGCAGATGTGATCGTCGCGGGCGGGCAGGAATCCATGTCCAACGCGCCGTATTACGCGTACGGACTCCGCGGTGGCGTGAAATTCGGTGATCAGACGCTCGTCGACGGCCTCATCCGTGACGGGCTCTGGTGTTCGTTCTATCAGCGCCACATGGGTGGCCATGCCGAGCACACGGCGCGCAAGGCGAAGATCACGCGCGAGCGGCAGGATGAATTTGCGCTCGCGTCCCAGCAGAAAGCCGTTGCGGCGGCGAAGAGCGGAAAGTTCGACGCGGAGATCGTGCCGGTCACAATTCCGTCAAAGAAAGATCCCGTTGTCGTAAAGGCGGACGAATCGCCACGCGCGGATACGTCCCTCGACGTCCTCGCCAAGCTCAAGCCGGCGTTCGCAAAGGACGCGCCGAAGGACATGACCGCGGACCAGCTCACGGTGACGGCCGGCAACGCGCCCGGCCTCAATGACGGCGGCTCGGCGCTCGTCGTGACGTCGGAAGAGTACGCGAAGAAAAACGGCCTCACACCGCTCGCCCGCATCACGGCGTACGCGTCGGGCGGCGGCGATCCGCAGGATCTTTTCTTCGCGCCGATTTTCGCCGTGCAGAATCTGATGAAGAAGGCGGGCA
>Ga0134121_10004524_pt1 | contig 11370 bp, 11 predicted proteins | sample KB301_FD_96463 | JGI IMG/M metagenome (GOLD analysis project Ga0134121, IMG submission 96463) | Terrestrial soil microbial communities without Nitrogen fertilizer from Kellogg Biological Station, Michigan, USA - KB3-0-1 | ecosystem: Environmental > Terrestrial > Soil > Unclassified ...
AGCGCAACAGCATGGAAGGTTAAACGATACCGTCCTGGTTTTCGGAAAAAAATTCCACTTTCCAACCTCACGCGATATCGGTCAACATTCCGGACCATGCACTGGACACTGGTTCTCTTACTGGCGCTTCTTCAGGCTGCAGCCGCACCCCAGCAGGCCAGGCCGTTGGCTGGAATTCCGGATGTTGTCTCGAAAGGTGAAACCGTCCAACTGGTGAAGGAAGGGTTCGCCTTCACCGAAGGTCCTGTCCCGGCCGCGGATGGAGGGCTGTACTTTTCCGACCTTCAGACTTCGGATCGCATTCACCGCCTCGCGCCAAACGGCGAGATCACGGTGCTTCGCGAGCAAGCAAATGCCGCCGGCGGCCTGGCTCTGAACCGCGCGGGAGAACTCTTCGCTGTCGAAACCAATGGCAAGCGCGTCAGTAAATTCGCGGACGGCAAGGTGACGGTCGTCACAGAAGGTACTCCGGAAAAGCCTTTACTCGCGCCGAACGATTTGATTCTCGATTCGAAGGGCGGCGTGTATTTCACCGATCCCGGGCCGCGGCCCGTTGTCGCCGGGCGCATCGTGTACGTGTATTATCTGGCGCCGGGCGCCAAACAACCCATCATGCTCGACGACAAGATCGTACGGCCGAACGGCATCATCCTGACAACGGATGGAAAAACTCTCCTTGTCGATGACACGGTTGGAGAAACCATATTCGCCTACGACGTCCAGCCGGATGGAACGGTGAAGAACAAGCGTGCCTTTGCCAGGTTGAACGATATCCCCAGCGGACAAAACAGCGGCGGCGACGGAATGGCGCTGGACCGCGACAACCGTCTTTATGTGGCCTCACTCACCGGCGTTCAGGTATTTGACAGGACGGGACGTTATCTCGGAACCATTCCCATCCCGCGGCAACCATCCAACGTCGCATTTTCCGGACCCGACAAGAAGACCCTTTTCATCACCGCCCGCGAAGGACTCTATAAGCTTCGCATGCTTGCGCAAGGACCAGACCGGCCGGGTAAATGACAGGAACAGGCATGACGATTCCGGAGCGACAGACCCCGCCTACTGTACGGGGCCGCCAGGCCGGATGTCGACGGCCACGGTGAATCTCTTGAAGTCTGAGAATTCGGCAATCACATGTTCGCGCGGTGTGAGCTTGTTCCCGTCCGGTCGATCCTGCCGGCTCGTCACTTCAATTCGGACCGGCAACCAGACTTCACCATTCACCAATCGCCGTTCCACGGACACCGCCGCTCCTTTTTCAATGACCGCGAATCCGACATCATAGGGATCGCCGAGTTCGGCAATCAACCGCACAACCTCGTGGCTATCCTCAGTTTCCCAAACCCGCAGGAAGACATGTTGCCATCGCTTCCCGTAAACGCTCTTCGGTTTGTACTTCGGGTCTGGTTTCAGTTCGAGAAGAACTACCGGAACGCCATCGATTCGATCGCGCCCTGCGACGCGGATGTCGAACATCGCACGGAGATCGTTATCCCCGGCTTGTTCCTCACGAGCCGCACTCACGTCATTTGCCTTCAAGGAGGCGCGTACCGAGTTTTCAAATGCCGCATGCTTGCGATCCTGCTCCTGGTTTTCCCGATCGGTCAGGGCACTCCCATTTTTGGAAATCAACTTTCGATAGTACTGCCAGCCTTCAGGTCCGCGGGTCATGTCATAGACGTTCGTCTCGATCTTCTCGCGCCCGCTCTTGGAATCCCGTGTGATGACGGTTTCCTTTTCGGTGTAGGTGTACTTGGCCGCTTCGGGAATAAAGTCGATATGCATTGTCGCCCGGAACAGCGAGCCTTCGAGCACCGCGATGATTCCCCGCACGCTTTCCCGAAAACCCCCGGCATCGGGCAATGGCCGTGCCGGTTCCTGAGACGCAAAAGCAAGAATGAATGCGCACCAAATGAGCATGACGTTCCCGGCAGTATACGACAGAGGGGTCAGACCCCTCGTTCCCTCACTATTCGCCAATCGTCTATCGAAGTTCCGGCACGATCAGTGCTCCGTGAGGGTACAATCAAAGTATCGACAGTAGTATTTCACCCAACTGATCAATCCGCTGAACATCCTCCGGAACTTCCCAATAAGGCTTTCTCTTCCACACCGGCAACATTCCCGCATTCCGCGCGCCGGCGATGTCGGCTTCCGGATGATCCCCGACAAACATCGATTCGTCCACGCCGAGTTCATTCCTGAACGTGGCGAATTGTTCTTCCGCCATGCGGCATAACGCGAGATCGCGATCGTAAAGCGTCCCGTCAAAATCAAAGAAGACAGCACGGATCATGGAAGGGTTGCAGCCGAGTCTCATACCGGGTGTGAAAAAAGTTTCCTGATGTTAACCAACTACGGAACTTTTGCGTCATAGTACGCGTAAGTTTCAACGAATTCTGTTTTGGACCGGTATAACGCATATACAGGAGTTCTATTTGAAACCTCGCGTCGTTCCCAACGCGCTAGTTGCGACAATCCTTGCGGTCTCTTCTTTTCGTGCGGCACAGGCGCCGATTCAGTCCCCCCCTGCGCCACCGGTAACGACGGCTTCGATCGAAGGGATTGCCGCAAAGCAGGGAACCCGGGAACCTATTTCAGGCGTCGATGTCGAACTCACCCGGGTTGAAGGTACCACGGCGTCTCCACTATCTCCGGGATTTCTGGAAGCATATACCGCTCTCCAGGCCGGCGCCGGCAGCGGCGCTTCGGCTCCACCCGCGGCCGTGGCTCCCGAAGTCCAGTACGCGAAGACCGGACCCGACGGCAAGTTTGCTTTCAAGAATCTAAAGGCCGGAAAGTACAAGCTTGTCGCGCTCAAGGTCGGAGGCTCGTTCTATCCCGCAGAATACGGGCAACGTGATCCCAGGCAGCGCGGTCTGGCATTTCCGTTGGCCGACGGTCAGGCGATGAAAGATACGCGGATTGAAATGGTGCAGCCGGCAGCCATCACCGGCCGCGTGATGGATGCCGATGGCGAGCCCCTTGGGCATGTGCTGGTGATCGCTCTCGATCCGCAGTATCGCGAGGGAGGCCGCCGCGTCCTCAACGTGGAACAAGTCATGTCGACCGACGAACACGGCGAATACCGGCTTCACTGGCTTGTTCCGGGGCCGCACTACGTTGCGGCGCTGCTGGAGGATCCCCGCCGGCGTACGATTTCGATTGATCCGATTCCGCCGGGACGGCGTGGTGCGACCGAGCGCGGAGAAAACCCCTACGTGGTTCATCAGACGCTGGCGTCGGGAGACATCATTGACGAGGCGTACCAGGTCGTCTACTTCGGTGGCACCACGGATCCCGCTTATGCAAAACCGATTGACGCAACGGCCGGCGGCACGTTCCCATCCGCGGATATTTCTTTGGCCGCCGGAAAACTGCGAGCCTGGCACATTCGCGGCGTCGTCATCGATGGCACCACAGGCAAGCCCGCCGGCGGAGCAACGGTTCGCGTGATACCGCGGGCCTGGGGTCCGGAAGTAGTCATCATGAATGCTGCGGCGGATATGGACGGAGTGTTCGATATCGCCGGGGCTGTTCCCGGCAGCTACATCGCCTTTGCAACTTCCACCTCAACCACTCCTGGAGGAGCAAGCGTCTCTCCCGAACTGGCTGCGGCCGCGGCTGCCGCCGGTGTTTCGCTCACTCAGCTCAATGGAGGCGGCACGACAACAGGAATGACAAGCCTTCCCGTCGAGGTCGCCAATGGCAACGTCGAGAAAGTCCAAATGGTCACCACCTCCGGCGTGTCCGTACCCGGCCGCGTGATAGTTGAAGGCCGATTGGCGAATGACACCGATCCGGATCTGTCGAAAATTCGTATCAACCTCACACGGGATCCGGATCTTCTCGGATCTCCGTCCATTGTGGCTCCTCTTCCGCCGCTTCCACCAGGCACCACCAATAACCCTCCTCGGCCGGCAAACGGACAGGTGGCTGCCAATGGCACTTTCTCGATTCAGTCCTGGCTTGGCGATGCGCGTGTCTCCGTCACGGGGATTCCGCCAAACACCTACGTCAAATCGGTTCGAATGGGTGGCGTCGATGTGATGAGCGACGGACTTCACCTGGCCGCCGCGCCCGAGAACCCGCTGGAAATTATCATCGGAACAAATGGCGGCAGCGTCGGCGGCAATGTGACGGAAGGCCAGCGGGAGCCGATGGCCAATGTCACCGTGGCGCTCGTACCGGAATTGCCGGCGCTGAGGAGACGTCCCGAGTTCTATCAAACCGCCACGACGGATTTCAAAGGCAGTTTTCAGTTTCAAAGTATTCCGCCGGGCGAATACAAGCTGTTCGTATGGGAATTCGCGCAACCCGATTCCTGGCAGAACCAGGAATTTATTCGGGCCTACGAAAGTTTCGGTAAATCCATTCGCGTCGACGAACGCAGCAGGCAGGACGTCACCATGACGGCTATTCCAAAATGAAAACGAAATGGTTCCTTCGATCGGCATTGTGCATTCTGTTGACGAGTGCGCTCGGCGCGCAGCAACCGGCGCCCGGTTCCATACAGGGCTTGGTCACGGATTCTTCCAGCAATATGCCATTGTCCAAGGTCACCGTCGAGCTTCGAAGTCCCGGTGCGGCAGCGGCTATCGCATCGACGATCACCGATAGCGAAGGGCGCTTTTTTCTATTCAATGTGAAACCCGCAGGCTACCGGGTTGTGGCGATGCGGTCCGGCTATGCGAATTCCGAACCCGGACAAAGGCACGTGGGCGGTCCATCGCAGCCTGTCGCGGTCGCAGCGGGCCAGCGGATCAGCGACCTGCGCATTGCGATGACGCGGGCAGGTGCGATCTCCGGTCATGTTCTGGATAATGGCGTGCCCGTCGGCATTGCCGACGTGGTTGCAATAACTGTGACCTACATTGAGGGTCAGCCCAACTTCAGTCTGTTACTGACATCGAGGACCAATGACCTCGGCGAATACCACATCTTCTGGTTGCCGCCTGGAAAATACGTCGTGATGGCCATCGTATGGGATACCGCCTCCAACGCTCCCTATTTCATGACTCCGGACGGCTCCAACGACAACACTTTCGTGACCGCACGGCGCAGCCTGCGTGCCGTGTTCAATCGTGCAAGCGGCAGCGGCGCGGCGGAGAACGAAGCGCACGTTCCGTTTTTCTATCCCGGCACGCCGGATCCACAGTCCGCGACCATCATGGAGATCCGGCCCGGAGCCGAACTGCGCAATATCGACATTAATGCGAGTGCGCTTCCCACGAGGCATGTGAAGGGCACGGTTTCAGGCATCTTCGCGACTCCGAATGCGGCCAATGCTGCCGCTATCCGGGCGGGACTGCCATCGGGACCGTCGGTGCGGATGATCCCATTGCAGGCGGTTCTCAATACAAATGATGCACAAGTCCCGTCGGTGAATGCCGAGGCCAACGGAAGCTTCGAAATCAAGAACGTGATTGCGGGCCGTTACCTGTTGATTGCGACATCCGGCGCGCTTACCGGGAGCGTTCCAGTGGAAGTTCGGGGCCGTGATATCGATGGGATTGGCGTGACACTCGGTCAGGGGCTGAGTGCATCCGGACAGGTCGCCCTCGACGGTCCCGCGGGGGCTGCGCCGAGTCCTCCACCCGCGGGCTTGAGAATCACACTGCGGCCGGAGCCTTTTATTCCGGGAGTTCCGACGTATTCCGCGGCCGTTGCAGCCAACGGGACGTTTTCGGTTCCGCCGCCTCCACCTGCGAATCCGAATCCGAATGCGTCACCCGCTCCAGCGCCGCCACCGGGATTGTACCGGGTGATCGTCACTCCTTTGCTGGGGCCGCCAACATTGCCCGATGGAGTGCCATTTGTACCGCCCGCTCTCCAGAATGCATATGTCAAGTCGATGCGAGTTGGAGATATCGATGTGTTGAAGGACGGACTGCGGTTGGATCATGGAATTGACGATCTGAGAATTGTAGTCGGCACTAATCCCGGCACGCTGGAGGGCCGCGTTCTCAATGATCGGCAGCAGCCGCTTGCCAGCGCGGTTGTTGCATTGGTTCCGGACAGTGCATTGCGTTATCGAGTCAACCATCGTTGGGTTGCTTCCGATGCCGCAGGCGCATTCCAGTTTCAGAACGTGGCGCCCGGCGATTATCTGTTGTTTGCATGGGACTCGATTGAGAATGGCGGCTGGCAGGATGCCGGAGTGCTGCGCGATTACGAATCCCAAGGCAAGCGGGTGCACGTGGATGAAGGTGGGAAAATCACGATGGACCTCGGCGCCATTCCCGCGCGAAATTGATGCCCGCTCTTAGCGCTTACATGAGTTCGGACCACATTGGCGAGGTCCAAATCATCGTGGCGCCCGTCGATGCGGAACTCGGACGCGTCAACGGGCGGTTTCAGTTCATGACCCGATCCGGCGGCAGTCCGTATTACGGATCCGCTGTCTGGACGGTGCGCAACACCGCATTCGACGCGAACACGTGGAACAATAACAGGCAAAGGGCCGGTACTTCGATAACTGGAACAATGGACAAGATGCCACTGCCCAACAACGACGAGGTAGGCGATGGACTGAATACAGCGGCAGTCTGATTTTCTTCAATCTAACGGGCATCGAGCTTGCGACGAAATCGGAATCGGAAACCTCTTATAAAGGGGGGGACTACACGTCGCTCTCCCTGACGGAAGAGTCCCGATACGTTTTGTTAGGTGCCTCGCGCAGCCGTTGAACTTCGTACCCGCGGAATTCCACTTTCAGTGCGTCCTGTACACGATCTGCAAACCGGCTATCCACTCCGCCGTCAACGACTGCGATACCAATCACATGATCCCCGCGCAAGACAATCAAGCATCGAACAGACTGTGACCCGTTCTGCTGATGCACGGTGACCTGAATTGCACTTTCAGGGGCCGAGTAAACGATACTTATTTTGCCAAACATTCTTTTCAGTCGCCGTTTTAGTTCCAACTCTGGAGGCAGTTCCAGCAGATTGGGATTGGCCGATGTGGCCGCAGACAACGACGCATCGGCTCGTGCCGCAGATTGTGCGACCAACTCTTCCACTGCTTTACCCACGATGGATTCAAGCCCTACAGGACCGAGCCCGTATGAGACGGCGATAACAATCAGCGCAATGATTGTGATCAGGATGAGAGTGGTCAATACGATTCGCACGTGTGCACCTAACGGCCTTGGCATGAGCCGCGGCGCGTTCTTTTGCGCCGTCGACTCCATGCCCCTTGTTAGCCAGACTTTTCTACTTGACGATTCTTTGTTCCCAAATTCTCGCGTGGCGATGGTGATGGAGAATTGCTACGACGTCAATTGTTTCGTCGCCCACTTTGAAGTAGACGGAATATGGAAACCTTTGGAGCAATGCCCTACGGACACCATATTTGATTTCAGGAAATTGGAGCGGCGCCTGGACAACTCGCTGCATGACTGCTTCAAGCTCCATCAGGAGTTCCGCGCCAAGTCCGCTGCGCTGTCCTTCGTACCACGCAACTGCGTCGACGACATCGAGATCAGCCTCGTCCCATAAATGCAAGAGACGGATCACCGGAAGAATTACGATTGTCGCAGCCGTGCGAGCAGTTCGTCTCGGACCTCCGCCCAAGGCCGACCGGCTCCTGTCTGATTCCGACGAAGCCGCTCCTCAATCAACTCGAGATGCCATTCAGGTACTGGGACCGTCTCCGGCTTCGCAGCGACACGATCCCACAATGACTGCACGTAGTTGAGCTTCTCATCAACGGTAAGCTCGTCAAAACCTGGAGGAGGATTGGGTACCTTTCGCGACATGGGACTCAGTATAGCCCGATGCTCCAATCGGGGCCACTGCAAGAGGCGGGAGTCTGGCTAACGGCTTAGCAATGAGCCGCAAGCGGCGCGGGCCGCAGCCATCAAGTGCGCCGAAAGCACGGCGCGCCGATTGTCGGCTCCATTGCCGTGTTAGACGCCCAGTTTAGCATCTGCATCGTTGAGAAACTGGCGCACATACTGGAGGTATCCCTGTGCTCCTCCCCGAGCGTGCCACAACCGCACCGATTTGCGTAGGCGCTTCAAACACAAGATGAGTTCAGAAACCGATAGCTCTCCCGGCCGAGGATCATCTTCGGGCGATTCGTTTTCGTTCAACGGCTGTCGTCCTAACCGCCATTCGCAGATGCGACGGCACTGTTCATACACGACTCGTGCTCGCCCTGGCGGGCCCACGGCTGGTGCCACACGACCTGGCCTCTCGCGCACATAACCGTTTATCAGCGCCTCAACGGCAGCGACCACGTCCCGATCGACAATGCCCGAACTCCGGCTAAAGACCGTCACGATGGCCGATTCGATGTTCTGGAGAACGTCGGCGTATTCTTCTTCAACCCTCATCTTCAGTCCAACCCCAAAAACGTAGTCTGGTAGCCAGCCAATCGTTGTGCGTCTAACTCATAATTCACCTGCGCCGCCGTCCCGGGACCCGTGCTTCGGGCGGCTTGATAGCGCCGCGGGAGCGATGAGTTTCAAGCGAGGCACTGCAGCAGGATGTTCAAGAGCTTACCAGCGACAAGAAGTGCGTAATAGAAAAAACAACCCCTGCGAGTCTTGCAGTCTTTGCAACGCAGACTCATGCAATCTTCGGGATGATGCCTCCAGCGTTTAGGGGAATTTCCACTCGCTTGCACGGTGACGGCAAGTCGGGTAGCCTGCCGTGCAATGCAGCGTGTTCTATTCCTTTGGGTGTTGCTGCTGACACTCGCGTTACCTGCGGCCGCGCACCCGGTGCCGTTCAGCTTTCTCGACGTGCAACTGACGTCTTCGGGAATCGGTGCGTCCCTTGTGATTCATGACTTCGACCTTGCACACGATCTGGGGGTCCACGATGCCGATCGTTTTCTCGACGCGGGGTTCCTGGCCGATCAGGCCGTGTCCATTCGTACCCTGCTGACTGCACGCCTGCAGATTGTTGCAGACGGCAGGCTGTTGGCGTCCGAGTGGGGCGACCCGGAAGTATTGCGTGATCAGCAGTCTTTACGTTTTACCCTACGCTATCCGTCGGTCACATCCACGCCAGGGCGCCTCGCAATCCAGGCTTCCATGTTTCCGTATGACCCCGCGCATGAGACTTTCGTGAATGTCTACGAAAACGGCGAACTGACGCGGCAGGTGATTCTCGATCGAGCAAAGAGCAACGTGGAGTACTTCACGGGATCGAGCCAGACTGCAGCCGCCGTGGTTCGCAGGTTTGTTCCCGAAGGGATTCGTCACATCCTGATTGGTCCGGACCACATTCTTTTTCTCGTTGGATTATTGCTGCTTGGTGGGAGGCCACGCCGGTTGCTGATGGTAGTGACGTCGTTCACGGTAGCACACAGCATCACGCTCTCGCTGGCCGTGCTCGGCATTCTCAATCCTCCTTCCAGCATCATCGAACCGGCAATCGCGCTCAGCATTGTCTTTGTGGGATTCGATAACCTTCTTGTGAAGGAGGGCCGCGACGTGCGCGCCTGGATCGCTTTTGCTTTTGGTTTTATTCATGGGTTCGGATTTGCTAACGTATTGCGCGAAATGGATCTGCCGCGGCGGGCGTTGGGCTGGTCTCTGTTTTCTTTCAATTTCGGAGTCGAGATTGGACAGTTGTTCGTCGTACTGATCGTGGCGTCTTCGCTTGCCGTTATCCGGTCGCGCAGCGAGAAGGCAGGGCGCTACATTGCAGCTGCCGGGTCGGTAGCGGTGATTGCGGCAGGGGCATTTTGGTTCATACAACGGGTGTTTTTCCCAGGAGGTGTCTCGTGAGACGAGGATTTGTATTAGGCGTGTTGCTGGCCGTCGGCGCTCTGTCTCTGGTTGCGAAGGGTTATCAGAATCCACCTGCTGCAGCGCCAGGAGGCCGGGCGAATCGCGGCGGGGGAACTCCACCCGCAGCGCTCGCGACCATAAAAGTGAGAGACAACCTGTATATGATCACCAACGGAGGAGGCAACACTGGCGTGTTCATTACCGCGACCGGGGTGGTGCTCGTGGATACGAAGAATCCCAACAATGGCCAGAGCATCCTGGACCAGGTCCGGGCCGTAACCAGCAAGCCGGTGACGATGGTCATCAACACGCACACGCATGCGGATCATACCGGCAGCAATGAGTTCTTCAAGGATAACGTCGTCTTCGTCGCACATGAAAACACGAAGACGAACATGCAGAAGATGACGAACTTTGCGGGAGACAACGCAAAGTTTCTGCCCTCGCGAACATTCAAGGACACCATGACGCTCGGCACCGGCGCCGACCAGATCGTGCTCTACTATTTCGGACCCTCGCACACCAGCGGCGATGCGTTCGTCGTATTCCCCGCACTGCGCGCCATGCATGCCGGCGACGCCTTCGCCAGCCGGAGCACTCCGATCATCGACACGGCCAACGGTGGCAGCGCCGTCGAATATGGGAAGACACTGTCGAAGGCTGCGGCGGCGATCAAAAATGTCGATACCATCATTAATGGCCATATCACGACCGGACCGACCACATTTGCCGACCTGCAGATGTATGCCGACTTCAACAACGAATTCATTACCTGGGTGCAGAGCGAAATCATGGCGGGTAAGACCGCGGAACAGGCTGCGGCCGAGTACAAGATTCCTGCAAAGTACGCCGGTTATACGGCAGGGAATGCCGCGTTCGGCGGGGTTGCAGGCAACATCAATACTGCGTATGCCGAACTGAAGAAGTAACGCGAAATCGCCGCCGGTCCGCAGGTGTCGAAGTTCCCTTACTCCTCAAGGTTGAAGTGATTCGCCACGTCACCGTGTTCGAAGCGTGACTTTCTGAATCCGCCAGTTGGTCATTTCGCCTATCAGGAGTTCGTTTTCGTTGCGGCAGTCGATCGAGTTGACGAGGCCGAACTGCTTCGGCAGCTTGCCGGCGGACCCGAACTTGCCGACCACCTTTCCGTCGAGACTGACCTTGTAGATCGCCGCGTCGACCATGCCGTCCGGATCGCCCGAATGCGCGCTATAAATGTATTGCGTCGCACCGCGTGAAATGCAGATGGCCTGGGGCGTTCCAATGTTGGCGATCTGCGACTTGAAGGTGCCTTCGCCATCGAAAACTTGAATGCGATTGTTGCCGGCATCGGCGACATAGACGTTGCCTTGAGCGTCGATGGCAATGGAACGGACGCCATTAAACTGTCCGCTCCCCGCGCCCGTTTGTCCCCACGACTTCAGGAATTTGCCGTCCTTGTCGAATTTCGCGATGCGATTGTTGGTCCCGATACCGTCGGCGATGAAGATGTTCCCAGCACGGTCCCATGCGACATCCGTCGGGCGGCTGAAGGCCGAGCCTGCCGTGCCGGCTCCCGCTCCACCACCGCCACCGCGCGCTCCGGCCGCCGCCGCTTGTGGTGCTGCTGCCGGTGCGCC
>Ga0134121_10004525_pt1 | contig 11369 bp, 11 predicted proteins | sample KB301_FD_96463 | JGI IMG/M metagenome (GOLD analysis project Ga0134121, IMG submission 96463) | Terrestrial soil microbial communities without Nitrogen fertilizer from Kellogg Biological Station, Michigan, USA - KB3-0-1 | ecosystem: Environmental > Terrestrial > Soil > Unclassified ...
CCCGATCCGCGCGGATTTGCGCCGAACGGACCGGCGAACTGGAGTTCGGGTTTCCTGCCGGCGTCGCATCAGGGCACCATGGTTCGCGTGGGCAAACCCAATCCGATCTTCGACCTGGTCCCGCCGGAGTCGGCGAAGTTCATTACGAAGGAAAGCGAACGCGAAGGACTGGGACTGTTGCAAAGGTTGAATCGCGAACATCAGGCGGCGCGGCCCGGCGATTCACGGCTGGACGCGCGCATCGCGTCGTTTGAACTGGCGGCGAAGCTTCAGCTCAGCGCGCCCGAAGTGCTGGACATCTCCGGCGAGTCCGCCGCCACGAAGCAACTTTACGGGCTTGACGACGCGGTCACCGGGGATTTCGGGACGCGATGTCTGATCGGCCGACGGCTGCTCGAACGGGGCGTGCGTTTTGTGCAGATCTGGAGCGGCGCCGACAACGGTTTCCCGCGGCGGAACTGGGACAGCCACGAAGATCTGGCCCGCGACCATCTGGGCATGGGCCGGAGCATGGACCAGCCGACCGCCGCGCTCATCAAGGACCTCAAGGCCCGGGGCCTGCTGGATGACACCATCGTCATGTGGACAACGGAATTTGGCCGGATGCCGTGCAGTCAGGGAGCGAAAGGCCGCGACCACAATCCGTTTGCCTTTACGACCTGGCTGGCTGGCGGCGGCATCAAGGGTGGCGTGACTTACGGGGAGAGCGATGAGTGGTCTTACAAAGCCTCCACCAATCCAACTTACTGCTACGATGTGCACGCGACAGTGCTGCGCCTGTTGGGAATCGATCACGAGAAACTGACTTTCCGCCACAACGGGATAGATCGCCGATTGACCGACGTGCACGGAGATGTTATTAGAGAAATCATCAGCTCTTGAACGGGATTGGCTATGAAAACCACACGCTTCCTTTCCGCTCCGTTCGGGGACACATTTGAAATCCGCCATGCCACCCCCTCTCTTCGCGGTTTTACATTGATTGAATTGCTTGTGGTCGTAGCCATCATCGCGATCCTGGCGGGGCTGCTGTTGCCCGCGATCGCCAAGGCAAAAACCAGGGCGGACAAGGCGCTTTGCTCGAGCAATATGCACCAATGGGGCGTGGCGTTGCAGATGTACGGAGGAGACAATCGGGACTATTTTCCGGACAACACCAAGGCTTCGGACCTGAGTTGGTGCAGCACCAACGTGCAACAGTTCTGGCGTGATTACCTGATTCCCCAGCTCAAAACGAAATACGAGAAAGACAAGTTCCACGTCATCTTCTGTCCCACCGACAAGTGGCACCGTTACGCGGATTTGTGGCGGGGCACGGCTCCGACCCCGGACACCGGCCCCATTCTGTGTGGCTTTTTTTATTTGCCTTACCGCGAGAACAACGCCGTGAACATGTGGCCCTATGATTCGGCGAGTTTGAAAGGCTGGCACGTTCCGCGCAAGAAGTTCGGGGAAGAATTTCGCAACGCCCCGGTGCTGATCGACAGGCTCCAGGGAGTCGGCAACGCCGGTCCGGGTGGAAAGAACCCCAAGGTAACGTGGTACACAACCGACGCCGGCAAAAGCATTCCCACGGCTTGCCACCGCGGCGACAAGGGCGCCCCGACCGGAGGAAATTTTCTATTCGAGGACGGTCACGTGAGCTGGTATCAAAGCCGGGACGTTGAAGTCGGGTCTTTCACCAGTGGATGGGTTTTGTTCTACAAGATACCGATCGTCCAATAGGCGGCGTTGCTTGTGTCCGTGATTCACCAGGGTTCCAAAAACAATTCGACCAAGTCTGATCCATGATGATCTTCCGATGCTTTTTGATCCTGGTTGGCGCGTTTTGGCTGGTTCCTCAAATCGAAGCGGAGTTCCGCGCCGCCATCGCAGTTCGAGTGGTTACGCCCGATCCGCTGCTGCCGGTTTCCGGCGGAGTGGGCCCGTCGCATCCAGTGACGAAAAAGGAAGGGGATCTGACCGTGCGCGCGCTGGTTCTGGCGGACGACGACACAAAGGTGGCGATTGTCAGCGCCGATTTTCTCGGCTTTCCGTCCGTTCTCGGGAACCGGGCGCGTGCCAAAGTGCGCGGCATACCGCCCGCAAATATTCTGATCGGCGCGACGCATGCGCACAGCGCTCCCGACTGTTACGGGTTCCCCGATCATGACGGCAAGTTTTCCACGGACCTGAAATACGTGGATCACGTTTGCGACGATATCGCCGAAGCCATCAACGAGGCTGCCGCCAGACTTCAGCCAGCCAGTCTGAAGATCGCCACGGGCGAGGCCAAAGGAAAGATCGCGTTCAACTATTACGCCGAACAACTCTATGATCCTCGCTGCCACGTCATTCAGGCAATTGGTTCGGACGGCAAACCATTCGCCACACTCGTCAACTACGCCATCCATCCGGAAGTGCTTGGCCCTGATGTCGGCATTCTCAGCCCCGACCTCGTTGGCCCGCTTTATGATCGCCTTCGCGAGAAAGGCGGCGCCACCGGTATCTTCATGAACAGTGCTCAAGGCGGGATGGTGACCGCGGACAATCGGGGCCCTGACGGGAAAAGCATCCGGACGTGGGACGAGTGCGTGCGAATCGGAAACTTGCTTGCAGATGAGGCGCTGCGCATCGTCGCGTCCGCTCCGGTACAGAAGGATCCGTGGCTGTTTTGCGCGGCGGAGACAGTTTCCTTTCCGGTTGAATCCCCTCTCCTGCGGGCAGTAATGCTCTCGTCGCCGCTCGGATACCCGACGAACGATGTATCGCACGTTACGGCTCAAGTGAATCTGGTCAACGTCGGCACCGCGCAAATCCTGACGATCCCGGGCGAAGCCCTGCCAAACATCGGCTATTACTTGAAGCGGAAAATGCGAGGCGAGCATAATCTGCTTTTCGGCCTGACCAACGACGCGTTCGGTTACATCCTGACCAAAGTGGATTGGAACAGTTTCAAGCGCTACGACTACGTCTCGCGCACATGTCTGGGTGAAATGACCGGTGAGATTTACATAAATGAGGCGATGCAATTGCTGGCCCGGCATCCCGCGCCGGCGAAACCTGGACGCTGAATCGTGAAAACGCTCGTCCCGACATCTTCGCCCGTGCAATTGGGGCGTTCAAAGTTCGAAACCGAATTGCAAGTGCGTCCGGACGACATCGACATGAATCAACACGTGCATGCGAGCCGTTACATGGACTATGTTCTAGCAGCACGTTACGACCAGATGGCGCGTTGCTACGGAATGTCGATGGAAGAATTCCTTCAGGCCGGTTTCGGTTGGTACGTCCGCGCCTGTCATGTCGAATTCAAGCGCCCGCTTGGTCTCGGAGAACACTTCACCGTGCGGACGTGGGTCGAAGACGTGTTCAAGGATACGGTTTCGGTGCGTTTCGAAATCATCAAAAAGAAGACCGCCAAGTTGTGTTGTGACGGTGATTTTCTTTACACGATGATCAACCTGAAGACCAACCGGGGTGAACCCATCCCGGATTGGATTTTGCAAAAGTATTCGGTTTGAAGATCGCCGGGATGGTCCTGCGCTCTTTCTGCGATTGATTCATGCGCTCACAAAAAACCGAACGACCGCACGTGTGACCACGGTGCTGTTCATCATTCTGGGTCTGATCCCGTCCGTCGTGATCCGCTTCGTGATCGCCCGAAGGCCGCTCGGGAAAGGCCCGGCCATCGGCTTGTGCCTGGGAATACTGCTCGGCATGTCCATTGTCGTCACGGGTTCCGTGCAACGGAGGTACGCCAAGCCTGAACCGGGTGAAGTCATGGGGCCTATTCCCATTCTCGCCGACTGGGTGTATGCCATGGTCAGCATTGGCCTTCCGGTGGCCGTGCTGTCGTTCTTTGTCCTGCGGGCCCCGACGCGTGACTGATGCTCGCTGCATTCGTCGCCGTTTGAATGAGGGCTATCCTGACTGGCGACGGCGGTGAAGGGCGGATATAGTTGGCTCGGAAACATTCGGAAACATTATGGAACAGGAAATACTACAACTCCTCAAGCAATCGCCCGGGGTGCCGTTTTCGGCCAAGGAAGTCGGCAAGAAAATTGACCGCGAGCAATTCAAGGAAAACGGGAGCTGGGCGCGGCCATTCCTTGAGAGTCTGCTGCGGCAGAAATACATCGCAGCTGACGAGAACGGCTACTACTTCTACCCGAAAGCGAAGAAACTCGGGGAGATCGGTTGATCCCTCGCGGCGCGGTCCGAAGGACTTCGTCCGTGTACACCGGAGGCGGAGATGAACGCGAATCGACTGATAATTTTCGTCAAAGCGCCCCGGTGCGGGATCGTGAAAACCCGATTGGCCCGGACAATCGGGGCCCTCGCGGCTGCGGAGGCGTATGCCCGGCTGGTCGAGGAAACCATCGCAAACCTGCGCACCCTGCCGCAAGTCGAGCTGTGCTACACCCCGGATGACTCACGACAGGAGATTGAGGGCTGGCTCGCAAACGACTGGCAATCCCAACCCCAAGGACCGGGCGACCTCGGGCGACGGATGGCGGCGGCGTTTGAGCGAGCCTTCGCAGAAGGAATGAAACGAGTCGCGATAATCGGCTCCGATTGCGCGACGGTTACCGTTGAGGATATTCAAACTGCCTGGGACGAGCTGGCGTCCGCTGATGTCGTCCTGGGTCCGGCTTCCGACGGCGGATATTGGCTCATCGGATTGCGGGAGCCGCGCCCGAAGCTCTTCAACGACATACCGTGGAGCACACCTGACGTATTGACGCGGACACTGGACCGAGTCCGGCAGACACTCTTGAGCGTACATTTGCTGCGCGAGCAACGTGACGTTGACACCGAACGTGACTGGCGCGAATTCCTTTCCAGCCGGCCCGCCACTGGAATGGACGGCGTGAAACCATCTCGATGAATCCGTTCGAACACAAACTGGCGGGCCATGGTTTGACACTTCGCCGCGCGGCGTTGCAAACGCTGCAGGTCAACGTGGGCCGGAAGTGCAACCAGGCCTGCCGTCATTGCCACGTGGACGCGGCCCCGTGGCGCACGGAAATGATGGATGGGACGACGGCGACCCGAATAGGAGAATGGATTCGAACGCATCGGCCCGCGGTGGTGGACATCACGGGCGGTGCGCCCGAGCTCAGCGAGTTTTTTCGGTTCCTGGTTGAAACCGCGCGGCAATCCGGCGCCGAAGTCATTGACCGGAACAACCTCACCATCATCGAAGAGAAGGAATACGCCTGGTTGCCGCAATATCTTGCCGACAATCGCGTCCAGATAATCGCTTCGCTTCCCTGTTACTCCGCTGACAACGTGAACAAGCAGCGCGGAAACGGCGTGTTCGAAAAGAGCATTAGAGCGCTGCGAAAGCTGAACGCGGTCGGTTATGGAATCCGGCTTCCCCTGCATCTGGTCTATAATCCGCTGGGGCCGCGACTGCCACCCCGCCAGCAGGAGTTGGAAGCCGACTACAAGGACGTTCTCGAACGGGAATTCGGCATCGTCTTCAACCAACTTTACGTGCTGACGAACCAGCCCATTGCGCGCTTTGCTGATGACCTGCGAAAGCAGAACAAATGGGACGAGTATCTCGAACTACTTGCCAACAGCTTCAATCCGTCAACCGTGGACGCCTTGATGTGCCGGACGACACTTAGCGTCGGCTACCGTGGAGAGGTTTACGATTGCGATTTCAATCAGATGCTGGACATGCAGATGCAAAACGGCGCGCCGCTCCACCTTTGGGACATCACACCGGAATACCTCGACGGCCGTCCTGTTCTGACGGGGAGCCATTGTCTGGCTTGCACGGCCGGCTGCGGCAGTAGTTGCACCGGTGCGTTGGCCTAGTTCCCCGCTCCGCTGCGATCGTCGCCGCGTTCGACCCAGACGCTTCGGAAATTTTTCCGAGCCGGGTCTTTCAAGTCCTTGCACCTTTTGCCGTCAACGAGTCGCCCGCCGTCGTCGCTCAGCACCAAAAAGCGTTTCCAGCCTGAGTCGGGATAAAATGCAATCCCCTCCGGGTTCATGTGTTCAAAGTGAACCCGGCCAAAGTGCGCGGGTCGGTCTGCGCCGCCGAGCCATTCATAAAACCGCGACTTGTCCTTGCCATCGACGGCTCCGCCGATGATCAGAAACCGATCATTGCAAAGCGCGATCTCGCGCACACCTCGTCCTTCCAGATCTAACAGGACGGGATCGCCGAATCGCGCGGATTTGCCCCCTGCGATTACCTCCGCCGGGTTCAATAACGGCACCAGCAACGCTTTTCCGTTGATCAACGGATTTCGAAAACCAATCAACAGGTGGCCGTCCGGAGTGGCGCAAAGACCTTCGATGTTCAGCCCGCCCGGTTCCTTTGGCGGCAGACGGGACGCTGCCGCCAGTTTGAACGGTTTGAGTTCAGGCGCGTTGACCAGGTCTTGCAGCAAATACACATAAGCCCTGCCCGCCGGCTTTAATACGGCGCGATCCCCCCCAAACCGGATGTCCGTCGCGAAGAAGTGACGTCGGCTGGGTTGATCTTTCCCCGTCTCGTTGCGCCCGTGCGATGTAATCCAGTAAATGCGGTCACCGATCCGCGCGGCTCCTTCCAGGTCCAGTTCTCCTGATTTCCGGCCGAGCTGCAGGAAAGACGCGAGGTTCAACTTCCAGACCTCCGGTCCGGGCCGGTCAGCGCGATATATTCGAATGATGTTGTCCTCGTCGTTGGCCACGGCAAAGTAGTCCGATCCCAACGCCACGGCTGCCGACGCGTCGCACATCCCTGTATGAGCGACTGGCGCGGACACCTTGATTTCGGCGGTTGCCGCGGCGGCAAACGAAATGAGGGACGACACAATCAGTTCTGGAGCTCTCATGCCCTTCACGTATCTAGACGCAACACAAATGAGTGCGAATTCCATGAAACGTCAATGGATTTTATTTTTCTCGCAAAGTCGTATCAGGGACGGATGCTGATTGGCGGTGACGGTGTGCTTATGATTTCAGTCATCATTCCCACGCTGAACGAAGGTGCGCATCTCCCCGCGACTTTACAGCACATCCGGCGGAATCCTGTCTCCCACGAGATTCTGGTTGTGGACGCGGGCAGCGTGGACGGCACTCCGGCGCTGGCGGCCTCCGCAGGTTGTCGCGTTCTGACCAGCCCCGTCCGGCAACGCGCCAGCCAGATGAATCTGGGCGCACGCGAGGCTGGCGGGGACATCTTCTTGTTTCTCCACGCCGACACGTGGGTGGGGGCGGGCGCACTCGATCAGATTGAACAGGCGGTGCACGGTGGGCGGGCAGTCGGTGGCGCATTCGCGCGCAAATTCGACGGCGCGTCGTGGTTCCTTGATTTCACCTGTCGCCTCGCTGAGTTGCGGAGCCGGTGGCTGGGATGGTTTCTCGGCGACCAGGGCATATTTGTCGGGCGCAGGGTCTTTGAAGATCTCGGAGGCTACCGCGACATGCCTCTGTTCGAGGATCTCGATTTCTCGCGCCGGCTTGCCCGGCACGCGCACGTGCTGACACTGCGGCCACCGGTGATCGCGTCAGCTCGACGCTTCGCTCAACGAGGGGCCTTCGCAACTACGTGGACAGATTTTTTGCTCACGGCGCGTTACTTGTGTGGGGTCGATCCGAATCGGCTGGCCGCGCGTCTTCGGAAAACAACGGATTCTCCGTCGGGCGAAGTTCGCGTTCCGGGTGTCTCCAAATGAGCCGTCCGCAGCTCTGAGGTGCGAGGTGACAATCCGCTGGTCAAGCGAATCGTTCCTCGTTACGGTTCACGTCGCACCGATGCGTTACGAGCCATGAAGCTGACGAATACCGAATCTATCGTGCGGACGCGCTATGGCGCCGCGGCAAAATCGCCCGAGGCCGCCCTTTGTTGTCCGATCAACTACGACGCACGCTTTCTTGACGTTATTCCCGCCGAAGTGATCGAAAAGGACTACGGTTGCGGAGATCCCAGCCGCCACCTTCGACCCGGTGAAACCGTGCTCGATCTCGGCAGCGGGACCGGGAAAATCTGCTTCATCGCGGCCCAAATCGTCGGGGCACGGGGCAAAGTCATCGGCGTGGACATGACCGACGAAATGCTTGAAGTGGCGCGTCGCAACGCGCCGATCGTTGCCGAACGGCTCGGTTACGCAAACGTGGAATTCCGCAAAGGTCGGATACAGGACCTTGCGCTCGATCTGGAAAAGCTGGACGCGGAACTCCAAAAACGGCCGATCAACAATGCGACGTCGTTTGTTGCGGCGAATGAACTCGCCCGGCAACTTCGCATCCGCGACCCGCTCGTGGCCGATGACTCGGTTGACGTCGTGGTCTCGAACTGCGTGTTGAATCTCGTCGAGCCGGACTCGAAGCGTCAGTTGTTCTCGGAAATATTCCGCGTGCTGAAGGCGGGCGGACGCGCGGTTATTTCCGACATAGTTTCGGATGAGCCGGTGCCCGGGCATCTGCAGAACGACCCGAAACTCTGGAGCGGTTGCGTTTCTGGCGCGCTGACCGAGCAAGGTTTCCTTGAAGCATTCGGCGACGCAGGTTTTTACGGCATGCAAATCCTGAGCCGGGACGGAAAGCCCTGGGCAACCGTGGACGGGATCGAGTTCCGTGCGGTGACCATCTCGGCGCACAAAGCCAAAGAAGGCGCATGCCTGGAGCGCAACCAGGCAGTGATCTACCTGGGGCCGTTCAAGGAGGTGGTGGATGACGACAACCACCGGTTCGAACGAGGCCGCCGACATGCGGTGTGCGACAGGACCTATCAGCTCTGCAAACGGGAACCGTACAATACATTCTTCGCTTTCGTCGATCCGATCACGCCGGTGTCCGCCGAGGAGGCCGGGACATTTGAGTGCTCGGCGACACGGGAACGTGATCCACGGGAAACCAAGGGCCAGGATTACCGGATGACCGTTCAAGCCCAGCCATGCTGTGACCGCGGCGAATGCTCCTGACCAGCGCAAGAAGCAGGCTGTTTCTCGTTATCATCACGGTGGCGATATTGTTTGCGACGATGCGATGGCCCGCAATCCAACAACAATCTCAAGCGTTGCTGCAGCGCATCAGCCAACTGGGTGCTTGGGCGCCCGTGGCCTTCGTTCTGCTTTATATCGTTGCCACAGTCCTGTTCATTCCCGGCTTTTTGTTGACGCTCGGTGCCGGCGTGCTCTTTGGCGTCGTCCGGGGTGCGATCATCGTGCTGACGGGCGCGACCCTCGGGGCTTGTTGCGCTTTCCTGATCGCGCGTTATTTCGCCCGCGAACGATTGACGCAAAGATTTTCACAAGACCATCGCTTTCGCGCGTTGGACAAGGCCATCGCCGACGAGGGCTGGAAGGTCGTCGGGTTGCTGCGTCTTTCACCGGTCGTTCCGTTTAATCTTTTGAACTACGCGCTGGGTCTGACTCGCGTATCGTTGAGGGATTACTTCCTGGCATCCTTGATCGGCATGGCGCCCGGAACGTTGATTTATGTTTACGCGGGCGCACTGCTCGGGGATCTGACAAAGCTGAGCTCCGACCACCATGTCAAAACGCCTGCCGAGTGGTCACTCTATGCCGTCGGACTGGTGGCGACGGCAATTGCGACCCTTTACCTGACGCGTACGGCCAGGCGCGCCTTGGCGGAGCGTGTCGAAAGTGAGTCGAGTTCCCGCAGTACAACAGAGAGACCGACGTGACCGGATACCGGGCAGCACAATCGTTGACCGTCGCAGCCGCCGAGATTCGGCGATTTCCTGAGCGCAGAGCTTCGCACAGTTGCGAACGGCACTCGCGCTCATACTACTGCCCGCGTTCCATCAGGAACTGGCCTCCCGAGTTTCGCGAACGGGCGGCAGATGTGTCGTCATTCCCTGTCCTCAAAGGCGCCTGTGTTCGGGAAGTCGTTCAATTTGAAAGTGCTTGGTTTGAAAACTGCTTGGAATTCGGGCGGCGTTTGCCGCAAAGAAAGGCCGTTTTTTTATGATTCGACCATCACGAAGTGTCCTGGCGTTCGCGTTTGCGGCATGTTTTTTTTGTTTGTCGCGCACTACGGGCGTTGCACAAGCCAACGGTGTCCTGCGGGAGGTTTACACGGGGATAGCCGGCACTGCGGTGTCCGACCTCACTAACAATGCAAGCTTTCCGAATAACCCGACGACTCAAGAGGTGCTGGTCAACGGGTTTGAAGCGCCTACGGACGTTCTTGACGAATACGGGCAGCGGCTCACCGCCTATCTCGTTCCTCCCACGTCGGGCAACTATGTGTTTTGGATCGCCAGTGATGACAACTCGACGCTGTTCCTGAGCACCGATGATCAGCCCGTCAACAAGCAGCCCATAGCGAGCGTTCCCGGGTGGACGGCCTCGCGGCAGTGGAGCAATTATCCCGAACAGCAATCCGCGCCACAGCCGCTCACGGCCGGACAACGCTACTACATCGAAGCATTGATGAAGGAAGGCATCGGCGGGGACAATCTCGCCGTGCGCTGGCAATTGCCGGGGGGAACTATTCAGGAGCCGATCCCCAACAGTCAGTTGCTTGTTTTCGGTCTGGGGCCGCCGCAGATCGTGCAACAGCCAACCAACGTCACTGTAGTGGAAGGCGGCTCGGCCACTTTCTCGGTGCAACTGGCCAGTGCATTCGGCGCGACCTACCAATGGCTGCGCGGCGGAGTGAATGTTCCCGGTGCCACCAACAATTCCTACACGTTGTCTCCTGTTACTGTGGGGGACAACAGCGCGCAATTTCGCTGTTTCATCACGAACCCGCAGGGGAACACCAACAGCAACACCGCAACTCTCACGGTCCAGGCCGACACGACTCCGCCAACGGTGAATTCAGTGGTCAACCTTGGCGACAACACTGTCGTTACGGTGTTGTTTTCCGAACCCGTCGAGGCAGCGACCGGCACGAACCGATTCAATTACACCATCAACAACGGCGTCACTGTCACGACGGCCGGATTCGGGGCGGACACGCGGTCTGTGGTGCTTACCACCAGCCCAATGAGCGGCGGGATCGTTTACACGCTGACCGTCGCGAACGTCCGTGACCGGGCCACAACGCCGAATACGATTTCACCGAACCCGTCGCAGCGCACATTCACGCTCGACTACACGCCTTTGGACATCAGCTATCTTCGGCCCAATTCCGAACCTATCGGTCCCTCCAGCCGGCGCACGGGACTCGTTATTTCGGAGATCATGTATCATCCGACCAATCGGGTGGACGGAAAAAATCTGGAGTTTGTGGAAATCTACAATTCGCAGCCGTTTTTCGAGGACATCAGCGGGTACCGTTTGACCGGGACGATCAATTACACCTTTCCAACCAACACGACCATTGCCGCGAGAAGCTATCTCGTATTCGCACCGTCGCCTGAGGATGATAAGAGCGTTTATGGCATCGCGGGAGTACTTGGCGGATTC
>Ga0134121_10004526_pt1 | contig 11367 bp, 13 predicted proteins | sample KB301_FD_96463 | JGI IMG/M metagenome (GOLD analysis project Ga0134121, IMG submission 96463) | Terrestrial soil microbial communities without Nitrogen fertilizer from Kellogg Biological Station, Michigan, USA - KB3-0-1 | ecosystem: Environmental > Terrestrial > Soil > Unclassified ...
ATAGAGCTGGCCGTCGGGTCCGAAGCGGATGGTCTTCACGCCGTGGTGCCGCTCGCGCGGCAGGTCGTCTGCCACGACGACCGGCGCGGGCGGGTTATCGAGCCGGTCTTCGATCTTGTCATAGCGCCGGATGCGTCCCACTTCCGCGACGTAGAGCGCGCCGCCGCGCACCGCGACGCCGTGCGGCGCGTCGAGGCCGCGTGCGATGACCATCGGCTTGCCGCCGCCCGGCGCAATGGCGTAGACGTTCGAGCCGGTCGAGCCGACGAAAAGCGTGCCGCGCTCGCCCATCGCGAGCGAGCGCGCGCGCTCCATGCCTTCGGCGTAGATGGAAATGCGGAATCCCGGCGGCAGCTTGACCTTGTCGAGCTGCGGTGCCGCCCCGACGCTGCCCGAGAGTGCCGCGAGGATTAGTGCTGGACGGAGGATGGGCGTTACGCGCATGGCGCGAGAGTAGCGCATCGTCCTTGAAGTAGAATGCGCTTCCTTCCGGAGTGATGCCCGAGTGGCCGAAGGGGGCGCCCTGCTAAGGCGTTATACCGGCTTAAACCGGTATCGAGGGTTCGAATCCCTCTCACTCCGCCAGATCTAAATCGGCGTAATCACGCCGGCGTTGCTTCAAGCAACGGTTCCAAGCGCGCAATGAGCTCGCTGATCTGTTCCTTCGCGGGCAAGTCCACGCCCGCGATCCAGCGATAGATCATCGAGGGCTCGACGTTCAGAACAAGCGCGACATCGAGCATCGATCCGAGTGTGGTCGAGGCGCGGACCAAGAGATAAGGAAAGTCGTTCATCGCGTGACCACCGTACCGGAGTAATGCCTACACGGGATAAAAGAATTGTCCGGTGATGATCTCGGTTGACACATTCAAGCAATTCCCTCCGTCAATCGGTGGATCGCAGCCTGGCAATGCGCGGGCTTTGATCGGCCGGCTTTATCGATCTGTAGGAAGGTACGCGGAGCGCTCAGACGAGCGTCACGTACGCCTGCGCACAAGCCGTTCGACCGCCCAACGGCACATGCATTGCTGCGCTCCGGGACATGGATAGGCAGTTTGCAAAGCGCGCGCTGGAAATTGCGGAAAAGGAATTGGGAAGCAGTGAGCTCGCACGGCGGCTGAAGGCTCCAGAACCGAGTGTCAGGGCATGGCGCTCAGGTCACCTTGGCTTGCCACCGCAAAAATACCGGTTGCTGGTCAAGATCGTAAAAGAGCTCGCGCTGAAAGACATCGTTGGACCGTGAATGACCATCGGCTTATTGCCCGCTGGAGCCAGTCACCACGCGGTTGACTGCTGCAAGGACAGCTTCCCGGTCGATCGGCTTCACGAGGTAGTCACTCACGCCGAGTGAGGCGCAAGCGATTTTGGTGGGCGTATCGGTCATGACGGAAACGACGATTACGGGCGTTTTCCTGTTGGCCGACTCGCCGCGAATACGCGTCAATACCTCGATTCCACCGATCCCGGGCATCAGCAGGTCGAGCAGTATCAGGTCGTAGCGCCGCTCGGCGGTGAGGTTCAAGGCTTCATCACCCCCGCTGGCAAGCGTTATCTCGAGTGCCGGGTTCGATTCGAGGACTCGGCGCAGCAGGAGTCTCATCGATTCCTCGTCGTCCACGATCAGGATTCGCTGCGCGTTCTTCATACCCGATTTAGCACCCTTTTGACAAAGCATACGTTACTCCGGATCGCGGCAGCGAGCGTATAGTTCCCCGGACCAATGGCCCCCGCGTAGGAAAGCCCATGGAGAAAGAGCGTCGCGATCTAACCATCAACTTCATGGACGGTAGCAAGACATCGTTCGCGTTTTCACTGGAGGGTCGCAACGCGGCTGCCAAGCAATTAAGGCTCGAGGAATTTCTGAAGAGTCCGTTTCTGATGGTCTTGGGAGACGGAGTGCTTACGATGTACCCGGTCGCTAACATCAAATCGATCCAGTTGACAGTCGACGCTAAAGAGCTCGACCTGATGCGCCTGCCAGGTCATGTAATCCGCAATGCCAGGCAAGGGCGCGACGCTTAGCGCCTTGGTGGGGTGCAGTTCGTGTCACGGCGTCGTATCCTCGGTACCGATGCCGATCAGCCACCGCGACCTGATGCTGGCTACTCCCGCGAGCAGCCCGTTCGACAGCCCGGGCTGGCTTTACGAACTCAGGTACGACGGCTATCGGGCGATCGCCATCCGACAGGGCGACAAGGCGCGGCTCATCTCGCGTCGGGGCAATGATCTGTCTCCTCGCTTCCCCGAGATCATCGAGTGCCTTTTGGAGCTGCCCGAGTGCGTGCTCGACGCCGAGCTCGTCATGCTCGACGACAAGGGGAGGCCGCACTTTGAGCGATTGCGCAGGCGGGCGATGATGCGGAAGGAAATCTCGATCCGTAACGCCGCTCAATGGGAGCCGGCGGTCCTTTTCGTTTTCGACATGCTGAGCGTGCGCGGAAAGGACTTGCGCAAGCTCAGGTTGCTCAAGCGCAAGGAAGCCGTCCAGCATGTCGTGGGAAGCGTTCTAGGCCGCTTTCGGCGCGTGCGGGTCGTACAGCACGTCGGCGAGCAAGGGCAGCGCCTGTACGACTCGGCGCGCGAGCTCGGACTCGAAGGCATCATGGCGAAGCGGGCGGACTCGGCCTACCGGGCGGGTAGAAGCCGGGACTGGTTGAAGATTAGGACCCCGCGCCGAGTGGATTGAAGGCGGGCTCACTCCGCCAGATCCCTCTCCTTCAGCAGCCAGTCGCGCAATAGCGCGGCGTTTGCCGCGAGCCTTCCCTTCGGCCAGACAAGATAGTTCGCACCTTGCGCGGGCGCGGCGATGTCGAAAAGCCGCACCAGCCGCTTCGCGCGCAGATCGTCCTCCGCGATGCTTCGCCGCGCGAGCGCAATGCCCTGCCCATCGACCGCCGCCTGCAGGAGCAGGGCGGAGTCGCTGAAGATGGGGCTCTGCGGCTCCTCGAGCCCGCGCACGCCGGCCGCTTGGAACCACGGCGTCCAGAATTCGTCGTCGGATCGCATCAGGCGGAACTTCGCGAGCTCGGCGGGCCGCCGCGGCAGGCGGCCGCGGTTGAAGCCCGGGCTCGTGACGGGAAAGAGCTCGTCGTCCATGAACTTGAGCGCCTCGAGCCCGGGCCAGTTGCCTTTGCCGAAGCGGATGGCGAGATCGACTTCATCGCGCTCGAGGTCGACGAGCGCGACGGAAGTATGGAGGTTCACGTCGATCTCGGGATGCTGCTCCATGAATCGGCCGAGCCTCGGCATGAGCCAGCGCGCGGCGAACGAGGGCAGCGTGCTGACGGTGAGCGCCCTCCCGCGGTCGCGGCGTCGGACGACCTGGGCGGCATCGGCGATCTCGCGCAGCGCCGCGCCGACGCGGCTCGCAAGGTGCCGCCCGGCTTCGGTGAGCGAGACGCGCTTGCCGTTTCGCTGGAAAAGTGGCGTGCCGAGCGCGCGCTCGAGTGCCCGCACCTGGTGGCTCACCGCGCTGTGCGTCACCGAGATCTCCTCGGCCGCGCGCGAGAAGCTGCCAAGGCGGGCAGCCGCCTCGAAGGCGCGGAGCGTCGTCAGCGGGGGCAGGCGCGCGATCATCTCTTGTGAATATAACTCACAAGAGAGGCGAGAAGAAATCGCCTCAGCCCCGGGGCGCGCAGCCTACGATGGCTTCCGTTTAGTTAACTACCTTTACAAGGACGGACCGAATGAATCCAGTCGATACCCGGGCGCGCCTGGGAGCCGTGGCGATGGCGCTCGGCATCACGTTCTCCATCGTCTGGGCGCTGGCGGGCTATGCCCACGCCAAGCCCGCCGAAGCCGAGCTATCGCCCGCGGCGAAGCTGGTCGCGCAGAAAAGCTGCTCCTAGCGCCAGTAGCGGTGATGCCAGTACGGCCCGCTGCGGTAGTAATAACCAAACGCGGGCTGCACGACGACCGGCGGCGCGGCATAGACCGCAGGACCCGGGTCGAGCGGCACCGCGACGCAGCCGGCGAGCAACGCGCTGGACGCGAACAACGCAAGTAGTGTCTTCATGAAGGCATTCAACGCGCGGGCCGGCGGCACGTCTGTGCCAGTTTGTTACAACATCTTTCAGGCGCCGAGCGGTTTCTTCATCGGCTGCTGCAATCCTCCGCCGCCCGCCTGGATCTTGCCGTCGGCAACGAATCCCCGCTCGCGGTAAAAGTCGAGCGCCTGCACCTGCGCCAAGAGGCGCACTTCGGCGAGGCCGCGCGCGCGCGCTTCGTTCACGAGTCCGTCGAGGAGCGCAGCGCCCACGCCGCGCCGCCGCCACTCTTTCATCACCGCCATGCGGCCGATCTGTCCGTCGGGGTGCATGCGCGCGGTGCCGATCGCCTTGCCGGCATCGTCATAGGCGATCGCATGCGCGCAGTCCTTGTCGAGCTCGTCGAGCTCGACGCCCGCGGCGTCCTTCTCGGACATGAAGATGGCGAAGCGGATCGGCGCCGCCGCCGGCTCCGCCTGCGCCCACGACAGGATCTCGACGCGCAACGCCTGCCTCAGCAGGAAACGAAGGTCTTTCCCTTCAGCGTGCCGACGAAGCCGTAAAACACCTCGTGCACCTTGTTCCAGCTCGGCAGCGCGCGCATGCGATCGAGCCAGCGGCCGACGTTCGGATAGCCGCCGTAGGTGCAGCCGACGAGCTTGCCGGCCTCCACCATTACCGCGCCGAAATGGTCCGCGATGGTGATGCGATCGCCGCAAACGTACGGGTGGCTGCCGATGATGTTCTTGTCCAGCACGCCGAGCCAGCTTCTGGCGCGCTCGAGGCCCCGATCGACCAGCGCCTTCTGCGCCGCCGGCTCGGAGAAGCCGAGATAGGCGAACGCCTGCGGGTAGACCAGGGCGTAGCCGAAGTCGCGGTAGAACTGCGAGTTGAACCAGTCCATGCGCTCGTTGACGCGCGCGCGCTCCTTCAGCTCCTTGGGGTAGGCCGCGGAGCCGCTCTTGTCGGCGAGGTATTTGAGGATCGCCGAGCTCTCGGTGAGCATGAGCCCTTCGTCCTGCAGCACCGGCACGAGGCCGCTCGGGTTGACCTTCTTGAATGCCTCGCCCTGGTGCTCGCCGGTGAAGAGGTCGACCACTTTCATTTCGAGCGGAATCTTCTGCTCGGCGGCGAAGAGCAGGACCATGCGCGAGGTGGTTGAAGCGGGGTGGTAGTAGAGCTGCATCTTTCCTCCTCAGGAAAATCGATAGAGCCTGGCCGCATTCGCGGCATAGAGCGGCACGCGCATGTTATCGCGCGGAATCCAGCTTTCCAGCAGGTCGAGCAGATCGGCGTCGTTCGGCATCGAGGCGGCCAGGCCCGGGTGCGGCCAGTTCGTGCCCCATACGCAACGATCGCCGCGGTCGGCGAGCACTGCCTGCACGAAGGGCCGCATGTCGGCATAGTCCGGCGGACCCGAGTCGGACAGTCGGTAAAAGCTCGACACTTTGGTCCAGCAGTCGTCGCGCTCGGTAAGAAGGCGACGCACCACCTTGAAGCCGGGCTGGTCGATGCCGGCAGCGCCGCGCGGCCGGCCCATGTGATCGAAGACGAGGGGCAGTGGCAGCTTGCGCAGCCGCGGCTCGAGCTCGACCCAGTCGGCGGACTTCGCGATGTTGATCTCCAGGTGCCAGCCGAGCGGGGCAATGCGCGCGGCGACGGCTTCCATCACGGCCGTCGTTGCGCCTGTCGGGAACTGGTCCATGACGCGCGCGGCGCGAAACCCCGCCGCATCGAGCCTGCGCAGATCGGCTTCCGCGATGGTCGGCGGAATCATCGCCACTCCGAGGAAACGGCCTGGGTGTTCCCGCATGAAGTCGGCCGTGATCGAGTTGTCGTAGCCATACGGGCTGCCGTTCACCTGCACGCCACGCTCGACGCCAAGGGATGCATGCAACGCCATCCAGGCTTCGCGCGTGCAGAGCGGGGGCGAATACTTGCGCTCGCCGGAAAAGGCGTAGCGCTCCGGACGATCGAAGAGATGGGCGTGCGTGTCGACTGTCTTCGGCGGCAGCGCGCGCTTCGGCGCGCGCAAGCGCGCATCCGGCCCGAGCGTCATTCGACCGAGATGTTGCCGTCGCGCGCGACCTTCCGCCACTTCTGGTAATCGGCGCGCACAAACGCGGCGAACTCCGGCTGCGACATGTCCATCACTTCCACGCCCATCGTGCGGTAGCGCTCGCGCACGTCGTCGCGCGCCATCGCCGCATGCAGCGCTTTCGACAGCCGCTCGAGCACCGCCGGCGGCGTGCCGGCGGGCGCGAAGATGCCGGTGAACGTGGTCGCCTCGTAGCCTTTCACGCCGAGCTCGTCCAGCGTCGGTACATCGGGCAGGAGCGGCGAGCGCTTGAGCGATGAGATGGCGAGCGCGCGGATGCGTCCCTCGCGGATGTGGCCGATGGAGGCGGTGAGCTGGTCCATCATCGATTCCACCTGGCTGCCGATGAGATCGGTGATCGCCGGGCCGCTGCCCTTATAGGGCACGTGCAGCAGCCTGAGGTTTGCCTGGCGCATGAGGAGCTCGATCGCCAGGTGGTTGGACGATCCGTTGCCTGCGGAGGCGATGCTCAGCTGTCCGTTCCTCGACTTGGCGAGCGCCACGTAGTCCGCATAGGTGGCGGCGGGCGTCTTCGGCGCGACCGTGAGGACGATCGGCACGGACTGGATCGGTCCGACTGCGACGAAGTCCTTCAGCGGATCGAAGCCGAGCGTCTTCCACACCGCCGGGCCGGCGGTGACCGTGCCGCTCGAGCCGAGGAGCAGCGTGTAGCCGTCGGCCGCGGACTTGGCGACGGCCTCGGTGCCGATGCGGCCGCCAGCCCCGGCGCGGTTCTCGACGATGACTTGCTGGCCGAGCGCCTCGCCGAGCGCCGGCGCGACCGTGCGCGCCGTGATGTCGACGTTGCCGGCGGGCGGCCACGGCACGACGATGCGAACCGGCTTCGCCGGAAAATCCTGTGCGGCCGCGAACGTGGTGAACGCCGCGACGCATAAACCAAGGTAAATTGGGCGCATGACGAAGCATTATCCAACCTGATGCACGTCGTCGAGCGATTCGCGAAATGGGCTGCGGATTGGCGCTCCCAGCCGATCAGCCAGGACGTGGCGCACCACGCGCGCCGCGCCGTCATCGACTGGCACGCGGCGCTCCTGCCCGGCCTCGCAGTGCCGCCCGCGACGCTGCTGAAGAAGGCGCTGAGCGCGAGCGACCCGCGGACCGTGGCATTGATCAACGGCAGCGCCGCGCACACGGTCGAGGTCGACGACATCTACCGCGACGGCATCTATCACCCCGGTGCGCCGACCATCGCCGCCGCGCATGCACTGGGCTTCGAGCGGCCGAATTTCCTACGCTCGGTGATCGTCGGCTACGAAATCTCGACCCGCATCGGCGCGCTGATGGGCCGCGCGCACTACAGGTACTGGCACAACACCGGGACCATCGGCTGCTTCGGCGGCACCGCCGCCGCCGCGGAAACGCTCCAGCTCCCGGCGGACAAGTTCGCGCATGCGCTCGCCACGGTGGCGACATTTGCCGCCGGCCTGCAGCAGGCATTCCGCATGGATTCGATGTCGAAGCCGCTGCACGCCGGTCGCGGCGCCGAGGCGGGGGTGACTGCAGCGCTCGCGGCGCGCGAAGGCGTCACCGGCTCCCTCGACGTGCTCGAGGGCGAAGCGGGCTTCGGCCGCGCGATGGGCGACAACCCCGACTGGGAAAAGGCGTTCACCGGCCTTGGCCGCGATTTCCACATCACGCGCATGACGTTCAAGAACCACGCGTGCTGCGGCCACACATTCGCCGCGATCGACGGCGCGCTTGCGGTGAAGGACAAGCTGGGCGTGCGCCCCGAGGAAATGGAGCGCGTCGACGTGCGCACCTATCGGGCGGGCGTCGAAGTCGCGCACTACGAGCATCCGAGCACGCCAGCCGAGGGGCGGTTCTCCATGAAGTACGTCGTCGCCACCGCGCTCACGCACGGCAGCGTGCGGCTCGCCGCCTTCGAGCCTCCGCGCATGAACGACAAAGGCACGCGCGCGCTGATGGCGAAGATCTCGGTCGGCCTCGATCCCGAGCTCGACGCCGTTTTCCCGCAGCAACGCGCCGCTCGCGTGACGATCACCGCCAAAGGGCGGCGCGAGGAGTTCGTGCAGCCGCATCGCAAGGGCGATCCCGAGATGCCGCTCACGGACGCGGACCTGGAGGCGAAGTTCATGGAGCTCGCCGCACCCGTGGTTGGAACCACAGAGGCGAAGGCACTCCTCGGGCGGCTCTGGAAGCTGGAATGCGCCTAGCGCAGGCGCTCTTCGCGCCGCGCGCAGTCGCTCTCATCGGCGCCTCCGGCGACCCGAAGAAAAACACCGCCCGGCCGCAGCGCTATCTCCGGAAGCATGGTTACACCGGACGCATCGTGCCGGTGAACCCGACGCGCGGCGAAGTGCTCGGCGAGCGCGCCTACAAGAGCGTCGCGGAGGCGCCGGTCGACATCGACCACGCCTTCATCATGGTGGAGGAGGTCGAGCAGGCGCTGGAGGATTGCGGGCGCAAGCGCGTGCCGGTGGCGAGCATCTACAGCAACGGTTTCGCCGACGCCGGCGCCGAAGGCGCGAAGCGCCAGGAAAAACTGGTCGCGCGAGCTCGCGAATTAGGCGTCCGCTTGCTTGGCCCGAACAGCATGGGCGTCGTCGACCTGCCGGGTCGCGTCGCCCTCACGGTCAATGCAGTGCTCGAGATGGACGCGCCGCCTACGGGCGGCACGAGCCTCATCTCGCAGAGCGGCACCATGCTCGGCACGCTCCTTTCGCGCGGCGCGGCGCGCGGGCTCGGCTACGCCAAGCTCGTCTCGATCGGCAATGAGGCCGACCTCGGCGTCGGCGAGCTGGTCGAGCTCCTGGTCGACGATGCGGACACCAGGGTCATCGCGCTTTTCCTCGAGACGGTCCGCGATGCCGAGAGACTTGCGCGCGCCGCACGCAAGGCGCATGCGGCCGGCAAGCCGGTCGTGGCCTACAAGCTCGGCCGTTCGGCGCTCGGCGAGGAGCTTGCCCGCACCCACACCGGCGCGCTCGCCGGCGCGGACGCTGCGCTCGACGCGTACTTCCGCGACTGCGGCATCGTGCGCGTCGACATGCTGGAGACGCTGATTGAAATTCCGCCGCTCCTTGCCGGGAGGGCACCGTCGATGCTTGGCCGGCCAGCGCGTGTCGCGGTGGTAACGACGACCGGCGGCGGCGCAGCGAGCGTCGTCGATCGGCTCGGGCTGCAGGGCCTCGAGCTCGCGTCGATGCACGACCTGACCATGACCTCGACGCAGGACATCTACCGCAGCACGCTGGAAAAGCTGCTCGCGTCGCCCGATTGCGACGCGGTACTCGCCGCCGTCGGCTCGTCTGCGCAATTCCATCCCGAGTTCGCCGTGCAACCGATCCTGCAGGCCAAGCGCACCGCCAAGCCGCTCGCCGCGTTCCTCACGCCCCACGCCGAACGCTCGCTCGCGCTGCTCGCAGAGCACGGCATTCCCGCGTTCCGTACGCCCGAAGCCTGCGCCGACGCGCTCGCCGCCTTCTTCGCCTGGCGGGAGCCAAGAAAATTCGGGGACGGAGCCCGATTTGATCTGCCGAGGGATCCCTTCGTCGCAATGGCGAGCCTTGGCATACCGGTTGCGCAGCATGCCGTTGTACAGGCGCCGGGCTTCAAGCACCCGCTGTCGTATCCGGTGGCGCTCAAGCGCCTGGATGTGGAGCACAAGACCGAAGTGGCCGGCGTGGTGCTCGACATCGGCAATCACGCTGAGCTCGTCGAGCACGCCAAGCGCATGGGCCAGTCGCGCCTGCTCGTGCAGCGCATGGCCCGAGGCCTCGCGGAGGCGATCGTCGGCTATCGCCGCGACCCGGTGGTCGGTCCGGTGGTGCTGATAGGTGCGGGCGGCACGCTCGCGGAGCTCTATAAAGACGTCGCCATCGCCCTGGCACCCGTCAGCGAGACCGAAGCGCTCGCCTTGGTCGAGCGAGTTACCGGTCTAGCCGTCGTGCGCGGTTATCGCAATCTGCCGCGCGGCGATGTGCCGGCACTGGCGCGCGCAGTCGCCGCAATGTCGCGACTCGCCCATGTCCCCGAGGTGAGCGAAGCGGAAATCAATCCGCTGATCATCCAGGCCGATGGGGTAGTCGCCGTCGACGCGCGCCTGGTTCTCAAATGAACGAACTCGGCTTTCAGCCCGGCGAGATGCCGACGATCGCGGGCGAAGACCCGGTGCTGCCAACGCCGTATCGCGTGGGCGCCGCCGGCGCCACCGCGCTTGCCGCGCTCGGCGCGGCCGTCGCGAAGTTCGGCGAAATGCGCGGCTTGCCGCGCCAGAAAGTGAGCATCGAGCTGCGGCCAGCGGCGCTCTCTCTTCGCAGCGCCCGCTACCTGCGCATCGACGGCAAGCCGCTGCCGCCGGTGTGGGACCCGTTGAGCGGCTTCTACCCCGTGCGCGACGGCTGGGTCAGCATCCATTGCAACTTTCCGAACCATCGCGATGCGGCGATGAAAGTGCTGCAGTCCGCGCCCGATCGGAAGGAAGCCGAGCGAAAGAGCGCAGCTTGGGCAGGCGAGGCGCTCGAGGATGCCATCCATGCCGCGGCAGGCTGCGCCGGATTTGTGCGTACCTCCGAAGACTGGCAGCGCCATGCGCAGGCGAAGGCGGTCGCCGAGCAGCCGCTCATCGAGATCCAGCGCATCGGCGATGCTCCTCCGCACAAGCCGACATCCGCGAAGCGGCCGCTCGCCGGCATCCGCGCGCTCGACCTCACGCGCGTGCTGGCCGGACCCACGTGCGGCAAGTGCCTCGCCGAGCATGGCGCCGAAGTGCTGAAGATCAGCGCCGAGCATTTGCCGGACTCGGGACTCGTCGAGATGGATACCGGCATCGGCAAACGATCGGCGCGCCTCGACCTTCGGTCGGCCGATGGCCGCGGCAAACTGGAGCAGCTGGTTAAGCAGGCGGATATCTTCGTCCAGTCCTACCGGCCGGGCACGCTCGCCGCCCGCGGCTTCTCGCCGGAACGGCTCGCGGAGCTCAAGCCAGGCATCGTCTGCACCTCGCTCTCCGCGTGGGGCACGACGGGGCCTTGGCGCACGCGGCGCGGCTTCGACAGCATCGTGCAGGCGGTGAGCGGCATGGCGCACAAGTCACGCGGCGCGCAAGGGCCGAAGCTGATGCCGGTCTCCGCGATCGACTACGTGAGCGGCTATCTGATGGCGCACGGCGCGATGGTCGCGCTCGAGCGGCGTGCCCGCGAAGGCGGTAGCTGGCTCGTGCGCGTGGCGCTGGCGCGCGTCGGGCGCTGGATCGTCGACCATGGCCTCACCTCGTTCGATGGCGTCGCGGCAGACGTTCCG
>Ga0134121_10004527_pt1 | contig 11365 bp, 9 predicted proteins | sample KB301_FD_96463 | JGI IMG/M metagenome (GOLD analysis project Ga0134121, IMG submission 96463) | Terrestrial soil microbial communities without Nitrogen fertilizer from Kellogg Biological Station, Michigan, USA - KB3-0-1 | ecosystem: Environmental > Terrestrial > Soil > Unclassified ...
AAGGCGATGCTCCGCGAGAAGCGCGTCGACCTGCAGCGCGCCTGGTCCGAGACCAGCTTCCGCATGCAGCAGCTGCGCGACAACCCGGAATGCGCGCAGGAGGAATACGACCGGATCCTGGATATTGCGGACCCGGGCTTGTCTTTCCAGCTGACGATTGAACCCAAGGCTTTTCAAACAGCAAAAAATAAAAAACCAAGAATTGCAATCCTGAGGGAGCAGGGCGTCAACAGCCAGGTGGAAATGGCGGCCGCGTTCACGCGCGCCGGCTTCGAAGCGGTGGACGTGCACATGTCCGATGTCATCGCCGGCCGCCGCGCGCTGGCCGGCTTCAGGGGCATGGCGATCTGCGGCGGCTTTTCCTACGGCGACGTGCTGGGCGGCGGGCAGGGCTGGGCGAAGTCCATCCTGTTCAACGCCAGGGCACGCAGGGAGTTCGAGGCCTTCTTCGGACGCAGCGACACCTTTGCGCTGGGTTCGTGCAACGGTTGCCAGATGATGGCGGCGCTGAAGGAGATGATCCCGGGCGCGGAACACTGGCCGGTGTTCGGCGGCAACCGCTCGGCACAGTTCGAAGGCCGGTTCGTGATGGTCGAGGTGCTCGACAGCCCGTCCATCCTGCTGCGGGGCATGGCCGGCAGCCGCATGCCGATCGCCACCGCGCATGGCGAAGGCCGCGCCATGTTCGGCAACGAGGCCGATCTCGGCAAGGCAAACGTCGCCTTGCGCTTCATCGACCACCAGGGGAAGAATACGGAAAAATATCCGCTCAATCCGAACGGGTCGCCCGCCGGCGTGACCGGCCTGACCACGCCGGACGGGCGCTTCACCATCGTCATGCCGCATCCGGAGCGGGTTTTCAGGACCGTGCAGATGTCCTGGTCGCCGGACCAGGCAGGGGAGGATTCGCCGTGGATGCAGATGTTCTACAACGCGCGCCAATGGGTCGATTGATTTTCTGCCTTGTGGTTCTTCTGGCATTTCCCGTTCCGGGGAATTCACAGTCCTATCCATCCAGACCCGTCCACCTTGTGGTGGGATTTCCGCCGGGCGGCGGGAACGACATCCTCGCGCGGCTGGTCGGCGCGCGCATGCAGGATGCCTGGGGCCAATCGGTGATCGTGGACAACAAGCCCGGCGCGAACGCCATCATCGGCACCGAGCTGGTCGCCAAAAGCGCGCCGGATGGCTACACGCTGCTGGTGGGCGCCAGCGGCGCGATGACCTTCAATCCCGGTCTCTACGACAAGCTGCCTTACGACCCGGTGCGCGATTTCGCGCCGATCACGATGCTCGGATCCTTTCCGCTCATTCTCAGCATCAATCCGTCGCTGCCGGCACAGTCGGTGAAAGAGCTGATCGCGCTCGCGAAAGCCTCGCCCGGCAAGCTCAATTACGGGGCGGGTTCGACGCCGTTCCAGCTCGCCGCGGAACTGTTCAAGGTGCAGACGGATGTCCGGATCAGCCACATTCCCTACAAAGGCAGCGCGGCAGCCATCACGGCGGTGATGGCCAACGACGTGCAGCTGACATTCGTGGACGCGCCTCCCGCGATGGCGCAGATCCGGGCCGGCCGCCTGCGCGCGCTGGCCGTGACGTCGCGCGCGCGCGCCGCGGTGCTGCCGGAGGTGCCCACCATGATCGAGGCTGGGCTCGGACAGTACGAGGTGGTTCTCTGGACGAGCCTGTTTGCGCCCGCCGGGACTCCGCGGCCGGTCATCGACGCGATCCACGCGCAGGTAGTCAAGGCATTGCAGGTCGCGGAGGTGCGCGAGCGCATGGCCGCTCTGGGGATCGATCCGGTCGGCAACACGCCGGAGCAGCTCGGTGCGATACTTCGGGCCGATCTGGACAAATGGACCGCCGTCGCGAAAAGCGCCGGCGTGAAAGCGCAATGAAACCGTTCCTTGTGCTGATATTTATTCTTGGAGTAAATCCGGTGCATGCCGCTGACTGCCCGCCGCTCCTCGATGCCGCCCTGCCGACCCTTTCGGACGACAAGCCCGAATCCATCTGCCAGTACCGGGGCAAGGTATTGCTGGTGGTGAATACCGCCAGCCAGTGCGGCTATACGCCGCAGTACGAGGGGCTGGAGAAGCTCTACAAGCGCTACAAGGACAGGGGCCTGGTGGTGCTCGGATTCCCGTCGAACGACTTTGGCGGCCAGGAGCCCGGGTCGAACAAGGAAATCGCTAAATTCTGCGAGGCCAACTACGGCGTGTCGTTCCCGATGTTCACCAAGACCAGCGTCGCCAGGGGACCCGTCAACCCTTTCTACGCGAAGCTCAACGCGTCTTCCGGCGCCCGTCCGGCGTGGAATTTCCACAAGTACCTGGTCGACCGCAAGGGGGCGAAGGCGCAGTCCTTCACGACCAGCGTCGAGCCCGACGACCCGAAATTCGTCAAGGAAATTGAACGCCTGCTGGCGGAAAAAGGAGAAGCAAAATGAGCATCACGCGTCATGAGCCGGGCCCGATCCTGAGCCTCGGGGTCGAGCACGGCAACACCGTCTACCTTGCCGGCATCGTGCCGAAGAACCTGAAGAACGACGTCAAGGGCCAGACCGCCGAAGTGCTGGCCGAGATCGACCGGCTGCTGGCGAAGGCGGGCACGAACAAGTCGAAAATCCTGACCGCCAACATCTGGGTGACCGACATCCGCAACCGCGCCGCGATGAACGAGGCCTGGAGCGCGTGGGTGGACCCGAAGAACCTGCCGGCGCGCGCCTGCGTCGAGGCGAAGCTCGCCGACCCGGCGTGCCTCGTCGAGATCATGGTGACGGCGGCGAAATAGCGCCCTAGAGGTCGGGCCTGTAGCGCTCGACCATCTGTTCCTGTGTTTCCGGCGGGGTCTGGATGCCGGTCTGGTCGTTGAGCATCTGGCCCATCGTCGGCAGCACCGCGCGCTCGACGCGGCTTTCCGGGCTCCAGAGCCTTGAGCGCATCAGCGCCTTGGCGCAGTGCAGGTACGCGTCCTCCACCTTGACCTGGATCACGAGTTTCGGCGCGCGCTTTTCATCCTTGAAGGATTCAAGCAGGGAATTTTCGTCGCTGAGGCGCGCGCGGCCGTTGACCCGCAATGTCTCGTCCACGCCCGGAATCAGGAACAGCAGTCCGATGCGCCCGGTGCCGACGATGTTCTCCAGCGTGTCGAGGCGGTTGTTGCCCGGTGCGTCCGGGATCAGCAGGGTGGTTGAATCAAGGGCCTTCACGAAACCAGGCGCGCCGCCGCGCGGCGAGGCTTCGAGGTGGCCTTCCTTGCCGCCGCTCGCCAGCACCACGAAGGGAGAAAGTGCGATAAAGCGCAGGCAATGCCTGTCGAGCTGCGAGAGCTGCTTGCGGACCGAGCGCTCCTTCGCGACAGGGTAGAGGGCCCTCAGGGATTCCCTGGTGTCAATCACGATGGCTGCCTCCTGAATGAAATTCTGATTACCTCGACCAAGAGCAGGGTTGCGGCAAGCACTTCGAGCCATATGGTCGCATTCATCGTCGCAGTGTGCGCGGCCATCGGGGCGCGGGTGTAGTGGCCGAGGCCGTCGAAACCCAGGATCGCGTAGACCGCGATGACGGGAAGTCCGACCAGCTGACGGCCGCCGCGAACAAGAAGATACCCGAGTACGCCTACCGCCGTGACCGCAAGCCACGCGCCGTAAACTTCGAAGCGCGACAACCAGGCCGGCATGTTCGGGTAGTCGGCCAGGAACTCGGCGTTGTGCGCAAAGTGGACCAGGCTGGCGCCCGCATAGGCGAGCATAAGTGGCAGCAGCGTGCGCCCGGCGCGCATTCTCACTCCGTTTGAACCAGATGCAATTGGTAGTCGCCTCTTGCGACAACGGATGCACCGCGTTTCTCGAATTGCGCTGTCGACAGCTGCGCTTTGCCGATCTGTGCCAGTGACTTCGCGTCGTATCCGGTGAGCAGGAGCACGCACGGCAAATCTGCGTCCTTGCCTCGAAGGCCCTGTTCCTTCGTCATGGGCGGCTGCGCCGCCGGCTCGAGCATGAAGGAGCTGGCGACTCCTGGCCTGCTTGCGAGTCCGGAAAGCATTGGTGTGAGCCATTCGCGCAGCTCGGTTTCCCTGCCGGACGCAGGCGCGTAGCGTATCGACAGCAATGCCTGCCCGAATCCCGCGCCCGAGTGCGACACGACGCTGCAGAAGCCCCGCACCATGCCGCGGAAGTTGGCCATCATCCGCGAGGTCCACGGCGTAGGATTGTTGAGGCGCTCGAGGTAAGGCCCGTCGCTCAGCACCCGGACTTCGGAAACCTCGTACATGACGAGGTATCTCGGGTTGCCCGCAACCGCGGTCCAGCGGCTGGCGCGCCGGAAGCCGGGGATCGCCAGCCGTTCGGGGAAATGCTCGTGGGTATGCCAATCGTCATGGTCGCCGATTGCCTCGGGAGCGATGTCGTAATAGAGGATCATCGCTCCGTTGCCGCGTGGCGTTTTCATGTGCGCGTCGTCACCGGGGCGTCGTCGGTGCCGGGTTCGGATACCGGCGCTACGCGCTTTTCCTCGGGCGCCGGTTCGCCGGGCGGCTCGACGGCGGTTTCCGTTGCCGGCGCATCGTATGCGAGGAAACCGCCGGACTGGTGCTTCCAGAGCCTGGCGTAGTGCCCGTCAAGACGCAGCAGCTCGTCGTGCGAACCCTGCTCGACGATGCGGCCCGCATCCAGCACGATCAGGCGGTCCATGCGCGCGATGGTGGACAGGCGATGGGCGATGGCAATCACCGTCTTGCCTTCCATCAGGCCGAGCAGCTGTTCCTGGATGGCGAGTTCGACTTCGCTGTCCAGCGCGGAAGTGGCTTCGTCGAGCACCAGGATCGGGGCATCCTTCAGCACCACGCGCGCGATCGCGATGCGCTGGCGCTGGCCGCCGGAGAGCTTGACGCCGCGCTCGCCGACGTGCGCCTGGTACCCGGTACGGCCCTTCCAATCCTGCAAGCCGAGGATGAATTCATGCGCCTGTGCCTTGCGCGCCGCCGAGCGCACCTGCTCGTCGCTCGCCCCGGGCCGCCCGTAGCGGATGTTGGCCTCGATCGAGCGGTGGAGCAGGGAAGTATCCTGCGTCACCATGCCGATCGCCGCGCGCAGGCTTTCCTGCGTCGTGCCGCCGATGTCCTGGCCGTCGATGCGGATGCTGCCTTGCTCCATCTCGTAGAACCGCAGCAGCAGGTTCACCAGGGTCGATTTCCCGGCGCCGGAGCGGCCCACCAGCCCGACGCGTTCGCCGGGGCGGATGGTGAAGTCGAGATGCGTGAGGACGCGGCCCGCGTCGCCCCTGCCGTAGCTGAAGGAAACGTCCTGGAAGCGGATCTCGCCGCGCGACACTTCGAGCGGGCGGGCATCCGGCCGATCGACGCCGCTGCGCGGCACGGCGATCGCCTGCATGCCTTCCTGCACCACGCCGACGTTCTCGAATATTCCCGCGACCTCCCAGCTCACCCAGCCCGCCACGTTGGCGATCTGCCAGGCGAGCGGCAGCGCAGTCGCCACCACCCCGGCGCCCACCGTGCCGTCCGCCCAGAGCCAGATGCCGATCGCGGCAGTCCCGGTAAGCAGCAGCGCGTTCATGGCCGACAGCCAGAACATGAACTGCGATATGAGGCGCATGTGCGCGCCGACCGCGACCTGGTGCTCGTCGATGACTTCGCGCACGTAGGCATCCTCGTCGGCGAGGCGCGCGAACAGCTTTACGGTCAGGATGTTGGTGTAGCTGTCGACGATCCGCGCCATCACGAGCGAACGCACCTCCGAGCTCGTTTTCGCCAGGTCGCGCATGCGCGGCACGAAGTAGCGCAGGAACACGAGGTAACCGAGGAACCACAGGAGCGTCGGCAGGCCCAGCCGCCAGTCGGCCATCGCCATCAGGGCGAGGGCGCCGAGGCCGTAGGCGGCGATGTACCAGACCGCGCGGATGCTGGACATCACGCTTTCGCGCAGGGAGTTCGCCGTCTGCATGACGCGGTTGGCGATGCGTCCCGCGAAATCGTTCTGGAAGAACGTCAGGCCCTGGCGCACCACGTGCCAATGGCTTTGCCAGCGGATCAGGCTCGTGACGCCCGGCACCAGCGCGTTCTGCCGGATCGCGACGTCGACCAGCAGCACGACCGGACGCACGATCAGGATCAGCAGCACCATGCCGGCGAGCAACGGCATCTCTTTCGCCAGCGCGCCCTGGCGGTCGGCGGCCCCCATCAGCGAAACCAGCTTGCCGATGAAGACCGGGATCGCGGTGTCGATGAGGGCCACTGCCAGGCTGGTCGCGAACATGAGCGCGTACCAGCCCTTGGTCTGGCGCACGAAATGCCAGTAGAAGGCGATCAGCCCCGGCGGCGGCGTGCCGCCGACGGTGGCGGTGCCGCGGATGCGCGATTGCAGGTAGCGGAACATCGCGCTCAGGCGAACAGGTGCAGGGCGCCGTCGAGCCCGGAATGGTCCAGCGCGCAGCTCGCCCTGGCGCGCACCGCGGGCTTGGCGCGATAGGCGATCGACGTGCCTGCTTCGGCCATCATTTTCAGGTCGTTGGCGCCATCACCGATGGCGACCGTCTGCTCGCGCGCCGCGCCGAGGCGCTGCGCCATCTGCCGGAACTTGGCGGCCTTGGCGTCGGCATCGACGACCGTGCCGAGGACGCGGCCGCTGAGCTTGCCGTTGTCGATCTCGAGGACGTTGGAGAGCGTGTCGTCCAGGCCGAGGCGCTCCTTCAGCCGCTCGGTGAAGAAGCTGAAGCCGCCCGAAACGAGCAGCAGCTTGATCCCATGCCGCTTGCATTGCTCGATGAGCCGGTCGGCGCCGGGGGAGAGGCGAAGCTTCTCGTCGTAGACGTCCTGCAGCACGTCTTCATCCAGGCCCGCGAGCAGTGCCACCCGCTGGCGCAAGCTTGTCGGATAGTCGATCTCACCGCGCATCGCTTGTTCGGTGATGCCGGAAATTTGTTTTTTTAAATTCAAATAACCCCCCAGTTCGTCGATGCACTCGATCGTGATCAGGGTCGAATCCATGTCCATGGCGAGGAGCTTCAGGTCGGCGAAGCGCCGGGCTTCGGGAATCCAGGCGTGGTCGAGCCGGCGCGTGTCGCACCAGGCCGCGACGCGCTCGCGGCGCCGCGGGCCAGGCAGCCGCCAGGCGTGCTCGCCGATCTGCTGCGGCGGCTGCGACCCGCACAGGTCGGCGATCGCCGCGGCATCGGCAGCCGTCGCCTCAGCGCTTTGTACGACCAGGATCGACACGCTGGTTGCTGCGGGGCTCGTCGGGGGACTTTCGGGCTGCCTGTTCCGCCGCCTTGGCGCGCTCGCGCCACTGTTTCGCGGCGACGGGATCCGCCGGCGTGCCGAGCCCCAGTTCATAGGTCTCTGCCAGTTCCAGCATCGCCAGGCGGTGGCCGCGTTCGGCCGCCCGGCGAAACCACGCCAGCGCGGTTTCGGTGTCGCGCGGGGTACCGATGCCTTTCTGCAGCAGCACGGCGAGGAAGAATTGCGCGCCTTCGTGGTCCTGCGCGGCGGCGCTGCGGAACCACTTGACGGCCTCGGCCGCGTTCTGCGGCACGCCCTCGCCGTCGAGATACATGCGCGCCAGGTGCGCCTGTGCGCGCGCTTCGCCGGATTGGGCGGCCTTCTGCAGCAGCTGCGCCATCATTTCGACGTCCTGGGGTACTCCCAGCCCCATGCCGTACATGAGGGCGAGGTTGGTTTGCGCGACGGCATTGCCCTGGTCGGCGGCGAGCTGGTACCAGTGCGCCGCCTCGATGAAATTGCGGAACGTGCCGCGCCCGTCGTAATGCATCGCGCCCAGGTTGTTTTGCGCCGCGGCGTGGCCGGATTCGGCGGCGCGAAGGTACCAGCCGTACGCGGCCTCGGTGTTGCGCAACGGCGGCGGCGCGGTCTCGAGGATGGTGCCGAGCGTGTATTGCGCCTCGACGGTGCCGTCCGCCGCGATCGGCACGAGTGAGTCGATGGCCTGCTTGTAATCGCCGCGCTCGAGCGCGCCCATGGCGGGCATGAGGCGGTCGTAGTTTTCCTTTTCCTGCGCATGGGCGGAAAAAGACAGCAGAAGACAGAAAATAAAAAGGAATTTCACGCGGCCAGCGCTCCCAGCAGATCCCGCGCCGCCTGCACGCGCAGCGGCCACTCGGCCATCTTGGCGTCGAGGCGCAGGCGGTCGGGCCCCGCCAGGCGCAGGTTCTTGCGCTTTTGCACCAGCACGATGATCTTGCCGCGATCGATCGGCGGGTCCTTGTGGAACTGGAGCTGCAGCGTTTCATGCGTCGCATCGACGCGCGCAACGCCGAGCGGCGCCGCAAGCAGGCGCAGCATGTGCGATTCGAGCAGCACCTTGGCCGGATCCGGCAGCAGGCCGAAGCGATCGATGAGCTCCTCGCGCATGCTGTCCAGCTCCTCCTGGGTGCCGCAGTTGGCAAGACGCTTGTAGAGCGTCAGGCGCTCGTGCACGTCGCTGCAGTAGAGCTCCGGCAGCAGCGCCGGGACGTGGAGCTTGATCTCGGCGGCAGCCTCGAGCGGCTGGTCGAGGTCGATCGCCTTGCCTTCCTTGAGGGCCCTGACCGCGCGCTCGAGCATGCGCGTGTAGAGGTCGAAACCGACTTCCTGGATCTGGCCGGACTGCGATTCGCCGAGCACCTCGCCGGCGCCGCGGATCTCCAGGTCGTGCATCGCCAGGTAGAAGCCCGAGCCGAGCTGTTCCATCATCTGGATGGCTTCGAGACGTTTTTTAGCCTGATTTCCCAAGGACTTTAAATCCGGGACAAGCAAATAAGCATAAGCCTGGTGATGCGAGCGGCCGACGCGGCCGCGCAGCTGGTGCAGCTGCGCCAGGCCGAAGCGGTCCGCGCGGTGGATCACGATGGTGTTCGCGTTCGGGTTGTCGATGCCGGTCTCGATGATCGTCGAGCACAGCAGCACGTTGTGCCGCTGCTGCGTGAATTCGCGCATCACGCGCTCCAGTTCGCGCTCGCGCATCTGCCCGTGCGCGACCGCGAGCCGCGCCTCCGGCAGCAGGCGCGCGAGCCGGTCGTGCGCATGCTCGATGGTCTCGACTTCATTGTGCAGGTAGTAGACCTGCCCGCCGCGCCGCAGTTCGCGCAGCACGGCCTCGCGCACCAGGCCGTCCGAATGGGGCGCGACGAAGGTCTTGATCGCGAGGCGCCGTTCCGGCGCGGTGGCGATCACCGAGAAGTCGCGCAGGCCTTCCAGCGACAGCGCTAGCGTGCGCGGGATCGGCGTCGCGGTGAGCGTGAGGACGTCGACCTCGGCGCGCAGGCGTTTCAGGGCTTCCTTCTGGTGCACGCCGAAGCGATGCTCCTCGTCGATGATGACGAGCCCGAGGCGCTGGAATTTCACGCCCTTGGACAGGAGCTTGTGCGTGCCGATGACGATATCGATCTCGCCTGAGGCTATTTTTTTCAGTACTTCGGTGGTTTGTTTTCCAGTATTGAAGCGGGACAATTCGCCGATCTTCACGGGCCAATCCGCGAAGCGGTCGGCAAAGGTCTGGAAATGCTGCTCCACCAGCAGCGTGGTGGGGCACAGCAGCGCGACCTGCTTCTTGTCGGCGACCGCGACGAACGCCGCGCGCAATGCGACTTCGGTCTTGCCGAAGCCGACGTCGCCGCAAATCAGGCGGTCCATCGGCTTGCCGGTGGTCATGTCGGAAGCCACGGCTGCAATGGCGGCCGCCTGGTCGACGGTTTCCTCGAAGCCGAAGCCGTCGGCGAACGCTTCGAGGTCGCGCTGCGTGACATTGAACGCGTGGCCCAGGCGCGCGGCGCGCATGGCATACAACTCCAGCAATTCGGCAGCCGTATCGCGCACCTGCTTTGCGGCGCGCATTCTTGCCTTGTCCCATTGGCCGCTGCCCAGCTTGTGCAGTGGGGCCTCTTCCGGCTGCGCACCCGAGTAGCGCGAAATTACCTCCAGCTGGGAGACAGGCACATAGAGCTTGTCGCCGCCGTCGTACTGGAGCAGCAGGAACTCCGTCATGCCTTCGCCCAGGTCGAGGTTGACCAGCCCGCCGTAGCGTCCGATCCCGTGCTGGGCGTGGACCACGGGATCGCCGACCTTCAGTTCGGACAGGTCGCGCAGCATCCCCTCGACCGAGGTCTGCGTCTTCGTCCCGCGGCCCTTGCGCCGCGCGGTACCCGCGTAGAGTTCCGCCTCCGTGACGATGGCCCAGCCTTCCGCGGCGACGCAAAAGCCATTGGAGAGCGGGGAAACCGTAATTGAAAGTGATTTTCTGCTTGAAGAAAATTCTTCGAAATTTGCGCATGGCAAGGGCGAAAGACCATGCTCTGACATATACGACAGCATCGTTTCGCGCCGGCCGGGTGATTCGGCGCTCAGCAGGATGCGCAGGCCTGAACCCGCGGTGAATGCCTTGAGCGCCGCAAGCGGATCCTTGGCGCGGCGGTCCACCGCGAGCGGCGGCAGCGCGGCGGCGGCCAGCGGCTGCGCCGCGTCCTCGTCCGGCGCATCCAGAAAATCGATCCTCGGAAACGCCTTCGCGCGGATGAAGAACTCCTCGGCGGCGACGAACAGCTGGGCCGGCGGCAGCAGCGGCCGGTCCGGATCGCCGCTCATCATCGTGAAGCGCGACTGCGCATCGCGCCAGAATCCCTGGATCGCGCCCGCGACGTCGCGATGCAGGACCAGTGTCGAGGCGTCCGGCAGGTAGTCGAAGATGCAGGCCAGCGAGTCGAAGAACAATGGCAGGTAGTACTCCACGCCCGCCGCCGGAACGCCGTTCGAGACATCCTTGTAGAGGCGCCGCTTCGACGGGTCGCCTTCGAACAGTTCGCGCCATCGTCCGCGGAACTTGGTGCGGCCGGCTTCGTCCAGCGGAAATTCGCGCGCCGGCAGCAGCCGCACCTCCTTGACCGTGTAGAGCGTGCGCTGCGTGTCGACGTCGAAAGTGCGTATCGTGTCGACGAGATCCTCGTCCAGGTCGAGCCGATAGGGCACCGGGCTGCCCATGGGAAACAGGTCCACGATGCCGCCGCGAAAGCAGAATTCGCCAGGCGCCATGACCTGCGTCACCGCGCTGTAGCCCGCGAGCGCCAGCTGCCGGCGCAACGCCGCTGCGTCCAGCCTCTCTCCCTGGCGCAGGAAGAAGGTGTAGGACGCCAGATAGGAAGGCGGGCACAGGCGCACGAGCGCCGTCGCCACCGGTACAACGACGATGTCGAAATCGCCGCGATTGATCCGGTACAGGGTCGCGAGCCGTTCCGATACGAGGTCGTGGTGCGGCGAAAAGCTGTCGTAGGGCAGCGTTTCCCAGTCGGGCAGCAGGCAGGTGCGCAACTGCGGCGCGAACCACGCGATCTCTTCCAGCAGGCGGCCGGCATCGAGCGCA
>Ga0134121_10004528_pt1 | contig 11364 bp, 8 predicted proteins | sample KB301_FD_96463 | JGI IMG/M metagenome (GOLD analysis project Ga0134121, IMG submission 96463) | Terrestrial soil microbial communities without Nitrogen fertilizer from Kellogg Biological Station, Michigan, USA - KB3-0-1 | ecosystem: Environmental > Terrestrial > Soil > Unclassified ...
GCAATGGACTTCGGAGCAACTCGGAGAACGCGAACGGGCACGAAAACCTCTCGGGAAAAAAACGCGCGGGGGAGACCTTGGCGGCCTCCCCCGCTGCTCACACGCCGACCTCAAGTAATCTGCTAGCCCAAAGAACCGAAATCAAGCATTTGCAGAGACTTGAGCGACTTTTGCGTTACTCGACCGGCTTATAACGCCAGGCGACGATCCCCTTGCCCGCAGCTTTCACGGTGAAGGCCATTCCAGTCTTGGCCGGAACGTTCGGGACATCAGCCACGGAGGACGCCACCACGGCGCCTTTATCGTCCAGGAACTCGAACGTGATCTTGTACGACTTCGGCGCCGCCGACCGGTTCTGCACGGCGCCCGTGAGGGTCGCCTGCTCATTGCTCGTATCAAACTCGGTGCTCATCTCGACGCTGACTGGCGCGTCCTGACGGAGACCCGAGTACTTGATCGAGGAGTCAGTCGCGACGGCCTTGAGCTTTTCGTCGGTGCCGCTCTTGATGATGCCGCGCCACACGTTCCACGCCATGGTGTGCGTGTTCACGTTGTTCGGGTCACCCGCCTGGAGGCGAAGGAGAATCGGCACTGCGTCGTCGAACTTGCCCATCTTGACGTACGTGTTGGCGAGGCTGAACAGGGCGTCGCGGTAGTACGGGTTCTTCTTGAGTCCGGCCTTGAACAACGAGATCGCGGTTTCGTACTGCTCGCCGTTGTACTGCGTTACCGCGGCGCCAAACAGCGTTCCCGACGTGTACTTGTCGGGGTTGGCGACCATCGCCTCCATCATCTTGCGCGACTCGACCGTGTCGCCCTTGAGCTGAAGCGCCTGCGACAGCGCGGCCTGGGTTGCCGCATCGTCCGGCTTGACCTTGATGAGCGCGCGTAGATCGGCTTCGGCTTCGGCCGCCATCGCTTTGCGCTCTTCACCGTCTTTCTTCGCCGCCTGTGTGAGTGTGAGCACGGCGAGGTTGTACAACGCCGTCTGGCGCACCTTCACCATGGCGGCGTCTGTCTCTGTTGACTGCGACACTTTGCGGAGCGCGACCTTGTACTGCGCCGTATCGCCCTTGGCCTGCTGCGCGGCCGCGATCACGTTCCACGGCGCCGCGCCCTTGGGATTCACGACGAGCGCGCGCTTCGCGAGTACGATGGCCGAATCGTACTTCTTCAGGTTGAGCTGTTCGTTCGCCTGGTTGTAGACGATCGCGCTCACACCCTGGCGGTACTTGTTCGTGGAATCCGCGCACGCCGCGTTGAGCTCCTCGACCTTGCTGAACGCCGTGTCGATGGCCGCGTACATGTCGAGGGTGCCGTTCGGATCTTGGGCGAGGTTGAGACGCTTGCGCTGCACGATCGGCGACCAGCCCTTCATGTCGATCTTGAGAAACAGCGCGTACGCCTTGCCGAGCAGGTAGTACCGCGCGATCTGGTTGTCGACCTTCTGCGTCTGGTTGTACAGAACTTCCAGCGCGCGCTTGAGGTGATCGGGTTTTTCACTCATATGCGCCTGATCGCCTTCGTCGGCAATCTTGCCGACGGCAATCTTGGCGCCGAAGATCAGCGCGGGATGATCGACGTCAATGACGCATCCCTGCGCGGACGCGATGGACGCGACGAATGCGAGACCTGCGAGTGCCGCTGCTGACGAACGTAGAAACATTGCAATACTCGTGGTTGAGAGGACCGAACTTCGGATCGTCATACACGAACCTCCAGGCGGTGTGCCTCTACGACCGCCATGGCTGAAATATGCTCCGCAGAGAGTCCTGTGGCGATGGTGACATCACGCACATCATCGGCTTCCGGCTTGATGCGCAGGGAACCATCGGGGAGCCGCGTCACCTTGACACGAATGCTGTGTCCCCTGATGGACACCACGCTCTCACTGCGCGGAAGCGCACGACGAAATATCTCCGCGCGCCGCACGCCGATGGATGAGGTTTTCATTAAGATCGCGTGTGCAATTCGTGAGGCGTCGGCGGGCGTCACGAGCACATCGAGACGCTGCCCCGAGCGCCCCTTCTTCATGGCGATCGCCGTCACGGTCACGTCCAGCGCTCCCTCAGTGCGGAGAATCTCAGCGGATGCGGAGAGGTGCTCCGGCGACATGTCATCGATGTCAGCCGTGAGCAGCACGAGGGCTTCTTCGTCCTGGCCGGACGGCGCGTCTTCGGCCAGCGTGATGCGGAGCAGGTTTGGCCGGTCCGCAAAGTCCTTTGTGCCGGCCCCGTAGCCGACCGTTTTCCCCACGTAACCGGGCGGGAGCGGCCCGCTCGAAAGCACTCGCACGAGCGCGGCCCCGGTGGGTGTCGTGAGCTCGCCCGCGCCCGCGGGGCCGCCCGACACCGGAAGTCCCTCCAGGAGCTTGGCCGTCGCTGGGGCTGGAACGGGCATCCGCCCGTGCGCACCGTCAACATGCCCGTCGCCGAGCGCGATCACACCACACCGGACGTCGCTCACACCGAGCCGCTCGAGTCCCCACACCGTGCCCACGACATCAAGAATGGCGTCGACGGCGCCGACTTCATGCAGATGCACGCGCTCGACCGTCGTGCCGTGCACTCCGGCCTCGGCGTTCGTGATCAACTCGAACACCCGCGACGCGCGCGCTTTGACCTGGTCCGGGGCGGCGCAGCGATTGACGACGTCGAGGATGTGCTTGAGGTGCCGCCCGTGCGGCTGCGGCGGGATGTCGAAGTCGACTTTCACGCCGCTGATGCCGCTGCGCTGTACGCGCGCGACGCGTACCCCGATGCCCTCGAGCCCGAGCGCGCCGGGAAGTGATTCGATGAACGAGGACTCGAGACCGAGATCGACGAGCGCGCCGAGAAACATGTCCCCGGCGACTCCCGAAAACGGATCGATGAGCGCGCGCACGTGAGAGTCAGGCCGTGAGTTATGCGCGGTATGAAGCGCCGGATCCCGTGTTGAACACGACCACACTTTCCGACGGTGCAATCTGGCCCGCACGAACGAGTCCTCTCAGCACGGCCAATGCGCATCCGCCTTCCGGAGCGGCGTCGACGCCGGTCATCGAGGCCAGCACTGCCGTTTGTTCACGAATGATGTCCTCGCTCGCTGCCGCCGCGAGCCCGCGCGATTCACGCAACGCGCGAAGCACCAGCCGGTCTCCCAGCGGACCCGGCACGCGAAGTCCCGCCGCGTGCGTGACAGGATTCTCCCAAGGCGTGGCGCGATCGGCCCCGGCACCGTATGCGCGCACGAGCGGCGCACATCCTGCGGCTTGTGCGACGACGAGCCGCGGCAACGCGCCCTGGGCCGCGATCCATTTCGCTTCCCGCATCTCCGCGAACGCCTTCCACATGCCGATGATGCCTTCGCCGCCCCCCGTGGGATACACGATCACATCGGGCAGCGTCCAGTCGAGTTGTTCGGCGACTTCCATGCCGAGGGTCTTGTTGCCTTCGGTGCGGTATGGCTCGCGGCACGTGGACACGTCAAACCAGCCGTGCTCGGCCGCGTACGCGCGCGCTGCCTTGCCCGCGTCGCCGATGTGGCCGTCGAGCAATTCGAGCCCCGCGCCGTACGCGCGGATGATGTCGAGAATGGGCCGCGGTGTGGTGCGTGGCGCGAAGATGCGAACGGGAATACCAGCGGCAGCACCGTAGGCGGCCAGCGCCGCACCTGCATTGCCTGCCGTCGGCACGACGATACCGGGGACGCCGCGCGCGCGCGTGACGGCGGCGCACAGGCCACGCGCCTTGAAGCTCGCCGTCGGATTCACGCCTTCGTCCTTCACCCAGAGCCGGCGCACGCCGACGTCCTTCGCGAGCGCCGGCAGGTCGAGCATCGGCGTGCACCCTTCCCCGAGCGACGCCGGCACCTCACCTGCCTGCAGCGGCAGGAGCGCCGAGTAGCGCCACATGTCCCAGCGGTTCGCGAGAATCGCATCGCGGCCCGGTAGCGGCTCGGTGCTGACCGCCCACATGGGCTGCTCGCATTTCGGGCACAGGTTCACGCGCGTCGTGCCCGGGAGCACGGTGTCGCACGACGTGCACTTCACGTTCCACGTTTTCATTCGGTCTTTGGTGCTGCGGGAGAAAGGTGTGCCAGCAGTTTTTCGGCGCTCGCGCGGGAGAATCCCGGAAGCGAAGCAATATCGTCGATATTCGCGTCGCGCACGCCCTGAAGGCTCCCGAACCGTGTGAGTAGTGCGCGGCGCCGGAGCGGTCCGATGCCCGGGATGCTGAGGAGCTCCGACGTCACCGTACGCATGGTTCGCCGCTTTCGATTGTACGTCACCGCGGTGCGGTGCGCTTCGTCGCGCGCCTGCTGCAACAGCCGGAGCGCGGGCGAGCGGCGTGCAAGACGCAGCGGTTCCGCGCGTCCGCGAATGAAAATCTCCTCATCGCGCTTGGCGAGCGAGATGAGCGGGCTCGCGCCGAGCGCGTGTTCCTCGAGCGCCTGGGCGGCGGCGCCGAGCTGGCCTTTCCCGCCGTCGACGACCACGAGGTCAGGGAGGGGCTTCTTCTCTTCGAGCCTGCGCCGGAAATAGCGATGCACCGCTTCGTGCATCGACGCGAAATCGTCCGTGCCCTCGACGGTCTTCATGCGCATGGTACGATACTCGCCGCGCCGCGGCCGGCCGTTCTCGAACCATACGATCGAGGCGACGGTGTCCGTCCCCTGTGTCGTCGATACGTCGAAGCAGACCAGCGACCGCGGGATCCGCTGGAGGCCCAGTTCCCGCCCCAGATCGTAGACAGGGTCGGCGGCGCGCTCGTCCACCTCGTCGGCAGCGAGCTTGAACTCCTCGAGGAGATGCCGCGCGTTCTGCTCGGCGAGATCGATGAGCTCGCGGCGCGGCCCGCGTCCGGGCACGAGCACCCTGGTGCGCGCCAAGGCCTCCTGCAACACGTCCTGATCGGGCACGCCGAACGGCAGCAACACTTCCTGCGCGCGTTCCGCAGCCGGCAGATAGCTGCCGCTCAAGTACACGCTCAGGATGTTCGCGTCGGGCTCGTTGTCGAGGTTCTCGAGAAACCGGTGCTCGCGCGCCAGCAGCTTGCCGTCGCGAATCCGGAGCCACGCGACGCAGGCATCGTCGCCGTCGCGCGCAAAGCCGATCACGTCACGGTCGCCGCCACCCACGTCGAGCACAACCGTTGGCTCCTCCAGACGTTCAAGACGCTGCAGCGCGTCGCGCAGCTCCGCCGCGCGCTCGTAGTCGAGTCTGGAGGATGCGTCCAGCATCTGTTCGCGCACGTGCTTCATGACATCCGCCGCGCGTCCGTCGAGAAACGCCACGACCTCGTCGATCATCGCCGCGTAGTCATCCTGCGACTGCGCGCCCACGCACGGCGCCTTGCACCGCTTGATGTAGAAGTCGAGACACGGCCGGTCCGGCGCATCGTCGGGCAGGTTGAACCGGCACGAACGCACCGTGAACACGCGCTTCACCACGTTGAGGGCGCGGCGCATGCTGCCAACGTCGGTGTACGGCCCGAAGTAGCGCCCACCGTCGTCGAGCACGCGGCGGGTCACGAAGACGCGCGGGAACGCTTCCTGGACGGTGACCTTGATGAACGGATACGTCTTGTCGTCGCGGAGCAGGATGTTGAATCGCGGATGGTGCTCCTTGATCAGGTTCGCTTCGAGAATGAGTGCGTGCGCTTCACTGGGCACCACGATCGTGTCGACATCCGTGGCGGCACGCATGAGCGCTTCGGTCTTGCTGGTCGCGTCGCGATCCGCGGCGAGGTAGCTCCGCACGCGGCTCTTGAGGCGTTTCGCCTTGCCGACATACAGGACCTGCCCCGCTTCATCCTTCCACAGATACACACCGGGTGATTCCGGGAGATGCGCGAGCTTGGCGCCGAGGGCGCCGGCGTCGGCGAGCTTCATCCGCGCCGGCTGAATCGCCGCGCAACCGCGGCCAGCATGCGCTCGGCCTCAGCGAGCCTTGCCAGCTTCGCTGCGACCAGGAACGCGGCGCAATAGGTGAGAATCGTGAGGATCGAGTTTCCCTGCCAGCGCAGATCAGGCAAAGCAAGGTGCACGGCGATTCCCGGCGCAACCGCAATCAGCGACACCAACAGAGTTCGGCGAGCGATGCTGAGCGGGCCAGACACGTCAACCACCCCAATCTGCGCATGTACTCCCTTCCACAGCATTGTGAAATTTACGAATGCTCCGAGCGCCGCACCACCAGCGAGGCCGGCGACGGCCAGCGGGTGCTCCCGGAAGGGAATGGCAAGGGCGATCGAGACGACCGTGCTCACAGCGATTGCCCACGCGGCAGAGACAAACGGCCGCCGGTAATTGCCCGTCGCCTGGTACGACGACGTCAGCAGTCGCGACGAGGCGTACGCGACGAGTCCGACACCGAGAGCGGCAAGCGTGACGTGCACGACGTGGCGGTCCTGCAGAGAGAACTTGCCTCGTCCCGTGAGCACGTCGACAATCGCATCGCCGATGCCGATGAACGCGACGGCAGATGGAATGGTGTAGAACAGCACGCGCTCCCACGCCCGCGATAATCCTTCGGTGAGGGACGATGTTTGTCCGCGCGCTGTCTCACGCGCCATCTGCGGCAGGGCCGCCGCCGCCGTGGCAATGCCAAAGAGCGACAGCGGCAGAAGGTAAATATTGGTCGCGTACTGCAGATTCGTTGGTGCGCCCACGGTGAGGAAAGACGCAATCTGCATGTCGATGAAACTCGAGATCTGAAACAGGCCGAGCGCGGCCACGACGGGAACAAAGTTTCTGAGCGTCTGCCGAAGCCCGGGCGTCGACAGCTGCAGTGTTGGCCTGACGGATTTCATCAGGCGCATCACTTGCGGGATCTGCGCGCTGATTTGCAGAACAGCACCGACGACCGTGGCCCAGCTGACCCACCAGACGAGCGTTGTCAGATCGCTCGTCGACGGGCCGGCAACGAGGAGGAGCGCGATTTGCGCGATCGACCACATCGCGCCCGACGCGTACGCCATGAAGAAGCGGTGATGCGCGTTCTGCACACCGAGGCACCAGCCGGAAAGCACCATCAACCCCGTCATCGGGAACATCACCTGCATGAGCTTGCTGCAGAGCGCTGCGCGCTCAGCATCGAACCCGGCGGCGAGCACGGCGGTGAGCTGCGGGGCGAGCGCGATGCCGGCGATAGTCAGCAGCGACACGCCAACGAGGAGCACACCGAGAAGCGCGTTCGCGAGTGCACGGGCACCCTGCTCATCCCCGCGCTCCAACGCCGCGGCGTATACCGGCACGAAAGAAGCGCTGATAGCGCCCTCACCCAGAAGATTGCGGAGGGCATTCGGAACCTTGACGGCGTTGTTGTACGCGTCCGTCTGCATGCCGCTTCCCAGGAAGTGCGTGAACAACCACTGACGCACCACGCCGAGCAGCCTGCTGATGATGATGCCTGCCCCGATCAGCCGCGCACCGCGCTCCGTTCGCTCGTGCGCGTCTTCGCTCATGACACCAGCGCGGCCGCGTGACGGGCGCACGCCTCGCGCACCGACGTCACGAGCTCGTCGCCGAACTTGCACCAGAACGGGACGGCGTTGAGCGCGCGCTCCTGTGGCTTGCCGAACGGGAAGAGTGCGGCGCGCGCACCCGCGACCAGCCGCATCATGTCGCCGTTCCGGTGCTTCGCCGCCGCGATCACGCGCCGTTCGAGGCGCGCGATGCGGTGCTCGAACTGCGTCCGCGCGCCGTCGAGCGTCGGAGCGCCAATGGCACCGGACAGCCCGTTCAGTTGCTCGCCGATGAGCGAACGCAGCGCACTCAGGGATGTCGTCACGCCCTCGGGCAGCGTCGCGCGCGCGAGCTTGCTCTCGGCGGCGTGCGGGTCGCGAAGATCCTCGATGCCGAGGTGAAGCCGCTCGAGCACGTCCTCGACTTCCTTCGGTACGATCATCCCCGACCAGCGCGGAATCGCGAGGGGCTCCGGCGCGCCCAGCCCGCGCGCAACGACGCCGACCTGCGAGAAGTACGCGAGCTCGCCCGGGCCTGCGAGATACGCAACCGTCGGCAGCAGCAGACGCTCCACGACCGGCCGCAGCAGCACGTTGGGACTGAGGCGCGCGTCCGGTGAAACCTCTTCGCCGATCGCCAGCCGCCGCTTCCGCGGAAGCTCGTGCTCCCCGTCCCACGTGAACACCAGTGACAGCTCGCGCCCGGCTTCGACCCGGACATCTTCGCCCGCGCCGCGGAGCGTGTCGCGCTGCTCGACGAGTGCGCGATGAATGGGCTCCGCGCATTCGAGCGCACGTGCGAGGTGGGCGCGCGACGCGTTCGCGACAGCCGGATGCGCCGCGTCGAGCACGACGATGCCGAGCGGCTCGAGGAGCGCGCGCAGCATGTTCACATACGCACCGCCCAGCGTGGCGCCCGCGTGGAACGACTCGGCGGCGCGCATCGCACGCGGATCGGCCAGCGAACCGGTCGTGGAACGGAGCGCATCCAGCAAGCCGCCGATCTCGTCGCCGAGCGGAGTGTGCGATGCGGGCACGCCATCCGGCGGCCGGCCGGTGAGCGTGAGCTTGAGAGCGCCGTCATTCGCCGCAAGAACCGTCGACGCGGCTTCAGCGAAATCAGCGTCGTCTGTCGCGGCCCAGAAAACGGGAACGGCGGGGACTCCGGTTGTGCGCTCGATCGCCGACGCGACTTCGAGTGCGCCAAGCGCTTTGTGCCACGTATACAGCGGGCCACCGAAGAGTCCCGCTTGCTGACCCGTGGTCACGACGACGCCGCGATTCGCCTCGGCGCGCTCGAGCAGCGCAGCGCCGTCACCGAGTGCCGGACGAAGCGCCTCCAGCCACGTGTCTTCCCGGCCAACTGCCTGGGCGCGGTCGCGCCATTCCGCCGCAGTCGCCGGCTGTGCCGGATACCATGCAGCGAGCGCCGCGGACGGCGCGTGAACGATTGGCGTTTCGAGTATCCGGATCATGGCCTCTCCGAACATTCGGTCAAGCGCCAATCGGCCAACCGGGTATTCGGGCAGTCGCGCATTATTTGTGGTACGGCTCGCCGCGCACGATCGTCCCCGCGCGATAGAGCTGCTCCGCGAGCATGAGCCGGGCGAGCTCGTGCGGAAACGTCATGGCGCCGAGGGAAAGGACGCCGGCCGGGCGCTCGCGCAACGACGTATCCAGTCCGTACGCGCCGCCGAGCAGAAACGCAACGTCCTGGGCAGCCTCGCGCTGTTTCGTGAGCAGCGCAGCGAATTGTTCGGATGTTCGCACCGGGCCGCCCGCGTCGCAAATCCAGACGCGCGCGCCCTTCGGTACAGCGTCCAGGAGCCGCGCGCCTTCGCGCGCACGCACGTCGTCCGCCCGGCGGCCGCGTGCGGGCTCTTCGCGCACTTCGACAAACGCGAGCGGCCAGTACCGGGACGCGCGTGTTTCGTACTCGCGGATCGCCGCCGCCAGGGCCGCATCGCGCGGCTTCCCGACGGCGGCGACCGTGAAGCGCATCAGGCGTAGACGCCACGCAACCGGTGCACGGTGGCGACGCGACTGATCGCGAGCATGTACGCGGCCGTGCGCATGTTGACCTTGTGCTGCCGCGACAGCTCGAGCACGCTCTGGAAACTCTTCTGCATGATCTCGGTGAGCCGCCGGTTGACGGTGTCCTCCGTCCAGAAATAGCCGCCGCGGTCCTGCACCCATTCGAAATACGAGACCGTGACGCCGCCCGCATTCGCGAGAATGTCCGGAATCACGAAGATGCCCTTTTCATCGAGGATCGCATCGGCGGCCGCCGACGTCGGCCCGTTTGCGCCTTCGCAGATCACCTTGGCGCGAATCTTCGGCGCGTTGCGCGTCGTGATCACGTTCTCGAGCGCGGCCGGCACGAGCACGTCCACATCCAGCGTGAGCAGTTCCTCGTTCGAAATCGCGTCGCCCTGCGGATAGCCGTTGAGCGAGCCGTGCTGCCGGACCCAGGCGGAACACTGATCTACATCGAGCCCGCTCGCGCTGTGCACGCCTCCGAACCGGTCGCTCACCGCGACGATCTTGCATCCTTCGCGCGCCAGGAGCTTCGCCGACACCGAGCCCACATTCCCGAATCCCTGCACCGCAACCGTCGCGCCCGCGGACTTCATGCCCAGGTACTGCAGCGCCTCCATCGTGACGAGCATACACCCGCGCCCCGTCGCTTCACGGCGCCCTTCCGAACCGCCCATCTCGATCGGCTTGCCGGTCACGACCGCCGTGGTGGTGTGGCCCACGTGCATCGAGTACGTATCCATGACCCACGCCATCACGCGCTCGTTCGTGTTGACATCGGGCGCGGGCACGTCGGAATCGGGGCCGAGCGTGCTGATGATGCCGGCCGTGTAGCGTCGCGTGAGCCGTTCGAGCTCGCCGGCGCTCATCTTCGACGGATCGCAGATCACGCCGCCCTTGGCGCCGCCGAAAGGCGCGTTCACCACTGCACATTTCCACGTCATCCAGGCCGCCAGCGCCTTTACTTCGTCGAGCGTCACCTGCAGGTCGAACCGGATGCCGCCTTTTCCCGGGCCGCGCGACGTGTTGTACAGCACGCGATAGCCCGTGAACACTTCCAGCTCGCCGTTGTCCATCATCACCGGTACCGACACGGTGATCTGCTTTTCCGCGTGTCGGAGCACCTTGTACAACCCGGGTTCGAGATCGAGCAGCTGGGCCGCCCTGTCGAACCGCGACATCATGGCCTCGAACGGATTCTCCTCGTTGAGAAATCGGTCCTTGTCGGGCCGGACGATGCTATCCGCGGGGAGTAGAAGACTTTGGCTCATAGGATATGTAGGGAGACGATTCGGGAGTCAGCCGATCCGCCGCAACGCGACCAGTTCGGCGATCAGCGCCGCCAGCGACTCCTGCCCGCGCTCAATGATGACATGCTGTGAAAGATACCATAGCGGAGGGGCCGTGCGAGGCCAGAGCGGCCCCAGTTTCACCGCGTCCTTGAGAGTGCTGACAACAGCGTCCGCCCTCCCCGCACGCGCCATCAGGGACTCCACGTGCGCCTCGGTGAACGCGTGGTGATCCGGATACCGCGCCGCCTCGATGCGAAGTGCCGCGTTGCGAAGCTGGCCCTCGAACGCCGCCGGATCACCGATCGCCGAGACGGCAAAGACTGCTCGCCCCGCGAATGACGACAACGCCGCGCGCTCGGACGTGCCCCAGCGCACAATGTCCCCCGGCGCAATGTGCACAATTCCGGGGTTTGCCATTTTCGTGTGCCGCGCGACATGCGACGCAAGCGCCCCGGCCGTCTCGGCCCCCGCGGTCTTTCGAGTGACGAATACCAGGCGCGCGCGCGCGAGCGCGTGCAATCCTTCGCGCCAGGGCCCGGCCGGAAGCGGCCACGGCGCCGCGCTCACAGCGTCCGCACTGAGCAGAACGA
>Ga0134121_10004529_pt1 | contig 11363 bp, 6 predicted proteins | sample KB301_FD_96463 | JGI IMG/M metagenome (GOLD analysis project Ga0134121, IMG submission 96463) | Terrestrial soil microbial communities without Nitrogen fertilizer from Kellogg Biological Station, Michigan, USA - KB3-0-1 | ecosystem: Environmental > Terrestrial > Soil > Unclassified ...
AGCCGCCCAAACCCGGCGGTAACATCCCGCCCAGCTTGCCCTTCATTGCTTCATCAACTTTCCGGTTCGCTTCGTTAATCGCCGCGAGGATCATGTCCTGGAGCATCTCGACGTCGCCGTCCTTGACCGCCTCCGGATCGATTTTGAGCGCTACGATTTCATGATTGCCTTTCATCTGCACGGTTACGACGCCGCCACCCGCTGAAGCGTCGACGAGCAGCTCATCCATCTCTTTCTGCATCTTCTGCTGCATCGACTGCGCCTGCTTCATCATCTGTTCGATGTTAAATCCACCCGGAAATTTCATCACTGCACCTCGCTAAGAAAAGTTTGAGTCATCCTACCTTAAATCGGTGTAATCTGCGTAATCTGTGGATACTGATATGACCCAAACCGATCGAATCCTGGAAGCACGCATCAACCTCTATTACGATCTGCGACCCGGCAATAGCTCACCGGCGCCGCTGCTGATTGCGCTGCACGGTTACGGCGCGAACAAGCGTTACATGATGCGCGAAGCCGAGCTGATGGCGCCTGAGGGATTCGCTATCGCATCGCTGCAAGGGTTTCACCAGCACATGCGAGAGCCGCGTGAAGCTGGTGGTCCAATGCGCTTCGGTTTCGGCTGGTTGACAAACTTTCGCACCGAGGAATCTGTCGCGCTTCATCATCGAGCGCTTATCGATCTGATCGAGAGGCTGACTGACGAGGGCTTCGCCGATCCAGCACGCGTCTTTCTGCTCGGCTTCTCGCAGTCGTGCGCGCTCAACTATCGTTTTGCTTTCACGCACACTGAGCGGCTGCGCGGAGTTATTGGAATCTGCGGTGGCATTCCCGGCGACTGGGAAACGAGTCCAACATATCGCGAGGCAGATTTTGATGTGCTCCATCTCACCGGCACTCGCGATGAATTCTACACACCCGAACGTGTGCGCGATTACGAGCGACAACTGAAGACACGCGCACGCTCCGTTGTTTTCAAGTCTTATGACGCGACGCATGAAATTGTTCCCGAAATGCGTTCAGATGTGGTCCAATGGCTAACGGCTTTCCACTAACTTGGTTACAGATTTCTCACGCGGCGGCGCAACGGCGCTACGTCGCTTGTCCCGCTGCGCCGTTGCGCCGCTGCGTGAGAAACCTGTCTGTAACCAACAGAGATTAACCCGTCGATGAACACTGAACCCACTACTACCTCGCCGACCATCACTGAGCTCGAGCGTGATGTTGAAGCTCGCAGCGCAGTCTTCAAAAAAGAGCTCGGACTGTTTGATCTCGTTCTGACGCAGGTTGTTTTCGTCGTCGGAACCTTCTGGGTGGGTTGGGCGGCACGTTTGGGTAGCCAGCAAAGCGCATTCTGGATCCTCGCTATCGTCACGTTTTACGTACCGCTCGCATTAGCGGTGATCTTTCTCATTCGCCACATGCCATACGAGGGCGGGCTTTATCAATGGTCCAAGCTGGCCTTCAACGATTTCGTCGCGTTCATGGTTGGGTGGAACCTCTGGGTCTTTGCTATCACGATCCTGGCAGGCACTGGGCTGGTTGTGACTACAAACTTTTCTTACGCCATTGGACCGCCGGCCGCATGGATTAGAGACAGCAGGACAATGAACATGCTGATCAGCTTTGTCCTGGTGACGGCGATGGTAGTCGCTGCGACACGCGGCCTGGCGCTCGGCAAGTGGGTTCACAATGTCGGCGGCGTCGTGCACATGATCACATTTGCGACCTTGATCTTGTTGCCGCTGTTCGCGCTATCGCGTGCACTCGGAGGACCGTACGAACCATTTACGGTCCAGCTTCCAACCTTTTCTGAGTACAACGTCAATGTCGGGAGCAAACTCGCTCTCGGCGCGTTGACAGGATTCGAATACATCGCAATCGCCGCCGGTGAAACGCGTTCACCGGCAAAGAACATCGCGCGTTCAGTTGTGATTTCGGCGCCCATAATCGCGTTGATGTTTATCCTCGGCACGAGCTCGGTGGTCGCATTTATTCCGCGTGATCACATCGATGTGATTGGACCAATCCCGCAGGTGCTTTCGATCGGGTTTGGTTCGCTGGGCTGGGTTGGGGCAATAGGTTCTATCGCGATCCTCGGCATTGCCGTTCGCACAATTGCCCTGATGAGCCTCTATTTTGTCGGTAACACGCGTCTGCCGATGGTGGCGGGCTGGGATCGACTGTTACCGGCCTGGTTTAGCCGGCTGCACGCGACGTACAAAACGCCAATCAACTCGATTCTTTTTGTCGGCATTGTGACGTTGGTGATCGGTGCGGCAAGCCTGAGTGGTGTACACGCGCACGAAGCGTTTCAACTGATCGACAATGCCGGCGGAGTTTTCTACGCACTGACATACCTGGTCCTGTTTGCGATTCCGCTGTTTGGAATGAAAGCCCTGGGCGTCAAAGCTCCCTGGTGGCTCAAGATCGCGTGCGCCTCCGGCTTCATTGTCACACTTATCTATATCCGTTACTCGATTGTACCGATCACGAATGTGGAAGATCTCCGATCGTTTGGAATGAAGATTATTATCACTGTCGTGATTGCGAATATCGTCGGTGTCGGGCTCTATGTCATCAGAACAAGAAAGTAAGACCTTAGCAGTTGTTAACTGTTCGCAGCTCGTGACGCTGGCTGGGCCGGCACGCCCGCGCGTCGGCCCGGAGTTGCGTGAGCTCGGGCTATTTCCGAACGGCGGCATGTTTGTTCGTGATGGAGTGATTGAGAGCGTGGGGAGTAGAGACGAGATCGAGTTGTTGATCGACAGCGAAACGGAAATCGTGGACGCGCTCGGGAAGATTGTGTTGCCGGGGTTTGTTGATGCGCACACGCATCCGGTCTTTGGTGGTACGCGCGTCAGTGAGTTTGAAGAACGTAGCAAAGGCGCGACGTACGAAGAGATCGCGGCGCGTGGTGGCGGAATTCAATCGACAGTCAACGCGACTCGCGCAATGTATGAGGAAGTGTTGACGTACGAGTGCTGGACTTACAGCGACTGGTTTCTACGCTCAGGCACGACGACGATCGAAGCGAAGTCCGGGTACGGCCTTTCGCTCGAAGACGAACTCAAGATCCTGCGCGTCATCAAACGTCTCGGCAGCGAGACTTCCTTGCGTTACGTCCCAACATTCCTCGGCGCGCACAGCATTCCCGCGGAATATCGCTCACGACGCGACGAGTACATTTCGCTGCTTATTGACGAAATGCTGCCGGCGGTCGCGAACGAAAAGCTCGCGGAGTTTTGCGATGTGTTCTGCGAGCAGAAAGTTTTCACTACAGACGAAGCATGGAAAATTCTTTCTGCGGCGCGTTGTCATGGAATGGGTTTGCGAATTCATGCAGATCAGTTGTCGCTTTCAGGTGGCGCACAACTGGCGGCGGAGCTTGGGACAGTGACCGCCGATCATCTCGAGCACACAGATGCCGCGGGGATTGCGGCGTTGAAAGAAGCGGGCGTGCAGCCGGTGTTGTTGCCGGGCTCGGTTTATGCGCTCGGATCGACGCGCTATCCGGCGGCTCGCGAAATGATCGATGCTGGCCTCGCTATCGTGCTTGCGACAGACTTTAATCCCGGCTCTTCACCAACACCTTCAATTCCAATGATCCTCTCGCTCGCCTCAACACACATGAAGATGACTCCGGCTGAAGGAATTTCCGCGGTGACGATCAACGCTGCGTACAGCTTGAATCGCGGCGCCCAACTCGGCTCACTCGAAGCCGGAAAGATCGCAGACTTCGTGATTCACGATTGCGACGACTACCGCGAGCTCGCTTACTTCTTCGGTATCGAGCACCCGTCGAGCGTGTACGTTCACGGAAATTTAATTAGCCGCGGATAAACGCGGATTGACGCTGATCTGCGTTTATCCGCGTGCATCCGCGGCTAAAATAACTGGTTGACGCTTGCGCCTTCGTGTTTTATCATCGCTGCAACACTGGAAAGGAGGTGATTCTAAAATTTATGAGTTCTTATCACAGTGAGGTGGCTGCGGCCTGACCTCTGAACCAGATAAACCGTTAGGATTCTGGTTCCGAAGTCTCACTGCATAGTGCTCCTCCTTTTCGGAAGCACACAGTAGCCATCAGGCCAATCCCAACAGTTCACCGAAGCCGTCCACGGCGTAACGTCGTGGACGGCTTTTTCACTGCTCACCAAAAAAACGCAAAAGATTGAAAGATTACCGGGCGCCACTCATGTTTACCTTCCGCAGTGGCTCGCGAATTTTTGTGGCAAGCTCCTGCCGAGAGGTGCGACTTGTCAGCCTCGGAATCTCCCGTTTTCCATGACCCCCACGGCCGTCGCTGGCGGCGCGTGCGTCGTATATGGCTCGCACTTTCAGTTCTCGTCACAGCGCTCGCCATCGTCTTCATTGTCAGCGTGTTTGCGAATCCGGTCCTGCCCAGCTTTAACCTGCGACCGATTCCAAACCTGCCGCGCACGACAGACCTGAAACCAAAGCCGCCAAATCTTCCCGCGAATCCGAGTGAACAAAAAGCGAACCGGGCGCAGGCCGAGCTGCAGCACGCGCTCGCCACCACGAAATACGTCGTTCCGGGCAAGCGCCGCTCGCGTATTCCCGTCGTTCCCGCGCCGCCGGCTGTCCCCGCGCCCGTTGTTCCCACGACGCGCCCGCTGTCAGTCGGCTTCTTTATCAACTGGGACGAGTCGAGCTACGAATCGCTCAAGCGAAACCTCGATCATCTTGATTGGGTCGTCTCGGAGTGGTCGCACTTGCAAGACGATAGCTCGAACCCGCTCGCCACGGACGTTCACATTCCCGCGCTCAACTGGATTCGCGTCACGCGACCGGAAGTTCGCGTCCTGCCGATGGTGCAGAATGTCTTTAACGAGAACTGGCAAAGCGACCTGCTCGCGCGCACCATCGTGGACGAGCCACACCGGCAACGACTCATCAACGCGCTCACGTCATTCGTACAGGACAACAAGTTTGCGGGCATCTGCGTCGACTTCGAAGAGCCGCCCGCGTCCGCGCAAGGCAACCTGCTCACTTTCATGCAGGAACTGCACACGACGTTTGCCGCGAAAGGTTTGTTGGTTGTCCAGGCCGTGCCTTTCGACAACCCTGATTGGAACTACAAAGCGTACTCCGCCGCGACCGACTACCTGATCCTGATGGCTTACGATCAGCACTGGACCGGCAGCGACGCGGGCCCGGTCGCCGCGCAGGATTGGTTTGAGCAGAACCTCATCAAGCGCATGCACGACCTCGATTCCGCGAAGACAATCATCGCGCTCGGCAACTACGGTTACAACTGGAGCGACGCCAGCAACACCGCCGACGAAGTCACCTTTCAGGAAGCGCTGATCAATGCGCGCGAATCGAGCGCGTCGCCGTCTTTCGATTCCGCTTCGCGCAATCCTTACTTCGAATACGACGAAGAAGATCAGTCGCATCACAAAGTCTGGTTTCTCGACGGCGTCACGGCTTACAACCAGATGCGAGCAGCGAGCGGCTACAAGCCTGCGGGTTTCGGAATCTGGCGTCTGGGATCTGAAGATCCATCGGTGTGGTCCATCCTCGGCACGCAGAACAGCTCGCCTGACGCGTTGCGGACGATCAACTACGGTTACGAAGTCGACTTCGAAGGCAATGGCGAGCTGTTGAAAGTGATGTCGAGGCCGCAGAAGGGCGCCCGCGATCTGGGGGTTGATGCGTCGAACGGGTTTATCAACTCGGAACAATTCACGGCGTTGCCGTCATCGTACGTCGTGCAACGAACGGGCGATCGTCCCGGCATGCTCGCGCTGACGTTTGACGATGGTCCTGACCCACGCTGGACGCCCGCGATTCTAGACATCCTCAAACGTGAAAACGTTCCCGCAACATTCTTCATTATCGGCAAGAACGGTCAGGCCTATCCGGATCTCATGCGGCGCATCACGGATGAGGGCCACGAGATCGGTAACCACTCGTTCACGCATCCGAACCTCGGCGAAATTCCGTTGTCGTTGACTGAGCTCGAATTGAATGCGACGCAAAGGCTGATCGAATCGGTAACCGGACGATCGACGGTGCTGTTTCGTCCACCGTATTTCGGCGACGCGGAAGCTGACAAGCCACAGGAAGTCGAACCCGCGCTCGTTGCGCAGAACCTTGGTTACGTCATGGTTGGCGTGCGTATCGATCCGGACGACTGGCAACTTCCAGTCACTGCGGATCAGATCGTCCAACGCACGCTCGATCGCGCGACGGACACGAATCCGGAAACGCGCGGCGAATGCATCCTGCTGCACGACTCGGGTGGCGATCGTTCAGCGACAGTGGAAGCGTTGCCGCGTTTGATTCACGAGTTGAAAGCGCGCGGGTTTCGGTTTGTTCCCGTGTCTGAGCTCGGCGGATTCTCGCGAGATCAGGTAATGCCGGTGATTCCGCCGAATCAACGCGTCTTCACGCGCGCCGATGCAATCACGTTTTTCTTTCTCTCGACGGGAAGTTGGTTGTTGCAGTGGATCTTTTTGATCGGGATTCTGCTCGGTCTCGCGCGATTGCTTTTTATCGGATCGCTTGCGGTTGCGCAATGGTTCAGATCGTACCGGCGCGAGCGCATTCACGCGGGCAGCGATTACATGCCGTCTGTTTCGATCATCGTTCCGGCCTACAACGAGGAGCTTGTGATTGAAAACACGATCCGCAGCCTGCTCGCTTCTGATTATTCAGCTTACGAGATCCTCGTCATCGACGACGGCTCGCAGGACAACACGAGCAAGGTAGTGGCTGAGAAGTTTGCGACTGAAGAGCGCGTGAGGTTGTTCACGGTTGCGAATGCGGGCAAGGCTGCAGCGCTCAACACGGGTCTGCGATACGCGCGCGGCGAGATCGTTATCGCGCTCGATGCTGACACATTGTTCGCGCCGCAAACAGTCGGCGCGCTCGCGCACAGGTTTTACGACAAACACCTCGGCGCGATTGCGGGAAATGCGAAGGTTGGCAATCGTGTGAATCTCGTCACGCGTTGGCAGGCGCTCGAATACATCACCGCGCAGAACATGGACCGCCGCGCGTTTGCGAGTTTGAATTGCATCACTGTCGTGCCTGGCGCTGTCGGTGCGTGGCGCAGGGATCTTTTGATCGAAGCTGGTGGTTTTCCGTCAGACACGCTGGCTGAAGATCAGGATCTGACGCTGCGAATCAGAAGGCTCGGTTACACGATTGGTTACGAAGAAACGGCGATCGCGTGGACTGAAGCGCCGCACAATCTTCGCTCACTCGCGAAGCAGCGGTTCCGCTGGGCATACGGGACGTTGCAGTGCATGTGGAAGCATCGCGACGCGCTGTTGCGTCCGCGTTATGGCGCGCTCGGGTTTGTCGCGATGCCGAACGTTTGGATCTTTCAGATTCTGTTTCCGCTGATCTCGCCTGTGATGGATCTGATGTTGATCTACGTCCTTGTTTCGAGCGCGATCGATCGCTGGCAACAGGGACCGGAATATTCGTCGACAAACTTGCAGCAGGTGATTCTTTACTACGCGTTGTTCCTCGCGATCGATTGGGTGTCGGCGTGGTTTGCGTTTTTGCTGGAGCGACGTGAGCGTTGGAGTTTGTTGTGGTGGTTGTTCCTGCAGCGGTTCTGTTACCGCCAGGTGATGTATTACGTGATGATCAAGTCGGTGGCGATGGCGATTCGCGGACCGGTTGTCGGGTGGGGCAAGCTCGAAAGGAAGGCGACGGCCGAGGCTGGGCCATGATCGCAGATTCGAAAAAGAAATGGTTTGCGTATGCGCTGCTGCTGCTCGTCGCTCTTGGCTTTCGCTTATTTATCGCCTTGCGTTTGCCTAACGATGAGCCGGACGACGGGCGAGTCTATTCACAGATCGCGCGCAACGTACTCGAACAGCACGTCTATTCGATCGAAAGCCAGGCGCCTTACACGCCGACGTTGATCCGGCTTCCGGGTTATCCGCTTTTCATCGCTGCGATTTATTCGATCTTTGGTCATGGCAACAACACGGCCGTGCGTGTGGTCCAGGCTGTGTTGGATACCATCACGTGTGCGCTGATCGCGTGGGTCGTATTCGAGTGGTCACGAAAACGCTGGGCGACGATGATCGCGCTTGCGCTCGCCGCGGTGTGCCCGTTCACGGCGATCTACGTTGCGACGATCCTCACTGAAGTACCGACAAACTTTCTCGCCGTTGCGATGGTGCTCACCGCGACGTTTGCGTTCAAGGCGGCGGTGCGGAAACGAGCGCTTGTGTGGTGGATCGTCACCGGTTTGCTCGCAGGCACCGCGGTCTTTTTTCGTCCTGATAGCGGTCTCTTTGCCGCAGCTATCGGGCTCACTTTGATGATTTCGAGTTTGCGCAAGTTCCGTGAAGCGACTCTTCAAGCGGCTATCTTCTCGTTGGCGTTCTGTCTCGTCCTCGTGCCGTGGACGATTCGGAATCGACGCCTGTTCCACGTGTTTCAGCCGCTCTCGCCTGCCCATGCGGAAATGCCGGGCGAGTTTGTGCCGCGCGGTTATCTGCTGTGGGTGCGAACCTGGCTCGACGATCAACGATACGTCAGCCCAGCTCTGTGGGCGATGGACATGCGACAGATTCACGTCGAGGATTTTCCCGCACGCGCGTTCGACTCGAAGGAAGAGCGTGACCGCGTCGCTGCGCTGTTTGAGAAATATAATCACCCGGACGGCGACGAGGCTGAACAAGCAGACGATCAGGATGATTCGTCAGGTGATGAAGAAGACCAACCGGAAGAAGAGCCGGAGCCTGAGGAGCATCCCGAGCCTGCGGATGCTAACGTCGAGATGACGCCCGAGATCGATGCGGGCTTCGCACAAATCGGGCAGGAGCGCGTCGCGCATTCACGGCTTCGTTACTACGTTGTGTTGCCGTTGAAGCGTGCGATGACACTTTGGTTTGACACACATTCGCAGTACTACCCGTTCAATGGCGAGCTGTTGCCGCTCGAAGATCTCGATCACGATATTCACCAGCAATACTGGCTGCCGCTGTTCGCCGGGCTGACAGGTATTTATACGCTGTTGGGTGTGATTGGTGGTTGGTTGTTGTGGCGTTCGGGCGATAGAAGATGGTTGCTGCTCGCGGCGCTAATGATCTTTTTGCGGCTCGGATTTTTTGCGACTCTCGAAAATCCTGAGCCGCGCTATACGGTTGAACTTTTTCCGTTTTTGATTCTGCTTGCCGCCGCAGGTTTAGCGACAGTTCTATCCACAGATTACGCAGATTCTTTATAACATCTGTGTAATCTGTGGATACTCTTACTCGGGCGTCGGCGATGCGACCGGCTGCTCCGACGGCGGCACTACCGCAGGGTTTGGCGTGTCGGTTGATGAGTGCAGGTGAATCGCTTTCCAGGCGTTGCCGATGCGTTTGAACACGAGCGTCATCCGGCCAGAAACAGTCTCGGGCGCGCCTTTGTAAGTCTGCGACTGCTTCCACTGGCACGTAACGACCGCGCCGGTTTGTCCAAGCATTGTCACTGACACATCGCGCACCTCGAGCTTCACGTCCTTGATCTCGGGATACGAGCTCTCGCGATTCTTCTTGACCTGTTCCCAGCCCTTCGTAACTGAGCCGTTGTAATTGAAGAGATTGAGCCGCGGGTTGTTCCAGTAAGCGCTCATGACCTCTTCGACGCTCGCATGCCGGATGCCGTCGAGCAGTGTGTTGAATGCGGCTAGCACGCCTTCGGAGCCAGGCTCCTGGGCGGTTGATGCTGGTGCGGGCGCCTTCTTTGGAGGAGCGGGTGGTGTTTGCGCCCGGTTCGTGTTTGTCTTTTGTGGCCGCTCGGTAGTGGTTGAAGAATTTGAATTCTGAGCTACGACAACTCCGCATGTCAGAAGGATCAAAGCAAATACTTTAAGCATCAATTAGACTCCTTACCACGGAATACCGCTTCGTAATCGCTGCACCGATGCCTCGCGGCCGATCACGTCGAAGATCTCGAACATCGATGGCCCAACAGCCTGTCCCGTGAGCATCGTGCGTGATCCGTTGATCAGCAACCCAGCCTTCACACCAGCCTCATCCGCAAACGCCCGCAACGCTGCTTCCGCTGTCTCGACGTTGAACGGCTCGACAGTTTCCAATTTATCTGCAAGACCGTTCAGCAGCTCTCGCAAGCGCGGCTCCTTGCGCAGGTTCTTGTTGACCGCCGCCTCGTCGAAATCGAAATCGTCAGAGAAATATGCGCGACCCTGCTCCGAAAAATCTTTCAACGTGAAATAACGCTGGCGAATTAAATCCACAGTCTTGCGAAACCAAGAGCTGTCGTCCGTATCATACTCTTCGCGCCAGAGTTTGTTCGCACGAAGCTCCGCTTTCACCATCGGCAACAACTCGTCGAGCGGCATCGTGCGAATGTATTCCGCGTTCATCCACAGCGCCTTGTCGTCGGTCCAGCGGCGCGGGTCGTTCTCCTGGAAGTTGAAGATCGCATTCGCGCGACCAATGCCTTCGAGCGAGAAATACTCGACCAGCTCCTCTTTGCTCAGCACCTCTTTGCCTTCAGGCGGCGCCCAGCCAAGGAGAGCGAGAAAATTGCGAAAAGCCGCCGGCACAAAACCACGATCGCGATAAGTCGTAAGCGAAACAACCTCGCCGTGTTTGCGTTTCGAGAGCTTGCCTTTGTTCGGCGCGAGTATCAGCGGCAGGTGCGCAAACCGCGGCACAGTCGCGCCCAACGCTTCGTAAAGCAAGATCTGCTTGTGTGTGTTGGTGAGATGGTCCTGCCCGCGAATCACGTGCGTGATGCCCATCGAGATGTCGTCGATCACGACTGACAGGTTGTAGAGCGGATGACTATCAGAACGAAGCAGCACCAGATCCTCGATCTCCGTGTGACTGCGCTCCTGCGGACCGTAAACAATGTCGTCGAATTTAGTTTGGCCTTCGGGCGGAACTTTCAGACGCACGGCAAACGGCTCGCCCGCGGCAGCGCGTCGATCGGATTCTTCTTTCGGCAGATCGCGATACGGATTGCTGCGCTGATCCGTGTTGGCGCGCGCACGTTCGGCGATGTCTTCTTTAACTGAATTGTCGGCGCGTTGTTCTTTCGGAGTGAAGTCGCGATACGCCTTGCCTTCTTCCAGCAGGCGATTCGCGGCCGCACGATGCGATGGCGCATTTGCTGACTGAAAGACGAGATCTTCGTCGTAATCGAGCCCGAGCCACTCGAGGCCTTCGATGATCGAGCGTGTTGATTCGTCAGTCGAGCGCTGGAGATCGGTGTCTTCGATGCGAAGGAGAAACTTGCCGCCGGTTTTTCGTGCGTAGAGCCAATTGAAAAGGGCCGAACGGGCGGCGCCGATATGCAGGTAGCCCGTGGGTGATGGTGCGAAGCGAACGCGAACTGACATTCTGGCGGAAATA
>Ga0134121_10004531_pt1 | contig 11362 bp, 7 predicted proteins | sample KB301_FD_96463 | JGI IMG/M metagenome (GOLD analysis project Ga0134121, IMG submission 96463) | Terrestrial soil microbial communities without Nitrogen fertilizer from Kellogg Biological Station, Michigan, USA - KB3-0-1 | ecosystem: Environmental > Terrestrial > Soil > Unclassified ...
CCGGCTGCACGAGATGATCGACGCCTACCTGGCCGGCCGGGTCGGTGACGCGCTGGAGATCCACCGCGAGCTGCTGCCCGTCTACATCGGCATCATGACCCGGACCCAGGGCGCGATCGCCACCAAGGCGGCGCTGAGCCTGCTCGGGCTGCCCGGCGGCACGGTCCGGGGGCCGCTGATCGGCGCGACCCCGCAGCAGGTGGAGCGGCTGCGGACCGATCTGGTAGCGGGCGGCGTGAAGCTGCCCGGGGGCGCAGCATGACGGCCCGGTCCGGCGGAGTTGCCTGGTGAGCCACCCGCATCCGGGCCTCACCGCACCCTCTGCCCTGGCCAAGCGCGGACTGCGCATCATCGGTCTCGGCGGCCTCGGCGAGATCGGCCGGAACATGACCGTGTTCGAGTACGCCGGCCGGCTGCTCATCGTGGACTGCGGGGTGCTGTTCCCCGAGCCCGACCAGCCCGGGGTGGACCTGATCCTGCCCGACTTCTCCTACCTGGATGGGCGTCTCGGCCAGGTTGAGGCGGTGGTGCTCACCCACGCCCACGAGGACCACATCGGCGGCATCCCGTACCTGCTCCGCGAGCGCCCCGACCTCACGCTGGTCGGCTCGAAGCTGACCCTCGGCCTGGTCAGAAGCAAGCTCACCGAGCACAGGCTCACGCCCGCCACCGTGGAAGCGGCGGCCGGCACCCGTCAATCGTTCGGTCCCTTCGGGCTTGAATTTTTCGCGGTGAATCACTCCATCCCGGACGCGCTCGCGGTCGCCATCCGCACGCCGGCCGGCGTGGTCCTGCATACCGGTGACTTCAAGATGGACCAGCTGCCGCTGGACGGCCGGCTGACCGACCTGGGCGGGTTCGCGCGGCTCGGCGCGGACGGCGTGGACCTGCTGATGTCCGACTCGACCAACGCCGAGATCCCGGGCATCGTCACCAGCGAGCGGGACATCGCCCCGGTGCTGGCGGAGATCTTCGCCAGCGCCCAGCAGCGGATCATCGTCGCGTGCTTCGCCAGCCACGTGCACCGGGTGCAGCAGGTGCTCGAGGTGGCCGCCCGGCACGGCCGCAAGGTCGCCTTCGTCGGCCGTTCCATGGTGCGCAACATGGGGGTCGCCCGCGACCTCGGCTACCTGCACATCCCGTCGGTCCCCGGCGGCCTGATGGTGGACATGCGCGAGGCCGAGGAGCTGCCGCCGGAGAAGATCGTGCTCATCTCCACCGGGTCCCAGGGCGAGCCGATGTCGGCGCTGTCCCGGATGGCCGCGCGCGACCACCCCATCCGGGTGGCCGAGGGAGACACGGTCATCCTCGCCTCCTCGCTGATCCCCGGCAACGAGACCGCCGTGTACCGGGTGATCAACGATCTGACCCGGCTGGGGGCACGGGTCGCGCACCGGGGCAACGCGCTGGTGCACGTCTCCGGGCACGCGCCCGCCGGTGAGCTGCTCTACGTTTTGAACCTGGTCCGGCCCCGCAACTTCATGCCGGTTCACGGCGAATGGCGCCACCTGCGGGCCCACGCCCGGCTGGCCGCGCTGACCGGCGTGCCAGACCGGAACATCGTGATCGCCGAGGACGGCGTCGTCGTCGACCTGGTGAACGGGCAGGCCACCATCACCGGCGCGGTCCCGTGCGGCTACGTCTACGTGGACGGGCTGACGGTGGGTGAGGTGACCGAAACCTCCCTGAAGGACCGGCGGATCCTCGGCGACGAGGGGTTCATCTCCATCGTGATCGTGGTCGACTCGACCACCGGCAAGCTGGCGGCCGGGCCGGAGTTCCAGGCGCGCGGCTCGGGCATCGACGAGGCCGCGTTCGCCGAGGTGACGCCCCGGATCGACGAGGCGCTGGCGCGGGCCGCGGCCGACGGGATCAGCGACGCCTACCAGCTCGGGCAGCTGGTGCGGCGCATCGTCGGGCGGTGGGTCAACGAGAACTACCGCCGCCGCCCCATGATCATCCCCGTGGTGATGAAGGTCTGAGCGGCGCCGGGTCCCCGTGCGGGATCAGGGACCTGCCCCGGCCGGCCGTCATGGGCTGAGGGCGGGGCGCGGGCGCAGCAGGCGGCGCAGCAGCGACTTGTAGTAGCCGAAGGCGGGCGGGCTGGCGGCCGGGTCCTTGGCCTCGTCGTCCCACCGCCGCAGCCGCAGCGCGGCAGCGGCCTGCGGGTGGGCCTCGAACTCGGCCCGCTCGGCCGCGCTCATCGGGCCGCCCTGCACCTCCAGCGTGTAGACCGACGCCGGGGACAGGGCGGCGAGGTAGCCGGGCTCGACGGCGCACAGGTAGCGTTTGGCCGCCACGTGCAGCCGCACCGGCTCGGTGACCTCCTCGCTGAACCACTGGGCCAGCCAGTCCGCGCCGGCGTCGCTGTGCCGGTTGTCGGTGCCGCGCATCAGGTCGTGGCCGCTGACCGCCGAGGTGAAATGGCCGACATCGTGCAGGAGGGCGGCCGCGACCAGCGACGGGGGCGCGCCGCACTGCCGCGCCAGCGCGGCCGCTTGCAGCATGTGCGAGGCCTGGGTCACCGGCTCGCCCAGGTACTCGTGGGCGCCCTCGCTGGCGAACAGGTCGGCGATCACCTGGATGGGGTCGTGGGCGGTCATGGGCCGGCCTGCCAGGGCCGCTCGTCCTGGTCCTCTTGGCCCGCCTGGCTGCGGGCCAGCACGGCCACCGTCGATGCCAGCCCATCCAGGTCGGCGTAGCAGCCCTGAAGATGCCGGCGGCCGCCGCTGGCGCTGGCGGTGCCCCCGCCGTCGGCGAAGGCGGTGCGGCCGTGCAGGACCCGGGTGTTGTCGAAGATGACGCAATCGCCGGGCGCCAGCGTCGTCGTGACCAGCGCCTCCGGATCGGCGGCCAGCTCGGCGAAGGCGCGGTAGGCGGCGTAGAACGCCCGGGCCTGCGCCGCGGGCAGCCGCACCGGGGCGAGGGACCGGCCGTTGAGGCGGATCTGGCGTATCCGCCCGCGCGGGTCGAGGCCGATCATCGGGCCGGTGGCGCGGAGCACGGTGGCCGCGTCCGCGTAGGCGAAGGTCACCGGCGTGGTGGTCAGGCAGGTGAACGCGGCCGGGTCCCGCTCGCGGAGCACCGCGGCGGCGCGGAAGCCGTCGGTGAAGGTCGAGTCGCCGCCGCCGGTGGCGGCGTGCAGGCAGTGCAGCAGCTGGATCGTCGGGACCGGGTCGCGGTACGGGTTGTCGGTGTGCGGGGCGATCGGCAGCCTCGTGAAGGCCAGGTTGGCCGCGGCCGGCTCGGCGCGCACGTCGAAGAGCCGGCCGTAGTTGGTCTCCCGCACGTAGCCCAGGCTCCTGGCCACGGCCAGCACGGCCCCCGGCTCGCCGGGCACGTCGTGCAGGACGACCACGCCGTGGGTCAGCACGGCCGACAGGCACGCGCTGCGGTGCTCCGGGTCGGCCAGGTACCGGGGCCACCAGCCCTGCGGGATCCCGCCGCCGAGGTCGGCCGCCGCCCACAGGCGCTTGGCGTCCTCGGTCCGGTCGTCATCGGGCGGGCCGGGGCCCGGTCCCGTCCCGGCCTCTCCGACCGGGTCGCCGTAACGGGCGAGCCAGTCGGCGGCGAAAACCGCCCGGTGGCCGTCCGGGCCGAAGATCACCTCTACCGCGGCGTCCGAGGCCAGGACGCGCGCCACGGTCACGTCGGCCGGCAGGCCGGTGATGGCGGCGAGGCGCTGCCCGCTGCCCGGGTCCTGGCAGCCGGGGCAGGGGCAGTTGGCGCGCAGCCACACCGCGGGCAGCCCCCGCAGCGCGGGATGGCCCGTGCCGTCCGGTTCCCGCGTCCCGTCCGGCCGGGCTGCCCCCGGCGGCTCGGCCCCCACCGGGCCGCGGGCCAGGCTTGTCACACGGGCCTCCGTCGTGTCATGGCCGGGGCAACGCAGCGGGCGGCGCCAGGGTGTCCGTCTCGCCCGCCAGGCGGTCCCGTCAGGCCCCAGCTACGGCCTCCTACCAGCGTGAATGCCCGGGGCGCCGGATGCCAACTCCGTTGGCGGAGTCTTCCTGACTCTGCCACGCAACCGCCCATTGCCGTTCACCCCCACGACCGCCCCGGCGAGGCAGCCAGCCGAAGGGGACGGTACCCGTCAGCCGCACGCTAAACCCGGCGGCATGCCCGGGGCATCCGCCCCGGATCGCGACACGCGGCCCGCGTTGTTTCGGCCGCCAGGTGATTCTGGTTACCGTGGTCATCATGGCTACCCGTGTCCCCAAGGGCGGTGCCCGGCCCCAGGGCGGGACAGCCGTGCGCAGCCGTCAGCCCGGTTCCGGCGGGCGTTCGCGCACCACCAGCAGCATGCCGCCGCCCGGCCGCGGGTCAACGCGCAAGGGCTCCGGCAAGGGCAGGAACACGCGGGGCGGATCCAAGGGCGGCCGGGGCCGCGGGCGTTCGAAGCGCCGGTCAGCGCCACAGGCCGACCCGATCATGATCTTCATCGGCTGGGTGGCCCGTGCCGTGTCGGGCGTGTGGATGCTGTTCGCCCACGCGGCCGGAGCGGGGGCCCGGGCCCTGGGCCGCAGCGCGCGTGACCTCGACCCGCTGCACCGGCGGGACGGCCTGGGTCTGGCCTTCCTCGGCGCGGCGATCGTGGTCGCGGCCACCACCTGGTGGCATCTGGGCAACGCCAGCCGGATCATGACCGAGCTGGTGCATGGCGCGTTCGGCTCGCTGGCCTGGCTGGTGCCGGTGCTGCTGGCGCTGCTGGCCTGGCGGTTCCTGCGCCACCCGGACCGCAACGCGGAAACCGGCCGGCTGACGATCGGTGGGTCCGCCCTGCTCGTCGGCGCCCTGGGCCTGCTGCACATCGCCCACGGCACCCCCACCCCCGCCGACGGGTCCGCCGCGATGCGCGCGGCGGGCGGCTTCATCGGGTATGCCGTCTCGGCCCCGCTGGTGGCCGTGGTGACCCCGTGGGTCGCCGCCCCGCTGCTGGCGCTGCTCTGCGCGTTCGGCCTGCTGGTCATCACCGGTACGCCGCTGCACCGGGTGCCTGACCGGCTGGCGGAGCTGCGCGGCAGGGCCGGGCGCGGGCAGGCCGATGGACAGGACGGCGAAGCCGGGACCGGCCAGCGCCCGGCCGCCCGGTTCGGGCGCAAGCGGCAGGCCGCGATCGAGGCCGGTGAGCACAGCAAGCCGTATGACACGCCGCTGCTGCGCGCCGCGGGCGCGGGCGAAGGGGCGGCCGGCGGGACCGCAGCGCTGACCGCACCGGTGACGGCTCCAGGCCGGGAGGCGACGGCCGAGGCCGATGGCCGCGTCCCAGCGGCGACGGCCGGGCCAGACGACGAGGACCGGCTGCTGGATGTGCTGGGGTTCGGCCCGCCCACCGCCGGGCGCCAGCCCGCGCCCGGCGCCGCCCCGTTGCCCGGCCGCACCGAGCAGCTCACCCTGACCGGGTCGAGCGACTCCAGCTACACCCTGCCGCCGCCTGCACTGCTGCGGCCGGGTACGGCTCCCAAGGAGCGGACCCAGGCCAATGACACCGTCGTGCGCGCGCTGACGGCCGTGCTGGACCAGTTCGAGGTAGACGCGGCGGTCACCGGCTTCAGCCGCGGGCCGACCGTGACCAGGTATGAGATCAAGCTGGGCGACGCGGTCAAGGTGGAGCGGGTCACCCAGCTGTCGAAGAACATCGCCTACGCGGTGAAGAGCGCGGACGTGCGGATCCTGTCGCCGATCCCGGGCAAGTCGGCGATCGGGGTGGAGATCCCCAACAGCGACCGTGAGATCGTCAGCCTGGGCGATGTGCTCCGGTCGCCGGTGGCCGTCGGCGACCATCACCCGCTGGTGGTCGGGCTGGGCAAGGACGTCGAGGGCCGTACCGTCATCGCCAACCTCGCAAAGATGCCTCACATGCTTATTGCGGGTGCCACTGGCGCGGGCAAGGCGCTGGCTCTGGACACCCCGATCCCGACGCCCAAGGGTTGGATCACGATGGGCGAGGTTCGGCCTGGCCAGCAAGTCTTCGATGAGCGCGGACACCTGTGTATGGTGATCGCCGCCACTCCGGTCATGCATGGCCGTCCCTGCTACGAGGTGGAGTTCAGTGACGGCACTGTCATCGTGGCCGACGCGGAGCATCTGTGGCGAACCTGGGACCGGAAAACGCGCAAGGCATACGGCTACGCCTCGCCGGGCGGTGCGCAGTATCCGGACAACTGGCCGTCGTGGTCTCCGGCCCGTTCCTCTGCAAGGCCTTACCGGCGTGGTGACCGCGATGAGATGCGGTCCCTGCGTACGAAGGGACTCACAAGTGCCGAGATCGGTGCACTGCTAGGGAGGACCTCGTCTGCGGTACAGCAGCAATGGAGGCGGCCGGAACCTGTCAGCAAGACCGTGACCCCGAGGACCACGGCAGAGATAGCTGCGACTCTGCACTCCGGGCACCAGCGTAATCACGCGATTCCTGCGGCAAAGCCGCTTATGCTGCCCGAAGTCGCTTTGCCAATTGACCCGTACGTGCTGGGCTACCTTCTCGGCGACGGCGACACTCGTAGCCCCGGCCGCGTTGCCTGTGATCCACAGGACCGCAAATGGCTGATTGAGGAGTTCATTTCCGCGGGCTACGATGCGCGCCCGCGCTCTGATAGGGGCCACTTTGGCGTTCGTGGCCTCGGTCCCGCTTGGCGATCGCTCGGCCTTGCGACCGGCAAGTGCATCCCGGACGTGTACCTATACGGATCTACCCGCCAGCGCCTTGCCGTCGTGCAGGGGCTGGTTGACTCGGACGGCCACGTGGACCACCACGGCAGCTATCGGTTCACGAACACTAGCTGGGCGCTTGTTGATGGATTCCGGGCGCTCGTCAGCAGTCTCGGCTGCGTGGCGCAGGTCCATCATCGTTCTGGGCGCATCCGTGCCGGCAAGGTTGGCGCGGAGTCGTGGGAAGTCATCGTCTCGTCATCGCTGCCCCTCGCCCGCCTTCCCCGTAAGGTGCTCTCTGCTCGTCACAAATGGGGTCGCGAGCAGTCCACCAGGTACATCACCGCCGTCCGGCCCATCGAATCGGTACCAGTGCGTTGCATCCAAGTCGACAGCCCCAGCCGTCTATACCTAGCCAGCCGGTCATGCATTCCCACCCACAACTCAACCTGCGTCAACGGGCTGATCACCTCGATACTGCTGCGGTCCACCCCGGATGACGTGCGGATGATCCTGATCGACCCGAAGCGGGTGGAACTGGTGATCTACCAGGGGATACCGCACCTGATCACCCCGATCATCACCAGCCCGAAACGGGCGGCGGAGGCACTGCAGTGGGTGGTCGGGGAGATGGACCGCCGCTACGATGACCTCGCCGCGTCCGGGTTCCGGCACATCGACGACTTCAACAAGGCCGCGCGGGCGGGCAAGCTCACCCCGCAGCCGGGCAGCGAGCGGGTTTTCCTGCCCTACCCCTACCTGCTGGTGATCGTGGACGAGCTGGCCGACCTGATGATGATCGCCCCGCGCGACGTCGAGGACGCGATCGTGCGGATCACCCAGCTGGCCCGCGCCGCGGGCATCCACCTGGTGGTCGCCACCCAGCGTCCCAGCGTGGACGTGGTCACCGGGCTGATCAAGGCGAACGTCCCGACCAGGCTCGCGTTCGCCACCTCCAGCCTGACCGACAGCCGGGTCATCCTCGACCAGCCGGGCGCCGAGAAGCTGATCGGGCAGGGCGACGCGCTCTTCCTGCCGATGGGGGCGAGCAAGCCGCTGCGGATCCAGAACGCCTTCGTGTCGGAGAAGGAGATCCGCGAGGTCGTCGCGCACTGCACCAAGCAGGCCCAGCCCACCTACCGGGAGGACGTGGGCGCGCCCGAGGGGCAGCAGCGCGACATCGACACCGACATCGGCGACGACCTGGAAGTGCTCATCCAGGCCGCCGAGCTCATCATCAGTACCCAGTTCGGCTCGACCTCCATGCTGCAGCGGAAACTGCGGGTCGGGTTCGCCAAGGCGGGCAGGCTGATGGACCTGCTGGAAAGCCGGGGCATCGTGGGCCCCAGTGAAGGATCCAAGGCAAGGGACGTCCTGGTCACCCCCGACGACCTGCCCGGCGTGCTGGCCTCGTTGCGGGGCGGGCAGGACGGTTGAGGAGGGCCCCTGGGCCCTCACCGCCCGCCGGCCGCGGGTCTAAACTTGGTTACCGGTCCCGCGTCCGGGGCCCCTCTCATCCGGCCACTGCGGCCGCGTTCCCGGGCGGCAGCAGCGCTACAAACGGAGTGGAGGCGCGGCGTGAGCATTGGTGACGCCCTGGCGCAGGCCCGCAGCCAGGCCGGTCTCACCCTTGCGCAGGTCAGTGAGCGGACCCGCATCCGGGAGACGATCGTCCGGGGCATCGAGCATGACGACTTCTCCGCCTGCGGCGGCGACTTCTACGCCCGCGGCCACATCCGCAGCATCGCGCGCGTGGTCGGGGTCGATTCCGAGCCGCTGATCCACGACTACGACACCACGCACGGCGCGCCCCAGGCGATCAGGGCCGCGGATGTCTTCGAGCCGGCCACACCGATCAAGCTGAAGGAGCGCCGCAGGCCCAACTGGAGCCTGGCGATGATCGTCGTGCTGGCGCTGCTGGTGGGGTACGGCGTGTACCGGGCGGTGGCGGCGGTGGCCTCACCGGGGGGTCACACCCCCGTCGCCGCTCCGCCGAGCCACCACCCGTCGGCCGCGGCCGCCGCGTCCATCACGCCGACTCCCACGCCGACCCATGTCAGCCACCGGGTGGTCATCCGGCTGACTGCCATCGAGGATTGCTGGGTGGAATTCACCACGCCGGCCGGGGCGTACCTGTCGCAGGACCTCGTGGTCGGCGGGAGCAGCATGACGTGGACGTTCCACCGCAACGTGACCATGCAGATCGGTAACCCGGGCGGGATCCTGCTGACCGTGAACGGCACGAACCTGGGCCGGCCGGGCTCGGTCGGCCAGCCGGTGACGCTGAGCTTCGGGCCGGACAAGAAGCTGCCCGCCCCGGCGTCGGGCTGACGCCCCGGGCGCCGCGGCCTGCGCACGGCCGGTCTTACCGTAGTCTGCCGGTGTGTCGCCGAGCATGGAGAACCCGCAGCCAGGGGAGCGGACCGTCAGCCTGGTGACCCTGGGCTGCGCGCGCAACGAGGTCGACTCCGAGGAACTCGCCGGGCGGCTCGACGCGGCCGGCTGGACGCTGGCCAGCGGCGAGGACGCGGGCGAGGCGAAGGTCGTCCTCGTCAACACGTGTGGCTTCATCGAGGCGGCGAAGCAGGAGTCCATCGCCGAACTGCTCGGCGCCGCGTCCGGCGACGCCCGGGTCGTCGCCGTGGGCTGCCTGGCCGAACGGTACGGATCGCAGCTGGCCGAGGCGCTGCCCGAGGCGCAGGTCCTGAGCTTCGACGACTACGGCGACATCGCCGCCCGGCTGGACGCGGTGCTGGCCGGCGAACGGCTGCCCGCGCACGAGCCGCGTGACCGGCGGCGGCTGCTCCCGCTCGCCCCCGCTGGACGGCCCGCCGCGCCTCGCCCGCACATCCCCGGCCACGGCATGCCCGGCAGCGGCAGCGCCATCCCCGACCTGCCACCGGGGACGGCGCCCGCGTCGGGACCGCGGACCATGCGGCGCCGGCTGGGCGGCGGCCCGGTGGCACCGCTCAAGATCGCTTCCGGGTGTGACCGCCGGTGCAGCTTCTGCGCGATCCCGGCCTTCCGCGGCGCCTTCCTGTCCCGCCCCACGGAGGACGTGATCGCCGAGGCGGGCTGGCTGGCCGGCCACGGCGTGACCGAGCTGCTGCTGGTCAGCGAGAACTCCACCTCCTACGGCAAGGACCTGGGCAAGATCGCCCTGCTCGATGAGCTGCTTCCGGCGCTGGCCGCGGTACCGGGGATCGCCCGGGTCCGGGTGAGCTACCTCCAGCCCGCGGAGGTCCGGCCCAGCCTGGTGACCGTGATGACCTCCACCCCCGGTGTCGCGCCCTACTTCGACCTGTCCTTCCAGCACGCGAGCGGCAGCGTCCTGCGGGCGATGCGCCGGTTCGGCGACACCGAGCGGTTCTGTGCCCTGATCGACCAGATCAGGCACGCGTGCCCGGACGCGGGCATCCGGTCCAACTTCATCGTGGGGTTCCCCGGTGAGACGGCCGGCGACCTGGCCGAGCTCGAGCGGTTCCTGTCGCTGGCCCGGCTGGACGCGATCGGCATCTTCGGCTACTCCGACGAGGAGGGGACCGAGGCCGCCTCGCTGCCCGGGCACCTGGAACCGGAGGAAATCGCCCGCCGCGCCGACGAGCTGTCCGATATCGCCGAGGAAGTCATGGCCCAGCGCGCCGCCGACCGCGTCGGCGAGACGGTGGAGGTCCTGATCGAGGAGGATCTCGGCGGCCAGCGCTACGAGGGCCGGGCGGCCCACCAGGCACCCGAGGTGGACGGGACAACGACCGTGGCCTCGCCGGTGCCGCTGGCCGCCGGCGACATGGTCGGCGCCACGGTCACCGGGTCCGAGGGGGTCGATCTGACGGCCGACGCCCGGCCCGCCGGGCCGCGGCGCGGCCAGCCGCGCTGACCGGGCGGGCCGGTGCTGCCGGGAGGTGAGCCGCCCCACGGTGCGGCGCGGCCTGCCCAGCCCGCACCGCCCGGCCCGCCCGCGCCGTCCCGGCCCGCGCTGCCCGGCCCCGGGCTGGTCAACGTGGCCAACGCGCTGACCGTGCTGCGCCTAGTGCTGGTGCCGGTCTTCGTCGCCTGCCTGCTGGCCGGCGGGACGGGCTGGCGGGTGGCGGCGTTCGTCGTGTTCGGCGTGGCGTCCGTGACGGATCTGCTGGACGGCCGGCTCGCCCGCAGCCGCGGCCTGATCACCGACTTCGGCAAGATCGCGGACCCGATCGCGGACAAGGCGCTCACCGGCGCCGCGCTGGTGACCCTGTCCGCCCTGGGTGAGCTGGCGTGGTGGGTGACCGTGGTCATTCTGGCCCGGGAGATCTCCGTGACACTGCTGCGGTTCTGGGTCATCCGCCGCGGCGTGATCGCGGCCAGCCGGGGCGGCAAGCTGAAGACGCTGCTGCAAGTGGTCGCGATCGCGCTGTATGTGCTGCCGGGGCCGCCGGCCGTGGTGCGGGAGGTGGTGATGGCGGCGGCGGTGGCGGTCACGGTGGTCACCGGCATCGACTACGGCGTCCGCGCGGTGCGGCTCCACCGCCGCCCGCCCGCCGGGGCGGGGGCGGTGCCTTGACCGGCGCGGGGCCGCCGCGCGCCGGACTGCCCAGCGCGGGCCGGGCCAGGCCGGCCGAGCCCGCCGGCGCTGAGCTGGCGGGCCGGATCGTGGGGCTGCTCACGCAGAGGCAGCAGACCGTCGCGGTCGCCGAGTCGCTCACCGGCGGGCTGCTCGGCGCCGCGATGACCGCCGTCC
>Ga0134121_10004533_pt1 | contig 11361 bp, 8 predicted proteins | sample KB301_FD_96463 | JGI IMG/M metagenome (GOLD analysis project Ga0134121, IMG submission 96463) | Terrestrial soil microbial communities without Nitrogen fertilizer from Kellogg Biological Station, Michigan, USA - KB3-0-1 | ecosystem: Environmental > Terrestrial > Soil > Unclassified ...
CGCCGTTGACGCAGGAGCAGATCGAAGAGAACCGCGAGGTGGTCCATCGCGCGTGGAAGTTGCACTACAGTCACATTCAGCATTCGTTAACGAATGCTTTTTACCAGGGCTGGGATCTGCATCCGGCCCAGCTTCCGACGCGTTACGCTGCCGTGTATTCGTTCTTCCTTGAAGGACTGGAAGCGGCGTCGGAGCGTCTGAAGAACTTCGTCGAGAAAGCAGCGAAGGCGACGCTCGTGGGCGACGTGTTTGACGACGCCGCGACGGGCCAGGGCTTGCTTAATTATTTTCTGCGCGCGGTCAACTGCGGCGCGCTAACGGAAGAAGAGGCGGTTGACTTGTCAGGATTGACACTCGATGAATTGCGCTCGGCGTCGTTCGTGAAGATCCTGAAGAACCGCCAGGCGTTATGATTGTGGTAAACTGCTGAACACTCACCAGCATCGGAGCCTTATGACTACCAAACTAAAAATTCTCACGATCGCCGATTGGGATGCCATGCCCTATCGCGATGGCAACCGCTACGAAATAATAGAAGGAGAACTTTTTGTGTCCTGTTCACCAGGCCTCACACATGAAAGAGTGTTGATCAACCTCATCCTCCTGATCGGGAATTTCCTGAAAACGAATCATATCGGACAGGTTGTTGCTAACTCGGGCGTAATTCTCAGCGACATCAGTGGAGTCATTCCCGATATAGTTGTTTTTCTTAATGAACAGCGTGATAAGATCATTTTCAATGATCGACTGAAAGGACCGCCTGCTCTCGTCATCGAGATATTATCACCTGGTCCCGCAAACATTCGACGTGATCGCGTAACCAAGCTTCAACTCTACGACAAACACGACGTTCCTGAGTATTGGATTGTAGATCCGCCAAATATGACCCTGGAGAGGTATGTGCGTCAGGGATCTTCATTGGCTTTGTTGGAGATTCTTGGAAACGAGGAAACTCTATCAACTACAACTCTTCCAGGTTTCTCGTGTAAGGTGAGTGAAATCTTTTGTGAATTCTAAAAGTGATGACTTCATTGAAACTAATCATCTCTATCGCATTAACAATGGCACTACTCTCCACTACGTTGATCGGACAAAAGCCTAACGGCGGCGATCCGGATCTGGCCCGTAAGATCGCGCGGTTTGCGCCGACCACGTTGACCGCTGACACGTCGAAGCTCACGCCCAAAGATCGGCAGGCGCTCGACAAGATCGTAGCTGCCGCGAAGCTGCTCGATCCGTTGTTCCTGCGTCAGGTTTGGAGTGGTAACGACACGCTCGAGAAGAAACTGCTGACCGATAAGACTGCCGCCGGTAGCCAGCGACTCCATTACTTCTATATTAACGATGGTCCGTGGTCGCGTCTCGACGAGAACGCGCCGTTCATCGACGGCGTGCCGCGCGAGAAGCCGCTCAACGCGAGCTATTACCCGGACGATATGTCGAAGGATGAGTTTAACTCGTGGGTCCAGACACTCTCCGATGCCGACAAGCAAAAAGCAACCGGCTTCTTCTGGCTGATTCGACGTGGACCAGATCGCAAACTCACGATCGTTCCTTACAGCGAGGCTTACAAAGAGTTTCTCGCGCCCGCAGCAGCGTTGCTGCGCGAAGCGGCTGGCTTAACGACTAACGCGACTCTCAAAAACTTCCTGAACAAGCGCGCCGACGCGTTTGGCTCGGATGATTACTACGAGAGCGACGTCGCGTGGATGGATCTCGACTCGCCGATCGACCTCACGTTTGGTCCGTATGAGACTTACGAAGACGAGATGTTTAGTTACAAAGCCGCCTTCGAGGCTTACGTAACGTTGCGCGACGACGCGGAGACGGCGAAGCTCGCGAAGTTCAGCGGCCACTTGCAGGAGCTCGAAAACAATCTTCCGATCGACCCGAAATACCGGAATCCGAAGCTCGGCGCCGCGTCACCGATTCGCGTCGTGAACGAAGTGTTCGCGTCGGGCGAAGGCAACAGCGGCGTGCAAACGGCGGCCTTCAATCTTCCGAACGACGAGCGAGTGGTGAAAGAGAAAGGCTCGAAGCGCGTCATGCTGAAGAACGTGCAGGACGCGAAGTTCAATAAGACGCTGATACCGATCTCGAAGGTCGTTCTCGATCCATCTGATCAGTCAGCACTCGCTTTCGACTCGTTCTTCACGCACATCCTCTGTCACGAGCTGATGCACGGTCTTGGACCACACAACATCACCGTCGACGCGCAGGAAACGACGGTGCGCAAGCAGTTGAAGGAACTTTACTCGGCCATAGAAGAAGCGAAAGCCGACATGACGGGACTTTGGGCGCTCCAGTACATGATCGATCACGGCGTCATCGATAAGAGTATGGAGCGAACGCTCTACACGACGTATCTCGCCAGCATGTTCCGGTCAGTGCGTTTCGGAATTACTGAGGCGCACGGGCGCGGCGTCGCGATGCAGTTCAATTACCTGACTGATGAGGGCGCGATAAAGTTCAACGAAGCAAAGGGGACATTCAGCGTCGATCAGGCGAAGATCAAAGAAGCTGTGACGAAGCTCACGCACGACCTGCTCACGCTCGAGGCCGAAGGATCGTACGACAAGGCGAAAGCGATACTGGATAAATTCGCGGTGATCAGGCCGCCGATGCAGCAGGCGCTCGACAAGCTGAAGGACGTGCCAGTCGATATCGAACCGGTCTTCCCGTTGGCGAAGTAATATTTCACGCAAAGGCGCAAAGGCGGGTCAACTGCTTCGGGCTTGCCTTTGCGGCTTTGCGATCTTTGCGCCTTTGCGTGAAATATTATTTGAATTGTTTCCGAAAGAACGTCGCGATCTTCCAGGCGTCGATGGCTTTCCAGGGCAGCTCGCCGGTGGTGTAGTGGCCGCAGGGAAGCCAGACGACGTCGAGGGGAAGCTTGTGGCGACGCGCCTCCGCAATCGCATCGTGAGTTAGATGGAGAGGAAACGTGAGATCGTAGCGCGCAACGATGAAGCGCATCGGCCTGTGACCCATCTGCGCGACGCGCGGCATGAAGGGCAGTGGGCTGATCGGCGCCCAGTAAGTGCGCAACTCATCGAGCGTTAAGTGATCTGCAAAGCCTGCCCGCACGTGCGTCGTCGAGAGTCCGTGCCAGACCACATCCGCGACGTAACCGGAAACGTGATTGAAAGCCCCCGCGTTAAGATCCGGCTCGTGCGCGAAAGCGAGAAACGCGATACATGAGCCGACACTCGTCCCGAGAATTCCGATCTGCTCATAACCACGACTCTTCAACCACTGAACAGCAGCACGCGTGTCCAACACTGCCTGCCTCATCGATTGGATAGTGCGCCCGATATTGGTGCTGACGAGATGATCTGCGCGTTCGAGCTCCGGCGGTTTGCGCTCGAGATGATACGGCAACGTCAAACGCAACGCTGACATGCCGATCATGTTGAAGATACGGCACGCTTCGACGTGACTCTGCGGCTGCGCATTCCACTGCGGCAACACGACCACGGCTTTACGTGAGTTTTTGTCTTTGGTGGGAAAGAAACGCGCGCGCGCCGTGTTGTTTTCGGGCGATGGCGTGTGAACGGTGCTTGTCCAGGTGAGCTGATCGCCTTCGAGACGATAATCGGTAATCGGAGACAGCGCGTAAAACTCTTTACTGGCGAGCATCACACGCTCTGTGTGACCACGGAAGAGTTCGCGCGGATCGTCGCCGTTTACATGGTCGAAAAGGTACTGCAAACCCCACTCAAAAGGGCGTACCAGCCGATTGTTATCTCTTTGGTGATACCAGCGCTCGCGCTGGTGCATGTAGTTCTGCCAGAAGGACACGTCGCGGGATACTAAGCAGATCTTGATGAAAAGTAAAAAGGCCATCCACAGATTACACAGAAATCGGCGTAATCTGTGGATGGCTTGAGGAAGATCTGGTTACAAACAAGTCGACAGCTTGAAGCTGTGAATGTAAGTAGTCCAGTTGAAGTTACCGTTAGCCGGTTGATACTGCGTCGTGAACACCATCGTGCAGCCATCGACCGGGTCAACACTGATCGTGCTGTAATCACCCCAACGCGTCAGCGTGGCGGTTTGAATTCCGCTTCCATTCAGGATCGTAGTCTCGTTGCCGAGCGTTCCCAACGGATCCAGCGGGCCACGATACGCATAACGAATACTCGGTACGATCGTGCTGGCATTCGAGATGTTGTAGCCGATGGCGATACCGCCGGTCTTGTCCATCGCGGCGCTGCCCATCCAACGAAAATCATTGGTTGGTGCGAACGTGCCCTGTTGCCGCAGCACTGGCGCTGCCGACGCGAGAGTTTGTCCGGTAGCATTTGTCAGCTCATACCAGCGGATTCCCACGCCCGTACCACTCGTCACCGAATGGTTGATCACGAGCGCTTCGCGCGTACCAAGGTTGCGATAACTCAAGCGATACATGAGTCGATCGGCCAGCGAATCAAGCTTGTTGGTCGTTCCCGGCTGTGGAATGCAGGTACCGCCGCTGCAGGCTCGACTGAATGCCGCAACTCCCGACACTGCCGTTGGCCCCGTCAGTGTTCCTGTACCCGTGCCCCAGTTGACGGCAAACCTCCAGAAGTTGACCGCTGTCGTCGTTATACTCATCAGGAAGTTTGGTGAACCTGCCGGTGGCAATGTTGTTCCTTCGAGATCGGCGGGCTCGAGGCTGTGATGCGACGTGCTGGTACTGGCGCATGCTTGTCTGGCCGCACCGCCAACCAGCATCTGAGCGCGTTCAAACGCACAAACCTGGTTGCCAACGAAGCTGGAGCCGTTGCGGAACATGTTGTAGGTGATGTAGTAGGCGTCAGGCCAAACACCCATCTTCGGATAATCGTTGAAATTTCGGCTGTACGAATACGCATAGCGGAAATACGTTCCGGTCGGATCCGGCGAGGTCGAGACGGCCACACATTGCGTGTACGGCGTTGCCGACACTGCAAACTGCGTCAGGATCCAGCGATCGGCTAGCTGGTCGTATTGCACGATCGGATCGCCGTCGTTATCTGACTGGCAGCGACCGCCGAAACCCTGCCATATCACGTTGCCCTGTTTCGGAAATCCGGACACGAGGTTGAAAGCGGTAATATTATTGCTTGCATCTCGCGTCAACGTATAAACCGCGTAACGCAGGTTGACCCACTGCACGTAATGATTGGGTCCAACGTCGCCAGTCGTGTCCGGTGGCGCAACGCGCGCGTTTGGATCGACGGGGGTGCCGTTTGTCGCCGCCTTGATTTCGGCGAGTGCAGACGGCGAGCCGACGCTTTTATCCGCCAACGAATCGGTAAAAGGCGTGTTGTTGTTGCCGGCTCTGTCGGGCCTGCCCGGTTCGAAGTCTCGTCCGCCGCGGGCGGGTTCGGGTTTCTCGCCGGTTTCAAACATCTCGCGCAGGGGTTTTGTTGTTTTGTCGAATTTGATTGGGTAGCTGATCTCGGCCCGGTGTTCAAGAGCTTTCTCGCTCTGAGCTTGGGCTGTCATGGGAATGAAGCTAACCGTACAAAGGATCGCCATCATCAGTAAGGCATGAATCTTTTTCACTGACTTCCTCCAAAATTTCAGGGCTATGTGAGTTACGGATAGCGGTAGTACCTGGGAGCGTGACTACAGCGACTTCAATTCGCGATTTTACAGCAACAGCAGAGCGAGAAGGTTTGGGAGGCGCACAGTATACTACTATTTCGGTTCGTAGTGTAAAGGGGAGTAGCGGGGCTTTTCACCGCGGCTCGACCAGGCGGCGAAAAATTTTCGGTAGCAGCGGCAGGGAATTCAGAACTGACCCGGTCGTGAAGCGCCGCGCGAAATCACGGAACAACGCCCCCGCGCGTTTCGAGTATGGAAACCACCACACATCAGCCAAACCAGGCATGGCGTTGACGTGAATATGCTGCGCTGACACGAGCTCCAGCAGCCCGAGACTGCCGTGTGTCCGGCCGTAGCCGCTTTGCTTCACGCCGCCCCACGGCGTTTGCGCCACGGCATGTGTGTAAACAACCTCGTTGACCATCACTGTACCCGCGTCGAGCTGCTCGGCAATCCGTTTTCCGCGATCAAGACTACCTGTAAAGACGCTCGCCGTTAGCCCGTAAATACTGTCGTTTGCGAGCCGCACTGCCTCTTCGTCAGTTTGGAACGTCATGATCGGCAACACCGGACCGAAAGTCTCGTCGTGCATCAACTTCATCGAATGGTCGACATTCGTGACGACGGTCGGCTCGTGAAACCAACCTTCCGAATTGTTGAGACGATGACCACCGGCGCGTACCTCAGCCCCGTGTTCAATCGCATCGCTCACGTGGTCTTCAACGATCTCTAACTGCTCTTGATTCGTCATCGCGCCGACGTCGATATCGCCCGTCGACGGCTTGTCCTGTTTTAATAGCTTCGTTTCTTTAACAACGAGCTCGACGAACTTGTCAGCTATCGAGTGATGCACGTAGCAGCGCTCGATCGAGGCGCACGCCTGACCGGAGTTGCAGAAAGCGCCCCAGATCGCTGCGCGCGCGGCGTTCTCGAGTTTTGCATCTTCAAAAACAATCATCGGATCTTTGCCGCCGAGCTCGAGCACGACCGGCGTCAGATGTTTGGCAGCAGCTTCGGCGACGCGCTTGCCCGTGTTCACACTACCGGTGAACATGATCTTGTTCACGCCGGCTTCGACGAGCGCGGCGCCCGTCGAGCCATCGCCGGTGACGATTTCGAGCAGCCCGTCAGGCAGTTGCGCCTGCTTGAAGACGTCTGCGATCCGGAGCGCCGTTAAAGGCGTCAGCTCGCTCGGTTTCACAACGACAGCATTGCCGGCCATCAATGCCATCACGACCTCATCGAGCGGAGTGGCCCAGGGAAAATTCCACGGCGAGATGATGCCCACGACGCCGAGTGGTTTGTAGACGATGTACGACGTGCGGGCCATGAGGTTGTACTGGCCCAGGCCGACACGTTTGCGTTTGAGGATTTGTTTCGTGTGGTCGGCGAAGTAGTGCATGAGATCGAGCGTGGGCACGATCTCCATCGCGATGGCTTCAGTGACTGGCTTGCCGGTTTCGCGTGAGATGAGATTTGCGATCTCGTCGAGTTGATTAAGCACGATCTCGCGCGCGCGCAGAATGAAGCGCGCGCGATCGTTATAAGAGAGATTGGCCCATGCCGGTTGTGCCGCCCGCGCTCGCGCGACCGCAGCAGCAACGCCGGCCGCATCCAGCAACGGCACACGCCCGATTTCTTCTCCCGTCGAGGGATCGAGTGAGATGAGCATCGCCGAATTATACCTGTTACAATGCGACTACAAGGAGAATCTTAATGATCAGGCCCCAACTCGAGGAGTTTATGCGCCGCATGGCGCCTAAATCTGTCGCTATTATTCCCGGTGCACACGACACCACGCGCTCGAACGACACGCATTATCGTTTCCGCCAAAACTCCGATTTCTTCTATCTCACCGGCTTCGAAGAGCCGGATGCGCTCGCGGTAATCAAAGACCAGAAGTACACGTTGTTTGTGCGGCCGAGAGATCCGGAAAGAGAGATCTGGGACGGGCGTCGCGCGGGAGTCGAAGGCGCCAAGAGTGAGTTCGGAGCGGCGGAGTCTTTTCCGATTGCGGAGTTTGAGTCGAAGCTGCGCGAGTTTCTCGACGATACGGACGTGCTTTATTACCGGCTCGGTGACGATCGCGATCTCGACAACGTCATCCTCAAAGAAATCTCCACCATGCGCGCGATAAATCGCAAGCCGGTGCACCCGCCCCAGACGATCATCGATCCGGCGACGATCGTGCACGAGATGCGCGTGCTCAAATCGCCTGAAGAGATCGAGATCATGCAGACTGCGGCTGACATCGCCGCCGAAGCGCATTGCGAAGCGATGAAGGCCTCTAAGCCCGGCATGCAGGAATATCAGATCGAGGCGTTGATCGAGCAGGTATTCCGGCGGCATGGCGCGTCAGGTCCGGCGTACACGTCGATTGTCGGCGCTGGTCCAAACGCGACGGTGCTGCACTACATCAACAACGACGGTCAGCTTCGCGACGGCGATTTGTTGTTGCTCGATGCGGGTGCTGAATACAAGGGCTACGCTTCCGACATCACGCGCACTTTTCCGATCAACGGCCGGTACACGAAAGCGCAGCGCGAGATTTACGACCTCGTGTTGAAGGCGCAGATGGCATGCGTAGAGATGGTGCGGCCGGGCACGACGCACGATCAGTTGAAGCAGCATTCGATCGAGGTGTTGACGGAAGGGATGGTCGAGCTGGGGTTGCTGAACGGCAAACCGGAAGAGCTGATCAAGGAGAAGAAGTACGAACAGTTTTATATGCACGGGCTGGGGCACATGCTCGGCATCGACGTGCATGATGTGGGGAAATATTATTTCGGGCAGGAATCACGCGCGCTTGAGCCGGGTGTGGTGATGACGGTCGAGCCGGGGATTTATGTGTCCCCCGATACGAAGGACGTGCCGGAGCAGTATCTCGGGATTGGCGTGCGGATCGAGGATGATGTGCTTTGCACGAATAACGGTCCGAGAGTTTTGACTTCTAAAGTCCCGAAGCAGGCCGAGGAGATTGAAGCCTTAATTAGACAGGATTAACAAGATGTTTCAGGATTGACATGTAAATCCTGTCTAACTCATCTTTTGGATGATCGCGTCCGAGAATTCTGCGGTCTTCGCCGTTCCACCGATGTCGCGCGTCCGCACCTTGCCTTCTTTAAACACGGTGAACATCGCGGTTTCGACTCGATCCGCGGCTTCGCGTTCGCCGATGTATCGCAACATCAGAATACCGGATTGCAGTAGCGCGGTCGGGTTTGCGATTCCCTGGCCGGCGATGTCTGGCGCCGAACCGTGTACTGCTTCGAAGACCGCGCCCTTCTCGCCGATGTTTGCGCCCGGCACTAATCCCAAACCTCCGACTAAACCCGCACAAAGATCCGAGACGATGTCGCCGTAAAGATTCTCGAGCAGCATGATGTCAAACTGTTCCGGTCGCATCACGAGCTGCATACACGCGTTGTCGACGATCTTGTCGTCAGCTTCAATGTCGGGATAGTCCTCACTGACGCGACGAAAGCACTCGAGAAACAGACCATCCGACAGCTTCATGATGTTCGCTTTATGCACCGCGGTCACTTTCTTACGCGACTCGCTCCTCGCATGCTCAAACGCAAAACGCGCGATGCGGGTCGACGCTTTCTCGGTGATGATCTTCAAACTCTCAACCACGCCCGGCACGACCACGTGTTCCAGACCCGAATACAAATCCTCCGTGTTCTCGCGCACGACGATCAGATCGAGCTCAGGATAACGACACGGCACGTTCGGCAACGCGCGCACCGGGCGCAGGTTCGCATAAAGATCCAACGTTTTTCGCAAGCCAACGTTGACTGAGGTGAATCCTTTGCCGACGGGAGTCGTGATTGGTCCTTTGAGCGCGACCTTGTTGCGCAAGATCGAATCGAGCAGTTCTTTCGGTAGTGTTTCACCGAATTTTTCGAGGGCCTGGGCGCCGGCATAATGAGTCTCCCAATGGATCTCAACGCCCGACGCTTCGATGATTCGCACTACGCTTGCGGCGACTTCCGGGCCAATGCCGTCGCCTGGAATCAGTGTGATAGCATGCATGATTGGATAGTAACCAAATGGCGTCTATCAAAGGAAGTGCAGACGTTGTCATCATTGGAGGCGGCGTCATTGGGCTAACCGTCGCGCGTGCGCTTGCGCTGCGTGGTGTGCGTGATGTTTGCCTCGTTGAGCGTGGAAACCTCGGCTCGGAAGCGTCGTGGGCGGCTGCCGGGATGTTGCTGCCGCAGGTCGAAGCCGACGCGGCGGACGAGTTTTTCAATCTCGCGTGTCAGAGTCGCGATCTGTATCCGGATTTCGCGGCAGCGCTCCGCGAAGAGACTGGAATCGACGTCGAGCTCGACACCACCGGCACGCTCTATCTTGCCCTCACGGAACACGATCACGAAGAAATTGAGAAACGCTACGAGTGGCAAACTCGCGCGGGGCTCTTAGTTGAAATCCTGAGCGCCATAGAGGCACGCGCGTTGGAACCGTGCATTTCCGAAGCGACGCTCGGCGCGTTGCGGTTTCCGAAAGACATTCAAGTCGAGAACCGTCGACTGTTGAGCGCGCTTGCAAACAGCGTAACGAAGCTCGGCGTCGAGATCGCAACACAAACAATTGTTGATTCTTTAATTATTGACGGAAATCGCGCGCGTGGCGTGCAGACGTCTCGCGGCTCGATCAACTGTCCAACGGTGGTTATTGCCGCCGGAACGTGGTCGAGTTTTATCAAGTCCGCGCCAAAGCCGCCCGCGATCGAGCCCATTCGCGGCCAAATGGTTTGTCTCGAAGCGAAGCCGCAGTTAACAAAACACGTGATCTACAGCCCGCGCGGCTACCTCGTGCCGCGCCAGGATGGACGTCTACTTGCCGGCTCGACGAGCGAACACGCCGGTTTCGCAAAATGCGTTACCGCGGGTGGAATCGCGTCGATCTTGCAGAATGCGCTCGAGATTTCGCCTGCTATCTCAAGTCTGCCGGTAATCGATACCTGGGCGGGCCTCCGGCCGCGAGCCGCTGACGGTTTGCCTGTCATCGGCCCTTGTGGTGAAATTGACGGGCTCTTTTATGCAACCGGGCATTACCGGAACGGAATCCTACTGGCTCCTTTAACGGGTGAACTGATTTCCAAAGCAATCGTCTCCTCTCAAAGATGAGTAAAGTCGTTTTTTCATTTGTTTTCTTTTTGGCCGCAATCTCGATGTTTGCGCAGGGTCTCGCTCCAGCCGTCAAACCAGACGGCAAGCCTGACAAGCGCTCGGCGCAGGAATTATTCGAAGAAGCCAACGGATATCTCGGTCGTCGCTTTCAGGAATTCAACAAACAAAAACTGCCGTACGATCCGAAACTCGAAGCACAGACGAAGAAAGAGCAGAAAGATCTCGCGCTACGAAATGCTGCGACCCTGCAAGCGCGCGGCTCTTTAAAGGGCGACGATCTTTACTACCTCGGCATGCTTCATCATCTCGCCGCTGACGCTGACGGCTCACTCGCGACGATGCGCCTGCTGCTCAAAGACGATCCAGACGGTCAAAAAGCGCAGGCCGCTCGCAACGTCGTCGTGCTCTACGCGGTCAAAAAGGATCTCATCTCTGAAGCGAACGAAGCGGTCGAGACATACAGACGTCATCAGCCGCAGAGCGCAGACGATCTTTACCGCATGGAGCTTCTGATCACTGACTGGTACCTGCGCGCGAAAGATCACGGCCCGATGGCCACGCACGCGAAGCAAATGCTGGCTGCGTCGAAAAAGTATATCGAGACGAATAAAGACGACGTTGCCAGACGCGATGAGATGTTGTTGAAGTC
>Ga0134121_10004534_pt1 | contig 11361 bp, 14 predicted proteins | sample KB301_FD_96463 | JGI IMG/M metagenome (GOLD analysis project Ga0134121, IMG submission 96463) | Terrestrial soil microbial communities without Nitrogen fertilizer from Kellogg Biological Station, Michigan, USA - KB3-0-1 | ecosystem: Environmental > Terrestrial > Soil > Unclassified ...
CGGGAGAGCAGGGCGTGCTCGAGCTCCTGCGGCGCGGGCTGGAAGAGGCGGGCGCGCTCCGCGAGATCGGCCGGCCGTACGCTCCCCGGCTCCGGCGCGCCCGTGAAGAAGCGGTCGGACAGCGCGAACACGGGATCGCGCGCGGGTGCCACCGCCGGCCATCCAATGACGCCGGTGGGCTGGCCGAGCCGCGGCAGGATTTCCCATAATGTCAATGCTTTACGGGAATAGACGCGCGGTGTGCTGGGGAGGCTGCCGAACAGGCCCCACGCGGTGAACTGGATGCCGCGGGGCAGGAACTGCAGCGCCGAACCGGGAGCGAGCCAGTCGCTGCGATAGATGCGCGTGCCGGTCACTCCGTGCTCTGCGGGGAGCTTGCCGGTGGCGAGAGTCATCCAGATCGCGTCGCGGTTCGGCGGCGAGATGGTCTCGAGCCGCCCATAGGCGCCCCCCTTGAGCACCAGCTCGAAAAACGGCAGGCGGCCCTGCCCGGCGAGAGGGAGGACGGCGTCCAGCGTCGCGCTGTCCAGGCCCACCACCAGGAGGCGGGGGTGCTGCCGGTTCTCCACGGCGGCCGGCCGACCGACTGCCGCCTGCCGCGGCCGGAACGTCTCGCGGCGCTCCAGCATTGCGAAGATGGAGAGCACGGCGAGGAGGGTGATCCCGGCGCGGCTGCGGAGGCCGTAGCGCCGCCGGTGCAGGGCGTGGAGCAGCGCCGTATAGAAGATGATCAGCGCGGCGAGCGCGAGCCAGAGGGAGGTGCGGATCAGCCGGTCGTTGATTCCCGGCGGCAGATACCAGGCGTAGTAGGAGGCGTGCGTGCTGTCGAGCCCGGCGGCGAGGGCGAGGGCGGTCATCAGCCCCCAGGGGAGCCAGCGCCCGGCGCGGCGCGGCCGGCCCCAGGTGAAGGGGATCTGGAGCAGGAGGCTGATCAGACCGAGCATCCCGGCGTAGACCAGGACGCCGCGCACGACCGGCGCGGGACGGAAGGGGAGGCCGGGATTCAAGAAGAAGATCAGCCCGGCCAGATGGGTGCCGGCGAGAGCTCCCGGGGCGATCCCGGCGGCGGCGATGTCCACCCAGCCCGGGCGGCGGCCGCGTCGCGCCGGCAGGGCTGGGCGGGCGGCCTCCGCGGGCTCGGTCATCCAAGCGTCAGACGATGAAGATCGGCCGGTCCAACTCGTTGTGGAAGTGCCAGTTGTAGGTGTAGCCGGGGAACTCCACCGGGACCGTGTAATCGACGGTGATCTTGATCCGGTCGCCGTCCTTGACCACGAGCACGTTCTCCTTGGGGATCGAGAATCCCAGCTCCCCGGCACGCGTGATGATCATCTTTTGCAGCTCCTGAGGCGCCTTCTGGGCGGACTGGAACTGCGCGATGTCGGTGATGTAGTCGGTCAGCTCCGCGCTATTCACCTTCACCGGGATCATCTTCCAGGAGATCAGGACGGCCAGGGCGAGCACCAGCATCCAGAAGATGCATCCAGCTCTGCCCTCGCCGCGTTCGGCAGCTCTACGCGACATGACGGCTCCCTCCATCGGGCGGTTTGTCGTGCGCCTAGTCTAGCGCACCACACGGAAGGTTCGCTCCCATCGCGTCCTGGTGAAGAAGTTGAGCGCAATCCGAAAGATCTGCCGGAGCTTGTTGGGGACGCCTTGCCACTCGTAAGGCTCGTCGCTGTCGTACGACCAGTAGATCATGAACGCCCGGCCCTTGAGGTTGTCCCGGGGGACCGGACCCCAGAAGCGGGAATCGTTGGAGTTGTCCCGGTTGTCCCCCATGCAGAAGTATTCGCCGGCCGGGACGACCATGGGGCCGAAGGTGTCGCGCACGAGGTTCGGCTGGTAGTAGCCGCGGCGCGACAGGATCTCGGGATCGGTGTGGAAGACGTACCCCGAGTCGTCCACCGTCTTGCCGTTGATCGAGAGGACCTTGTCCTCGCTGGAGATGGTGTCGCCCGGGAGGGCCATGCAGCGCTTGATGAAATCCCGGTCGGGGTCCTTGGGGAACTTGAACACCACGATGTCGCCGCGGTGCACGTCGCGGACGGGCAGGAGCATCCGCTCGAGCTCGGTGGCGGTGGGGCCATAGATGAACTTGTTGACCAGGATGTGATCGCCGATCAGCAGGTTCTGCTCCATCGACCCGGAAGGGATCTTGAAGGCCTGGACGATCCAGGTGCGGGCGAAGGTCGCGAAGATGACCGCGATGAGCAGAGCCTCGAAGTACTCCCGGGCGAGCGATTTTTCGGAATCCATCGGCGCGGCGCTCAGCGGATCAGACGGAAGCTCCGGTCCCACCGGGTATTGGAGAAGAAGCCCGCCGCGGTGCGTGCGAGCTGCCGCAGCTGTGGACCGAGCCCATGCCATTCGCCGGTATCTGTCGGGCCGCCGTTCGACCAGTAGATGAACAGGGCCCGCCCCTTGACGAGATGGCTGGGCAACGTCCCCCAGAACCGCGAGTCGTACGAGAAGTCGCGGTTGTCTCCCATACAGAAGTAGCGATCCGGGGGCACGGTCTCGGGCCCGAAGTTGTCGCGCCGCCGGCCCTGCTCGGAGAAGGAGAGCTCCGAATAGGTGATCGGGTCGGTGTGGATGGCGTAGCTCGCGTCGTTGACCGCCTTGCCGTTGATGTAGAGCTGCTTGGCGCGCACCTCGATCGTGTCGCCGGGCACGCCGATGCAGCGCTTGACCACGTCGATGCTCGGAGTCTCCGGCGAGCGGAAGACCACGATGTCCCCCCGCTGGACCTTGCGGGACGGGAGGAGCTTCTCCAGCGCGGTCGGGGTCGGTCCATAGATGAAGCGGTTGACGAACAGATGATCCCCGACGAGGAGCGTCTTCTCCATCGAGCCGCTGGGGATATAGAAGGTCTGGAGGACGAAGATCTGCGTGAACCGCAAAAAGATGAACGCGATGATCAGGGCCTCCGCGTACTCGCGAAAGATTGACCGCTCCATGGCCGGCCTACTGTACCGGAAAGGCCTGCCCCGCAAAAGTCCAGGACATTGTCTCGGACTCTTGACACCCCCCTGAAATCCAATCCCGGCGGGGCTCCAGACCCCCTCGCCCGCGGGAAGGTGTCTCGGACGCAGGACACGAGCCGCGCCGGCGCGCCGCGCCAGAAATCCCCAACTCCTTTCTGTTCAGCAGTTTGCGAATTTGACCCGAGCTGGTCCGCCGTTTGATCTCTCCGGGGCGCGTCAACGACCGGAGAGGAGGTGGCGGCGCAGACAGACCCGAAGGACTGCAAACACGGCAAGGGCCCGGGCCCGGCGAGGGCCCGGATGAATTCGCAGAACGACTCACGAAACGCAATGACAGACAAGGAGACGACTCATGAAGCGCACGCATCGCATCGCTCTGTTCCTGGTTCTCGCAGGCCTCGTCCTGACCGCCCTCCCCGGCCTCGCCGCGGAGGGCCGGCGGGTGGTGAACGTCAACACGGCGGACGCCTCGCAGCTCGCCCTGCTGCCGCGGGTGGGTCCGAGCGTGGCACAGCGGATCATCGACTTCCGCAAGGAGAACGGCCCCTTCAAGTCGCCGGAGGACCTGATGCTGGTGCAGGGGATCGGCGAGAAGACGTACCAGCTCCTCAAGCCGTACCTCGCTGTCTCGGGCGAGACCACGCTCAAGGAGAAGGTCAAGGCGTCGCAGGTCTCGCGGCCGGCGGGCGGCGGCACGGAGAAGCCGGCGAAGGACAAGGAGAAGCCAACCGACGGCGCGGGGGAGGAGTCCCGCTGAGCGCGCCGGGGGCGGAGCGGCGATGAAGGCCGCCGCTCCGCCCCCGCGCCTCCCGCGGGAGGGGAGCCATGACATGGAACGAGAGAGGATTCAGCCTCGCCGAGCTCATCGTGGTGCTGTTCATCCTCGCCGTGATCGCAGTCATCGGCGTGCCGCCGCTGGTGGAGATGGCGAGCGAGCTGCGGTTGCATCTGGCGGCGCAGGAGATGGGTGGGGTGCTGCGGCTGGCGCGCTCCGAGGCGGCGCGCCGCGGCTTCAACGTGGCGGTGAAATTCCTCCCCGGCACGACCGGTGGCGCCACCTACACTCTGTATCGCGACGGCGATGGGGACGGCGTGCTCAACCGGGACATCGATGCGGGGGTCGACCCGGCGCTCTCCCGGCCGCGTCCCCTCCAGTACTTGAGCAACCGGATGCATTTCGGTTTTCCGGCCGGCCGCAAGGTGCGCGACCCCAGCTCGCCGCGGCAGTGGCTGTCGACCCAGGACCCGATCCGCTTCAACGATTCGGACCTCGCCTCCTTCGGGCCGCTGGGCACGGCCACGCCGGGCTCGGTCTACCTGACGGACGGCAAGCAACGGCTGATGGCGGTGAGGGTCACCAACCGTACGGGCAAGACGAGGATCATCGTCTACGACTTCGAGGAGGAGGTCTGGAAGTGAGGCTGTGGCGAGCACCAGCGTGAGCGGATGTTCTGGGAGCGCATCGCGCGGAATCCTCACCCCCGACCCCTCTCCCATCTCCCAGCCCCCGTCCCCGGGAGAGGGGCGCCACCACCCAAAGTCATAAAAAAGGAAGGGGTGAGAGGGGTTTTCCCCCTCTCTCGGCGGGGGGAAAGGGAGGGAGATGGGAGAGGGGGTCAGGGGGTGAGGACTCCGCGCGACGAGAGCTCTCACTCCTTCAAGATGCCTTCTCCGCCCCGCCGCCATTTCCACGAAAGCCTCCCGAGACCCGGATAATGGAGGTAACTCATTGACATACAGAGGCTTACTCCATTATCGCCTATTTTCACCCACGGCATTGACTCGCCGGGAAGCGGTGCTGTAGTTTGGCTTACCATGCAGGCAATCGTTGTGATGACCACCGTTGGGACCGAGGAGCAGGCCTACCTGATCGCGCGCGAGATCGTCGCGCGCCGGCAGGGGGCCTGCGTCAACATCGTGCCCGGGATCCGCTCGATCTACCGCTGGAAGGGGAAGATCTGCAAGGACGGGGAGCTCCTGCTCATCGTCAAGACCCTGGAGGGGGAGCTGGATGGGGTCATGGCGACGATCCGCGAGCTGCACAGCTACGAGCTGCCGGAGATCCTCTCCTTCCAGGTGGACCACGGCGAGGAAGGATTCCTGGGCTGGATCGCCGCCAGCGTCGACAAGGAGGCCGAGTTCCCGGACGAAGAGGACGACGAGCTCGAATACTCCGAAGCCGACAGCGACGGCGATTTCTGATCCACTCTCTCTGCAGCACCTCAGACCGCGGCCAGCGCCTGGTCGAGGTCCGCGAGTAGATCGTCGACGTCCTCGATTCCGACCGAGATCCGGACCATCCCGTCCGTCAGCCCCAGCTCGGCGCGCCGCTCCGGCGGCACCGAGGCGTGGGTCATCGAGGCCGGATGGGAGATCAGGGTCTCGACGCCGCCGAGGCTCTCGGCGAAGGCCATCAGCCGCACGCGGTCGAGCATGGCCTTGGCCGCCGCGAAGCTCCCCATCTCCAGCGTGACCATGGCTCCGAAGCCCGTGGCCTGCCGCTTCTGGATCTCATGCCCGGGGTGATCCGGCAGGCCGGGCCAGAGGACCTGCTGCACCTTGGGGTGCTTCGCGAGGTAGTCCACGATCGTGTGGGCGTTCTGCTCGTGCCGGTCCATGCGCACCGGCAGGGTCTTGATGCCGCGCATGGTGAGGAACGAGTCGAAGGGAGAGAGGATCGCCCCCTCCGACTTCTGCACGAAATAGAACCACTCGCCGTGCTCGGCGCTCTTCGGGATCAGCACGCCGCCGATCGAGTCGCTGTGCCCGTTCAGGTACTTGGTGGTGGAGTGGAGCACGCAGTCGGCGCCCAGCTCCAGCGGTCGCTGCAGATACGGGGTGAGGAAGGTATTGTCCACCGCCACCAGGGCACCGCGGTCGTGGGCGAGCCGGGCGATGGCCGCGATGTCGCAGATGTCCATCACCGGATTGGTCGGGGTCTCCAGGTAAACCAGCTTCGTCTCCGGGCGCATTGCGGCCTCGACCTGGGCCAGATCCGTGGTGTCGACCCAGGTGAAGGTGAGGCCATAGGGCTCGAGGAGACGGCTGAAGAAGCGGTAGGTGCCGCCGTAGACGTTGCGCGAGACGACCGTGTGGTCGCCGCTCTTGAGCAGCGTCATCAGGCAGGCGATGGCCGACATGCCGGAGGCGAAGGCATGGCCCGTGGCGCCCCCCTCCAGTGAGGCGACGTTGGCCTCCAGAGCGAAGCGCGTCGGGTTCTGCACCCGGGCGTACTCGAACTCCGCCGGCTCGCCCAGGGCGTGCTGGACATAGGTGGACGTCTGATAGATGGGGACCGCCACGGCGCCGGTGCGGGATTCGGGGGGCTGGCCGGCGTGGATGGCGCGGGTCGCGAAACCGAGCTTGGAGGGATCGCCTTTCACTGGGAAATCCTCGTCAGGTCGAATGTTGTCCTCGGGGGCAGGCGTCGCCTGCCGCGCGGGATTGTAGCAGCGCCAGGCGTTAAGATACGGACCCCATGAGCGACGCCCCCTTTTCTCCCATCCGCTGGGAGGACGGCCATCTGAAGCTCCTCGACCAGACGCGGCTGCCCGAGACCGAGGCATGGCTCGACTGCGAGTCGCCGGACGAGGTCGCGGACGCCATCCGTCGCCTCGCCGTGCGCGGCGCCCCGGCGATCGGCGTCGCCGCGGCCTACGGTCTGGTCCTCGGGGTGCAGACGATCCGGGGAGGGGAGAGCCTCGCGGACCGCTTCGCCCAAGTCTCGGAGCTCCTCGGACGCACCCGGCCGACGGCGGTCAATCTGCGCTGGGCGCTGGAGCGGGGCCGGGAGGTGTTCGAGCGGAGCTCCGCCGGAGGTGCGGAGGAGGCGGCGCGCACCCTCCTCGACTGGCCGACGCCCTGCACGCCGAGGACGTGCGGGTCAATCGCAAGATCGGCGAGTACGGCGCCGCCCTGTTCGCGCCAGGATCGAAGGTGCTGACCCACTGCAACGCCGGCGCGCTCGCCACCGCCGGCTATGGCACGGCTCTGGGAGTGATCCAGTCGGCCTGGGCGGAGGGGAAGGTTGGGATGGTCTGGGTGGACGAGACGCGGCCGTTGCTACAGGGGGCGCGGCTCACCGCGTGGGAGCTCAAGCATCTCGGCATCCCGTTCCGGCTGGTCACCGATTCGAGTGCAGGACCGCTGATGGCGCGCGGCATGGTCGACCGCATCGTGGTCGGGGCGGACCGCATCGCCGCCAACGGCGACACGGCGAACAAGATCGGGACCTATACGGTGGCGGTGCTGGCGCACCGGCATGGCGTGCCGTTCTACATCGCGGCCCCGCTGTCGACGATCGACCGGGCCACGCCGGACGGCGCGGCGATCCCGATCGAGGAGCGGCTGCCCGGGGAGGTGACGGACGTGTTCGGCCGGCGGATCGCGCCCGAGGGGACGGACGCGCTCAACTTCGCCTTCGACGTGACGCCGCACGAGCTGATCACCGCGATCATCACCGAGGCCGGCGTGCTGGAGCCGCCGTACACGGAGAGCATCGCCGCGGCGTTCGCGCGGACGCACAAGGCGTGATGGGCTGAAGCTGTTCTCTTCCAGATCATGTTCTCGCGCCGGAGGCCACCCTGGCGGGTGGGGTCACCCTGCCCGTCGAAGGGTTGTGCCTCGTTGGAGCCGGCAGGATGATGCCGGGAGCACGCGGAGGGCCTCGAACATGAACACCACCATCACCGACCGGGAGCAGGCCAGCATGCAGACCCAGGATCAATGGACGCGCTTCCTCTCGGCCCTCACCCATGAGCTGCGGACCCCCCTCGCCAGCCTCCGCATGCTGGCCGAGCTCCTGGCCGGCGCCCCCCTCGGCGCTCAGGAAAAGCGGTATGCGGACAATATTCAGGAGGTGGTCCAGGACATCCAGTCCCTGGTCGGTGACGTGGCCGAGCTGGCCCGCCTGCTGGCCGGCCGGGTTCAGCCCAGGACCGACGAGGTCGCCCTGGAGAAGCTCGTGGACCAGGTCAAGGAGTCCGTGCGCCCGTGGGCGTGGGAGCGCGGGATCGCCCTCACCGACTCCGTGGACCCGGCGCTTCCGCGCCTCCTCCGCATCGATCCGGACCGGCTGCGGCAAACCCTGACCTCGCTTCTCGGCGCCGCGGTGAGCCATGCCCAGTCCGAGGTCTTCTTCCGGCTCGATCTCGATGGCGGGAATCTCCGCGTCGTCATCTCCTCGAACGGGCCGGCTTTTCCGGAAGCGGCGCTCCAGACCGTCTTCGAGCCCTTCGACAACAGCGTGGCGGCGCGGCGGCGCGGCGGCCGCAGTCTGGCGCTGCCGCTCGCGGACGAGCTGGCGCGTGTCCTCGGCGGCACACTGCACGCGGGGAGCTGGGGCGGACGGCCCACCTTCGATCTGTCGCTTCCCGCCGTCGCCCCGTGACGGGGGAGAGATCCTACGCTCCCAAGAGATTGCGGAGCAGATGCAGAAGGTCCTGGGTGGCGAAGGGCTTCTCCAGGAACGCGTCGGCGGTGGTCGTGTCGGCCTCCCGGCTCGCCAGGGCGTCGTCGGTGTAGCCAGACATGAGAGCGACCTTGATCCCGGGATAGTGGCTGCCGAGCTTACGCGCGAGGTCCGCGCCCGTGCCGCCGGGCATGACCATGTCGCTCAGCAGGAGCCGGATGGAGTCGCCGTGCGCCGCCGCGAGGACGAGCGCCGCCGCGGGATTCTCCGCCGCGAGCACGCGGTATCCCTGGCTCTCCAGCACCTGCCGCAGGAGGCCGCGGAACATGTCGTCGTCTTCCACCAAGAGGATCGTCTCGCGGCCCCTGCCGCTATCCTGGGCGGCCGCGGCCTCCTCCGGCTCGGCGGCAAGCTCGGCCTCCTTGCGGGCCGCCTCGCCGGAGCAGGGCAGGTAGAGGTGGAAGGTGGTGCCCTGCCCGGGCTGACTCTCCACGGCGATGCCTCCCTTGCTCCTCCGGACAATGGCGTGGACCGTCGACAGCCCCAGGCCCGTGCCCTTGCCCGGCTCCTTGGTGGTGAAGAACGGCTCGAAGATCCGCCTGCAGACCTCGTCGCTCATGCCCATGCCGGTGTCCGCCACCTCGAGCAGGACATAGGACCCCGGCGGCAGCCGGCCACCCTCGACCGCGATCTCCTGCTCCGCGTCGAGATGGCGGAGCGCGAGCGTGATGGAGCCGCCGGACGGCATGGCGTCGCACGCGTTGACGACCAGGTTGAGGATGACTTGGTGCAGCTCGCCCGGATCTCCCCAGACCGTGCCGAGCTGCGGCTCGACCTGGTGGATCACCGCGATGTCCTCCCCGATGAGGCGTTCGAGCATGACATCCAGATCCGCGAGCAGGCGAGCCAGGTCGACCGCCTGCGCCTGGATCTCCTGGCGCCGGCTGAACGCGAGGAGCTGTCGCGTCAGTTGCGCGCCGCGCAGGGAGGCACGGTGGATCTGCTCGACGTGGCTCCAGAGGGCCTCTTCGCGCGGCAGCGCGTTGAGCAGGATCTCGCTGTAGCCGCGGATCGTGCCGAGCAGGGTGTTGAAGTCGTGCGCCACGCCGCCGGCCAGACGCCCGATGGCTTCCATCTTCTGGGCCTGGCGGATCTCGGCCTCCAGCCGTACGCGCTCGCTGATGTCGCGCAGCGTCCCCAGGTAGAAGACCTTGCCCTCGTGGCGGACTTCGCTCACCGCGAGATCCACCGGGAACGTCGAGCCGTCGCGGCGCCGGCCCTCGACCTCCCGGCCGATGCCGATGATCCGCGCCTCCCCGGTTGTTTGATAACGGGCGAGATAGCCGTCGTGCTCCTCCCGCCAGGGCTCCGGCATCAGGATCTTGACGTTGTGCCCTACCAGCTCCTCGGGCGCATAGTCGAACATCTTTTGAACGGATGGATTGACCGACTGGATGATCCCTGACCTGTCGATCAGCACGATCCCGTCCACGGCGGCATTCAGGACCGCCTCGAGAAGCGCTTCTTTCGCCCCGCGCTCTGCCTGCTGGACGCCGGCGTCGTCCTTCATTTCTGCTCCGCGGACCCGGGCGCGACGATGCCGTGGCGCAAAACGAACCCCACCACCTGCGCCCGGTTGTGCTGGTGCAGCTTGTCGAGGATGTTGCGGACGTGGAACTTGACCGTGTTTTCGCTGAGGCCCAGCCGCCTGGCCAGCTTGCGGTTCGTGGTGACTCCCTGGACCATCAGCTCGAGCACCTCGCGCTCCCGCTCGGTCAATGCATCCGGGTCGTGGGAGGTGGCGGCGGGCCGGGCCGGACGGGCAAATTCCTGGAGCAGCTTATGGGCCAGGTGCGGTGTCAGGGCGGGCTCTCCGCGGCTGACCCCTTCGAGGTAGGAGAAGAGATCCCGCGAGGCGAGATCCTTGAGCAGGTAGCCCTGGGCACCCGACTTGATCGCCTCGAAGAGCTGGGAGTCCTCATCCGTCCCGGTGAGGATGACGACCTTCACCTGGGGCATCTCGGTGCTGATCAGGCGCGTCGCCGCCAGACCGTCGAGCCCGGGCATCGAGAGGTCCATGAGAACCATGTCGGGCTGCAGGCGGCGCGCGAGATCGATGGCTTCATTCCCCTCGCGCGCTTCGCCGACGATCTCGAAACCGCGGGAGGCGAGCAGGTTGCGCAGACTCTCTCGAAACAGAGTATGGTCGTCGGCGATCAGGATTGGTGGCCGCCGCTCCCACCCCGCTGTGTACGGAGAGCTCCCCCACGTGGGTGTGTGAAGGGTTCGGTGACGCGGCTAACCTGCAGAAGAAGGAAAAGCTCCTAAGCGAAGGGGGACGAACATGATCAACCAACTTGCAACCGTTCTGATCGGAACCTCTCTTACCGAAGCCAGCGATCCGGTCGTCAGGAGCGGCGTGCTCCTGGCCCGCCGGGCCGGAGCGAAGATCCATCTGGCTCATGCCTGTGCGCTTCCGTTGTCCTATGGCGGTGCCCCCTTTTTTCCGGACGCCCCTGTGGGTGAGGTGCTCAAGGCCGAGCGCGCAGCCCTCCAGCGGCTCTTTTCGTAATGACCGAGCTCGAACGCGAGGCCCTGTCGGCGCGAACGACCGAGACCGTGGTCGAGCAGCTTGCAGGCCAGGTGCTCGAGCGGTTCGTCACCTTGCACGCCGCCGGCGTTCCGTGGAAGATCGAGACGCTGGTGGAGAGCGGCTTCGTCGATAGTGAAATCCTGGACCGGATCGAGGTCTGGGAGCCCGACCTGGTCCTTCTCGGCACCCACGGCCGCAGCGGCTTCGAGCGCTTCCTGCTCGGCAGCTTCGCGTTGACCGTGATCCGTCAGGGCGCCTCGAGCGTACTGGTCATTCCGCCTCGGGCTGCACACCGGGAGAGCGCGGAGACACAGAAAGCAGTGGAGGCTCTGGCCTGACGTCGTGGGAGGCCGTCCACCCGCGATCGGACG
>Ga0134121_10004535_pt1 | contig 11361 bp, 8 predicted proteins | sample KB301_FD_96463 | JGI IMG/M metagenome (GOLD analysis project Ga0134121, IMG submission 96463) | Terrestrial soil microbial communities without Nitrogen fertilizer from Kellogg Biological Station, Michigan, USA - KB3-0-1 | ecosystem: Environmental > Terrestrial > Soil > Unclassified ...
CACCGGCGGCGATCTGGTTGGCGACGTGGTCTGCGAGGACGCGGATTTTCGACATTCTCAGAGGTAAACGATCTGATGTTCGTTGGAACCAAGGTTAATCGCGTTGAAGATCCACTCGATCACATAGGTGCCGTGGCGGGCCAGCAGCGACGTGATGTTGATGTGGCGCTCCTGTAGATCCTTGTTCGGATAGAGCTGATCGAACGCGCGCTGCAACTGCCGGTGCGCGGCTTCATCGCGCGTCATCTGCGCGCGCACGAAACGCTGCCGCAGCCCATCGAGCTGGTAGTTGATCTTCTTGCGTCCCGTTTCGAGTGCGCTCGCGAGTGTCGGATCGATCGCTTGCAGTTCCTGCCGCAAACGATCGAGTTCATGATTCACGTTCTGCTCAGCATTCGTAAACAGCTTCGCACTGTCTGCCGCAAGATGCTCCTCGACCACGCGCTTGATGACGGGCTCGAGTCCTTCAACGAAATCCGCGAGCGTGAGGTCGTATCGTCCGAGCAAGCGACCCGTGTGGTGCTCGATCATCGTCAGGCTTGAACGCGGCAGGATCGGCGTCGCCGGTCGTTCGAGCACGCGATAGACTTCAGCCGTCTGCGCAAAATACGCGATCTCAGCCGCGCCGCCGTAGTAAGCAATCGTCGGCAAGAGGTAATCCTGGACCACGGCGCGCAGCGTCACGTTCGGACTGAACCGCTCGGGCTGCTGTTGCGCCAGTGTGGCGAGACTTTCGGCCGTATACTCCTGCTCGCTTTCTTTCGTTCGATACTTCCCATTCTCAACGCGCGCAACGGCGTGTCGCCGGCCTTCTTCGTCATGCAGAAACAACGGGAACGAATTCGCAGTCGCCAGCACTTGCGCGTGATATCCGGCACGCTCGAGCTCCGCGCTGCGTTGCTCGAGCGCCGACGCGATCTCGGGCGCGCGCCGGGCGGCTTCTGAATAAAGAGGCGCGGCGAGTTGCTTCAACGCGGGATCGAGGGGATCGAGGAAGATCAGACCATAGCGACCAAGCAGCGTCGTCATCATCGCTGCGAAGCTGTCGACGTAGCCGCGACCGGGCTGCCACGCATTCTTCACGAGCGTCTTCATGTCGGCGGCGAATTCCGACGCCGGCAACAACTCGAAAAGCTCGTCAATGACCGTGTCAATCGATTCATCGAGCTTCACTTGTCCGACTGGTTCGCCTTCACGGTGCAAAGACTCCGAGACGGCGACGCTCTTGAGCCGGCAGTCACGACCGATGAACTCCGCTTTCGCGACTTCCGCAAAATCGTGATCCTCTGCGGCGATCCAAAACACCGGCACCGCCTTCGTGTTTCGCTGTTGCAAACAGCCGGCGAGTTTCACAGCCGAGAGCGCTTTGTAGACGGTGTAGAGTGGACCAGTGAACAAGCCCGCCTGCTGACCCGAAACCACCGCGATGCAATCGGACTCACGCAGGAGCTCGATGTTCTTCAGCGTCGCCTCGCCCGCTCCCCACCGCTGATTCATCGCTGCGAGCGCATCGCAAACGCGGTTTCGATCGACGCGATACGCGGCGAGCACTTCAGGCACGCGTTCCTGTAGTTCGTGATGAAAGCGAACGGCTGACGGATAGAAGTTGCGCAGTGCGACGGGGTCTTTCAGGTAGTCGAGAAAGAGGCGCGACTGGTGCGGAATTCGATCAAAGTCCAGCGTCTCGACGCGCAGTCCTGATTCTTCCGGGGTGCTATAGCAAGCGGCTTCGGCTGTACTCAAAATGTTCCGGCTCCTGCGCGGGCATTCTACAGGTAAATCATGCAAATCCTGTAATCCTGTCCAGGACTGACTTGATCTCCGCGCGCGCAGCGTCATCGGGTGCGCGCAACGGCGCCCGCACCGCACCACCACGATAGCCCGCAAAATCGAGTGCCGCCTTCAACCCGCCGATCCCGTACTTTGTGGTGACTGCCGCCGCGAGCGGCGTTAGCTCCGTCTGCAATCTCTCCGCTCGTTCGAGATCACCATTCGTAAACGCTCGAAAGATCTCAACGCAAACCTCCGGCACGACACATCCCACCGCGAGGATTCCACCCGTCGCACCTGCCCGCAAGGCGTCGAATAACACGGTTCCATTCCCCGTCATCACCGCAAAGTCAGGCGGGCAAAGCTCGAGCGTGCGCCGAAAGGCGGGGAGATCGTTTGAACTGTCTTTCACGCCGATGATGTTCGGGTGTTCACTCAGGCGCGCGATGGTTTCGGGTTCGATCTTGATTCCGGTGAGCGGTGGCATGCTGTAGAGCAGCACGGGCACCGGCGCGGCATCGGCAACGGCGGTGTAATAGTTGACGAGCGTCTCCTGCGTGATTGCCGGGCGATAGAAGTACGGTGTGATGACGAGCACTGCCTGCGCGCCGGCGCGTGCGGCACTTTTGATTTCCTTGATGGTGTTGATGGTGCTTTGTTGTCCGGCGCCTGCGATCAGAATTGAGTCACTGGCCGCGCGCGAGACTTCGATCACTTCGAGATACTCACGCTCGTCCAGATGGACGCGCTCGCCCGTCGAGCCGAGAACCACGAAACCAATGACGCCGCGGGAAGACCACGATTTGATGTTGGAGGTGATGTCGGTGGTGGAGATACGGCCGTCGGAATCGAACGGTGTTGTTGTGGGGAGCAGAATTCCCTTTAGATCGTTCATAGACTTAGATCAACCAAAGCCGTCCACAGATTACGCAGATTCTTAGGACAGAGAGCCGAATCCCTCCTCTGTGTAATCTGCGGACGGCTTTGTGCTTTAGTGGAACAGATCTCTAACTCCGATCGCGAAGAAGATATTCCCGCGGCCTTCGCCGGGGCCTTGATTTACGTTCCAGGCGTAGCCGAGCGTGAAGTGCGCAGTCGTGGCGAGCTCGAAGCGAATGCCGGCGCCCGGACCGTAACGCGTGCCGCCAACCGGTCCGCTGTGCGGGCCGATGCGCGCGACATCGAAAACAAACACAGGACTGATCGAATAGATGTTCACATCGTTGAAGAGCGTGTTGAGCGTGCGACGCGTGAACGCCATGTCGTTCGTCGCCTGTTTCTGCGCGCGGTTCTCGTCGATCTGCTTAAACTCGGCCAGCATCGCTTTACGCAGTGTCTCAACGCGACTCGTTGCCGCACTGATGTTCGCATCATGCAGCACGCCGTTCAAATCCACTTCGCACGTCGAGTTCACTTTCAACAACTGAATCTCATCCGGATCGTCAGATAAAACTGATGCGATCAAACCATAGGGATCGGCGCCCTGCGGCGTGATCGCGCTGTTGATGCGCCGCAAGCCGCCGCTCACCGCGCGCGTGCAGGCTTTGAACAGATCGGCTTGATCGGGATGCGCCGTCTGCGCCGCCGCAACCGCGTTTTTCAGGTCCGTGAGGGCCGTTTGCGCAGCCGGCAGTTGCGCGACTACGTTCGTGTAGTGCTGATCTTTCGAAGAGTAATAATTTTGCAGCGTGCTGGTGACGGTGGTGATCGCTCCATCGAGCTCTGATTTGAAGTCATCATCAGTCGTGAGCTCTTCAGGCACGAGCGTCCTGCGCCAGATCCCGTAAGCCGCAGTCAGGTTGTAACTGAAAAACTCCCGGGCGCCCGCGCCTTCCGTCGTCTGAAAAAACCTGCTGCCGGGAATCGCGCGAATGACCGGATTCGCACGAATCTGCCACGCATCACTCGCGATAAAAAACTCCTCGTTGCGCCCGCCGAAAAACCGCTCGGGCAGTGGAACTTCTCCGGGCACGCGCAAACGGCCGAGCGTGAATCGCGACTCGACGTCGAGCAGATGATGATTGCCAAGCGAATACCAAAACTGGTGACGCGCGTCGAGAATGTGCTTGTGCCAATCGACGCGCGCGGCTGGTCCAACAGAGCCGAGCTCGAGACCGTACGACGCAGTGAAGATGTGGTTTCGCAGACGCGAATCGACGGCGCCGTAGAGTTTGAGTGTGCCGAAGCCGGCGTTGGGAACGGTGTCCGGCGCGAGCAGAAGACTGCCGGATTCGGTCTGGCGATTACCGCCTTCCAGCGACGCACCGAATCGCAAACTCACGTTGCCGTTGAGCAAAGGCTTGGTGACACCGTCGAACTGCGCACTCAAATGACCGCCGCGAATGTCGCCCGCCCCAGTCGGCAGTGAAAAGTGCGAGAAGTTAACGAGCCACTCCGCATGCGCCAGCCAGCCGCCAGTTTGGTCCGCATCATATGCACCTTCGAGCGCGGCGTAGACGTTGTGCATGCGCGACGAGGCTTCGCCTTTGATGACGGCCGATTTGAAAGGCAGCTTCCAGAACTTGCGCGGCGTGAACTCGAAACGCCCGCCGCCGGCAAGCAGATTGGTCGAGTCGTAAACGGCGGTCGGAGTGAAGTGAAAAGGACTCGCAGTCTCGACCGTCGTTTGTCCCGCGGGCTCTTGCGGCGTCTCACGTTCCTTCACGCGCTGCTCGGGACGCGCACTCAGCACGGGCATGATCTGCGTCGAGTAAATGCGATAGATCAGATCGACGTTGCCCGCGGTGCAATTCGCAACCGTGACGAGTTCGAGCCGCAGCTTGACGCGCATGTCGCTCGTGTCGGGCAGGAAGTTTTCCGCTTCGATTATCTCGAGGGCTTTTCCGGCGGCGCTCGTGTAAGTGAATGGTTTGTCTTTGATGAGCGTCGTGATCTGAACAACGGCGCGTCGTTGTCGCGCTTTGATCCACGGCAGGAAATCGAACGGATCGTCGATGCGAACATTCCTGACCGTGAAGCCCTGTTGCTCGAGATCAATGCCCGCGCATGAACCCGCGGCCTGATCGTTTTCGATCACTTTGTCGAGCGCGGCTTTCGCTTGTCGCTTCGCTGCCGCGAGATCGATCGCATCAAACTCTTCCTGAATCGTCTGGGTGAGCGTCTGCAATCGAGCGATGTTCTGCGCGAGCGACGGATCCTGCAGACCGTTCACACAGGCAAGAACTTTCGCGAGACGGTTTTCGTCGTCTTCACCGGGTATTGAGACGAGTGCGCGGATGTTGCCGTACTGAGGTTGTTCTGACGATTGAATGGCGCTCCGCGTGCGACGCAGCGCCGTTTCGATCTGTGACGAACACGACTGTGCGCTCGTCAAATCATTCAATGCAGCCTGAATGTTTGGGAGCTGCGTGACGATGTTCGCGTAGTGCGGATCGCGGGTCGCGTAGTAGTTCTGAAGGTTGCCGAGTTCGGTCTTCCGAATGGCTTCCTGAGTTTGGCCGAAAGAGGTCTGTGCCGCGAGGAGAAGAATTGCTCCCGCAAAGGCGCAAAGGTGCAAAGTAGATCTACGATTCATATTTCTCCTTTGCGCCGTCGCGGGAGACAAAGTTTTACTTCTTCTTCAACGTGTTCTGAATCGTTTCCTGCGCCTCTTCCTCGTCGATGTCGCCGGCCTCTGCCGCTTTCGCGTCGTCGGCTGCTGGTCCAAGTGCGTGCGCGCTCTGAGCGGCCGTCAAACCCTTCGCGGCCTTTTCAGCCTTCGAGTTCAGCGCCTTGTCGACCTCGACGTTCAACGTGACAATCGCGTCGCCATACGGATCAGACTTCTTGGCGCGCTCAAAGAGTTGAAAATCGATGGTCCAGATCACGGTCGTGCCTGAGCTGGCATCCTTCGAGAGCCCGAAAATAACGCGGCGCAGCCCGTTCGGAGTGTTCAACTCAAAATTAACTTTCAATTTGATGACGTTTGGTGTTGTCCCCATTACTTGCTCCTTATACTCACCAGAGTCTTAGCCTAAGTCAGTCTGAAAGATAGTGGGTAGTGCCCCTCGTTTGAGAGATTTCTCTGTGCAACCTCTGTGTTCTCTGTGTCTCGGTGGTGAGTTCGGCCAACACAACCACAGAGACACAGAGAACACAGAGGTTGCACAGAGAAGCAGTTCAAATTAGGTCACCATCGGATAGTGGGATGTTCTGACGAACATCACTGTCTCGGCTGTCCGGCCCCGCTTTGTTCTTCGATATTCTGCGTCCCGCTCTTTTGGCGCAGCAGGTTCTTGATGCCGAAAAGTGATTCCAGCGCGTCTTGCCAGAAGGGCGCGCCGACACTTAATAACATGACCATGATGGCCCAGCCAACGAGTGTGCTGACGTCTCGCTTCCGCATTTGCCACCATTGACCGGGCGTTTGGTTGTGCCACGTATACACGTTTTCCGGGCCTTCGACCAGACCCTGTCCCCACACGCTGCCGTCAGGTATCGCGATGGTCCATACGCCGAGGCTGCGGACGAACGCCTGCAATTGCTGCGTGCTGAGCGGCGTAAACCCAAATCCTTCGTACGTGCTGGACAGGCTCTCGATTTCCTCGCGCGACTGTTGCAACGCTTCCTGAATGTTTGCCGGTGTCGGCGTTGGCGCAGCTTGCGATTGTGCCTGGCGCGAACGCTCGATGATCTCCGGTCCCTTATCAATAATGAGATTTCGCTGCACTTCGTTAGAGGCCAGGCTCTTGTAGACCTGGAAAAAGTTGGCGTTCAGAAAAATCACCACCACAATGCTGATCGCGATCGAAACGGTGCGCATGTGACGCGTGTAACGCTCGTCAAAGCTCTGCGTGACGGTGTCGAACCAGAGTTCGACTTGTTCGATTTTGTTGCGCAGTGGCGCCGTGGCATCGACAAACTTCTGACTCAGGTCGCCGATGAGTTTTGCGACGTCGGCCAACTGTTTTGACAGGTTCTGGAGTGCGGTGACTTCGCCCGTATTGCTCGCAGTTTGCGCGATTTCAGTTTCTTTGGTGATCGCGACCTGCGCTTCGTCAACCAGATCGAGAAGCTCGTGGACGTCGAGTTTCTGCAGCCGCAGCAGGTCGGCGAAAAGCACGCGCGGTTTCACTTGCTTGCCTTCGACGATGGCGCTTACGTTGTTGAAGATCGGCGCGAGGATCGAGCGGATTTCGGCAAGCTTCGTACTCGCTGCGCCACGCAACATGTCGTCGTCAGTGATTTTGTTGATCGCCTCGCGCAAATTATCGATGCGATCGCAGAGCACTTGAAACTTCTCTACGTAGTCCGGGAAGAAATCTTCCGACTCCAGCTTGCCCATCACTTTGAAAAGGTCGCCTTTGGAGAGCGAATCGAGTACGGGCCGGCCGAAGAGCGTCTTGCGGCCGATGTTTTTGAACTGTTCGAGGACTTTGTCTTTGAAGACGTCGGCGGCGGTCTCGGGCACGGTGATCTTCATGCCGAGGACGCGTTTGATGGTTGTCCAGATTGCGGTCAGGCGCGGGCTGGGCGGCGCGGGCTCCGGATTCGCGCCCACCACCTGCTCGTACAAGTCTTTGAGTGAGCCTTCAATCTGGCGCGACTTCAGTTTCAAAAGTTTCTTGAGCAGCGTTTGAATCGCCTGCACGAGCAGACTCAGAACCAGCAAGACAACAACGAGGGCGATTATTGTGTTGAGGATACCGAGATCCATAAGCACTCCTTTGGGGGCAAGGTTTTGGAACGGAGCTTTGCCTCAAAAGTCAGAATTCATTGTTGGATCGGGTCAGTACAGGGAGCGGTAGCGACCTGGTCCGTGATCAGCATGCGATATTTCTAATGATTCTTGATTCCTATGGTTTGACCAGGTCGCTACCGCTCCCTGTACTGACCCGATCCAAGCGCGATCCCGACTTTTGAGGAAAAGCCTTGGCCTACCTAAACCAGGTGATGACCGTGAAGCGCTCGCCATTCGTCACCGGCAAAACTTCATGAAACGTGTCGGCGGTGAACGCTACCAGTAAACCCGTTTCACCTTCCAGACCGAACGTCTGCTCCTGATCGTAAAAATTGAGGATGCCGCCGCTGTAACATCCATCCTGCGGCTCAAGTGAAAAACCGTTCAGGAAAACAACGATCGAGATGCGCCGCACGCGCAAGTGATCGAAGTCGAGTTGACGCGTGTTGCCATCCTGGTGACGCACAAAAAAGTCGCCCTTTGCATAACGCAAAAACTGCGGCCGCTCGCAATCGTGCAGCGCTTCACCGAAGTGTTGCTCGAGTGCAGCCTTCTGTTGCAGTAAACGCGCGTGGACATCGCTAAACGTATCCGCAGCAGGGTGAACACTCGTAGTCTTGCGCACGGTTTCGTGGACCACGCCTTCGGTTCCCTGGATGTAAACCGGCGCTTGCGTGGTGGGAGCATTAGTGAGTTCCGCCCTCAGGTTGGCGCACGTCTCCTCGTCCAGAAAGTTTCGGAGCAAGAACAGATTGAAATGGGCTGCCGGTGGGGTCTGCGACATATCAGTCTCAGTTTTGAAACGATTCTATTCTTCAGGAACGAATCAAGTGTGATGTCGGATCGTTCACGGGTAATGCTCGATGTGAGGCGGGAGGAGTTGTAGCAGTCGCTGGTAAGCCCTTTTGGCTTCACGCAATTTTTTCGCGTAGCGGTTCGCGAGGGCACGGATGTTTCCGTCGCAGAACGGGCAAGTCTTAGTTCCCTCAAATACGTGCCGGTGACAGCCGCGGCAAAGCACCAGTTTTTTCTGCTTCTGTGTTCGTTTTGTTTTGGCTCGGTTGGAAGTTATCTGGATAAGATTATTCGCTAACGCAAGCTTCTCGACGCCTTTTTCGGGGCCGTCGGCGTTCTCGAGTATCAACTCGAACCGGCCGTGATCGAACGGCGTTCCAGGCGCCGCTTCCACCTGCGCGATTCTTTCGCGCAATCCCTGCTTCGACAACTCCAGCGCGCGATGGTGGCAGTACGGATTGTTACCAGCGCGTCCGAACAGCACGCTCGTGGTCCACGTGCAACCGCCTTTGCAAACGTCAGCGTAGTAACAACTCGCGCAAGAGCCCCACAACTCTGCACTCGTACGCCCGCGGTTGATGTTCAGTTCGTCTGTCGTCCACCAAATGTCTTCGAAACTGAGATCGCGAATGTTTCCACCCGCATACTTCGACGTCGACAGCGAAGGACAACCCTTGATCGTCCCATCAGCCTCGATGCCGAGCGTGTTCTGTCCGGCGTTACAACTGGTCCAGTAAACTCGATCGTCGCCACTGCCGCGCCACACGGATTCGTAAGGCCCGTAATAACCGATGTTGTTTCCGGGTTGAATGAGAAAGCCCTGGTCGGCGCCTTCCTCGAACAGCTCGGCAATCAAAGGCATCAGCTCGAGCAACTCGTAAGGCTGCAACAATAGTTCCGGATGATCCGCGGCCCGGCCCATCGCCACGGTGAGTTGAAGCTGCCAACTCTTCGCGCCCGCGGCGATGAAGAGTTCCATTAACTCGCGCAACTGCGGAATCACGAGCGAAGTGATCTGCGTGTTGACGGTGGCGGGGACGCCGTACTTCCTTATCGAATGTAGCGCCCTGAAAGCAGCGTCAAACGAGCCTTTCACGCCGCGCAGGCGATCATGAACGTCTCGCAGTCCGTCGATCGAAATGCCGAGCGCTTGCAGACCGGCCTCGACGCCGGCTTTGATGCGCTCCTCGGTGAGGTTAAGCCCGCCAGACTGCATCGTGCAGTCCATTCCCTGGGCGCGAATTTCGCGAATGATCTCGAGCCAGTCGCGACGCAGGTAGGCTTCCCCGCCGATGAGCGTGATCTCGCGCGTGCCCATGCGAGCGAGTTGACGCACGAGGTCCAAACATTCGCCGGTGGTTAACTCGTCCGGCCGTCGCTTCCCTGCACGCGAGCCACAATGGTGGCACTTCAGATCACAAGCGAGAGTGATCTCCCAGACCGCATGCACCGGTGTAAACGAGGAGCGGTCGCGCAAAGAAAGATAACGCGTTGGGCGAGCCATCGAAATTGTCCCAGCAACAGCGCAGTGTTACTTCCCGGATTTCTTCATTGCGCTATCGAGCTGATCGAGTGCTGCTTGCACGTCGGCCATCCACTTGCGTGCGGAGGCTGCGACGTTTTTCATCTCTCGCTGATCGCCACGTGCGATCGCTGCTCGAATCGGATCGCCGTAGGGTGGAACCGCTCCACTTGCAGGAGCCGCGGCCGAACGTTGCGTGACGGAGTTCCTGGCACCGGATTTCTTAGTAGGGGGTTTACGCGCAGGCATGATGGCCCTCCCGTGAGATTAAGTTTTCTTCAAGACCACTTATCGATGTGACTGAGATACGTGGTTCTTAGTTTATTGAGGCCAGCTTGTCAAGACTTTCTTTCGACAGACTTCTCAAATTCTTCTTTTCAATTCTTCTCTGTGCAACCTCTGTGTTCTCTGTGTCTCTGTGGTGATGTAGGTCAAATGAATGCTTAACCACAGAGACACAGAGAACACAGAGGTTGCACAGAGAAGAGTTAGGCAGAGAAAAGTTACGCAGAGAAGAGTTACGCAGAGATGACTTCGCTGAGGACGGGAGTTTCTGATTTCGGAATCAACGCTGCGATCTCTTCCACGATGTGACGCGTTGAGTTTGGAATCGCGAGGCTAACTGTAGCGGCGCGCATGCGTGAGTAATGAACTTCGTCTTCCATCATGCGACGCACGACAGGTACGATGTCGATCGTGCGCCTGAGCATTACACCCGCGCCACGCTCGGCGATGAGGCTTGCCGTGCCTGCTTCCTGCGGCATCGGCTCCGTGATCATGTCGGCGATGATCGGTACGCGACAAGCAAGTGCTTCAAATGTCGTTAATCCGCCGAGCTTCGAGATCATGACGTTCGCTGCACTCATCAACTTCTCGATCTCGTCTGAGTAACCGATTACCTTGATCGGGAACGGCGCGTCGAGTGCGATCGACTCGGCAGCTACACGCAAATCTTCATTCTTGCCGGCGAGAAAGATTGCCTGGACGTCCAGCTCGCCCCGCACGAGTTCGCGGAAAATCTGTGGAATGTTACCGCCGCCGATCCAGCCTGCGTTCACAAACACGGTGAACTTCTCCGGATCGAGCCCGAGCGCGCTGCGTGCAGCCTGGGCGGCTTCTTCGCCCGGATAAGCAAACTTTGGATGCACCGGCAGTCCGGAAATCTTGATTCGTTCAGGCGAGACGCCGTAGTCGATCAACTGCCGTCGTGCGTCTTCACTCGCCACCAGATACAGCGTGACGTCGTCGCACGCCCAACCCTTCCAAAATCCGTAACACGGATCCGTCACGACGGAAACGAGTGGCACGCGTCCGGCGAGATTCAACTCCTTCAACACACGCGCGAAGATGTGTTGTGTCAGCGGGTGCACACTGACGACGACGTGCGGGCACCAGCGCTCAAACAGCTCGACCACGTAACCAACGCAGCGCTTATGGAAAAACTCGCTCGTCTCCGGCCGGAACCAGTTGATGAACCAGTAGTAATACTTCATCCAGTGCTGCCGGTTGCGCAGTATCCAGTTGTACAACTTCACTAACTTCGCACTCAGATGATGGGACTCTTCAACCGCACGCACGACCCGGATCGCATACG
>Ga0134121_10004536_pt1 | contig 11360 bp, 8 predicted proteins | sample KB301_FD_96463 | JGI IMG/M metagenome (GOLD analysis project Ga0134121, IMG submission 96463) | Terrestrial soil microbial communities without Nitrogen fertilizer from Kellogg Biological Station, Michigan, USA - KB3-0-1 | ecosystem: Environmental > Terrestrial > Soil > Unclassified ...
AAGAGCACCGGTAACATATGTGCGGCCGTCGGTACGACCGGGATCGCTGCTTGTGCTCGACGGAACCATGCAAATACCGGCAGCTGGCGTCGATAGCCTTCCGGAGTAGTTTGGGTCGTGCTATCCCGTTCCGCATGAGGGTGAGCTGGCACGTGGTGGTGTCCATAGGTATGATCTGTGCGGCGTGCGGAGGGGGCGACAGCGTGATGTTCGCGTCCGACCATCCACGGATTTATTTGGAACGCCACAAGGACGCTCTGGCTGCCGCGCTGTCGTCCGGGCAGCCGGCGGCGGTGCGGTTCAAGGCCATGGTCGACGACTGGGTAGGCGGCAAGGACGTCTACAACTTCTCGGCGTGGAATGCGGCGCTGATCGGCCAGCTGACCGGCGACCCGAAGTACTGCGCCAAGGCGATCGCCGCGATTGATCGGCAGGTCGAGGACGCGGCGTCAGCGGTGAGTGACGGCAAGGCGCCCGATGTCGCCGACGACAGCTACCTCGACGTCGGCGGCATGAGGGGCGATGTCGCGCTGGGCTACGACTGGTGCGCGGGTGCAATGTCGGGCGAGCGGCGGGCCGCCTGGCTGGCATACGCCAATCAGGCCGTCTACAACGTCTGGAACCCGATGATTGCCCAGTGGGGCAACCAGAAGATGATGTGGTCGGGCTGGGCGATCGACGACCCGTCCGACAACTACTATTACTCGTTCCTGCGCGCCACGATGCTGCTCGGCCTCGCGACGCACGGCGAGACGCCCGCGGCCGACGGCTGGCTGACCAAGTTCCAGGACAAGCTGCACGACGAGCTCGTGCCGACCTTCGACATGGACCTGGTCGGTGGCGGCTCGCGCGAAGGCACCGGCTACGGTGTGTCGATGATGTCGTTGTTCGAGCTCTATGATTTCTGGGAGGGTTCGACCGGCCAGCGGATTGCCGATCTCACCAAGCATACTCGTGCGTCGATGCTGTCGTTCATCCACCAGACGGTGCCGGCGCTCGATCGGATCGCGCCCACCGGCGACCAGTCCCGGGATTCGACCGCGTCGTTCTTTGACTATCATCGCAAGTACTTGCAGGAACTCATCGCGCTGTTCCCCGATGATCTGCTGTCGCCGCGCGCGCAGGCGTTGCTGGCTGGTTCGTCGGTTCCTCAGATGGCCAATCAGTTCATGTACGCGTACGACTTCCTGTACGCCAATACCGGCGTGGCCGCGACTTCGCTCGACGGCCTGGGTACGGCCTATTACGCGCCCGGCATCGGCGAGCTCTACGCGCGCTCGGGCTGGGACAAGCGCGCGACCTGGATCAACCTGATCGCGGGCCCATACACCCAGTCGCACGCGCACCAGGATCAGGGTTCGCTCATGATCTACAAGGACGGCTGGCTCGCCTACGACGCGGTGATCGAGTCACACTCGGGCCTGCCGCAGGAGACCACGGCGCACGGCCTGGTCCGCATCGTCGATGGTGGCAAGACCGTCGAACAGGAGATGTCCGAAGATCCCAAGCTGGTTGCGTTGCATCGCGGGGCCGGGTTCCTCCACGCGGCTGCCGATCTCACCGCGGACTACAAGAAGTCGCCGGTGGTCCAGAAGGTCCAGCGCGAGATCGTCTATCTGCAGCCCGACGTGATCGTCGTCTACGACCGGGTCACGACCCGCACGGGATCGCAGCAGGTGTTCCAGCTCGTGAGCCCGGCGAGTCCGGTCTCCAGTGGAGCGATCAGCACATTGACGGGTTCCGGCCATACCCTGAAGGTCCAGCGCGTGATCGTCCCGGAGGGGACCACGCCGTCGGTGTTCAGCTTCAAGGCCAGCGGCAGCGACTTCTCGGCGGGGTTTCGCCTCGACGAGACGGCTGCGGGCGGCGACAACCGCTTCCTTCACGTGCTGTCGATCGACGCGGCGGCGAGCAACGTGGCTGCGGCAGGGACCGACGGCGTGACGCTGACGGTCGGCGGCCAGGCGGTCACCGTGCACTTCAATGCCGCCAGCATCGGCGGCTCGGTCACGATCGGGGGCAAGACAACGACGCTGGCCGCGGGAGTCGATACGCTGCCCGAGTGATGGCAGGCCCTTTGTCCGACCAACGGACGAACTGTGCGACGTCACCCTCTGGTAGGGGAGTTCCGGAATCAATTCGGAGCATTCAACGCCCCCACCAGAGGGGGATCGTTTCGGTGCGCTACGAAGTCAAGCGCAAGCCGGATGCTGGCGGTCACCACGTGTTCGGCTTCACGGCGACGCAGAGCGGGACCACCGTCACCGGGAGCTCATGGTCGACGACGTCGGCTTCGTCGTGGCCCAGACCCTCGGGCCGCCGGTCAACACGAGCTTCGCGCGCAGACCGCAGTAGCGCCTGCTCGATGAGGCGACATTTGCTAGCTGATTAATGCCGCTGCTCGTCGTTCGGATCCAGGTGGGTTGGCAGGCGCATGTACGTGTTGGAACCGTCCAGCTTGCGCGCGAGCTCGGCCAGCAAGCTTCCGGCGATCTGCTTTGCGAAGCTGAGCGATGGACCGGCCGAGGTCATGAACGCCTCGAGATCGAGCTTGGCGTTTGCGAACTCGTTTTTGCGAAAGTAGATCTGGCCGCGCTGGAACTTCGCCTGCAGGTTCCCGCCGCGAATCGCACTGCTAAACGCGGCGATCGCATCGGCGTCGCGGCGCTTTGCAGTGTGAGCCATGCCGAGCTCGTACCAGAGATTCGCATTTGCTGACGCGTTCACATGAGCAATGCCTTGCTGGGCGACTACCATGCTTTGATCGGTGTAGTCCCAGCTGCGGTAGAGCTCGGCGAGTGCGATGTCGCCCCCGACCTCCCCCGAGGCGCCGCCAGTCTCGAAAGTTGCCGCCCAAAACAGGCTTACTGCAAGTTCTTCGTCAGCCAGGTCTTCGTCTTCTTGTCGGTGTCCTTGACGCCGAGCTTCGTATGGACGACCAGCGTGTCGCCCTTCATCTCGAACGTGATGTCGTCGGCCCCGTCGCCCAAGCAGGTCAGCTTCTTGACATCCTTCGCGACCGTCTCCTGCGCGATCTTGTCGCTGCGGCACAGGCTCTCGATGCCGTACGCCACGTACTTGCATGACGTGCCGGCCTTATTGTTCTTTTCGTCGACGATCGTCTTCCATGACGTCCAGTCGATCACGCCGGCGTCGGGGATCGACGTCTTGCAGGTCTTGTTCATCGACTTGATGTTGGAGGCGACCAGCTTTTCAGCGTCTTCCTTCTGCCGCTTCTCTTCGATCGTGTCGGCGAACGCCACAGTGGAACTGAGAATCATCGTTACAATCATCAACCTGCGCATCTGTTACTCCTTGTAGGCTTCAGCCTTGCCTCGAACTGGATATCACCTCGGCACATGATCGTGGCCGTTACTTCATCGCTTCACACTGCTTTTTCGATATCGGCGACAGCGCGTCCTTCTTGGTCAAGAGGAAGCCGCACGAGTTCTTGCGGAAGTTCTTGTTGCTGGTGTCGGCGATGAACCGATCGATCACCGCGTCCTTGGTGCCGTCCCAGCACAACTCGGAGGCGATCGCCTGCGCTTCGGGGACCCGCGAGTCGTCGGGCGACAGGCCGAGCGCCTCGGCGACCGACTTCCCGAGCAGCTCCTCGGAACAATCCTTGTCCGTGTGCCGGATCGAGAGCGCGCGCTTCCAGACCTTGATGGCCATCATCGGCCAGCTCCGCGCGATCATCTTCGCGAGCTTGAAGCCGGTGTCCGCGTCGGTCGGATCGGCCTCGGCGAACGCGACCGAGCGATCGGCACAGACCGTGATGTCTTGCTTCGGCGGCTTGTTGCCGGGGCCGGGCGTCGCCTGCTGCAGGCAGGCCTCGAGACCGCGCACGCCGACCTGGGCGCGCTGCACCATGTAGCGCTTGCTCTTCTTGAGCTGCGGATACTGGTGCGTCACCGCGTCGGCGAACGTCCACGCCTTGTCGACCTCGCCTTGATACGAGGCGAGCGCCCCGACCGCGGCGCGTTCGAGCATCTGCGTCCACTTGTCGTTGCGCTGCGACGGCGGCACATCGCTGGCATGGAGTAACAGCTCCTGCCACGACTCCTGCTTGTCGAGCGATTCGAGATCGGCCATCGAAAACCGCGGCTCGTCGGCGTGCGCCCGGTTCGGCACACCCGCGAAGCACGCGACAACGAGAACAAACATCATCGACCGCATGGAACTTCTCCGAACTGCGAGGAGCCCTACACGTAACATGGGGCAGTGTTCAGCGCAGCTCCCGCGCCCAGATCGTGCAGCCGCTTTGATCTGCTTTGCGTATCAATGGATTACGCAACTTGAGGGCGTACAATGGGTCGGGGGGAAGCGGCCCGCGTAGGGATCATCGGCGGCTCACCAGGATCGCTTCGGCGACCGCATCGACCGCAGGCTCGGTTCCGCCGCGCGTGTACTCTGAACGCGCCGAAGCCCTGGCGTCACAGCGAAACGCGGACGGGCGCGCTGCTCGTCGCGGTGCCGGTGCCGAGCATCGGGCGATCGCCCCACGCGCAGATGACGCGGTGGTCGGCGCGCAGGCCGCACAGCGCGCCGTCCATGACGAGCTTCGTTGTGTGCGCGAGGGGAGCCGGCACCGGCGTGCGCTGGAACGCGTCGATGCTGCCCTGGCGGCACACGGGGCCAGCAGGCGTCGTCGCGCACACGTGGACACCGGTGCCCGTAACGTCGGTGGCGTCGCGCGCGATGTTGCCGAGCGAGCGCGAACTCGGCGCGCCGTTTTCGGCGTCGAGCTCGATCTCCTCGACGCGGCCGTTCGGGTGGAGGACGGCGAGGTAGGCGATGGCGACCGAGGGGATGTGGATCGGCGCGAGCGCGAACCTGGCGACGTCGTCGAACGCGAGCGGCGCGACCGGCGCGGTCTTCGCGCGGCCACCGCGCCGGCCCACGTGCCAGCACTCGACGCGGCCCGGGCGGGCGCGCTGCGCGCAGGTCCAGTGGTGCACGGACGCGACATCGACGGCGGCCCTCGCGCCGGCCAGCTCGCGCGGCTCCTGCCGGTCCTCCGCGGGTGCGAACACCCAGCGGTCGCCGACGTGGCCGAGGACGCCCCCATCGGCCGCGCGCAGATCCGTCGCGCCGCGCAGCGCATCGACCGTGGCCGGCTTGCCGTCGATCCCACGCCAGCACGACACATCGCCGCCGCTGCGCAGCGCGCACGCGAGGTCGTCGCCGCCGACCACGCGCTGCGCGTCGGTGATCGTCGAGAACGTGCGCGGTACGTCGGTGCCGTCGTGGTCGCTGCGGCCCCACATGACGAGCTGGCCGTTCGAGCGCACGGCGATCACCGCGGACAGCGAGATCGCGAGGTCGGTCGCGTCGACGAGGCCGAGCGCCGGCGTCACGTTGACGTCGTCGGACGACGTGCCGAGCTGGCCGTCGTCGTTCGCGCCCCAGCACGCGACCCGGCCTTCGGTGATCGCACACGCGTGCTGCGTGCCGCCGGCCACCCGCGCGATCGCGGGTAACTTCACCGGCGGCAAGGGCGCGCGGAACATCGCGGGACACGAGACCTCGTCGCCGCGCACGGCGCAGTTGCCGAACCACGCGGTGACGTCGTCCTGATCCTCGCGTCGTGCGAGCGCCTCGATCGTGCCGTCGTGCTTGACGTCGCCGCAGCGCAGTTCACCATGCCCCGCGCGCACGCACAGCTTGGCGCGCAGCAGGCCATCGCTCTGCACGACGAGCTCGGTGACGCCCCTGAGCCCGGGCGTGATCGCGGCCGGCGTGATCCGCATCTGCGGCTTCGTGCCGGGCTTCGCCATCATGCCGTCCGGCCCGTCGTTCTCGCGTTCGACCTCGCGGTACATGCCGAAGCACGCGACGCGGCCCTTGTCGACGAGCGCGCACCCGTAGCTGACGTAAGGGTAGTGCCACTCGGGGCCGCTGTCGTGCCCGGCGGCGACATGCGTCGCCCCGGAGATGCCGCGCACACGCTCGAACTTCGGTGGGCCGCCGAGGATCCAGCACGCGACGGTGCCGCCGCGCTCGACGATGCACGCCGCGTCGTTCACGACGGTGAGCTCGCGCGCGCCCGCCGTTCCCGCGATCTCGACCGGCGCGAACTGCTCGAGGTCCGGCGGCGGGCCGCAGTCGACGCGGTCGTCGCGATGGCGCGCGCATAGCAGCTCGGACGACGCGGCGAGGCTCACCACGTCGGTCCATCCGGCGATCCGGTGTACGGGCTTTCGATTGCCCCAGCACGCCACGGCGCCGCTCGCGAGCGTCGCGCACGACGTGGATCCCCATGCGACGACATCGACCGCAGGATCGCTCGGTGGAGCGCCGAGGTCGGCGACGCCCATCGGCGCGAGCGGCTCGCCCGGCTCGGCGAGCGGCGCGACCGGCTCGGTGCTGCGGCCGACGAGCGGCGGCTGGTTCTGGACGGGGACCGCGCGAGGACCGCACGCGGCGACGGCGATCACGAGGACGAGGCGCATCCAGATCGTACGCCCGCGGCGCGCCAGATATTCGGCCTGATAGCGTCAAAGCTAGACGCGGACGGGCGACGTGCACCGCGCCGCTGCGGCGCAGCCCGCACCGCCGACGCGCTACTCGACGCAGCCTTGGGCCAACCTGATCTGGCGCTCGCCGCGGTGCGCGCCATCGGACACCGCGACCCCGCTCGCTGGCGCGACCGGCTCGTGCAAGTGCAGGCCGTGTATGCCGATCACGCCGGCATCCAGGACGCGATTCGCGGCATTCTGCGTCGCTGGTGATGAGTGCGTGAGCGCCGCCCAGCATGTGTTGGCACCGATGCTACGCAATCGTTAGGCGCGCATTGCTGTACGGTACCCGGATCGCTCGATGACACCGAATCTCGTTCTGTCTCCTGCGCCATTGTCATAGTCTCGGCCTGCTCGAGCGTCGATGACGACGGCGCGCGTTCGTCTCTCGCTGACCAGGGTTCAGTCCAGGTTCGGAAGAGCGGAACTCCGCTGACTCCACCAGGGATGAATCTCGTATCGAGAGGTCTCTGCCTCATTCTGACATTAAGGTGTCTGTGGTTCTTGCTGGCCTCTGCTTGACGTGCAATTGGGGATGGCCGTAGGTTCATCCACCCTGGTGTGGCTCGTGAGCGTTGATGATCGATAATCTACCTGTGGCGAGCACGAGCGTCGGTGTGCCTGGGATCGGTTGCCGGCAATATATCGGTCGGCGGCCGATTTGCGAGGCTATGGCACGCGAGTGAGCTTGCGACCCATGGGTCGCGCTGGCTGTCTGCGCCGATGTAGATGACGTATCCAGGGCTACAAGTGATAAATGGCAAAGGAAACTAATTCAATGCAACGTCTTGTCAGATCGAAATTCACCATTCTCGCCGTCACGGCGGCCGGAGCGGTTCTCTCATCGACTCAGGTACACGCGACCCCAGTCGTGCAACTGCGCTGTGCCACGGACGCACTGGATCCAGCGACGTCCAGGTTGCGCCTGGAATGGGCTCGGCAATGTGCAACCAGGATCAACGTCGTGTCGCCGACATCTCCGGTGCCGCCTGCATCCAAGCAGGATACCGGCGTCATTGCCGCCGACGGTGTTACTCATCTCATCGAGTACTTCGAGAACAATGACTTCTTTGGGAAGAATAGTTACACGGGGGTTGATGGCGGAGTCAATCAGTCATTCACGCAGCATCAGTGGCGGTCCGGGATCACGTTGATCATCGCAACTACGGACGCGAACGGCTTTCAGAAGTGGACGATGCCGGCAGCACAATTGCTGCCCCGCCCCATTTATCCGACGTTCGGGAACAACGCCAACATCGATACCGCGGTGCAGTTGTTTCCAAACCCGAACTACGCTCTCAACGATTGCAACTTCTATCTGGACCCACAGGGGACACGGCGCGCGGACACGAGCGCGACGGGGTTCTTCGTGAACGCCTTTTGCAGTCCGGAAGACATCGCCGGCCGATGTGCGGATGGAACCACGGAGCAGTTTTTCTCGGGCGGCATGGTGGGGTGCGCTGGCGCCGTGACGTTCGCGAATCGTGATACGCTTTGCGCGCCAGGCTCCCGCACGGTGAGCGCGGCGGAATGGACCGCGCTTCGCTTTGGCATCGCGCCCACACACGATTACTGGACGAACAACAATCTGAAATACAACGGGACAGGTCCCTCGGCTTGTTTTGTTTCGGCGGAGACCGGCAACTCGTGTGGCGCGACGCCGATGCGCGTGTGTACGGCTGCCGGCACCGACGCGGAGGGCAATCAGTGTAACTGGCAGCATTGCGGGCTCGAGGCGAACCTTCCAGACCAATTTTTCGGCGGCTGCGTGGGCAATACGACCGCGGGCGCGCTGTGCATCGTGGGCGGCTGCGCGGACGGCAGCATCGAGCAGACGTTCGCCGGTGGCATGGTGGGTTGTGCCGCGGTCCAGACGTACGCGAATCGCGCCGCTGTCTGCGGGCCCGGATACCGCGTCGCGACCGCCGCCGAATGGGTCGCGCTGCGAAATGGCATCGCCCCGACGCACAACTACTGGACGAACGACGCTTTGAAGTACAACGGCACTGGACCCTCAGCCTGTTTTGTGTCCACCAGCGCCGGCAATGATTGCGGCACTACGCCCATGCGCGTATGCACCGGTACAGACCCCGAAGGCAATGCGTGTAACTGGACGCACTGCGGAATCGATGCCAATACGCCCGACCAGTTCTTCGGAGGCTGCGTTGGTAATACGTCGGCAGGCGTCCTGTGCGTGCCGAACATGGGCTGCGCCGACGGAAGCGTCGAGCAGGTGTTCGCGAACGGGATGGTCGGATGCGGCGGGTCCGTGACCTTTGCGAGCCGTGACACGCTCTGCGCGCCTGGTTACCAGCCGGCGACCGCCGCGCAGTGGGCGGCCAACCGCGGCGCAGCCGTGCCGGCGCACGACTACTGGACGGATGACGCGCTGAAATGGAGCGGCAGCGGCCCATCGGCGTGCTTCGTCTCCACGTCGGTCGGCAGCGACAGCTGCGGCGCTTCGCCCATGCGGGTGTGTACGGCGGCTGGAACCGATGCCGAGGGGAACAGCTGCAACTGGACGCACTGCGGGCTCAACGCGAATTCGCCGGACCAGTTTTTCGGCGGCTGCCTCGGTAACGCCGGTACGGTCTGCATGCCGTCTCCGTAGCTGGAAGGGCAGTGCGTACGTGAAGCAGTCGCGGTAGCCGGCGTTCAAGTTTCCAGATGGTGTGAACGGAAGGTGTGAACGGAGAAGGCGAGCGTCAACCCGGGTTCACGGCCCGGCAGGCGCTATGTGCCCAGGAGCCGCGGATTCGAGGGCTCGGCCTCTTGGCACGACACGTGGACTGCCCGTGCCCGTCTCTGAAAGAAGGTCCAAGGTGAAGGGTTTATTCGTTCGCTTAGTGTGTACTGCTGCGCTTGCCAGCTCCTTGCTGGAGTCCTCGTCGGCGATGGCCGACCCCGAGGTTCGCGACCACCGTGATCCCGTGGTTGCTCCGGCGGGCCGACCAGTGGTGACGACCGGTCCGCGGTATCGCCGCCGCCCCGGTCCGCGCTTCATGATGCCCCTCAAGGTCGACATCGGCGCGGCGGGCGCCAACACCGCGCGGGGCTTCGCGCCCGGCATCGGCGCGGCGGTCGGCATTCACTGGGTATCGCTGAGCCCGCAGCCGACCGACACCGACGTCGGCATCGGTTTGTTCGGCGCGCTGCTCGGGACGCCCAAGGACACGAGCATGATGAGCACCGGCAGCGGTGTCGCGTACGGCGGCGCGTACCTCGAGGTCGCTCACACGCTGTCGCGCGGCGACTTCTGGCGCACGTGGGCGTCGGGCCGCGGCGAGTACCTCGGCAGCTCCGCGTTCGGCGAGGACCACGTAGGCCTCGGTGCGTCGGGTCGGCTGAGCGCCGAGCTCTACGTCAGCGGCGTTGGCATCGAGCCGCGCGGCCTGTTCCTCGGCACCTATGCGATCGGCGTCTACGTCGAGGCCGGCTTGCGCGACGTCGTCTCGGATGTGAGCGCCCTGCACGTCAGCGGCGGCCTGACCTTCCGTACGCCGCTCGTGTTCGCGCCGTGAGCTACACTTGTCTCCGGTCATTGTGACAGGCGAAAAGCGATGCACGCCTCGCGCTCGCCTGCGGTGTCCAGCGTGGCGGAGTGTGCGCGCAGGTCAAACGTGAGCGTGACGGCGGCGTCCGTCGCTGAGTTGGCAAAGAAGTGAAAGGCCCAGGAATCGCCTACTGATTTGACACGGTCGACGTCGCCCTCCAGATCCACGCTCTGATCGCCAGGGCCCTCCCACACCGTTCCACGGAGGTGCCAACATAGTGGTTCACCGACGGCGGGCTCGAGATACCTGACCATGACGAAGCGCTTTGCCGTCGAGCAAGTTGCGATCACCGCGTGGCCACTGCTCTCGCGACAGTCCTGGTCCTTGTTCGGGGACTGCGCGTCGTGGAGCACATTTCCTTCGTTGGTGCCGAACTCGAGGAAGCTGGCTCCGAGCGCAGCGCTCCAGAACCGGTCGAACGTGATCGAGCAACCGGCGTGGGATTCGTCGGCCCCGCCGCAGCGGTTGCCGAGATTGTCCTTTCGATCGATTGGCGCTTGCGTCCGTTGGAGCAGCGGACGGGTGATCACGGTCACCCACTTCGTGTCAACGAGGATGATGCGGTCCTTCAGATCGCACACCCGATGATCAGCGCGAATCGTGAAGGTGCTCGGGAACACGGACGCAGGGTCCGGGGTGTCGTAGCAACGAGCCGACTGCGTAGCATCGGCGCCAGCGTCGCGACCGGTCGCGTGCGGTAGCGCGGGCGCCGCTTGTCCGCCCATCTCGTTACCCGAGGTCGGCGCCGGGGGCGACATGGCGGCGCCGCAGCCGCCCAGGAATACGAGGCACATCCAGCGTATGCTCGACACGTGCGGTAAACGCCTGAGGTGCGCTGGAATTCCATGATTATCTCGCCAAGCAACCCCGCTTCACCGCACTAACCGCGCGTCCCAAGTGCGTGCTCGCTGAACGAGCGCAGCAAGTTAGTCCACCACATCTGGAGATCTGCGAGGAAGCGGGAGCTCGATTTACCGTGGCGCACGCGGTGCTCGCTGCTGATCGTCGACCACCCGGAGTGCACCAGCGTGACCCGGCTGCCGGCGCCGCTCGGCGAGAACTGCACCTCCACCCATGTCATCTCGCCGCCGACGAAGCTGGCCGCGCGCCACTCGAACGCCAGGAGCGACGGTGGGTCCCACGCGGTGATCGTACCGATCTCGTAGATGGTTCCGCGCACGCCGTACTGCTCGAACACCCGGCCGCCGAGTCGGGGCTCGAGGTGCATCACGCCGGGCAGCTTGCCGGCCACGCGAAAGGAATGACCGGAGGTGGTCGGATCGCG